>Ga0105242_10003544_pt1 | contig 12135 bp, 10 predicted proteins | sample KBSM24metaG_FD_81521 | JGI IMG/M metagenome (GOLD analysis project Ga0105242, IMG submission 81521) | Miscanthus rhizosphere microbial communities from Kellogg Biological Station, Michigan, USA - KBS M2-4 metaG | ecosystem: Host-associated > Plants > Roots > Rhizosphere > Soil | place...
CACCTGCAATGCGGCGGGAACCTGCGTGCAAGCGTGCAACACCGGCTGGCACCTGTGCAGCGGCGCCTGCGTCAGCAACAACGCCTCGGCCACCTGCGGGACGATGAACGGCGTCGATTGCACGCCCCACGACGTCGCCTACAACGTCATCACCCGCGCCTGACCATTGCGTTTGACGACTGCCGCCCGCCGGGCGGGCGTGCGTCGTCAGACACTGGCGTAGGTCGGCTCCAGCCGGAGTCGGGTGCCGATGCGGGTGACTTCCATGGCGAAGTCGAAGGCGTCGACACGAGTGGCGTAGGCGATGTCGTCGCGATGGGCGTCGCCGTCACCGAGCTTCAGGGTGCGAGCCGCTTCGTCTGATTCGGCCACGAATTGCGCTGTTCGCGTTGCGTCCAGGCTGTCGCCGACTCTGGCGCGTTCGATGAGTTGGGCGGTGGCCAGATCGTCGGCGCCGTTCATGTCCGGGCGGTCCTCGAAGTTGCCGGTGATCACGTAGGTCGGCGGTCCCAGACCGCTGGCAAGGACTGCCGCGGCCGTGGCCGAGGCGCACACCAGGCTGGCGCACCACAATCTGGTGGCGCAACGCGCAGCGACCACGCCACGGGTTCCAGCAGACGTGCGCTGCACCAGCACACGGCCGGCGAGATCGGCGGCGGCAATCGCCACCGGCGAGTTGGAGAAGTCGAAACCCGGCGGACGGCGGCCGTGATCCTCGCCCATCAGCACGACATCGGGTTCGGCGCGCTTCACCGCGAGTGCATCCTCGACCGAGTCGACCAGATAGATGTGCTTCGCTCCGGCGGCGAAGGCGTAGGCCGCGGTGGTGAAGGCGCGAATCACATCGACCGCGACGACCGCGCCGGTCACGTCGCCCACCTCCCAGCGCGGCAGGAACCGAGCCTCTGGCACGGATCAGCGACCGGCCAGCGCGGCCACTACGGGAGCGAAGCCTTCGGCGTCGCGAACGACGACGTGACTGATGCCGACGTCTTCGCGCAGCCGCTCGAGCTTGTCGACGACTTCTTCGAGCGAGCCGATCAAGAGGAACGGCGTCTCCTCGATGAGGTGGGCAGACACACCGAATCGCTCGGCGGTCTTTTTCACCTCGGCGGCTGCGTCGGCTCCGACGTAAGTCACTTGCACCAATGTCGAACATTCGATGTCGTCGATGCGGTCGCCCGCCGACGCGGCCAACCAGTTCGCGCGTTCGCGAACCTGCTCGATGGCGAAACCGCCCGGCGACAGTTGGCCACCCTCGCCATGCGTCAAGCCGGTGAACTGGAAGATGTCGGCGTGTCGCCCGGCGATGCCGACGACACGTCTGCCGTACCCACCGATCAACAACGGCACGTGATCTTGGGCGGGGCGCACGCCGAGGTCGTCGACGTCGAGTTGATGGTGGGTGCCCTCGAGGTGGGCGGCGCCGGTATCCAGTAGCGCGCCGATGGCGGTCACCGACTCCTCGAAACGATCCACCCGGGCGGACGGCTCGCGCAGCTGCATCCCGATCGCGTCGTGCTCCTCCTGCGCGTATCCCGTACCGATCCCGAGCACCAACCGGCCTCCGGTCAGGCGATCCACGGTCGCCGCTGTACGTGCCAGCAACGCCGGTTGGTGGAACTCGTTGTTGAGCACGAGTGGTCCCACGCGCAGGTGCGTGGTCGCCTCGGCCGCGACGATCAAGGGTGCGAACGGGTCGGCTGCGCCGATGTGGTCGGCGGAGTACAGCTCCTCGTAACCGAGCGCCTCGGCCTGGCGCGCCATGGCGATGACGGCGTCGCGTTCGGCGAAGTTGCGGCCCTGCAGGGCGAATCGGAACGGCTTCACCACCGGCCCACCATACGACCCGATCACGTGGGACTACTGTCGAGCCAGAAGCGGCGACACGGAAAGGGGGATCGTCGTGAAGGAGCTACGCGGTACGACTGCCATCGTGACCGGCGCCTCACGGGGCATCGGCGTGTACATCGCCAGGGCGTTGGTGGAAGAAGGCGTCAAGGTGTCGTTGGCGGCGCGATCCGAGGACGAACTGCAAGCGGTGGCGACCGAGTTGGCCGCGCTCGGCGCCATGGTGATCGCCACGAAGTGCGACGTCACTTCGGCCGCCGATCGCGACCGACTCCTGGAGCGCACCGAGCGCGAACTCGGACCCATCGACATCCTCGTCAACAACGCCGGCATCGAGACGACGTCTCACTTCGAGACGGCGTCGCCCGAGGACTTCGCCAATACCATCGACGTGAACCTGATGGCCGCCGTGCAACTGACCCGCTCCGTGCTGCCCGGCATGTTGGAACGCAAGCGCGGGCACATCGTCAACGTCGCCTCGGGCGCGGGAAAGGTCGGCGTGCCGTTCGCCGTCGCGTACGCGACGAGCAAGCACGGCCTCGTCGGCTTCACCAACTCGTTGCGGTGCGAGTACCACAAGCAACCGGTGGGGTTTTCCGTGGTCTGTCCTGGCTTCGTCACCGAGACGGGGATGTACGCCCGATGGGAGAACGAAGGCGTGAGCGCGCCGAAGATGGTCGGCCGGGCGACACCCACCAAGGTTGCCGATGTCGTCGTCTCCTGCATCAAGAAGAACCGCGGCGAGGTGCTGGTCAATACTCCTCCCGTCCGCCCGATCGTCGTGCTGTTCAACTCCGTGCCGCGGGTGATGCCGGCGGTGATGAAGCTGCTCGGCTACACGCGCACGTTCGAGCGCACGGCCGATTTGGCCAGCAAGTCGTAACCAGTCTGCCGCTAGCCTCTGGCCACGACCGTCCGGGGTCGTTCAATGGTAGGACATCGGTTTTTGGTGCCGTCTATAGGGGTTCGAATCCTCTCCCCGGAACCCTGTACTCCGGCCTACACCAAAACCGTCGCCCAACGCGATAGAACGTTCGCATGACAGTTTCGGCGATCGTGCTGGCAGCGGGCGAGGGCTCGCGAATGCGATCCGCCCGACCCAAACCGCTCCATCAGATCTGCGGCCGACCGATGGTCATGCACGTCATCCACGCCCTGGCCGACGTAGGCGTCGACCGCACGGTCGTGGTAGTCGGTCATGGGGCCGAACGGGTCACGAAGAAGGTTCAGGAGCAGGCTCCGGGTTGGGCCCATGTGTCCTTCGTCGAGCAGACCGTGCAGCGCGGCACCGGCGACGCCGCGATGGTCGGCATGACAGCGATCCCCGGCGACGATCTCGACGACGAGTCGACGATCATCGTGCTGCCCGGCGACACGCCGTTGCTGCGCGCCGAGACGTTGCACGAGTTGGTCGCCACCCACATCACCAGCGGCAACGCGGCGACGGCGATCACCTCGCTGCTCGACGACCCGACCGGTTACGGCCGCGTCGTGCGCGCTCCGTCGAAGCACGGTGACGGGCGGTTGCTGCAGGTCGTCGAACAACGCGACGCCGACGCCGAGACACTGGCCATCCAAGAGATCTGGACGAGCATGTGTGCCTTCCGGCGCGATCTGCTGGGCCCGGCGCTGCGCCGCCTGCGGCCCGACAACGCCCAGGGCGAGTACTACCTCACCGACGTGGTCGAGGTGCTGGCCGGCATGGGCCATCAGATCGGTACGGTGCATGCTCCCGAGGCGGAGACCCGCGGTGTCAACGACCGGTGGCAACTTGCGCTCGCCGAACGCGAGCTGCGCAGCCGCACCAACCGCAAGTGGCTGCTCAACGGGGTGACGATGCTCGACCCGCGCCAGACGTTCATCGACGTCACCGTGCAGCTCGGTCGCGATGTCACGCTGTATCCCGGCACGATCCTGCAGGGCAACACGGTGATCGGCGACGGTTGTGAGATCGGGCCCGACACCCGCTTGGTCGACTGCGTGGTCGGAGCCCGGGTCGTGGTCGAGAACAGCGTCGGTCGCGACAGCGAGGTGGGCGACGACGCCCACGTCGGCCCGTACGCCCATCTGCTCGCAGGGACGTCAGTGCCTTCTTCGACGTCGACGGGAGCGTTCTACACTGCTCCTGCCGACTGAGAACCGCGGAGCCTCGCCAATGGAAAAATTCACCACCAAGCGCATGTCGCTCCTCACGGGGCGCACGCACCCGGCGCTGGCGGAAGAGGTGGCAGCGAACCTCGGCATCGAGCTCGGTGATCCCGGCCTCGTCCAGTTCGCCAATGGCGAGATCCGCCCGCGGTTCACCCAGAGCATCCGCGGCAGCGACGTGTTCATCATGCAGACCCACTGCGGCAGCGACGAGCACAGCATCAACGACTCGATCATGGAACAGCTCATCATGATCGACACGGCGTACCGGGCGTCGGCGAAGCGAATCACCGCGGTGTGCCCGTTCTACGGATACGCCCGGCAGGACCGCAAGGCCGAGGGTCGCGAACCGATCACGGCGCGCCTCGTCGCCGACCTGTTCAAGGCCGCCGGCGCAAAGCGGATGGTGTCGATCGACCTGCACAGCGGGCAGATCCAGGGCTTCTTCGAAGGTCCCGTCGACCACCTCACGGCAACCCCGGTGCTCGAGAACTACGTGCGCCAGCACGCCCACGAACCGGTCATCGTGTCGCCCGACGCCGGGCGCATCAAGGTGGCGGCGCGCATGGCCGAACACCTCGGCGACCTCGGCGCCGACCTGGCGTTCATCTACAAGCGCCGCCCGAAGGGCAGCACCAACCAGGCCGAAGCCAAAGAGGTGATCGGCGACGTCGACGGCCGGTTGTGCATCCTCACCGACGACATGATCGACAGCGGCGGCACCATCACCAGCGCCGCCGACATCTTGCTGCAGCGCGGCGCCACCGAGGTGTGGGCCATGGCCACGCACGGAGTGCTCAGCGGGCCGGCCGTCGACAGGCTGAAGAACGCCCCGATCAGCCGCGTCGTACTCACCAACACGCTGCCGCTTCCACCGGAGAAGCAGATCGACAAGATCGAGGTGCTGTCGATCGCCCCGCTGATCGCCGATGCGCTGAACGCGGTCTTCGACGACACCAGCGTCAGCGAGATCTTCGGCGGCGAGCACCAGGGCTGATCCGACACCAGGCGCCCGTTTGTTCCGCCGACCTGCGGCGCTAGGCTTGCCGACCGTTCTAGATCGCTCCAGCGAGGCCTTGTCATGTCCCAGACCACACTCACCGCAACCCCCCGCACCGGATCGGGCTCAGCGACCGCTCGTCGCCTTCGCACCGAGGGCCACATCCCCGGTGTGCTCTACGGGCACGGCATGGAGCCGATCAGCGTCACGGTCGAACGCCGTGAGTTCCGTCTCGCGTTGAGTGGTCCGGCCGGCGCCAACACCATCCTCGACCTGCATGTCGGCGGCAAGAGCTACCCGGCCGTGGTCAAGGAGATGCAGCGTCACCCGATCCGTCGCACGGTCAACCACATCGATTTCCTCCAGGTCAACATGAACGAGGAGCTCGTCTTCCACATCGCCCTCCGCCTCGAGGGTGAAGCCAAGGCCGTCGCCGCGGCCAACGGTCTCGTCGACCCGGCGGTCGACTCCATCGAGGTCAGCTGCACGCCCACCAACGTGCCCAACGAGTTCGTGGTCGACATCACCGACATGCAGCCCGACACGGTCATCCGTCTGTCCGACCTGCCGATGCCGAAGGGTGTCGTCGCCCTCGGCGATCCCGACATGGCCATCGTCACTGTGTTGACGACTGCTGCCGAGATCGAAGAGCCGGTCGCCGAAGGCGAAGAGGGCGAAGGCGAAGGTGCCGAGGGCGAAGCCGGCGAAGGCGAGAGCACTCCCGCCGCCGACGCGTCCGAGTGATCTGACCCGGGCGTGATCGACGCTCTCATCGTCGGGTTGGGAAACCCGGGTAGGGAATATTCGCGCACCCGCCACAACGTCGGTGCCGAGGCAGTCGCGCTGCTCGTCGAACGCGCCGGCGAGAAGTTCAAGGCCGGTCGCGACAAGGCGCTCGTCGCCGATGCCCGACTGTGCGGCCGTCGGGTCGTGTTGGCGTTCCCCACGACGTACATGAACGACAGCGGACTGGCCGTCGGGGCATTGATGCGGCGCCACAAGTTGGCCGACCCCGCGCAGCTGATCGTCGTTCACGACGAACTCGACCTGCCACCCGGCGTCGTTCGGGTCAAGGTCGGGGGCGGTCTGGCGGGCAACAACGGGCTGCGCAGCATCACCCAGCACCTGAAGACGCAGGACTACCTGCGCGTGCGGATCGGGATCGGCAAGCCGCCAACGAAAGAGCTCGGCGCCGACCACGTCTTGTCGCGCCTTCCGAAGTCGCAGCGCGAACTGCTCGACGCGGCCGTCGTGACTGCAGCCGACGCGGTGGAGGTGCTCCTCACCGACGGGCCCGACGCGGCGATGCGGCAGTTCAACGGACCCCAGGTCGCCAACGGCTCGACCGGTTCAACCGGCTCGACCGGCGCTTGACCAGAGTCACTCCGCCCGCCCGACTAGCGCCCGGACGGTCAGCGATACCCTGAACCGTCCTCATGTCATCCACGTCGTCCACGTCATCCACGTCAGCAGCGTCGCTCGCCTCGCTGCCCCGGCTGCTCCGCGACGACGCCGGCTTGACGCAGGCGTTCGGCAATCCCGCTGCCCGAGTGGCGGTGCCGGAATCGGGCAGGGCAGTCGCGGTCGCCGCGCTCGCCCAACTCGGTGATCGCAGTCCGCTGCTCGTCGCCACACCGACAGGGACCGACGCCGGCCAGCTCTACGACGATCTGTGTCACTTCATGCCGGACGACTCGGTGGTGCTGTTCCCGGCGTGGGAGACGCTGCCGTTCGAGAGGATCAGTCCCAGCGTCGAGACCATGGGACGGCGGATGGACGTGCTGTGGCGGTTGCGTGGCGAGCACCCGCCGCGGATCATCGTCGCCGGCGTTCGTGCGCTGTTGCAGCGGCTCAGCGCAGAAGCGATCGAGATCGAGCCGATCCGCATCCGTCCGAACGACGTGATCGATCCCGACGCGCTGCTCGACACGTTGATCGGGTTCGGCTATCGCCGCGAGGACCTCGTCGAGCATCGCGGTGAGGTCGCCCGACGTGGTGCGATCATCGACGTGTTCCCGTCGACCGCCGACGCGCCGGTGCGCATCGACCTGTGGGGCGACGAGGTCGACCGGTTGACGGAGTTCACCGTCAACGATCAACGCAGCACCGACGACCTCAGCGAAGTGCACATCTTCCCGGCGCGCGAGCTACTGCCGAGTGAGGCGGTGCGCGCCAAGGCGAGCGCACTGATCGCCGACGAGCCGTGGGGTCGCGAGCAATGGGAACGCCTGGCCGAAGGCACGGTGTTCGACGGCATGGAAAGCTGGCTGCCGTGGTTGGTGGAGGGCGACACCTTGATCACCGATCTGCTGCCGTCGTCCGGCAAGGTCGCGTTGGTCGAGCCGCGGCGCATGCGCGATCGTGCCGCTGACCTGCTGGCCGAGGAGGACGATCTGGCCCGCACCCTTGCCTCGACATGGGCCCGCGACGCTGATCGCACGTTCCCGCGGCTGCACGCCGGCACCGACCGGCTGCTCGACCCGACCCAGTCGATGTGGACGCTGAGCTCGACACCCGAGAACCCCGACGCGCCGATGGTGCAGGCCACGGGCTGGGGACCGGTCGTCGGCGACGGCGAAGGCCTTGCCAAACGACTCGCCGAGCTGCTGGCCGACAAGTACCGAGTCGTCGTCGCCGCCGACGGCGTCGGAAGCGCGACACGACTGGCCGAGTTGCTGCGCGATCGCGGCCTCGACTTCACGATCGCCACACCGTCGACCGACATCACCAAACCGGGTGGTCACATCGTCGTCGCCCCGTTGCACCGCGGCTGCTCCCTTCCCGAGGCGAAGTTGGCGATCGTCGCCGAGGGCGACCTCACCGGGCGCCGTCGCACGCACCGCCAGCCGCGCCCGCGCAAGCGTCAGGGCACCGGCTTCTTCGAGGACCTCAAGCCCGGCAACTACGTCGTGCACTACCAACACGGCGTCGGCCACTACGAAGGCATGGTCAAGCGGACGATCGGCGGCATCGAGCGCGACTATCTGTTGCTCGGCTACAAGGGTGGCGACAAGCTCTACGTGCCGAGCGATCAGATCGATTCGCTTCGCCAGTACGTCGGTGGCGAGACACCGACATTGCACCGCCTCGGCGGCGCCGACTTCGCAAAGGCCAAGTCGCGCGTGCGCAGCGCGGTGCGCGAGATCGCCCAGGAACTGGTCGTGCTGTATCAGAAGCGGGTCAACGCTCCGGGCCACGCCTTCGGCAGCGACACGCCGTGGCAGACGGAGATGGAGGACGGCTTCCCGTTCGTCGAGACCCCCGACCAGCGCACCGCGATCGACGACATCAAAGTCGACATGGAGCGTCCCTATCCGATGGACCGCTTGCTGTGCGGCGACGTCGGATTCGGCAAGACGGAGCTGGCGATCCGCGCTGCGTTCAAGGCCATCCAGGACAGCAAGCAGGTCGCCGTGCTGGCCCCGACCACGCTGCTGGTCACGCAGCACGGCAACACCTTCGCCGATCGGTTCGCCGGTTATCCGATCAGGGTCGAGACGCTCAGCCGCTTCCTGACGAACAAGGAGGCCAAGGCCGTGATCGACGGCTTGGCCAGCGGTGAGATCGACTGCGTGATCGGTACCCACCGGCTGCTGCAGGAGGGCGTCAAGTTCAAGGATCTCGGGCTGCTCATCGTCGACGAGGAGCAGCGTTTCGGCGTGCAGGCCAAGGAAGCGATGAAGAAGCTGAAGGTCAACGTCGACGTGCTGACATTGAGCGCCACCCCGATCCCGCGCACGCTCGAGATGAGTCTCGTCGGCATCCGCGACCTTTCGCTGTTGCAGACTCCCCCTGCCGATCGTCAACCCATCCTCACCTACGTCGGTGAATACGACGAGCGGGTGGCCGTCGAGGCGTTGCGTCGCGAACTGTTGCGCGAGGGCCAGGTGTTCTGGGTCCACAACCGCGTCAAGACGATCTCGCAGGCGGCCGAGCGGTTGCGCGAGTTGGTGCCCGAGGCGCGCATCGCAGTGGCCCACGGGCAGATGGACGAAGGGTCGCTCGAACAGATCGTCGTCGACTTCTGGGAAGGTCGGTACGACGTGCTGGTGTGCACCACCATCATCGAGAGCGGCATCGACATGCCGACGGTCAACACGTTGGTCGTCGAACGCGCCGACCTGTTGGGGCTCGGTCAGATGCACCAGCTGCGTGGTCGCGTGGGCCGCAGCGGCTCGCGTGCCTATGCGTACCTGTTCCATCCGCGCGATGCCCGGCTCACCGAAGAGGCCTACGAGCGGCTGCGGACCATCGGTGAGGCCACCGATCTCGGCAGCGGCTTCAAGATCGCGATGCGCGACCTCGAGATCCGCGGCGCCGGGAACCTGCTGGGCGAATCGCAGAGCGGCCACATCGCCGCCGTCGGATACGACCTCTACTGCCAGATGGTGACCGAGGCCGTCGGTGAAATGAAGGGCGAGCCGGTGAAGGAGCCGAGCGAGCTGAAGCTCGACGTTCCCACCGACGCCTATCTGCCGACCGACTACGTGACCAAAGAGGAGTCGCGTCTCGAGGCCTATCGCCGCCTGGCCGCCGTCACCACGGCGAGCGAGGTCGACGACATCCGCAACGAATGGGAGGACCGCTATGGTCCCGTCCCCGGTCCTGCCGACGCATTGTTGAACGTCGGATATCTGAGGGCCGAGTGCCATCGCCTCGGTCTGCGCGATGTGTCGATCGCCGCCGGTCAGGCCCGTCTCGCCCCATTGCAGTTGAAGACCAGTGCCGAGATGCGTCTGCAGCGACTGGCCCGCAACGCGATCTTCAAACACGATCTTCAGCAGCTCGTGATCCCGATTCCCCGCGATGCGGAGCCGGCCGAGTTCCTCGTCGCGTTCCTGCGCGAGTTGGTACCGGCGTGAGGCTGCACATCGCCAAGCCCGGCGAGCACACCGCGCTGGTCGACTGGCCGTTCGCCGAACGACTCGACGACTGGACGATCGACGGGCTGTACGAGGTCGCGGGTCTGCACCGACACGTCGTGCGGCTCATCGAGTGCGAAGACACGACCTATGTCGTGAAGGAGCTCCCCGACAATTTGGCCGAACGGGAATGGCGGCTGCTCCGCGAACTCGGTGATGCCGGACTGCCGACCGCCGAGGTGGTTGGCGTCGTCGTCGAACGCGCCGACGATGCCGATGGGCTCTTGATCACGCGCAACATCGACTACGCGCTGCCGTATCGCGTGTTGCTGTCGGGCACAGGCGTGCACATCCCCTATCTCGGCGACCGGGTGCTCGACGCGCTCGCCGGCCTTCTGGTGCGCTTGCACCTCGCCGGGTTCTACTGGGGCGACTGCTCGCTGTCGAACACGCTTTTCCGACGCGATGCCGGGGCCCTCAGCGCGTACATCATCGACGTCGAGACGGGCGAGCGCCATCCGACGTTGTCTGACGGACAGCGGCGCCACGACCTGGCCATCGCCATCGAGAACGTCGCCGGCGACCTCGCCGACCTGGAGGCCGGCGGCCGGCTGGTCGAAGGGATCGACCCGATCGAGACGGCGTTGGCGATCGAGGCGACCTACGCGCAGTTGTGGAGCGAGCTGACGGACACCGACGAGTTCGAGGTCGACGAGATGTTCCGGATCGAACAACGTCTGCAGCGACTGCACGAGCTCGGCTTCGACGCGGCCGAGTTCGAGCTGTACACGACCCCCGACGGCTCGAAGGTGCGATTGATCCCGCGGGTCGTCGAGCACGGCTTCCACGGGCAGCGCCTGAAGACGCTGACCGGGTTGGAGACCGGCGAGAACCAAGCGCGACGCCTGCTGAACGACATCAGCGCGTACCGCGCCATGCTCGAACGGCAGACCCTGCGCAAGATCCCGGAGACCGTCGCCGCCGCCAAGTGGCTGGACGACCGGTTCGAGCCGACCATCGACGGCGTGCCACCCGACCTCGTCGGCAAGCTGCAGCCGGCAGAGCTGTACCACCAGATCCTCGAGCACCTGTGGTTCATGTCGGAGGAGGCGGGCGGCGACGTCGGGCTCGGAGAAGCGGTCACGTCGTACGTGCGCGACGTGCTGACCCCGCTCCCCGACGAACACCGTCAGGCCGACGCGCTGTGGGAGGACGACGAGTGGGATGTCGCCGGCTGGACCGCCAAAGGTTGGGCGACGGAAGAAATTCCGGTCGTTCGAGACGACGGATAGTCTCGCCTCCGTGAAACGACGTCGTTCGTCCCTCGCTACGGCCGCTCTGGCCACGCTCGCCGGTGCACTGGCGCTGTCCACGCTGTCGTCGTGCGCCACGTTCAACCGCAACGACGTCGCAGCCAAGGTCGGCACGCACGAGCTGTCCGAGAAGGAAGTACAAGAGCTGGCCGGCGGTAGCAAGGACGATCCGGCGACGGCCGCTGCACTCCGGGACGAGCTGACCAAGTGGATCCGCGTCGCCGTCATCGAAGACGAGGTGGGCACCACCCCACCGACCTCACCGTCGTCGTCCGAAGAGCTCGACACCCGCCTGTCCGAGGCCATCTCGGCGCTCGGCGCCGACACCGCCCAGAGCACGTACGAGACCGGCGTGGCCGGCAGCCCGGTCGTGTGCCTGGCGGCGATCACGGTCGACAACATCGACGACGCCAACACCGCTCTGGCGGCCGTCAACTCCGGCACGTCGTTCGCCGACGCCGCCCATCAGTTCTCCACCGACACGGCGATCGCCGACGCCGGCGGAGTGGTGAAGGGCCGCGACGGCAGCGAGTGCATCGCTCCCAACACGGTCAATCCGGCGGTCACCGCGGCGTTGAAGGACACGCCCGTCGGTCAACCGATCGCCGCCGACCTCGACACGTTCTCAGCCGTGTTGATGCTGCGTCCCTATGACGAACTGTCGCCGGAATCGAAGAAGCTGATCGCCAGCGCCAGCGTGCCGCAGACGGAGCTCGACGCGGTCGTCAACGCCGCCGACATCTTCGTCGACCCGCGCTACGGCCGGTGGGATTCCGCCACCGGGTCGGTCGTCACGCTGACCTCGTGACGGGTCACATCACGATCGTCGGTCTCGGTCCCGGCGGCCGCGAGTACGTCACACAACAGACTCTCGACGCAATCGGCGCGACGCGCCATCGGTTCCTGCGCACCACGAAGCATCCGTCCGCCGCACTCGTGCCCGACGCAACCTCGTTCGACG
>Ga0105242_10003545_pt1 | contig 12134 bp, 8 predicted proteins | sample KBSM24metaG_FD_81521 | JGI IMG/M metagenome (GOLD analysis project Ga0105242, IMG submission 81521) | Miscanthus rhizosphere microbial communities from Kellogg Biological Station, Michigan, USA - KBS M2-4 metaG | ecosystem: Host-associated > Plants > Roots > Rhizosphere > Soil | place: Michigan...
CGGCGCGCACTTCGCGAATGCGCGCCTGCGCGCGCTCGGCCGCGGCGCGCGCGGCGGAGAGCTCGGGCCGCATCGTCTGCGCGATCGCGATCAACTCGTCGACGGCGGCGCTGATCTCTTCGGCCGGCACCTCGGCCGGCAGCTCGCCGATCTCGAAGCGCGTCGTCGGCGCGACACCCACCGCCGTCGCCAGCGCGCCTTCGATCGCGCGGAGGTTGCCTTCGATCGTGTCGTACGTGAGCTGGGCCTGCGAGAGCGCCGTGCGGGCCTGCAGCACATCCGCGATCGTCGCCACTCCCGCGTCGTGCCGCGCATCGGCGGCATCAAGCGTCGTGCGGCGCTGGTTGAGCGTGGCCTGTTGCGCGGCGAGCAGCGCCTTCGCATCGAGGTACTGGTAGTACGCCTGTTCGACGCGCAGGATCACGTCCTGGATGACCTGGTTGTGCAAAAAGTCGGCGGCGATGAGCGCCTGCCTCGCCTGCTCGACGCGCGCCTCGCGTCCGCCGAAGTCGAACAATAGATAGGTGAGCGCGAGCGACGGCCCGAACGAGCCGTGCGTGGTGTTCGTGTGCGCGAGCGTCGCGTTCACATCGACGTCCGGCAGGTACGCCGAGCGTTCGCTGCCCAGCGCCGCCTCCGCGGATCGCGCGCGCAGCCACTCCTCGCGCGTCTGCGGATTGTTCTGCAACGCGATGTCGATCACCCGCTCGAGCGTGACCGGCCCCGAGACATCGGGAGCTGCTGGCAATGGTGTGGTGCGCGCTTCCTCGCGCGCCTCCAAAGGCGGGCCGGAGGCCCGCACCACACCGCAGCCAACGAACACGAGCGCGATGAGCGCGCAAAAACGACTCATAAGCATCGGATAACGCCGCGGATGACGTTCCGCTTCCGGGAAACGTGAACGAAGGTTAACAGTGGTACCTTTTTCGCGCCGCCTCGGGATGTGCGGCGATGATGCGCGCGCGAAACGCGGACGACCATTCACAAAGCAGCCGGCGGTCGGCCTCGGAAAGCCTCGCGCCCGGATGCAGCGGGAGGTAGGACTTGATCGGCATCTTGTGTTCTTTCACCTCGCTGCACGTCTCCTCGAGCTTCCGCGCCTGCCGCCGCGGCGTGTAGCCGCCCCACTCCGAGAAGTTCAGCTCCTTGCGTCCGTCCTTCACGTGATCGGCGAGCAGCCACGACACCGGCGCGACGCGGCCGTACCACGGCCACTCGGTGCGATTGGTGTGACAGTCATCGCAGGAGCGATCGAGAATCGCCCGCACGTCCGCCGGCACCGGCTCGGAGGCGTAGAGCGTTTTGCCTTCATCGACGGGCGGATTGGCCATCGACGGCCGAATGAACTGGGCGACGACGAACAGGACGAGGAGTGCGAGAAGAACGGCCGTCAACCACTTCTTCATCACGGTTCGCGGCGCGCTTCGGCGTAGTCGATGCGGATGGCGTCGAAGTAGCCGGTGCGCGTCCACTCGCCGTCCACCTCGAGGTGGTCGCCGACGCGCAGCTCGCCGACGCCGCGATCGTTGCCGCGGCGCACCGTCACCGGGCTGTCGTTCCCCTCGGCGCGGATGATGAACGTGTCGAGGCGCTCGTCGATGCTCTCCACGACGCCGCGCACGGTCGCGAACCGGAACCGGAGCTCGCTCCGGCCGCTCGAGGATCCGTCACGCGAACAGCCGTAGCAGTAGTAGTCGTAGTAGCCGCGCCGGTTGTAGTAGCCGCCGAGGTTCACGAGCGCGCCGACGGCGAACGGATAGTTGCGGAAGTGCGAGGAGGGGACGAAGAACGGATACCGCGAGCCGCCGACCCACACCCGATACCCCCCGCGATACGGCTTCATCTGCGACACATGCCCGCTCGCGAAGTACGGCGTCCGCGGACGTTTGTCCGCCAGCGCGGGGAAGGCCAGCAGCGCGAGAACGGCGATGAGAACGAGCTTGCGAGTCATGACAACCTCCGAATGGTTTCCCGGTTTCCCGGTTTCCCGGTTCCTCGGTTGCTCGGTGGCGCGAGAGGCACGTACCAGTGAACACCTCCACGCGACCGGGGAACCGGGAAACCGGGGAACCGGGAAACCGGTCACTTAATTATCCGTCCGTTTGACTTCCCGCGTTCAGCGTTCAGCGTTCCGTCACACATCGCCCCCCTCTCCTCGGCTAACCTGACGCCCGCGAGAGCGTACTCACGTTTAAAGGAGTCTCGATGCGCAGAGCTGCGTTTGTCCTGGCGATCCTCCTCACCGGTTCCCTCTCCGCCCAGACGGCGGACGAGATCATCGCGAAGTATCTCCAGACCGTCGGCGGCATGGACCGCATTCAGGGCGTGCAGACGCTGCGGCGCACCGGGAAGTTCTCCGGCGGCGGCGGATTCGAAGCGGTCGTCATCGAGTTGAACAAACGCCCGAACCTCGTGCGCCAGGAGTTCAAGCTCCAGGGCATGACCGGCGTCACGGCGTTCGAAGGAAAGACCGGCTGGAAGCTCGAGCCGTGGGAAGGGAAGAAAGACATCGAGTCCCTCGGCGAGGAAGAGCTGAAGGAGATCGTCGAGGACTCCGACTTCGACGGTCCGCTCGTCAACTACCAGCAGAAGGGCAACAAGGTCGAGTACGTGGGCATGGAGCCGGTCGACGGCACCGACAGGTACAAACTGAAAATCACGCTCGCCAACGGCGACGTCCGCAACTACTACATGGACGCCGACTACTACGTGCCGATCAAGATCGACACGAAGCGGATGGTGCGCGGCGCCGAGCGCGAATACGAGACCACCCTCGGCGACTACAAACAGGTCAACGGCTGGTACCTGCCGCATTCGAGACAGACCAACGCGAAGGGAAATCCGTTCAAGCAGACCGTCACGTTCGAGACCATCGAGGCGAACGTGCCGCTCGACGACGCGCTGTTCGCGAAGCCGGCGAACGCGGCGGGCGTGTTCGCGGTCACGCTGGCGGCCGTGCAAGCCTCAACAACGCCGTCGGCCGCGCCGCCCGCGCCCGCCGACCGCCCGGTGAAGATCGACTCCGACACCATCTCCGGCCTCGGCGCGCGCAACATCGGCTCGGCGGCGATGAGCGGACGCATCTCCGCGCTCGACGCCGTGCGCGAAAAGGACCGCCTCACCGTCTACGTCGGCGCGGCGAGCGGCGGCGTGTGGAAGTCGGTCAACGGCGGAACGACGTTCAAGCCGGTCTTCGACAAGCAACCGGTGCAGTCCATCGGCGCGGTCGCCATCGATCCGAAGAATCCGAAGACGATCTGGGTCGGCAGCGGCGAGTCGTGGACGCGCAACAGCGTCTCCATCGGCGACGGCGTGTACAAGTCGACCGACGGCGGCAAGACCTGGACCCTGATTCTGAAGGGCACGAATGCGTCGACCGGCTGCTCGATGCTCTCGCTCGACCGCAAGAATCCGAAAACGATCTTCGCGGGCATGTGGGACTTCCGCAGAAAAGGATGGACGTTCCGCTCCGGCGGCGACGGACCGGACAAGCCGAGCGGCAGCGGCCTGATGAAGTCGACCGACGGCGGCGCGACGTGGACGGACCTCGATGCGAAGTCGACGACCGGCCTGCCGGGCAAGCCGTGGGGCCGCGTCGCGGTGACGATCGCGCCTTCGAATTCGAACGTGATCTACGCCCTGATCGAAGCGGAGCCGCCGAAAAACGCGCTCTATCGCTCCGATGACGGCGGCAAGACCTGGCAGGCCCTCGATCGCAGCCAGAGCATGGTCTGGCGGCCGTTCTACTTCGCGAACCTGATCGTCGATCCGAAAGACGCAAACAAGGTCTACAAGCCCGACCTCAGCCTGATCGTCAGCAACGACGGCGGGAAGACGTTCAGCGACATCAGCGGCGGCGCGCACGGCGACTTCCACGATCTCTGGATCGATCCGGAGAAGACCGACCACATCATCACCGGCGACGACGGCGGCATCTGGTACTCGTATGACGGCGGGAATCGCTGGTGGAAAGCGGAGAACCTTCCGGTCTCGCAGTTCTACCACGTGAGCGTCGACATGGACATGCCGTATCACGTCTACGGCGGACTGCAGGACAACAGCTCGTGGGTCGGCGACTCGGAATATCCGGGCGGCATCACGAACAGCCGCTGGGAGAACATGTTCGGCGGCGACGGATTCTGGATGTTCGCCGATCCCGCCGATCCCGACTACATCTATGCCGAGTCGCAGGGCGGCCATATCGGACGCGTGAACCGCAAGACCCACGAGGTGCGCAGCGTCATGCCCGCGCCGGGTTACAAGGAAGGGAAGCTGCGCTTCAACTGGAACACGCCGATTCATCTCAGCCCCACGCAGAAGGGCACGATCTATCTCGGCTCGCAGTTCCTCTTCCGCTCGCGCGATCACGGTCACAGCTGGGATCGAATCTCTCCCGACCTGTCGACGAAGGATCCGGAAAAACAGAAACAGGAACAGTCGGGCGGCGTGACCGTCGACAACTCCTCGGCGGAGATGCACACGACGATCTACGCGATCGCCGAGTCGCCGAAGAACGCGGACGTGATCTGGGCCGGCACCGACGACGGCAACCTGCAGCTGACACGCGACGGCGGCAAGACCTGGACGAACGTCGCCGGCAACATCACCGGCCTGCCCAAGAGCGCCTGGGTGTCGTATCTCGACGCGAGCAGCCACGACGAAGGAACGCTGTTCGCGACGTTCGACCTGCACACGTTCGGCGACATGCGTCCCTACGCGTACAAGACGACCGACTTCGGTAAGACCTGGACGTCGCTCGTCGCGGCCGACGGGCCGGTGCGCGGTTACGCGCACGTCATCAAGCAGGATCTCGTCAATCCCGATCTCCTCTTCCTCGGCACGGAGCTCGGTCTCTGGATCACGCTCGACGCCGGGAAGCAGTGGGCGCAGTACAAGGGCGGCGAGATGCCGAACGTCGCCGTGCGCGATCTGGCCATTCATCCCCGCGACAACGATCTGGTCATCGCCACGCACGGCCGCGGAATCTGGATCGTCGACGACATCACGCCGCTGCGCGCGCTGACGCCGGACGTGCTGGCGAAAGAAGTCGCGTTCCTGCAGACCGCGCCGGTGCAGCAGCGCATCAACGCGTTCGGCGGATGGGTCGACGGCGACGCGGTCTACGTCGGACCGAACTCGCCGAATGACGCGGTGATCACCTACTACCAGCGCCGCCGCCACATTTTCGGCGACCTGAAGATGGACGTCGCCGGTCCGGACGGAAAGGTGATCGGCACGGTGCCGAGCAGTAAACGCCGAGGATTGAGCCGGGCCAACTGGGCGATGCGGGTGAAGGCGCCGACCGTGCCGCCCGCGGCGACGGCGGCATTCGAGGCGGCGCGCGGTCCGCGCGTGCTGCCGGGGACATACAAGGTGCGGATGGTCAAGGATCAGGCGACGTACACGACACCGCTGGAGATCGTTCCCGATCCGCGCTCGACGCACAGCGCGGCCGATCGGAAGGCGCAGTTCGATCTGGCGATGAAGCTCCACGCGCAGCTCGGCGAGATGACGAAGGTGGTCGAGCGCATCAACGGCGTGCGCCTCGCGCTCGAAGATCGCGCGTCGAAGCTCCCGGCGGCGGACGCCCTCGCGAAACGCCTCCGCGGCGCGTCCTCACAGGTCGACGAGATCCGCAAGCGCATCGTGGCCACGAAGGAAGGCGGAATGATCACCGGCGAGGAACGCCTCCGCGAGTTCCTGACGTCGCTCTACGGCGACGTCGTCTTCTACGACGGCGCCCCGAGCGTCGCCCAGACCGAACGCGCCGACGCCCTCGCCCGCGAGCTCGCCGATGTCGCCCGCGACTTCGACGCCTGGACCGCTCGCGAGCTGCCGGCGATCAACGCGGCATTGGTGAAGAAGAAGTTGGAGCCGATCAAACCGTAGTTGCCCGGTTGCCCGGTTGCCCGGTTTCCGGGTGCCGGGCAACCGGAGACCGGGAAACCAGGAGACCGCCTTCGCCCTCAAACGGCTTGCGCTTCGGCGAGAACCACATCGGAGCGCACCGGCATCTTCTTTCGCGCGCGGAAGTTCACGCCGAGCGTGCCGAACGTCGCCGAGTTCTTGTCCTGCGGAGCGCCGCGGAACACATCCGCTCGCCACGGCACCTCGATCTCCTCGAAACCGCATTCAGCCAGGAGCGCGATCAGCTCTGCTTCCAGCAGAGCGCCCGCGATTCAACCGGCCCATAAATCAATGTTGCGTTTCGCGGACTCCGGCACCGCCTTCTGCACGATGATGTCGCCGATCTGCAGGCGGCCTTCCGGCTTCAGCACGCGGTGCATCTCGCGGAAGACTCGTTTCTTGTCGGGGGCGAGGTTGATCACGCCGTTGGAAATGATCACGTCTGCTGACGCATTGGGAAGGGGAATGCTCTCGATGTAGCCGAGGTGGAAGTCGATGTTCTCCGCGCCGGCGGCGGAGGCGGCGGCGCGCGCTTCGTCGAGCATCTCCGGTGTCATGTCGATCGAGATCACGCGTCCGTTGGGACCGACCATGCGCGAGGCGATGAGCGTGTCCATGCCCGCGCCGCATCCGAGCTCGACGACGGTTTCGCCGGGGCCGAGCGGCCCGAGCGCGAACGGATTTCCGGTGCCGGCGAGACGGCTGATCGATTCTTCAGGGATCCCTTCCAGCATCTCGTCCGTGTAGCCGAGGAGCTCCGCCAACGTGCGGCCGGTATGAAAGTGGAAGCCCTTCGTCGGGTTCGTCGCCACTTCCGCATATTCGCGCTTGATCTCGCAGCGCAGTGTTTCGAGGAAGAGCTGCGGTGCCGGTGCAGAGGGATCGGGAACGTACGCGGGCTTGTCGGGCGACGAATAGACGTACGTCTTGATCGTGCCGATGCCGTCGTACGCCTCCTCCCCTTTCGAGAGCAGCGTGAGCGGAAGCTGCAGGTCCTCCTGCGCGGCTTCGGTCAGCAGCACGTACTCGCTCAGTCCCACCGAGTTCTTGAGCAGGCGGTGCAGGATGATCACATCCACACCGGACAGCTCGGTGAGATTCGCGATCTGGTAGAACGTGCATCGTCCGCTGTGCACGATCGCCTTCAGCTTCAGCTTCTCGATGTTCGTGCACGCGCCGCACTTGCAGAAGCTGGACAGCGTCAGCTCCGCGACTTTGTTGGAGAAGACGTGGAAGAAACGCAGCAGGCGTGCGCCGAGGTCTTCGGCGCGCGCGGTGAAGGACTCGTCTTTGACCGCGTAGAGGAAGACCGCATCGCCTTCCAGCTTCGCCAGGGTGAGCGGAAGCTCGACTTCGTTGAGAATCGTCTCGATCAGCTCACTGATGATGATGTGGCTGTGCTCGAGCGACTTCTCGTTTGCCAGCATGAAATCCGTGTATCCGCTGATGTCGGCGATCAGCAGAAGGACTTTCTCTTCGCGTAGCGCCATGAGAGGCCTCCTCGGGGACAGCATCCGATCGTGGGGATTCATCGACTCTACGGCCGCGCCGTGCTCCCGGATTGCTGGCCGCCGTTGAGGTCGCCCTGACGAGCGACGACGATGTCGCCCTTCGTCGTACCGACGATCGTGAGCAACTCCGTCTGCTCCGCCTTCGGCACCTTGAACTGGTCGAGGACCGCGACGAAGTCCTTTGCCATCGCGTCCCATTCGCGTTCGGTGATGTGGAGGTTGCGGTGCGCTTCCTTCATCGAGCGGCCGGCGTACATCTGCGGCCCGCCCGTGACCTGGCAGACCAGCGCGGTGACCTGGAACTTCAGCCCCGCTTTCGGAATGCGCGCTCGCGCTTCGCTGATGGCAGGGTTGGCGTTGAGCGTGTCGTTCACCAGCAGCTTCTCGATGAACGCGTCGACGACGGTGGCGATGGCGTAGACGCCCCCGAGTCGATCGTAAAGCGACTTTTTCTCCTCGGCGGCGCGAACGGCCACGGCGTTGAGTAGTACGACGGCGGCAAGAATGGCGGTAACTCGGTGCTTCATCGGCTCCTCCTCTGCTTGTATGGAGACAGCGTAGGAACCAGACCTCCCGCGTTTCTTACCCGGTAAACTCTTGCCGGTGGCACTCGGAATCACTCTGTTCGGACGACTCGAGGTGTCGCTCGGCGACGAGCGAATCGAGAGCGATGCCTTCCGCAAGCGAGCGGCCGACCTGCTCAAGTTGCTGGCCCTTTCGCCGAAGCATGTGCTGCACCGCGACCAGCTCGTCGAGATGATGTGGCCGGGGAAGCCGCCGGCCGGCGGAGCGAACAATCTCTATCGCGCCGTTCACGACCTTCGCGCCGTCATCGGCGAAGAGCGCGTGACGTTCGGACAGCAAATCGTCGAGCTGCACGATGCCGTCGTCGATGTCGATGTATTCGAGGCCGAGACCCGATCGCCCGATGGCGAGCGCGTCGCGCGTGCGCTCGATCTGTACACGGATGACTTGCTTCCGGAGGACTACGACCTCGAGCTGGTGACGCGAAAACGCGAGCTGTTGCGGCGGACATTCGTCGATGCGTCGCTTCGCGTGGCGGCGGCCCGCACGCTCGATGACGGGCGGACGCTGGACATCCTCCGGCGGGTCGCGGCGATCGATCCTTCGAGCGAGGAAACGGCCACGCGCATCGGCGATCGCGTGCGCGCATTCGAGCGCCCATCCTCGCGGATCGCGCCGGCGCTCGCGATTCCGAAGACCCGTTACACGAAGAGCGGCGACGTGAACATCGCCTATCAAATCGCCGGCGGCAACGGCCCCGATCTCGTCTTCGTGATGGGTTGGGTCTCGCACGTCGAATACTTCTGGACCCATCCGCGCGTGGCGGACTTCTTCCGCCGCCTCGCGGGATTCTCGCGGCTCATCCTGTTCGACAAGCGCGGCACCGGCCTCTCCGATCGCGTGACGACGATGCCCGACCTGCGTCAGCGGATGGACGACGTTCGCGCGGTGATGGTCGGCGCCGGCTCGTCCGAGGCGTTCGTCATGGGCGTGTCCGAAGGCGGCCCGATGTCGGCGCTCTTCGCGGCCACGTTTCCGGAGCGAACGAAGGGACTCGTGATCTACGGCGGTTATGCGCGTCGCACGTGGGCTCCGGACTATCCGTGGGCGGCGAAACCGGAGGCGCGCGAGCGGTTCTTTCGCGACATCGAACAGAACTGGGGCGGCGTGGTCGATCTGGCGACGATCGCTCCTTCGGAGATGAACGATCCGTCGTTCTGCGACTGGTGGGCAACGTATCTGCGGATGTCGGCGAGTCCGGGAGCGGCGGTGGCCTTGGCGAAGATGAACACAAGCATCGACATTCGCGAGGAGCTGTCCGCGATCCGTGCGCCGACGCTCGTGCTGCACCGCAGCGGCGACCGCGACATGAACATCGAGGAAGGCCGCTATCTCGCGCGGCACATCCCCGGCGCGCGTTTCGTCGAGCTGCCGGGCATCGATCATCTCCCGTTCGCCGGCGATCAGGAACCGGTGCTGCGCGAGATCGAACAGTTCGTGCGCACAGTCACGGGAGGAGAATCCGCCGCGCCGCGCGACGCGTAGAATGAGGAAATGCAGCCGGAGCAAATCACCGCGGACCTTCGGGTCGCGTACGTGTTGCGGCGATGGCCGGATGCCTATCAGGTATTTTGCCGCTTCGGTTGTCCCGACATGCGCCGCGGATTCTTCTCGGTGATGGCGCGCATCATGCGGCTTCGATGGGCGGCGCGCGTCCACAGAATTCCGATCGGCGAGCTGCTGGATGAGCTGAACGCGTGCGTGCGGCCGCGGACTGTCATTCCCGAACCGCGAGCCGCCCATCCGCCAGGTGAAAATCGCGGCGCTGCCGTCTGAACGGCATCAGAAGAATCTTTCCGATCGTTACGTCCGAAGCCGCTGAGTACGCGGGAACGCCGATCGTGATCTCCTCCTGCGGCACATCCAGCACAATCGTTCCGTGCAGGTAATCCCACCACGACACCAGGCTCGCCCAGTTGCTGTTGGTCTCATTCAGGCGGTCGGAGTGATGAATGCCGTGCATGCGCGGCGTGACGATCAGCCGCACGAGCAGGCGTTCGAAACCGGCCGGCAGACGAACGTTGCTGTGATGAAAGAGGATCGAGCCGAAGAGGATCGTCTGCCAGAGCCACAGAGCGTGCGGATCGACGCCGATGAGGATCATCTGCGCGGCGCGTATCGGGATCGACAACGCCAGCTCGCCGAAGTGAAAGCGGAGCGCCGTTGACGCGTCGAGGTCGCGGTCGATGTGGTGCACGAGGTGGAAGCGCCAGAAGAACGCGATGCGGTGGTTCGCCCAGTGCCACCACCACAGCGTGTAGTCGAGCAGGACGATCGCCACGAGCGTTTCCAGCCAGCGAGGCCACTGCACGATCTGCAGGAGGCCGATCCTCCCGCGCACGATCCACGAGGCCACCGGCTGCAGAAGCGGCGCCTGCACGATCGACATGAGGGCCAGCGAAACGCCGCCGGCCGAGAGGTTCCGTACGACGCGACGGAACTTCGTTTCGACGGTGCGGCGGAGCGGAGCAGCGCGCTCCGCCGCCAGCATGGAGATACCGACGAGAAGGATGACGGCCGCGGTGATCGCGGCAGGCGATGCGGAGCGGAACTGCTCCGCAAGGACGAATCAGGTGGAGCACATGCTGCAAGCTTACGCCGTCCCCGGCGGAAGCATGTGGTACAACCACGCCGGAATGGCTCGCCGTGGCGTCATCGCGACGCTCCTCGTGATCATTGCCGCGCAACTCATGGGCGGCATCCTGTTCGCGACGGTTTGCATCGAACCGTGCCCCGATGACGGGCCCGGAACGACGTGCCCGCCGATCTGCGCGCTCTGCACGAGCTGCATGCACGCGCAGCAGGCGATCGTGCAGACCGCGATGACGGCCGTCGCCCTCGCCGTCACTCCGCACGTCTTCGCCGCATCCCACGCCTCGGCTCCTCCGCAGCGCGCCGCCGACATCTTCCACGTACCGCTCCCCGGCTAATCGACGCCTCCCTCCCGTCGATCGCGTGGACGCGTGCCGCGCTCATTCATCCGAGGTCATTCATGCATCGAATCATCGTCCTGATGGGACTCGTCCTGTGCGCTCTCACTTCAGCAGCGCAGATGCAGCAGCCCATCGTTCTCACGTACGAAGAGACGCTGGAACGCGCACGATCAGCAGCGCCCGCGATCGTCGCCGCGCGCATGAGGATCGAAGAAGCGCGCGGGCGCGTCATCGGCGCGTCGCTCCCCTTCTCCACGAATCCCACGATCGGCGTTGAAGGCGGCCGTCGCAGCGGTGCGGCATCGTCCCCCGACTACGGCGTCGAAGTCGCGCAGGAGCTCGACCTGCCGGCACGACGGCGCGCACGCATCGACGCCGCCCGCGCCGTCGTCGCACAGGAGGAGCAGCGCGCGCGGGAAAGCGAGCGCCAGGTGCTGCCAGACGTCGCAACGTCGTACTTGCGCGCGCTCGAAGCGCGCGAGCGAGCCGGCTCCTCGACGAACGGAAAGCGCCTCGCGGACGAAGCGTTGCACATCGCCGAGCGCCGCTACGCGGCAGGCGACGTCGCGCAGCTCGACGTGAACCTCGCCCGCACCGCGGTCGCGCGCGCCGAAGCGGAAACGCGCGCGGCATTGGCGGCGCTGACCGGACACGTGACGCAACTGCAAGTGCTGCTCGGGATCACCGCTCCCGTCACGATCGGCGGATCCCTGCGCGACGCGCTGACGCTCGCGACGGACGACTTCGTCGCACGCGCGGCGGAACGCTCCGACGTGCGTGCGCTCGACGCGGAGATCGCCGAAGCGGAGGCGGAACAGCGGCTGGCGAAGGCACTGCGCTGGCCCGACGTCGGACTGCGCGCGTCGTACACGCGCGAAGGAGACGAGCGGGTCGTCCTCGGCGGCGTCGGCGTTTCTCTTCCCGTCTTCAACCGCGGGCAGGAGGCGTCGGCGGTCACGAACGCGCGGCTCGCGCGTTTGCACGCCGAGCGTGACGCTTTGGCGCGGACGATCGAGGCCGAGATCCGCGGAGCCATCGCATCGCACGATGCGTTGCGCGGCGCCGCGGCGGAGTACGAGCGCACCGTGCTGCCGCTCGTCGAAGAGAACGAGCGGCTGGCGCTGGAGAGCTACGACGTCGGGCAGATCGGCCTGGCCGACCTCCTCATCGTCCGGCGCGAAGCTCTCGACGCGCGCCA
>Ga0105242_10003546_pt1 | contig 12128 bp, 8 predicted proteins | sample KBSM24metaG_FD_81521 | JGI IMG/M metagenome (GOLD analysis project Ga0105242, IMG submission 81521) | Miscanthus rhizosphere microbial communities from Kellogg Biological Station, Michigan, USA - KBS M2-4 metaG | ecosystem: Host-associated > Plants > Roots > Rhizosphere > Soil | place: Michigan...
CAGATCCTGGACGCCGACCGGCTCGATGTACGCGAGCTTTCCCCGCCGCGCGACGGCGGCGACGGCGCCGGCGATTTTTCGATCCGCGACGAAACGCTTCAGCAGCGCGGTCGCTTCCCCGAGCGGCGCGGACGTCAGGCCGACCGCTTCCGGCGCCGCGCGCGGAAGCCCGGACGCGTCCCCAGCCCGCTCACTCCGTTGCGACTCAGCGCGAAGCGTGGACAACGCGAGGACGAGCGCGCCAATCACCGGCGCCGACCAACGAAGGATCCTCATTTCGCCGGCGCGGCGTGATCCAGGGTGAGGCCTGCGGTCGTGCCGCGCTTGAAGCCTTTCCAGTTTTCGAAATACGACTGCTTGTCCTGCTCGCCTTTCAGATACAGGTCGAAGTACGCCGTCGCGAAGTGATCGAGGATGTTGTTCATGCGGACCGTGTCCCACACCGCGTCGGCATAGTGCGCAAAGGCCGCGGGCTTGCCGGGCTCGGCCGGCACGTATGTTTCCGCGGGCGCCGGTATCGGCGCCGCGGCGTTGTGGTTCGCGTTGATGAACGTCAGCAGATACCGGTCGGCGTTGACCGCGGCCTGATAGATCGCCCTGGTGCCCTTTTCATAACCCGCCACATCGTCAACGCTCCCCGCCACGAACATCACCGGCGTCGTGATGCCTTTCAAGCCGTCCGCATCCCAGAAACCGCCGACCATCCCCCATGGGGCAATCGCGATGGCCGCCTTGATGCGCGCATCCATCGTCTTGCGGTACTCGGGATTGGCGGCGCCCCGCTCGGCCAGCATCTTGTTGGGCGGCGCACCCGAGATCGTCTCGCTCGCTTTGCTGTAGCCGCCGCCGATCACGTTCACCACGCCATAGCCGCCCATGGAATACCCCACGATGCCCGTGCGGCTCGCGTCGAGATGTCCGCTCAGAAAACTGCCCGAGCCGGCCTTGCCGAGGCGCGCCATTTCGTTCAACACGAACAGCTGATCGAACGCCCGGTTGTAGAGCGTGCTCGCGAACGGCTTCTGATCGTCGTACGTGCTCTCTTTGTGATCGATCGACACCGTGATGAACCCCTTGCTTGCCAGGTTTTCGGCGAGATGGCTCATCAGGTAGCGGTTGCCGGGATAGCCGTGCGAGATGATCACCAGCGGGAACGCCGGCTCGCCCGTCACGAGAGCGGCATCGCGGACAGCCTGGCCGTGCAACGTGACGGTAATAGCGGGGTCACGAGTGATCGCGCGGTACTCGCCGCCCGGTTTCTGACCGGCGGCCAACGCGGCCGGGTACCAGACTTCGAGCGTCAGCGTCCGATCGTACCGTGCCGTCGGTCCGCCCTCCTTCGTGTTCAGGACATCCGGACGGTTCTTGTCGGTCGCCTGCAGCGTGCGAACACCAATGGCGTAGCGGCCGTAGCCGGCCAGTTCCGGTGCTGACGGCGTCACCGTGTCGATCCGGTTGGTTTGCGCGAGCGCGGTGACCACCAGGGCAAACACGAAGACGAGCGGGATGCCTACGCGACGGACCATCTCACCTCCACCTGCATTCCCATGCTTTTATCCTTCTCTGATTCCCGCTCCGCTCGTCCCGGCCGACCGATCATGAACGCAACGCACGCCGCCTGCAAGCCGCTCGCGCGTGCTAGCATCCACATTCCGAAACCGGGAGAAGATTCGATGGCAAAAAAACAGAGGGGCATCCGGATACCCAGGGCATCGGCAAAGCCGGCGAAGAAGAGCGGAACGAAAAAGGCCGCGTCGAAGAAGGCTGCGTCGAAAAAGCCTGCCAGCACCGTGCGGCGTGCCGCGGCGTTCGATCCGCTACTCGCGCCCGTGAAAGGCGCGATCAAGCGGGATATCGGGCACGTGCAGCTCGAGGTGGGGAAGGCGGGCGCCGCGCGCGTGAAGCGCATGATCTATCCGCCGGGATTCCACTGGGCCGTGGACATGAAGCCCAATGTGGGCACCGAACTCTGCATGCACGCGCACGTCGGCTTCCTGGCGCGCGGTGAGATTCACATCGAGTACGCCGACGGCTGCATCGTCGAGCACAAGGCGCCGCAGATTGTGGCGATCGAACCCGGGCACGACGGCTGGGTTGTCGGCAAGGAGCCGGTGATCCTCATCGAGTTCGACTTCGAGGGCGACACCGTCAGCCGCCTCGGGATGCCGGACGCCCATCGTCACGAGTGAACGCAGGGCTGAAGCCCTGCGTCATCCGCGCCGTCACTCCGGCGGCACGCCTTTCCAGATCCACTCCAGCGCCAGCGGCAGCGTCTGCTGTTTGACGGTGCGGTCGGTGTGGCCCGCGTTCCTAGCGAACACGAACTGATAGTGGTAGCCCTTGTTCGCGAGGACCCGGGCCATGCGCTCGTTTGCCACGACCCAATCGTGCATGTCGTCGCGCATGACGTTGGGATTGAGCAGATCCCGGTCGCCGACTTCCATCCAGATCCGAATCGGCTTCGGCGGATTGTTGGGTATCAGGCGCTCGTGGAACTCCCACGCGCCGTGCGGCGTGTCCGTGCTCGGCGGCCACTGCTGGTTCACGTACGTGCCCGAGTACGTCAGCACGCGGTGGTACAGGTCGGTTCGATACCACGCCATCGCCAGCGCCGCGGATCCGCCGGAGCTCCCTCCCATCGTGGCGCGCTTGTCGGGATCGCGGGTCAGCTTCACGTGGCATTCGCGCTCGGCGAGCGGAAGGACTTCTGACTCGACGAACTCCGCATACCGTCCCGACATCGTGTCGTACTCGAGACCGCGCTGGCTGCCCTGGGCATCGCCGCTCCCATTGGCAATCGAGATCGCAATTATCACCGGCACTCGCTTGCGAGCGATCAGATTGTCCAGAGCGGTGAACAACAGCGGATCGGGTCCGTCCGCACCAACGATGAACGGCGCTTCCGTGCCGGGCACATATTGCTTCGGCACGTAGACCGCCACGCGACGTGAGTACGGCGCAGGCCGGCTCGTCGTCACCACGAGTTTGTCGGGATCGGCGGGATCGGGAACCCCAAAGGTTCCCGGTTCGCGGGCGATGCCCGGATAGATCTTGCTGTCGGCCGAGCTCATGACGAGCTCGCAGACATTCCCGTGAGGCACATCGTCGCGGACGGTCATCTCGGGCGCAGGATTGTGCGTGGGACCGATGATGAAGTTGCCGTCGACATCGGCAGATGGAAGCGTGCCGTCGGGCAACTCCGTCGCGGTCACATAGCCCGGTGTCCGCGGATCCCTGGTCGGTGGCACGGGCCGGGGCGGCTGAGCAGGCGCAGGCACTGGTGTCTGGGGCGGGACGGTGCTCTGCGCGCGGCCGGACGGCGAACCGCCGGCGACCAGGCACAGTATCGCGATCGAGAGGGTCAACGGCGCAGTCTTCATGGGCTTATTCTGCGCCGATGCGTGCTCGAATCGACAGTCCGTTCGAAAAGCCCTGTCGCCCGATGCCGGGGAGAGCGGTTAGAATTCTCGTCGATGAATTCCAAGGCGCGTGCGATGGTCTTTGCCTGCGCGCTCCCCTTGACGCTCACGGCGCTCGGGATGACGGCGTTTTCCCAGCAGACCGCCGTTCAACCGGCAGTGCCGGCACGCGCTGACGCGTTCGAGACGGGTGTCAAGCCTTTCCTGCGCACCTACTGCATCGGCTGCCACAGCGGTCAACAGCCGGCCGCGGGCTTTGACCTGACGACCTATGCGACGCGCGACGCCGTCGTCCGCGACCAGCGCCGCTGGAATCTCGTGCTCGCGCGGCTCAAGGCCGGAGAAATGCCGCCGGCCCAGTCCCGCCAGCAGCCCGCGATGGCTTCGCGCCAGTCCGTCATCGACTGGATCGAGGCCGTTTCCGCGGAAGAAGCAAGGCGCCATCCCAACGATCCGGGCATCGTGCTCGCGCACCGTTTGAGCAACGCGGAATACGACTACACGATCCACGATCTCACCGGCGTCGATATCCGACCGACGAAGGAATTTCCGGTCGATCCCGCCAATCAGGCGGGCTTCGACAATTCGGGTGAATCGCTGGCGATGTCGCCCGCGCTCGTGCAGAAGTATCTCGACGCTGCCCGGCGCGTTGCGGACCACATCCTGTTCCTTCCAAACGGTCTCTCGTTCGCGCCGTATCCTGTCGTGACGGACGAGGACCGCGACAAGTACGCGGTGAACCGCATCGTCGACTTCTACAAGCGCCAGCCGCTCGACTACGCCGACTATTTTCTTGCCGCGTGGCGGTATCAGCATCGTTCGGCGCTGCGCCAGCCGCGCATGACGCTCACCGACGCCGCGACCGGCGCTCACGTCAGCGCGACCTACCTGACCAGGGTCTGGGCGATGCTGAACGCGCGCGGCGAGGATGTCGGGCCGCTGGCGGCGCTTCAGGCGCGCTGGCGGAATCTGCCGCTACCGGAGAATCACGCGGAGCCGAACGGACTGCGGCCGGCCGTCGGCTGGATGCGCGACTTCGTCCACGGCCTTCGACCGCGCGTCGCGAAGGTGTTCACCAACCTGCCGGCCCGCGGCATCGCGCCCGGATCGCAATCACTGGTGCTCTGGAAAGATCGGCAATTCGCCGACCATCGTACGAGCTACGCGGGCAACGCACAGCAGCTGGATCTGTCGGCGTACGCGCAGACCGATCCTCTCGTCGTGGCTCCAGATACGGAACCCGCACGCGCGCGGTATGAGGACGCGTTCGCCCGGTTCTGCGCGTTGTTTCCGGATCGGTTCTACGTCTCGGAACGCGGCCGCATGTTCCTCACCGACGCACGCGAAATCGCGTCCGACGAGGCGGGACACCGGCTGTTGAGTGCCGGCTTCCACAGCCAGATGGGCTACTTCCGCGACGATCGCCCGCTCTACGAGCTGGTCCTCGACGCCGGCCAGCAGCGCCAGCTGGACGCACTCTGGAAGGAGCTGGATTTCGTCACGCTGGCGCCTGTCCGGCAGTTCAAGCAATTCATCTGGTTCGAGCGGGCCGAGCCGCCCAGCTTCATGGCCACCGCGCAGTTCAACGCATTCCGATCCGAAGACGACGATGTCACGTCGGCGGTGAAGATGTCGCAGCTGGCGGAAGCGTACCTCGCCAAGGCGCGAGACGTGACCAACGACATCGCGCTCGGCGTCGTCCGCGACTACTTCGATCGAATGAACGCGAACGTGCGGGCGCTCGAGGAGTCCAAGACCGCTGCCGAGCCGAGCCACATCGACGCGCTGCTGACGTTCGCCGCCCGCGCGTATCGACGGCCGCTGACGAGCGCGGAGTCCGACGACCTCGTCGCCTTCTACCGTTCGCTGCGCGCACAGCATCTGAGTCACGAGGACGCGATTCGCGACGCCGCAACCAGCGTGCTGATGTCGCCGCATTTCTCCTACCGTGTCGATACGCTCCCGGATGGCAAGGCCGCGACCGAGGAGGTGCGGGCGCTGTCGGACTACGAACTGGCGAGCCGCTTGAGCTACTTCCTCTGGTCGAGCATGCCGGACGAGGAGTTGATGAAGCACGCGGCCGCCGGAGATCTCCACAAGCCTGACGTGCTCACGGCGCAAAGCCGCCGGATGGTGCAGGACGCCCGCGTGCGGCACCTGGCGACCGAGTTTGCCGGCAACTGGCTCGACATCCGCCGGTTCGAGGAGCACAACGCCGTCGATCGCGAACGGTTTCCGGAGTTCACCAACGATCTGCGCGAAGCGATGTTCCAGGAACCGATCCGATTCGTCCTGGATGTCATTCAGCGGAACGGTTCGGTCCTCGATTTCCTGTACGCGAACCACACGTTCGTCAACCCGGTGCTCGCCCGGCACTACGGGATGCCGGAGCCGCCGGGCGACGCCTGGGTTCGCGTCGACGATGCCGGGAAGTACGCGCGCGGAGGCCTGCTGCCCATGTCGGCGTTCCTGACCAAGAACGCGCCGGGACTGCGCACGAGCCCGGTCAAACGCGGCTACTGGATCGTTCACCGGCTGCTCGGCGAGTACATCCCCGCACCGCCGCCGAACGTCCCCGTGCTGCCGACGGACGAGACCAGGCTGGGCGATCTGACGCTGCGCGAGACACTCGTCCAGCATCGCGCGAATCCGGCGTGCGCCAGCTGCCACGCGAAATTCGATTCGTTCGGCCTCGCGTTCGAAGGCTACGGTCCGGTCGGCGAAACGCGCGACAAAGACCTCGCCGGACGTCCGGTCGAAACCGGCGTGACGTTTCCCGATGGCAGTTCCGGCGCCGGTCTCGACGGGTTGCGGGCCTTCATGCGCGCCCGCGGCCAGGCCGAATTCATCGACACGCTGTGCCGTGAGATCCTCGTCTATGCTCTAGGACGAAGTCTCCTGCAATCGGACGAGCCGCTCCTCACGCAGATGCGCAAAGATCTGACGAGCGGCGACTACAAGTTCGGTCACCTCGTTCAGGATATCGTGGTGAGCCGGCAGTTCCTGATGAAACGCGCGACGCCCGGTTCCTGAAAAAAGGAAGTTCGCCCATGAAGACGATGACGAGCCCGTTTCAGCGCAACTCACGCGAATTGTCCCGGCGCCGCTTCCTGCGCGGCACCGGCGTCGTGATGGCGCTGCCGTGGCTGGAATCGGTCCCCGTCTGGGGGGCCGAGCCGGCGGCCGCCGCCACGCCCAAACGCCTGGCCATTCTCTTCATGGGAAACGGCGTCAATCCAAACGAGTGGTGGGCGAAGGGCTCGGGCGCCGACATCCAACTGGGCCGCAGCCTCGCGCCGATGGAACCGCTCAAAGGGCGCTTCAACTACATCAAGGGGCTGTTCAACAAAGCGGCGACCGGCGTCGGCATCCATCCCGGGATGACGGGGAACCTGCTCTCGGGCGCGCAGCTGACGAAAGGCGCCGAACTGCACGGCGGCGTCAGCCTGGATCAGGTCCTCGCCAGCCACATCGGCGATCAGACCGTGCAGCCCAGCATGGTCCTCGGCTGCGAGCAGCCGGTCACCGGCTACCACGAGACGAATTTCTCGATGGCCTACAGCTCCCACATCTCGTGGTCGAGCCCCACGTCGCCGGTGCCGATGGAGGTGTATCCGTCACTGGCATTCGACAGTCTCTTCGAGAATCGCGGAAGTCAGCGAAACCTGAGCGTGCTCGATCGGGTGATGGAACAGGTGTCCTCACTGAACCGGCGCGTGAGCAGCACGGACAAAGGAAAGCTGGACGAATACCTCACCAGCGTTCGGGACGTCGAGAAACGCGCGCAGGACATGCGCGCGGCGAAAGAGAAGGCCGACGCCAACGCGATGAATCGCGGCCGGGCCGTCGCGACAATGGCGCGCCCCGACAACGGCCTGCCGGAGGATATTCGGGATCACATGCGCCTGATGTGCGACATCCTGGCGCTCGCCTTCCAGACCGACAAGACGCGCATTGCCACGCTGCTGCTCTGCCGCGATATCTCGGGACTCCTCTACCCATTCCTCGACGTGAAACTGGCTCACCATCTCGCCAGTCATGAAGACACCGGCGACGCGTTCATGCGCGTCAACCAGTTCTACCTCACGCAGTACGCCTACCTGATTGAGAAGCTCGCGGCCATGCCCGAGGGCGAGAGCACCGTCCTGAACAACTCGTGCCTCGTGTTCATGTCGAACATGTGGTCCGGCAGCCACCACGACAGCACGAAGGTGCCGGTGCTGACGGCGGGCACGCTTGGCGGGACGCTCGAGACCGGCCGCGTGCTCGATTACACGGACGCCGGCGACGAGAACCGCAAGTTGTGCAGCTTCTATCTGTCGCTGATGGATCGCGTCGGCGTGAAGCTCGATCGATTCGGCGACGCCACGGAACGGCTGTCGGGCATCTGAAAACGGCCCGCGCGGCCAGGTAAGAAAAACGTAAAAACCGCTGGCCCGTCGAGGGACGACTGTGCGACAGTCCAAGTCGACAGACCACGGTCATGAGATTTGGACTCCTCGTTTCTGCGGCGGCCTGTTCGCTGCTGGCTGCGCTCGGATCAGGATCCGCGCAGCCGCCGGAGAATTGCGACGCCCTCGTCCCGGCGCAAGGACAGATCGAGTATCGCTGGCGGCAGAACCGTTGCGAGGGGTTCTATCGATCGAACGTCTCGTCCGGCGACCTCGAGCTCGTGTCGCTGCTCGTCGGGCGCCTGCCTGCCGAGACGACGCCAAAATCGCCACTGGAAATCGCTGCGCCCGCGCTGCAAGGCTCGCTGACGGGGCCCGTCAAGGTGAGGGCCGTCGCCATTCCTCCGCGGACTTACTACCGGATGGATGCGACCGTCACTCCCGGAGGCCGCCTTTCGTGGCCGGCGGGCGAGGTGCTCGGACCCGCGCAGCTCTCGATCGACCGTCTTGGTGTGTTCGGGTGGATTGATGCGTCCCCGGAGCGTGTGTTCGTCCCGCTTCGCGTCGGTCCGGGCGGGCAGCCGGCCCGCCCGGGAGAGCCGATCGAGCTCCGCGTGCGATCGGCTTCCGCGACTGACTGGGTGCGGTGGCGCGCGCACATCGACGGCGCGCCTCCACAGGACCTGCCTGAATGGCAGGAGGCGGCCCGAGGACTGGATGCCTGGAAGCCGGTGACGATTCCCCTTCCGGCTGGAGGGGCCGCGATCCTCAGAGTCGACGTTCGCGCAAAACCGCAGAACAGCGACCAGATGCAGCTGCTCTCCGTCCGCGTCGCAAGGCCGGGCCTGCCATGAGTGACGAGCTCCGCGCACAGATCCTCGCGGCCCGCTCGGCGGAAATTGCGCAGGCCGCCGAACAGCTGAAGAACACGACACCCGCGACGCCCGAAGAACGGCTCGAACGGATCAAGACATATACGGCGCTGCTCGCAGCGATGCCGGCGGCCGCGACACACGAGACGCGCTGGGCGATCGCCGTGGCGGTTTGTGCGGCGCTGACCGCGGGTCTGCTCTGGGTCACGCCGTTGTCCCGGACGCGCGTCCTCATGAAGATCGACGCGTCAGCCGTGGAATTCACGCTCGCTGAGCCATGGACGATGGCCGACGCCGATGTTCCCGCGGCCTCGCCGGGCGCGCGGCTCGACGTGCTGTCGGAGGTCTCCGGATCGATCCTCGCGCTCAAGAGTCCCGGAAACGACGGATGGATGCGCATCGACGACTATCGAGTCCATCCGGTCGAGCTGAGCCTCCAGGACAACGGCCACCTGGTCATCCAGGTCGGCAATCGCGACGGCGCCGTGCGCTTTTTTTCCAGAGGCGCGGAGCTGAAGGGCGCCCTCGAAATCGACGGGCGCGGCACGCTGTCCGGCGGGGCGGCGGACGGACAAACTGATCAGAAGTACGACCGCACGCTCGAAGATTCCGAGGTGCTGCGATTCACCGCCTCCGGCAAGAACGCCGTGTCGACGATCCTGGCATTCCACACGCCGTCACCCTGGAATCTGCGGGGCCTGTCCGTCAACCAATTGAACTTCGCGTGGGACGAGCGAGCGCAGCCCGGAGGACCGGGCAAGCGGACGCCTCTGCTCCGCGGCGAGATCACCTTGTTCGATTCGTCGTCGACCGTGACGATCGGCGAAGGCGAGCATCTGTCGCTCGATCGACTGCACGCGCGCATCGTCGATCTCCAAATCGACAAGCAGATTCATCTGAACCTCGAAGGTGACGCCGGCAACATCGTCGTCGGCTCGCGCGGATTCGAGCGGCGGTTGACGCCGACGTATCTGGAGTATTTCCGCAGCCACCCGTCGCTCAGCGTGTTCTGGAGCGCCGCCGTGTTCCTGGGAGGGAGTTTATGGAGCGCCAAGCGTCTTCTTCTGTCGTGAGGCGGGAGGTGTCGCGATTCGGGCCTGCCGTCGCGCTGCTGATGGCAGTGTTCATGCCGCTCGCGCGAGCGCAGAACGAGCCGAAACTGATTCAGCTGCTCAAATCCAACACGGTACGAATCGAGGCGGCGTGGCCGACCGGTGGCGCGCAGCTCGGATTCGGCTTCATCGTGGGAGAGCGCGCCTCCACGCAGCTGTACATCGCCACGGCCAACCACGTCGTGCGGGATCCGGATCGCGGAAAGTCGACAGCGGTCAAGGTGTGGCTGCGCGGCGAAGGGAATTCGACGGTGGCCGAGCTGCTCGAAGACTCCAGCCAGGCGCTCGACCTGGCTGTTCTTCGCGTCGCAAAACCGCAAGGGTTCTCGTGGAAGACGGACGTGATTGGCAGCGCGGCGGACCAAAGGACCCACGGCACCAACGTGTGGTTCATCGGAAGAGACAGGGACTGGTACACACCGGTCGCTCCGGGCAAGCTGACAGCGGTTACGTTCGAGTCGAAACTTCAGCTCGAAGGGCTGCCGGTCCGAGTCGGCTCGTCAGGCGGGCCGCTGATAGCGGACTCCGGCATCATCGGCATGGTCACGAAGGATGAGGGAGACACGTCGTACGGCACGCCGGTCGACAACATACGCCAGGCTTTCGAACAATGGGGCTTTCCCTTCGGCCTGACAGCAGCGGTCTCCGCATCGCCAACACCGCAGCCAACCGGAACGGCGCCGCCGGGCGGATCGGAAGCTCCCCCGAGAGGATCCGCACCGAGCGTCCGCCCTTCGCGTGGCGATCCCGTTTACCCCAGCAGGCCCCGTGGCGGTCAGTCCGCCGGCGCTGCGATCGGCGGTCGAGGCCGCATCATCGACAATCAGAAGATTCTCAACGCGAACAGCAACCTGTGTCTCAGCCCCGCGGGCGGCGGCAAGAGCAACAATGTCGAGGTGGTGCAATACCTCTGCGATGACGATCCGTCGCGCGTCTGGGCGTTCAGGGTCCTGAACGGCAACGACATCAGCGAGATCGTCAACGTGAACAGCGGTCTGTGCCTGACCGTCGCCGGCGGCGGCAAGGGACAGAATACGCCCGCGGTCATCTACACCTGCGATGGCGACCCGTCGCGCAGCTGGCGCATGACGTCCAGCGACAACCGGACGTTCCAGCTCGTGAACATGAACAGCAATTTGTGTTTGACGATTGCCGGCGGGGGGACCGGCAGAAACACCACGGCGGTCCAATATCCCTGCGACGGCCACCCGTCGCGAAATTGGGAACTTCGTCCGCGGTGACGGCGCACCACGGTCGATCCGGAACGCCGCGGCGCTTCAACTTGCTCGGGAGATCCGATGGCCAAACGCATCATCGTGTGTTCGGACGGCACGGGCAACACGGCGATCAAGGGGCGCGGCACGAACGTGTTCAAGCTGTTCGAAGCCGTCGACCTGAACGGCCATCGCTACGATCCGACGCTCACGCCTCAAATCGCCATCTACGACGACGGCGTCGGCACGGAGAACTTCAAGCCGCTGAAAGTCTTTGCCGGCGCGACCGGGTGGGGCCTCAGCCGCAACGTCAAACACCTGTACAAAGAGCTCGCACGCGTCTACGACCCGGGCGACGAAATCTACATGTTCGGCTTCAGCCGCGGCGCATTTACCGTGCGGACGCTGGCGGGCTTCATCGCGACATGCGGCCTTGTCGACCCTAAGCGCCTCGGCGAGCACACGTTTCGCGCCCTCGACCGGAGCGTCAATCGCGCCTACGCCGCATACCGGAAGTGCTACCGGCCGTGGCTGTGGCAGCTCGTGAGCAAGCCGTCGAAAGATGCCGGCAAAGAGTTCAAGCAGGAGTACGCCGTCACGGCCGATGTCGAAATCCGCTTCCTCGGCGTGTGGGACACGGTTGACGCCGTCGGCCTGCCGTTTCACATCAGCGACATCATCAATGCGGTGTTCTACCGGTTCAAGTTCCCAGACCTGCGCCTCACGCCGATCGTCAAGCGCGCCTGTCAGGCGCTCTCGATCGACGACCAGCGCGAATCGTTTCGTCCGCTGCTGTGGCAGCAGGCAGCCACGGACGAGACGCGCATCGAGCAGGTGTGGTTTGCCGGAGCGCACTCGAACGTCGGAGGCGGGTATCCCAAACAGGGAATGTCGCTCGTCGCCCTCGACTGGATGCTCGGCGAAGCCCACCGTGCCGGCGGTCACGGATTGCGCATCGTCGAGAACGATCGCGCGACGTTCAGCGAGCATGCCAGCGTCGACGACAAGCTCTACGATCCCCGGGCCGGGCTCGGCATCTTCTATCGCTGGAAGATCAGGGACATCGCCCGATTGTGCGCAGCCCACGGCGTCGTACCGAAGGTGCACGTGAGCGTCCTCG
>Ga0105242_10003549_pt1 | contig 12123 bp, 10 predicted proteins | sample KBSM24metaG_FD_81521 | JGI IMG/M metagenome (GOLD analysis project Ga0105242, IMG submission 81521) | Miscanthus rhizosphere microbial communities from Kellogg Biological Station, Michigan, USA - KBS M2-4 metaG | ecosystem: Host-associated > Plants > Roots > Rhizosphere > Soil | place...
AATTACGACGTGAGCACCTGGGGCTCCTGGGGCGACCGCGGCGATGCCACGTACTTCGCCAATCCAACCGATTACGTGCCGAACCTGAATGGTGATCATCTGGACTGGCTACGCGGCCGATTGTCGATCTTGCTTGTGGTTGGTCAGGGGGCTTGGGAAACTCATCCCACTGGCGCCCTGCCGTCCACGGTTGAAATGGCCCGTCTGCTGCAAGAGAAGGGAATTCGCTGCGAACTGGATCTGTGGGGCTACGACGTCAGTCATGACTGGGAATGGTGGCAGCGCCAGCTGGCACATCACCTACCACGCTTCTGCTAGACCCGAGGAGGTCGAACGTGTCACCTAACCACCACTTGATCGGGTTACTGCTCGGTGCCGAGAAAGATTGGCCAGAAGCGTTCGAGGCAATCGCCGGCCGTCTCGGTGTCTTCTCCTACGCCGGTGCTGATCATGTACTGGATACCGAGAGAGTGCACATCCATCCCTTCAACCTGCGTGACCCGGCTCGCCACGAGGTTGTCATCGACCGGCTGGCGTACTGGTACTACCACCCGCGGGAGTGGCTGAAAAAAGTGGCGCTCATGGATGACGTCTATCTACTGAACTCCCCGTTCACTTTTCAGTCGATGGAGAAACACTCCGCGTACTGTGCGCTGATCCGGCTCGGCATGAACGTCCCGGATACGGTGCTGGTGCCGTACAAGAATCCGATCGACAACGTGCGGTGGGCCTACACATCGCGCAACTACAACGATCCCTTCGATCTCGTCGCGATAGCCAATGAGATGGGCTACCCCCTCTTCATGAAGCCGTTCGATGGCGGCGGCTGGCGAGGAGTGTCACGGGTGAGGGATCAGGCCGACCTGATGGCTGCATACGACGACTCCGGCGAGATGTTGATGCATCTCCAGAAGTCCGTCGAACCCTATGACGTCTTCGCCCGTGCTCTGACGATTGGGCCCGAAACCATGGTGATGCACTTTCAACCAGACCAGCCCATGCACCAGCGTTATGTCGTTGATCATGGCTTCTTGTCCGCCAAGGTGGGCCAGGAAGCCACCGCCATCACTCAGACGGTGAATGCATTCTTCCGCTGGGAGTTCAACTCCTGCGAGATGTTGGTGCAGGGCGACACGGTGATTCCGATCGATTACGCCAATGCCTGTCCGGACGTGGCCGTAACGTCGCTGCATTACTACTTCCCGTGGGCTATGGCGTCCTTGATCAAATGGACGGCGTTCTGTGCGGCAACCCGGCGCCGCGCAAAGCTGCATGTCGACACCGAGCCCTGGTTCGCCGTGGCCGATGATCCAGAGCTGACCTACCAAGCCAAGCTGATGCGCTACCAGCAGCTGGCTGACCAGCACTTCGAGAAGGAGCGCTATCTGGACTTCTGCGCCACGTCGCTGTCGGACATCGATGACATGGTGCTGGAGTGGGTGACATCGGCCGACTTCGACAGGATGCTGACTGAAACGATCATCCAGACCTATCCGGAGCACGAGCGGGAATGGTTCATGGCCCACTTCCGCGGCCTCATCGGCCTGTGGGTCAGTGATCAACAGCAGGTGGCAGTTTAGCCCGCGCCCAGCGATTCGCTGTGTTCAATGCCTCGCTCCGCTACGACGAAAATGCGGCGGAACGGCAGCACTGTGCCGTGCTCCCGGGCGGGGTAAGCCGCGTTGAGAAGCTCCTGGTATTCGGCGATGAATTGCGCTCGAAGATCATCAGGCAGCGCCTGCAGGACAGGTCGCGCCCCGGTCCCGGAGATCCAGCGAAATACCGGATTGGGCCCCGTCAGTACGTGCAGGTAGGTGGTCTCCCAGGCATCGACCGCGCAGCCCAGACCAGCAAGATCAGCCAAGTACGAGGCCGCGTCGGCTGAAGACGGCCAGGTGACCTCGGTCAGCATGGGGGCGTACCGCGCGTCGGCGGCCAACTGACGAAGGAGCTGGTGACTGGGCTCCCCGAAGTTCCCCGGCACCTGGAATGCCAGCCATCCGTCTTGGCTGAGCGCCTTGACCAGGTCCGGCATTAGACCGCGGTGCCCCGGAACCCACTGCAGCGTGGCGTTGCTGATGATCACGTCCACCGGTGCTTCGGGCCGCCAGTCACGCAGATCCTGCACCTGGAAAGACACCCGATGGCGCGCGAACTCAACGGATTGCTTGATCATCTCTGGTGAGGAATCGAGCCCGAGAATCTGTGCGTCGGGCCAACGATCAGCCAGGGAGGCGGTGAGTTGGCCGGGTCCGCAGCCCAAGTCGACGACGAGGCTGGGATGAGCGGCCTTGACCCTGCTCAGCAGATCGAGGAAGGGCCGGGAGCGCTCGCCGGCGAACTCCAGATAAGTGACAGGATCCCAGACAGGCATCAGTTTCGACGATGGTAGGCCTCACGCCAGCTCGGCACGCTGGGCTTCCAGGCGAGAGACATGCCGGCCTCGGTGGGGGTGCGATTGGCCTTGCGGTTGTTGCAGCGAGTACAGGCAGCGACGGTGTTCTTCCAGCTGTTGGTTCCGCCGCGGGACTGAGGTAGCAAATGATCAACGGTGTCTGCCGGACCCTGACAGTAGGCACAGCGATGATGATCACGACGCAGCACTCCGCGCTTGGACCAGGCCGGGGTACGAGCGTAGAGAAAGGTTGTCTTCACGTAGCGGATCAAGCGCAAGACCAGAGGCCACGGATAGGGACCGATGCGATGTCCGTCGCGGGCTTCCTCGACGATCGCGACTTCCCGGACCAGCATCCGAATCGCGTGCTGCACCGAAACCGTATGCAGGGCCGTGTTGTCGGTATTGAGAACGATCACCGCTGACATCTCACACCTCCTTTCGCCCGCACAGGTTGTGCCCACGAGTGCACACAAGCTAATGACGCCGTCATTGGGATTATGGCGGGTCCGGTCAAGCACTTGCACTATGACGGGCAGCCGTTTCGCCGACTGCAGGAGATCGCCGGGGTGGTGCGTGAGGACAGAAGCGTTTGTTGGCGAGTAACGAAGGAGGTGAATTGGCGGCTGCCCGTCAGAGTGCAATCAACGACCGCACTATTTGATTGCTTCGCTCGCTGTGTTTGATCGCTCGCTCCGCTCGCTGCGATGTTCGCTGGGTAGCCGCCGTCTTCGTCGGATCCGACGAAACGATTGTTTCGGGAGAACCGGCTTTGTTCTTGACACGTTTCGTCGGCTTCTCCTGCAGATCGGCGGCGCGAACATCGGGGCGCGGATCGCGCTTGGTTGCCACTTACTTCGTTGTCGCTCGCCGACGAAAAGCATGTCAGCTCACTCCTCCTCAGCACAGCGGCGCGCGATCCGAGTAACGGGCAGCACGTTTCGCCGAGGGAGGAATAGCGGAGAGTGTCAGTCGTCTTGACTATTCTCGAATACATGTTCGATTATAAGAGGGTGTCGCCGCACGCTACCCGAAGCCGTATCCAGGACCTGCAGCAGAATGTCCAGCGGATGCAGGGGGTTGCGGTTTCGCGCACATTGGAGTCGTTACCGGGCCTATCGGGAGTCATTCAGCTCAAGACGGGTGAGGCGTACGGGGTAGATAGTCCGAGTCTGGCGACTGCGCTCGCTGCAGGGCCGTCGCAGGCGGGGGAGTGGGTCGCCTTTGTTGGAGTATCTGATCTCGGCCTAGAGGCGGCGGCACAGTTCGGAATCGATCTCGATCGGACCGTGGTGGTGCCGCGTCCTGGTGAGCTCTGGCTGAGCGTTACGGCCGGTCTTCTGGATGTGGCCGCTGTTGTGGTCGTAAAGCCTCCTGTGCCGGTCAGTGCTCAGCAAGCTGAGCGGCTCAAGTCACGGCTGCGAATCAAGGATGCGACCCTGGTGTGCTGTGGGGAGTGGCCACGGTGCGATGCGACTCTGACCATTGCTGAATCCTCCTGGATCGGGCTGGGCCGCGGTCACGGCCGACTGACTGCTCGGCGCGTCGTTGTCTCGGTTCGCCAAAGTGGTGGGCCGGTGCGGCACATACCGCTGTGGCTACCGGACGTCGACCAATGCATAGCCGAGCGTGATCACGAAATGTTGCCCCTTGCCGAAGCTCAGGCGGGATGAGACATGACCATCGTGGAGCCCTCCTCAGAAGTGTTTCTCCGCACAAGGCCACAAGAATCGGCCGAATCGCTTGATGAAACGTCGATACGTGGCTCTGTGCGGAAAAACGACGGTGGGCTCCAGCGCGATGCGCGAGTGGAGAGACAACTGGCTGTGTGGTGTCCTGACTGGCCGGTGGTCGCGGCTGGAGCTCACCAGGGTTTGAGTTCTGAGCTGCCTCTCGCCGTCTTCGAACGCGGTGAAGTGTTCGCCTGCTCAGCGACGGCCAGAGTCGAGGGCGTCAGGCGCGGGATGCGACGCCGCGACGCGTCCGCACGCTGTCCGGAGTTGATTGTTCTTGATCGCAATGAAGCGAGCGAGATCCGGACTTTCGAGAATGTGCTGGCAGCGATCGAAGAGATCTCGGCAGGCGTGGCTCCGGTACGACCCGGGCTGTGCGCGCTCCGAGTGCCGAGCCGCTTTTACGGCGGCGAATCAGAGGCGGCAGCGGTGGTGGCTGAACATCTGGTCGGTGCCGGGATCTGGGATTTCAGAATGGGGATCGCTGATGGCATCTTCGCCGCTGAGCATGCCGCGCGCCGCGCTGCACCTCAGGACTGCTGGGTCATTCCGCATGGTGGCTCTGCGGTTTTTCTCGCAGGCTTGTCGATAGGCGTCTTGGAGAACGCCGAACTCGTCACGTTGCTGCGCCGCCTGGGCATCCGCAGTCTTGGGGATTTTGCAGAGTTGGCCCCCCGCGATGTCCTCACCCGCTTCGGTCAGGAAGGTGCCTTACTTCACCGACGAGCGCGTGGATTGGACAATCACCCGGTCGTCTCCCGCCGACCGCCTCTGGATTTGGACCAACACGTGTCGTTCGTGCCAGCACTAGAGACGGTTGAACCGATCGTGTTCAGCACTCGGCAGACCGCAGAACGGCTGGTCGCCGAACTTGCCCATCATGGCCTGGTCTGTACCGAAGTTCGTATCGAGGTTGTGACCGATGGCGGCTGGACTGGATCTCGGGTCTGGGCACACTCGCGTTGGTTCGCGGCCAGCGACCTGATCGACCGGATCTACTGGCAGCTGCAAGGCGACCCCGCTCCAGAGCCGGTCTGTGAGTTGCGGCTGCTTCCTGTGTCTGTTGAATCGCTGGCTGATCATGGCGAGGGTTTGTGGGGCAGCGCGCTCAATGAGCATGTAGAGCGCGGTATCGCCCGACTCCAGGGCATGCTCGGCCCTGAGGAGGTCCTGGCTCCCTCGCTGCAAGGCGGCCGCAGTCCACGGGATCGTCAGCTGCTCAGCCCCTGGGGTGAACGACAACATCCCCAACGCAACCCACAATTGCCCTGGCCTGGCAGCATTCCGCCGCCGGCACCTGCCCGAGTATTTGCAACGCCAGTGCCATCGGTTGTGCTGAGCGAAGACCACAAGCCGGTGAAAGTCACCGATCGCGGTCTGCTGACCGCCGCCCCCGCCTTCGTCAGCATCGGCGAGGAATCGGATCTGATGCCGATCGATGCTTGGGCAGGCCCCTGGCCCATTGACGAACTGTGGTGGGAACCGGATCAGGCACGACAAATTGCGAGGTTTCAGATCGCCGATGTCAACGGCAGCGCCTGGTTGTTGGTGGTGGAGAACGATCAGTGGTGGACAGAAGCCCGCTATGACTGAGTTGAATTGCTCGCTCCGCTCGCTGCAGATCGCGCTCGAACCCGATGGTGTCGTCGTCGCTCGCAGACGAAAAGCGTGTCCGCTCGCTCCTCCTCCATCCATCGGCGCGCGATCTGAGTCTGAATCCTGATATGGGCTGGAATAATCCGCCGATTTCGTGGCGAGAGCTGGAACGTCGGATGTCTGGCAGGCCTATGCCGGACAACTCCGAGGACAATCCAGACGGCGACAATGCCCCCGGATACTCGCACAAACGGCCCGCGTACAAGCCGGACGAGCAGCGCGTCAAACGTCCAGTCGGTCCTGTGGTGCCGTACGCGGAGTTGCACTGTCATAGCAACTTCAGCTTCCTGGACGGGGTAAGCGATCCCGAGGAACTGATCGAGGAGAGCGTTCGACTGGGACTTGACGCGTTGGCGATCACCGATCATGACGGCTTCTACGCGGCTTCACGCTTCGCTGAGGCAGCGCTCGCGTATGATCTGCGCACTATCTACGGCGCCGAGCTTTCGCTTGGATTGACCACGCCACAGAACGGAGTAGCCGACCCCGAGGGTCAGCATCTTCTGGTGCTCGCTCGGGGCGTCGAGGGATATCACCGGCTTGCCGGAGCCATCACCGAAGCTCAGCTGAGCGGCGATGAGAAAGGCCGGCCCAGTTATGTCATCGAGGAGCTGGCGGCAACGGCAGACGACAACTGGATGATCTTGACCGGCTGCCGCAAAGGGGCCGTCCGGCAGGCGTTGATCACGTCCGGCCGAACCGCAGCGGCGGCGGAGCTGGACCTGCTGGCGGCACTGTTCGGCCATGATCATGTTGTCGTTGAGCTCATCGATCATGGTTTGCCCACCGATGCCGATCTCAATGATGCTCTCCTCGCTTTGGCCCATGATCACAAGATGCCGGTGGTGGCTACCAACAATGTGCACTTCGCCACTCCGCACGGCAGTCGTCTCGGTGCTGCGCTGGCCGCGGTACGCGCCCGCAGGAGTCTGGCCGATATGGATGGCTGGCTGTCCGGATCCGGCGCCTACCTGCGCTCCGGAGCGGAGATGGCGGAGATCTTTACGCGCTATCCCGGCGTTGTGGCACAAAGTATCGAGATTGCCGATCAGTGTGCTTTCAACCTGCGCCTCGCCAAACCGCGGCTTCCCAAACTGCCGGTCCCAGATGATCACACACCGATCAGCTGGTTACGGGAACTGACCCGGCGAGGTGCGGACCAGCGATATGCACACATTCGCGACGAGGCAGAAGAGCGGCTGCGCAAGGAGCTCGCGGTGATCGAGGAAAAGGATTTTCCCGGTTACTTCTTGATCGTTCACGAGATGGTCGAGTTCGCGCGTGAAAAGGGGATTCTCTGCCAGGGGAGGGGATCAGCAGCCAACTCAGTCGTCTGCTACGTGCTCGGCATTACCGCGGTCGACCCGATCACGTTCAAGCTGCCCTTCGAGCGCTTCTTGTCGACTACCCGCGATGAAGAGCCTGACATTGACGTCGACTTCGACTCCGACCGGCGCGAAGAAGTGATCCAGGAGGTGTACCGCCGCTACGGGCGCCGCAACGCCGCTCAAGTAGCCAATGTGATCAGCTATCGGCCCAGGTCCGCTGTTCGCGATATGGCGAAGGCGCTCGGGTATTCCAGTGGTCAACAAGATGCCTGGTCCAAGCAGATCGACTCGTGGGGGACGCTGCCGGTCAGCGAGACAGAAGATGATCATGGAGGCACAGCGGCGACAGCGACACTGGATTATCAGATTCCTGATCAGGTGGTGGATCTGGCAGAACAGCTGCTGAAGGCACCACGGCACTTGGGCATTCACTCCGGCGGCATGGTCTTGACTGAGCGTCCGGTGGGGGAAGTCTGCCCGATCGAGCGTGGTCGGATGGACAACCGGACAGTGCTGCAGTGGGACAAGGACAGCTGCGCCTGGATGGGATTGGTGAAGTTCGACTTCCTCGGCCTAGGCATCTTGGCCGCCATTCAATACACCTTCGACCTGGTAGCCACCAGGGTGGGTGAACGCTGGACGCTCGACACAATGCCCAAAGAAGAAGCCGGCGTCTACGACATGTTGTGCCGTGCCGATTCGATCGGGGTTTTTCAAGTCGAGAGCCGGGCCCAAGTCGGTACCCTGCCACGACTGCTGCCGCGACGGTTCTACGACCTGGTAGTCGAGGTAGCGCTGATTCGTCCGGGACCGATCCAGGGTGGTGCCGTCCATCCCTACATTCGACGGGCGACCGGTCGCGAAGAGGTGACCTATCTCCATCCAGCGCTGGAACCCGTACTGGAACGGACCAAGGGTGTACCGCTGTTCCAAGAGCAGCTGATGCAGATCGCAATGGCGGTCGGCGGCTGTACGGGTGATGACGCCGATCTGTTGCGTCGGGCCATGGGGTCCAAGCGCGGTGTGGAGAAGATCGAGCGGCTCAAGGACAAGCTCTACGACGGAATGGCGTCCAATGGGATTACCGGCCTATTGGCCGACGACATCTATAGCCGCATCCAGGCCTTTGCCAACTTCGGGTTCGCCGAGAGCCATGCGATCAGCTTCGCCTTACTGGTCTACGCCTCCTCTTGGCTCAAGCTGCACTATCCAGGAGCGTTCCTGGCCGGCTTGCTCAGGGCTCAGCCGATGGGTTTTTACTCTCCCCAGTCGCTGGTGGCTGATGCTCGTCGGCATGGGGTAGCGGTGCTGCGTCCCGACATCATGCAGTCCGGTGTCGATGCTGACCTCGAGCTGATCGAGCGTGGGCAGGACGGCCCGACAGGTCCCGACAGCTGCGTGCAGCGGGTGCAACTCGAGGTTGGTCCCTTCGTACGGTCGGCTCCTGATCGAACCCGCGAGCATCGCCGTGATGGCAATCTCGCGGTGAGGCTGGGACTCACCGAGGTGCAGGGCATTGGCCGCGAGTTGGCGGAACGGATTGTCCTCGAGCGCCGGAAGGCGCGGTTCGTTGACATCAACGACGTCGTACGCCGGACTGGGCTCACCGTGCCGCAGGCCGAAGCGCTGGCTACTGCCGGAGCATTCGACTGCTTCGGATTGTCTCGTCGTCAGGCGCTCTGGAACGCCGGGTATGCCGACAACGACCAAACCCTGCCCGGCTCGGCAATCGATGCCACCCCGCCCGCCCTGCCGGGGATGAGCGAGGTCGAGTTGACCCTAGCCGATCTCTGGGCCACGCGGATTTCTCCGGATGATCATCCTGTGCAGCATCTTCGCCCAGTGCTCGATGATCATGACGTGGTACCGATCGGCCAGCTCGGGTCGGCGTACGCGGAACGTCGAGTACGGGTAGCAGGGTTGGTGACCCACCGGCAGCGTCCCTCCACGGCAGGCGGGGTTACCTTCCTCAATCTCGAAGACGAGACCGGGATGCTCAACGTGGTCTGTTCGACTGAGTTGTGGAGGCGCTTTGGCAGGGTCGGCCGGAACGCCTCCGGCATGATCATTCGCGGCCGGGTGGAGTACAGCGACGGTGTGACCAACCTGGTCGCCGAACGGCTACAGCCGTTGAGCTCGGTTTATCCCGAGGCCAGAGGCATTCTGCCCTCCCGGCACCGGTCCCGGGACTTCCACTAGTGGCTGCGCGCCAAGGTTTGCCCAAGGTAACGGGACATCACGCGCCTCAGAGAGGGAAACTCAAACCTCACAGCGTGGGTAAGGAACACCTGCACGGTCGTCAGCGACGCCACGTCGGGCGTCTCCGATCTGTACGACTGCGCACGGTAGCGCTGCTGGATTCTGATCTCTCGGCGCCGTTCTGATGATTTACGCTACGGCGCCTGTGGTGGGTACGTGTCCTGGGAAGGGTAGGAGTTTTGCGGGGGGTAGGCGGACTGCGGCGGATATGGGTTGTCGCCATATGGAGTTGCCGGTACAGGGTCGTACTTGACGCCAGCTGGCGAGCTTGGCAATACCGCGAAGATCAAAAGTATCAACCCTCCCAGGTAGGGCACCAGCCCGAGGAGCACCAGCCATCCGCTGTATCCAGCGTCGTGGAGCCGGCGAACGGTCAGTGCGATGTTCGGCACGATGATTGCCAGGTAGAAGATGATCATCAGGATGATCAGCGGTATCGCTGCGGCGCCAGGAGTGCGGCCGCCATCCGACGAGGTCGTGATACCGAGTACATAGGCCGGTACGACGAGCACAACCGAGACGATGAAGGTGAACAGCGCCCACCACCAGTACTCACTGCGGCTGGCCCGCCCCGAAAATGTGGCGTACTTCCTGAAGCCTCGTTTGATGGCATCGATGAAACCAATGCCGTAGTACGGCATGTCGAGTGCGGGTGGCGACGGTTGAGCCGGAGCTGCGTCGTAGGGCTGGTAGCTCACCATGTTCCTTCCTATGTGGCGGCTGATTTGCTGCGGTGACTCCGACGAACCACCGACGATAGCCCCCAAGTATCAGGCGTTTGGGGGTCGTCCGGGCGCGATAATCAATGCAACATCATGAGCCGCGTCACTACCTCGCCGACTTCTGTCGCGTCAGGATGCTCACATGACAGCAGAAGCCGCTGAACGGGCGGCACGCGCTCGGCGCTGGGAACGAGCCACCGACTGGCCGTTGATCATCGCGGGCATCATCTTCTTGGCCGCGTACGCCATCCCTATCCTGAAGCCGAATTTGCCGCGCGGCGTGGTCATCATGTGTCTTTGCCTGACCTTGATTACGTGGGCGATCTTCGTGATTGATTACGTGATCCGGGTGTTTCTTGCCGATGAGCGGCTGCGCTATGTGTTGAGACATTGGTACGACGCCTTGGTGGTCCTCCTCCCGCTACTTCGGCCGCTGCAGCTGCTCCGACTGATTCCGGTGCTTCTGGTGATCAACCGCCGAGCCCAGACCAGGTTGCGGGGGCGTGTGGCGATCTATGTCGCCGGGGGAGCGACGCTGCTGGCTTTCTGTGCGTCGCTCGCGGTCCTTAATGCCGAGCGCTCGAACCCAAACTCCAACATCAAGAGCTTCGGCGATGCGGTGTGGTGGGCGATCACGACCATGACTACGGTCGGTTACGGGGACCATTATCCGGTGACCGGGCTGGGCCGCTTCGTGGCATTCGGCTTGATGGTTGGCGGCGTGGCACTCCTTGGCACCGTGTCCGCGACCTTGGCATCCTGGCTCATCGAGACCGTCGCAGCGGAGAAGGAGCAGGCCGAGAACCTGCATGAGATCGTTCGGCGACTTGAGGCCAAGGTGGACTTCTTGACCGGCGAGCGAGAACAAGACCCTGACGCTGCAGACCGGAGCCGACCCGCCGGTGACGGCTAGTGGATGGCCATCGTGTAGCAGACGGCGGTGCCCTCCAGCGCAACAGTGCCGTCGTCGCGAGTCACCGTGGTGCGCAGCGTAGTAATGGGCTTGTCGCTACGAACGTCGGTGACCTCAACCCGACCGGTGATCGTGTCGCCTGGGCGCACCGGAGCGGTGAAGTTCCAATTGACATTGAGAAATACCGTGCCGGGTCCTGGCAGCTGCTCCGCGACCACTGCGTTGAGGATGGCGCTGGTGATGCCGCCCTGTACGACGATCTCCCCAAATCGAGATGCCCGCGCGGCATCGAGGTCGTAGTGCAAAGGATTGCGATCACCGCTGATCTCGGTGAATCGCTCAATGTCAGTCGCCGTCACCGTACGACGCATTTCAGCCACGTCACCGATCTGAGGAGCTCCGTTCTGCCACGGTGTCAAAGCGTGGTAACCATTCCGCCGTCGATCGTGAACTGAGCGCCGGTGACATTGCCGGTCCGCTCGCTTGCGAGCAGCAGAACCAAGTCGGCCACCTCGTCCGGCTGGGTGAACCGACCAGTCACCATCTGACGGGCAGCGCCAGCTGCTATGTCACTTGGTGCGGCATCATGTGCGGCGCCGACGTGCGCGGCGACGCCGTCGGCACCGAGCCACAAGTCGGTCGCCACCGGCCCAGGATCCACTGTGTTGACCCGGATTCCGCGGCCGCCGAACTCTTTTGATAGGGCTTTGGCAAAGTTGACCAATGCGGCCTTGGACGCCGAATAGTCGATCACCAGCGGGTCGGGAAGTCGTGCGTTCAGCGAGCCGGTGTTGACAATCGCGCCGCCACCGTTGGCGAGCATCACAGGGACGGCAGCGCGGCACGCGCGTACCGCTGACATAACGTTGAGGGTCCAGGTCAGCTGCCACATCTCATCGGTCACCGACAGGAAGCCATCCACGCGGGTTGGTGCGATGCCCACGTTGTTGACCAGCACATCAATCCGATCGCCCGCCGCCGCAATCAGCTCGGCAGGGCCAACCGGCTGGGCGAGATCTACGGCAAAAGGTGTGACCTGGCCTGCGGAGGCCAACTCCGCGAGCTCGTCGGTGACCGTTCGCGACCCGGCGAAGACCTCAGCGCCCTCAGCTACAAA
>Ga0105242_10003551_pt1 | contig 12123 bp, 10 predicted proteins | sample KBSM24metaG_FD_81521 | JGI IMG/M metagenome (GOLD analysis project Ga0105242, IMG submission 81521) | Miscanthus rhizosphere microbial communities from Kellogg Biological Station, Michigan, USA - KBS M2-4 metaG | ecosystem: Host-associated > Plants > Roots > Rhizosphere > Soil | place...
CGTCCACCCGGGTGGGCGAGACGTATGTGGTCTCGATCCCGAAGCGCGAAAGAATGTTGTTGAAGAGGTTGATCGTGGCGCCGAACACCGCGTTCGAGCACACGACATGGTCACCGCTTCTCAGGTGCGTGAGCGCGGTGGCCAGGATGGCCGCCATGCCGGAGGCGGTGCCGACGCAGCTTTCGGCGCCTTCGAGGGCAGCGAGCCGGTCCTGGAACATCTGCACCGTGGGATTGGTGTAGCGGGTGTACACCATGCCCTGCTCTTCGCCGGCGAAGCGCGCCGCCGCCTGGCGCGCGTTGTCGAAGACGAAGCTCGAGGTGAGGAAGAGCGCCTCGGAATGCTCCTGGAACTCGGTGCGCGCCTGGCCGGCGCGCACGCCCTTGGTTGCGATCTGGTAGTCGTTGGCCATAAAAAAACCCGATCCTCTCGGTTAAGCGGACCGGGTTCTCCTGGAGAACTGCGCGGCACGCTTTAGCGGTATTTGTTACGCGCCCGCAAGCTGTGGCTCAAATCGGCGCGAAAAAAGGCAGTATATCAGGCCGCCAGATTCAAATCGAGCTGGGCGTTTTCGTCGTCTACCGAATCACGCTTGGCATCACGCTGGATCTCGATGTCGCGCAGGTAGTCGCTGGTGACGTCGCCGGTGATGTAGACCCCGTCGAAGCACGAGGTCTCGAAGCTCGCAAGCCGCGGATTGACCTGGCGCACTGCGTCCTTCAGCTCCTCCAGGTCCTGGTAGACCAGGGCGTCGGCGCCGATCTCGCGCGCGACCTCGTCCTCGCTGCGCTCGGCGGCGATCAGCTCGGCGCGCGTGGGCATGTCGATGCCGTATACGTTGGGAAAGCGCACCGGCGGCGCGGCCGAGGCGAAGAACACCTTGCGCGCGCCCGAGTCGCGCGCCATCTGCACGATCTCGCGGCTGGTGGTGCCGCGCACGATGGAATCGTCCACCAGCATGACGTTCTTGCCGGCGAACTCCATCGACATGGGATTCAGTTTCTGGCGCACCGAGCGCGCGCGCACCGCCTGTCCCGGCATGATGAAGGTGCGCCCGATGTAGCGGTTCTTGACGAAGCCCTCGCGGTAGGCCACGCCGAGCCCGGCCGCGAGCTGCAGCGCCGCCGGCCGGCCCGAATCCGGGATCGGGATCACGACGTCGATGTCGAGGCTGCGGTGGCTGCGCTTGATCTTCTCGGCGAGCTTGCGGCCCATGTTGAGCCGCGTCTCGTACACCGAGGCGCCATCGATGATCGAGTCCGGACGCGCGAGGTACACGTACTCGAAGATGCAGGGATTCAGGCTCGCATGCGGCGCGCACTGTTGCGTGTGAAGGCGGCCGCTCTGGTCGATGAAGACCGCCTCGCCCGGCCCTACGTCGCGCAGCACGCGGAATCCGTTCGCGTCCACCGCGACGGACTCGGAGGCGACAATGTATTCCCTTCCGGTGGGCGTGTCGTTGTAGCCGATGACCGCCGGGCGGATGCCGAACGGGTCGCGGAACGCGAGCACGCCGTAGCCCGCGATCATGGCCACCACGGCATAGGCGCCCTTCAGGCGACGGTGCGTGGCGGCGACCGCGGCGAAGATGGTCTGCGGATCGAGGTGCAGCCTGACCGAGGCCTTCTCCAGCTCGTGCGCCAGCACGTTCACGAGCACCTCGGAGTCGGAGCCGGTGTTGATGTGCCGCAGGTCGGTGCGGAACATCTCTTCCTTCAGCTGCGCCGAGTTGATGAGGTTGCCGTTATGCCCGAGGACGATGCCGAAGGGCGAATTGACGTAGAACGGCTGCGCCTCGGCCGAGCTGAACGCCGAGCCCGCGGTCGGATAGCGCACGTGCCCGACGCCCATGGTGCCGGGCAGCGAGCGCATGTTGCGGGTGCGAAAGACGTCGCGCACCATGCCCGGCGCCTTGTACATGTGGAACGAGTTGCGCTCGGCCGTGACGATGCCCGCCGCGTCCTGGCCGCGATGCTGGAGGAGGAGCAGCCCGTCGTAGAGGAGCTGGTTGACGGGCGAAGCGGCAACAATTCCCAGAATCCCGCACATCGGAGATTTTCCCGGTGTGACTAAGGGCTAATTATATTTCAAGCGCTTGAACAGCGCGGGAGGCAGCCAAGGCTCGAGCTGCGCCACCGTCCGGCCGAGCATCGGCCCGCTATAGGACTGTTTCCAGATGGGGTTCTGCGGGAACGAAGTCAAGCCGGCGCCGATCGCGAAGGCAACCGCGATCAAGAGTCCCCGCGCCACGCCGAACAGGCCGCCGAGGACGCGGTCGAGGCCGGCGAGGCCGCTCGCCTTGAGCGCCTTGGACACCATCAGGGCGACGAGCGTCGCGAGCGTGAGCGTGACCACGAAAACCGCCACGAACGCGACGATTACGCGCAGCTCCGGATTGGAGACCGATCCCGGCAGCGCGTTGGCGAGCGGCTCGGCGAGGTAGTTGGCGACGAGAAAGGCGCCGATCCATCCGGCGAGCGAGATGACCTCGCGCACCAGCCCGCGCCAGGCGCCCCAGGCGGTCGAGAGCACCAGCACGCCGATGACCGCGTAGTCGAGCGCAGTCACTTGGCAGCGACCGCGCCGGGCTCGAGTCCCAGGCCTTTCAGCTTCGTCGCGGCCTCCTCCGCGGCTTCGCGGGTGGGGAACGGGCCGGCGCGCACGCGCGTCAGGTTGCCGGCAACGGCCTCGGTGTAGTGCGGAATCTTCGCCGCGGCCAGCTTCGCGGTGACGTTCTCCGGGCTCGCGAACGCCCCGATCGGCACGACGAACTCTTCCTTCGCCGCCTCCTTCTTCTCGGGTGGCGCCGGCCTCTTCAGCAACAGCTTGGGCTTGAACGGCGCATCGTTTTCGCCCGGGATGCGCACGCTGGGTGGCGGCGCCACGGGCCGCGGCTCCTGATCAAACACCATCGGGAGAACGATGATCGCGAGCAGCACGAGCGCGACCGCCCCCACCAGCCGTCTGCGGCCACGACGCTTGAGCGTATCTACGTCTTGTTGTTGTTCAGCCATGCCATCACTTCGGCCACGGTGAGAAAGGAGCCGAATACGACGATCTTATCACCCTCGCCGGCCAGCCCTTTCGCCGCAACGAAGGCCTCGGCCGCAGAATCGAACAAGGCTTTTTCTCCAGTCGAAACATGAGGGGCAAGTTCGGAAGCGCGTGCGCCGCGCGGCCCGCCGAGCGAAGCGAGGTGCCAGCGCGTCACGCGCGGCGCGAGCTCGCGCAGCACCGCGCCGATGTCCTTGTCGCGCAGCATGCCGCACACGGCGATGGTCTCGGGCGCGAACCCCGCTTCGGAGAGGTTCTGCGCCAGCACCTTCGCCGCCTGCGCGTTGTGCGCCACGTCGAGGATCACCTGGGGGCGGCCCGGCAGCACCTGGAAGCGCCCGGGAATCTCGACCTCGGCGAGACCGCGGCGCACGTCCTGCATCGCGACCGGCAGCTCGAGCGTGCCGAGCGCGCAGATCGCCGCCGCCGCGTTCGCGAGCTGGATCCTGCCGCGCAGCGCGGGATAGGCGAGCCCGCCCCGGCGCGCGCCCGGGCCCCAGTAACTCCACTGACCTTCCTGCGTCTGATAGCCGAAGTCTTTTCCCAGGAAAAGCTTCTCGCCGGTCGCCTCGAGCACCGAGCGCGGCGGATCGGGGTCGGCGATCACCGCGGGCCTCCCGGGCCGGAAGATGCCGGCCTTTTCGCGTCCGATCTCTTCGCGCGTCGCGCCGAGATATTCCACATGGTCGATGCCGACGCTCGTCAGCACGGCGCAGTCGGGATCGACGATGTTGACTGCATCGAGCCGGCCGCCCAAGCCGACTTCCAGGATCGCCGCCTCGATGTTCTCCGTTGAAAAGAGCCAGAAGGCAGCGAGCGTGCCGAACTCGAAATACGTGAGTGGAATCTCCAGCCTCGCCCGCTCGACCACAGAGAAGGATTCCACCAGAGCCTCGTCCGTAGCCTCGACGCCGGCGACGCGAACGCGCTCGTTGTAGCGCAGCAGGTGAGGCGAGGTATAGAGGCCGGTGCGGTAACCCGCGGCGCGCAGGATGGACTCGAGCATCGCGCAGGTCGAGCCCTTGCCGTTGGTGCCGCCGACTGTGATGACGGGGCAATCGATTCGAACTCCCATCCGGGAGCAAACCTGGGAAACCCGATCCAGGCCGAGCGCGATCGTCTTCGGGTGCTGGCACTCGATGTAGCCGAGCCATTCGGCCAGCGTTCTCATTGCGATTGCGCCTCGAAGATCTGCCGCACCGCGTCGATGGTATCGGCTTCGTCGGCGAGCTTGTCGGGCCGGTAGCCCTTGACGCGCGCAAAGCGCAGCGCCATGCCGCCGGGATATTGGGAGCTACTCTGCACGTCGTTGAACGCGATCTCGACCACCAGCTCGGGGCGCACATACACGGTCCACTCGTCGCGCCTGACCTCGCGCGCCAGCAGCTCGCGCGTCTGCCATTCGAGGATCTCGTCGGTCAGCCCCTTGAAGGTCTTGCCGAGCATGACGAAGCTGCCGGAGCGCGGGTCACGCGCGCCGAGGTGCAGGTTCGAGAGCCAGCCCTTGCGCCGGCCGCTGCCCCACTCGACCCCGATGACCACCAGGTCGAGGGTCTTGGCGCGCTTCAGCTTCAGCCAGCCGGCTCCCCGCCGCCCAGCCTCGTAGGGTGCATCGAGCGCCTTGGCCATCAGGCCCTCGTGGCCGCGCGCCAGTGCGTCCTCGTAAAAGGCGTTTGCCTTCGCCGCATCGTCGGTGATGAGCGAAGGGGTGACGATCGCGGCGGGCAATACCTGCCGCAGGATGTCGTGGCGTTCGCGCGCGCCGCGATCGACGATCGGCTCGCCGTTGCGCAGCAGGCAATCGAAGAAGAACACCGAAAGCGGCAGCGCGCCGCGCAGCGCTTCGTCGTCGGTCTTGCGGCCGAAGCGGCGCATGGTCACCTGGAAGGGGTGCGGGCGCCCGTCGCCGCGCAGCGCGATCGCTTCCCCGTCGAGAATCAGATCGGCCGCGACGCCTTTCAATGCGGCAACGGCCTCGGGAACACGCGAAGTGACATCATTCAGGTTGCGCGTGAACACGCGCATTTCGCCGCCGGCCTTGTGCACCTGGATGCGCGCGCCGTCCAGCTTCCATTCGAAAAGCGCCGTGCCGAGGTCGGCGAGCGCCGATGCCACGTCCTCGGCCGGCTGCGCGAGCATGGGGAGCACGGGCTGCATCAGGCGGATGGAGAATTGTTCAAGTCCTCCGCCCTCGAGCGCTGCGCGCGCGACTTGCGGTATTCCGCCGGCAAAGGTCGCGGCACGCCTCACCTCCGCGGGAGGCAGATCCGCCGCGGCGGCGACCGCCTCCAGCATCACGCCCTCGAGCGCCCCCTGCCGCAGCTCGCCCACGATGAGGCGGAGCAGAAAGTCCTGCTCTTCCGCTGTTGCCTTCGAAAAGAGGCCCTTGAGCTGCTCTGCACGTTGTCCTGCGGACCCTTTTCCCTTCAAGCCTTTCAGCCGCTCGAATGCCGCATCCACGTCCGTCACCGTTAGCATCGGCGCGGCGGCGGGATCGGGGATCGCCGAGCGCAGGGTGGCATAGCCTAGCGTGAGCTTGCCCTGGCGGATTTCGCCGCTCAGCCAGGGCAGCGCGATCTCGACCTCCTCGGCTTGTAGCCGCTTCAGCGATTCGGCGATGAAGGTGGTCTTCGCCAGGCGGCTCGAGGTTGCGGCGACCTGCGCCGAGGTGCGCACGACCTCCGTGAGAAGCGTCACGCGGCGCTGTCGGCCGGCATTCCCCTGAGCAGGCTGAGCAGCGCGTGCAGCTTGTCGCGCAGCTGCCGGCGGTCGACGATCATGTCGATCGCGCCCTTCTCGAGCAGGAACTCGGCGCGCTGGAAGCCCTCCGGCAGCTTCTGGCGCACCGTCTGCTCGATGACGCGCGGCCCCGCGAACCCGATCAGCGCCTTCGGCTCGGCGATCACCACGTCGCCGATCATCGCGAAGCTCGCCGACACCCCGCCCATGGTCGGGTCCGAGAGCAGCGAGACGAAGGGCAGGCGCCGCTCGGCGAGGTCGGTGAGCGCGGCGGTGGTCTTCGCCATCTGCACGAGGGAAAGCAGGCCCTCCTGCATGCGCGCCCCGCCCGAGGCGGTCACGCACACGAAGGGCAGCTTCTGCTCGATCGCCACGCGCACGCCGCGCACGAAGCGCTCGCCCACGACCGAGCCCATCGAGCCGCCCATGAAGTCGAACTCGAACGCGGCGCACACCACGCCCAGCGCCTTGATCGAGCCCTGCATCACGACCAGCGCGTCGCTCTCGGCGGTCTGCTCCTGCGCGTCGGACAGGCGCTCGGTATAGCGGCGCGAATCCTTGAACTTGAGCGTGTCGACCGGCAGCACCTCGGAGCCGATCTCGAAGCGGCCGTCGGGATCGAGCAGCGCGTCGAGGCGCGGACGCGCGCCGAGGCGCTCGTGATGGCCGCACTTCGGGCACACGTTCAGGTTCTTCTCGAGGTCGGTGCTGTAGAGCACCGCGTCGCATGCGGCGCACTTGGTCCACAGCCCCTCGGGGACCGTCTTTTTCGCGCCGCCGGTGCGCTGGATCTTCGGCGGCAGGAGCTTCTGCAGCCAGCTCATCGGTGAAACGAGGCGTCGAGCGCCTGCCGGATCGGCTGCAGGAACGCCTTCACGCGCGCCACGGCCTGGTCGGCGCTGCCGGCCTCGATCTCCTGGATCAGGCGGCTGCCGATCACCACCGCGTCGGCGCTCGCCGCGATGCGGCGGGCCGATTCGGCGTCGCGGATGCCGAATCCGACGCCGATGGGCATCTTGGTCGCCGCTCGGATCGAGGGAATTTTTTCTCCGATTTCTGAGACATCGATGTTCGCCGCGCCGGTCACGCCCCGCAATGACACGTAGTACAGGTAGCCGCTGCCGCTCCTCGCGACCTCATCGATTCGCTTCTTCGTCGACGTCGGCGCGAGCAGGAAGATCGGGTCGATGTCGTTCTTTTTCATCAGCACCGAGAAATCGACGCATTCCTCGGGCGGGTAGTCCACCACGATCACGCCGTCGATGCCCGCCGCCTTCGCGGCGGCCGCGAACTTCTCGGTGCCCATCGCCTCGATCGGATTGGCGTAGCCCATCAAGACAATCGGAGTAGTTTCATCTTTTTCCCTGAATTGCTTGACCAGGGAAAGAACATCCCTCAATCCCACCCCATGCTTCAATGCTCTTTCGCCGGAGCGCTGGATCACCGGGCCGTCGGCCATCGGATCGGAGAACGGCACGCCGAGCTCGATGATGTCGCAGCCCGACTCCACCAGCGCTCGCATGAGCGGCACTGTGAGCGAGGGATGGGGGTCGCCCGCGGTGATGTACGGGATCAGGGCCTTGCGCCCCGCCTTCGCGAGGGCTTCGAAGCGGCCCTGGATTCGCGACATCAAAGCTTCTTCCCCGAGCGCTCGGCGACGGTGTGCATGTCCTTGTCACCGCGGCCGGAGAGGTTGACGAGCAGGACCGCGTCCTTGGGCATCGACGGCGCCATTTTCATCGCCTGCGCCACGGCGTGCGCGGATTCGAGCGCCGGGATGATGCCCTCGCTGCGGCACAGCTCGTGGAACGCGGCCAGCGCTTCGTCGTCGGTCACCGCGACATACTCGGCGCGCTTGCTGTCTTTCAGCCAGGCGTGCTCCGGGCCGACCCCGGGATAGTCGAGGCCGGCGGACACCGAGTGCGTCTCGGTGATCTGGCCATTGTCGTCCTGCAGGAGATAGGTGCGGTTGCCGTGCAGCACGCCGGGCTTGCCGGCGCAGAGCGACGCCGCATGCCTGCCGGTCTCGAGGCCCTCGCCCGCGGCTTCGACGCCGACCAGGCGCGTGGTCTCGTGCCTGATGTAGGGGTAGAAAATCCCCATCGCATTGGAGCCCCCGCCGACGCAGGCGATCACGGCGTCGGGCTGCCGGCCGGCGAGCTCCTGCATCTGCACGATGCTCTCTTCCCCGATCACCGACTGGAAGTCGCGCACCATCATGGGATAGGGGTGCGGGCCGGCGACGGTGCCGATGATGTAGAAGGTCGTGTCTACGTTGGTGACCCAGTCGCGCATCGCCTCGTTGAGCGCGTCCTTCAGCGTGCGCGAGCCGGACTCCACGCCCACCACTTTCGCGCCGAGCACGCCCATGCGGTGCACGTTGGCCGCCTGGCGCTTCACGTCGTCCACGCCCATGTAGACGACGCACTCCATGCCGTAGCGCGCCGCGACCGTCGCGGTTGCCACGCCGTGCATGCCGGCACCGGTCTCGGCGATGACGCGCGGCTTCCGCATGTCGCGGGCAAGCAGCGCCTGGCCGATGGTGTTGTTGATCTTGTGCGCGCCGGTGTGGTTCAGGTCCTCGCGCTTGATGTAGATGCGCGCGCCGCCGCACTTCTCCGTCAGTCTTTTCGCGAGATAGACCGGGCTCGGGCGCCCGACGTAGTGCTTGAGCTCGTACTTGAGCTCGGCCTGGAAAGCGGGATCGTGGCGCGCGCGCTCGTAGGCCGCGCGCAGCTCGTCGAGGGCGGCGGTGAGCGTTTCGGCGACGAATACGCCACCATAGGGCCCGAAATGGCCGCGCGCGTCGGGCAAGTCATACATCCGCATTCCTGACCTCCGCTATGAAAGCGGCGATTTTTGCTGCGTCCTTCACGCCTTTCGCCGATTCGACGCCGCTCGACACGTCCACGCCCCAGGGCCGCACACGGCGGATGGCCTCGGCGACGTTCGCCCGGGAGAGCCCTCCGGAAAGAATGACCGGCTTCTCCTTCACGACCGGCATGAGGCTCAAATCGAAACCTTCTCCGACACCCCCGTACTCGGGGACATGGCTGTCGAACAGCCACGCCGCGGCGCGCGAGAAAGGGCGCAGGTATTCTAGCGCATCGTCCCCCGGCCTCATGCGGCACGCCTTGACGAACGGCACGCCGAACTGGCCGCAGAATTCGGGCGTCTCCCCGCCGTGAAACTGCAGCAGCGCCGGGCGCACCCGCTGGAGCACCTGCGCCACCTGCACCGCATCCGGGTTCACGAACAGCGCCACCGTCTGGACGAAAGGCGGCAGCGCGTCGCGCAGCTCGACCGCGCGCTCGGCCGAAAGGTAGCGCGGGCTCGGCGGATAGAACACCAGCCCGATCGCGTCGGCTCCGCACTCGGCGGCCGCGCGCGCGTCCTCGGCGCGAGTGATTCCACAAATCTTGATGCGCGTTCTCACTGGGGCAGTCCCCAGCGGGCATCGTACTGGATCTTCTCGAGGTAAAGACCCTGCGGGCCGAAGGTCGGAGCCGCCTCGCTCCTCTTCCTGGAAAGGAGCACGTCCCTCGCCCATGCCGGCGGATGCTTGCCCTTGCCGACGTAGATCAGGGTGCCGACGATGTTTCGCACCATGTGATGCAGGAACGCGTTCGCGTGCAGCACGAAGTCGATGCGCGCGCCTCGCGCCTCGATCTCGAGCGCGTGAAGCGTGCGCACCGGGGTCTTCGCCTGGCACTCGGACGAGCGGAAAGCCGAGAAGTCGTGCTCGCCGACGAGGTGCGCCGCGGCCTCGCGCATGCTCGCCAGATCGAGCGGCAGGTGAAACCAGCCCAGGCGCGCGGCGCCGAGCGCCGGCCGCACGCCGCGGTTGAGGAGCTCATAGCGGTAGGTCCGTGACACCGCGCTGTAGCGCGCGTGGAATTCGCCATCGACCTCGCGCGACCAGAGGACCGCGACCGCATCGGGCAGAAGCGCATTCACCCCGCGCACCCAGGCGCTCGGCGGACGTTGGCTGTCGGTATCGAAGTGAACGACCTGCAGCCGCGCGTGGACCCCGCGGTCTGTCCTCCCGGCGGCGGTCACGCCGACGGATGCTCCGGCGATCGCCGACAGCGCGGGCTCGAGCGCGTCCTGCACCGCGCCGCCGCCGGGCTGGGTCTGCCAGCCAAGGAAGCGGCTGCCGTCGTATTCGATGCCGAGTGCGATTCGAGGCATAAAAAGGGGTCAGACCCCTTTCTTTAGCACACCGGCCGATTTTCCGAGGAAGGGGTCCGACCCCTTTTTTTAACCGAGCTTGCTCAGGAGCTGCTGCGCCTGCCCCTTCTGCGAGGCGTCGCCGTCCTTCATGACCTCGCCGAGGAGCTCGCGCGCGCCGTCCTTGTCGCCCATTTCCTCGTAGGCCTTCGCGAGGTCGAGCTTGGTCGCGACTTCCTGCCATTTCGGATCGTTGCTCGAAGTCGAGCTGCCGGGCTCGCCGGCCGATCCGAGGTCGAGGCTGATCGACGACAGGTCCATCGACGGGATCGACTTCGTCGCCGACGCGGACTGATCGCCCAGGTCCAGGTTGAGGTCGAAGTCGAGGCCGCTCGCCGTCGACGCCGATTCGACCGCCGCAGGCGCCGGGGCCGATGCCGGTGCCGGCTTCTTCGTCGGCTCCGCGTCGAGGTTGAAGTCGATGGCGGCGATGGTCGCGTCGGGATCGGGAATCTTCACGCTGTTGGGCGTGCTGCTCGCGCCGAGATCGAAGTCGATGGTCGAAGGTGTGGCCGTCCTGGGCTGATCGAGCGGGATGTCGGTGGTCACCATGCCGCTCGAGGTCGCGCCGCCGATATCGAAGTCGATCGAAGGCGCGGCCGCCGCAGCACCCGCAAACGCTGCCGCGACCGGAGCCGCGGCCATCGCGCCCGCGGAAGCGCCGCCGCCGTAGAGACCGTTGCCGGGTTCGATCGAGCGTCCGAGCGCGGCGGCCTTGTCCCAATCTGCCCCGCTGCCATTCGTCAGGGTCTTCAGCTTGAGCGCCGACTGCTCGAAGGCGCGCGTGTCGTTGCGTTTCGCGTAGATCTCCAGCAGCTTCGCGTGCACCGGAATCCGGCTCGAGTCCTTCTGCAGCGCTTCCTTGAGGATCTCTTCGGCCTGCGCGTCGCGGCCATAGGCCATGTACACATCGGCTTCCGCGATCGGGTCGACCTCCTCGGCTTCCATCCCCGAGGTCTGGCTCACCGAGGCCTGCGAAGCGGAAGCGCCCGAGCGCGAGTCGTTGAGCGACGGCGCGGTGCCCCCGCCGGGTCCGAGCACGCTGTCCGAGAACTTGGCCTGGTTGGACTTCTTGCGCCGCCACGACCACAGGGCGTAGCCGAGCAGCAGGACTACGACGGCGCCGAGACCCGCGAGTGCGACCGGGTTGTCGAGGAACTCGTCGAGCAGGCTCGGCGGCGGCGGAGGCGGCGCGGCCTTCGCTTTGGGCTTCGCCGCCTCGGCTTTCTTCGCCTCGGGGGCCGGCTCTGCCTTCTTCGCCTCGGGCTGCGGCGCCGCGCCGACCGGGGCTGGAGCGCCAGGCGCGGGCGCCGAGGCGCTAGGCGCGGGCGCCTGCGCGACGACTGGGGGCGCAGCCGGCTTGGCGGGCTCGGGCTTCACCGCCTCGGGCTTGGCAGGCTCGGCCTTCGCCGCAGGCTTGGCGGACTTCTTCTCGAGCTCGGCGAGCTGCTGGTTCTTCAGCTCGAGCAGCTTCTGCAGATCGGCGACGTTCTTTTCGAGGTCCGTCACCCTCGATTGCGCTTCCTTCAGCGCGCGCTCGCGCGCGGCAGCGTCGTCCGCGCGTGCTGCGGCCGAGGCGCCTGGCTTCGCGGGATCGGCCTTCGACAGCCGAACCTGGTCCTCGGCGGCGCCGGGCTCGCGCGCTTCGGGCTTCTCGATCTTGCCGGTGACCGCGCGGCCCGACGCGGTCTCGGCGCGCGTGGGCGCTGCGGCGAGACGGGTCCGATAGTCTTCCCATTCCGTGCGGTGCGCCTGCACCAGCTGGTTCGCTTCCGGCGCGCTCACGCCGCTAAGCTCGTCTGCGGACGGCATGTTCAGCGTGCGGCCCGCGCGCACAAGGTTGATGTTCTCGCGCAGGAACGCATCCGGGTTGGCGCGGTAGATCGCGATCATCATCTGATTCAGGCTCACGCCCTGAGGCAGATTGGCGCGCGCGATCGCGCCAAGCGTGTCGCCGCGCTTCACGTCATAGCTGTTCGCGCCAGCCAGCCTTCCCGGCTTCGCCGGCGCATCCTGTACCGGCGCGCCTTGCCGTTGTCCTTGGCTTTGCACGGGCGCTGCAGCGTCCTGCACAGGCGCGCCGGAATCCTGCACGGGCGC
>Ga0105242_10003557_pt1 | contig 12117 bp, 11 predicted proteins | sample KBSM24metaG_FD_81521 | JGI IMG/M metagenome (GOLD analysis project Ga0105242, IMG submission 81521) | Miscanthus rhizosphere microbial communities from Kellogg Biological Station, Michigan, USA - KBS M2-4 metaG | ecosystem: Host-associated > Plants > Roots > Rhizosphere > Soil | place...
AGCCGGTCGGCCAGCGCCACCGGCTCGTGCCCACGCGCGCAATACTCGCACCGACAGCTGACCGGCACCCTCATGAGAACTGCTCCAGCATCCGCATGTCGTTGTCGAAGAAGCGCCGCAGGTCGGGGATGCCGTGACGCAGCATCGCCACCCGCTCGATGCCCAGCCCGAAGGCGAAGCCCTGCACCCGCTCGGCGTCGTAGCCGTTGTCGGCGACGAAGCCGAGGACGTTGGGGTCGACCATGCCGGCGCCGAGGATCTCGATCCAGCCCTGGCCCTTGCAGAGGTTGCAACGCTCGCCGCCGTCCAGCTCGCCACTGCCGCCGCACTGGAAGCAGGAGACGTCGACCTCGACGCTGGGCTCGGTGAAAGGGAAGAAATGCGGCCGCAGGCGCAGCTCCCGCTCCTCGCCGAAGATCGCCCGGCACATCGCCAGCAGCGTCCCCTGCAGGTCGGCAAGAGTGATCCCCTCGGCGATCGCCAGCCCCTCCATCTGGTGGAACATCGGGCTGTGAGTGGCGTCGGAGTCGCGCCGGTAGACCTTGCCGGGGACGACGATGAAGATCGGCGGTTGCTGGGACTCCATGGCCCGCACCTGCATTGGCGAGGTGTGGGTGCGCAGCAGCACCTCGGGGTGCGACTGCACGTAGAAGGTGTCCTGGAGCATCCGCGCCGGGTGGCCCGGCGGGTGGTTGAGGGCGGTGAAGTTGTAGTAGTCGAGCTCGATCTCCGGCCCCTCGACGATCCGATAGCCGAGCCCAACCATCACATCCTCGAGCAGCCGCGTGGTGCGGGCAATCAGGTGGGTGTGGCCGACCGGCCGCGGCGGCGCTCCCGGCAGGGTCACGTCGACACGGTCGCTCTCCAGCCGTGCTTCCAGCTCGCTGGCGTCGAGCTGCCCGGCCCGCTCCTCCAGTAAAGCCTCAAGCTCTTTGCGGGCGCGGTTGGCGGCGCCGCCGACGGGGCCGCGTTCCTCTTGCGGCAGCTCGGCGATCCCGCGCAAGATCGTCGTCAGCTCGGCTTTGCGGCCGAGCAGGCGGACCCGCTGCTCCTCCAACGACGCGGTCGAATCGGCGGCCGCGATCGCCGCCGCCCCCTCGCCCCTGATCTCCTCGATCCGTTCGAGCATCAGCGCTGGTCCTTCGGCATGGCGGGCGACGATATCCGCTGCGCGGCGATCGCAGCCGCGGCGGCGACGTTGAGCGACTCGGCGCCGGGCCGCAGCGGGATCGTCACCCGCGCCTCGCAGAGGTCGAGCACGCCCTCGGGCAGGCCCTCGCGCTCGGCGCCGAGGCAGAGAGTCGCGGCGCCGGTGAGGGCGTCGAGCTCGGCGCCGCCATGGGCGACCAGGGCGACCCGCGGCGCCGGCGTCTCCCCCACCTCCGCCCGCAGCAGCGGCTGCGCGAAGACAGCGCCCATGCTCGCCCGCACCGCCTTCAGCCCGAACGGGTCGGCGCAATCGGGGCCGAGCGCAACCGAGCCGCCCAGCAGCGAGTGCGCGGTGCGGACGATCGTGCCGACATTGCCGGGGTCGCCGACCCCGTGCAGGTACAGGCAGGGCGCCACCGCGGCGTCCGCCCAGCGCAGCGGCCAGACCGCGATCGCCCGCGTCCCCGAACCCAGGGCCGAGGCGCCCGCCAGCAGCTCCGGCTCGACCTCCTCGCCGCCCAGCCGCTCAGCCAACCCAGTGCCGGCGGCGACGAGCACGAAACGCGGCTCGGCGCCGGCGGCGAGCCCAGCCTCGACCAGGTCCTCGCCCTCGCTCGCGAACAGCCCCTCGCGCTCGCGGTGCTTGCGCTCGCGCAGCTTGCGCACCAGCTTCAGCTTCTCGTTTTGGGGGCTGACGATCGTCATCTCTGTTGGCTCGGGTCTGCGGTCTGTCTCTTCTGGTCGGCGGTTTCTTCTCCTGGAACGCCCAGACAAACAAAAAGCGGGCCGTCTTCACGGCCCGCCCGGGAGAGTGAGGTGTCACAAGCGCAGCTAGGCGGCCGCGCCCTCCCGGGCTAGCTCCACAAATCGGCGGAAGGCCTCGCGATCGCTGACAGCGATCTCGGCGAGCATCTTGCGGTTGACCTCGACTTCGGCCTTCTTGAGGCCGTACATCAGGTCCGAGTAGCTCATCCCCTCGAGCCGGGCCGCAGCGTTGATACGGGTAATCCAGAGCCTGCGAAAGGTCCGCTTGCGGTTGCGTCGGTCGCGGTAGGCGTACATGCCGGACCGCTGTACCTGCTCTTTGGCGAAGCGGTAGGAGGAGTGCTTACGACCGAAGTAGCCCTTCGCTTCCTTCAGCACCTTGCGCCGCTTCTTGCGGGCGTGGACGGACCGTTTGACGCGGGCCATCTACTTTTCTCCCAACAGCGCCCGCACCGTCGGGGCGTCCTGCGGCTTGATGTCGACCGGTTTCGCCATCCGCCGCTTCCGCTTCGGCGACTTCTTCTCCAGGATGTGGCTGGAGAACGCACGACGGCCACGCAGTTTGCCGGTGGCGGTCTTCTTGAAGCGCTTCTTGGCGCCCGAATGGGTTTTCATCTTCGGCATCGGGACGGGTATTGAAGCAGACGGCGCGACCTGACAGGTGGCCCGAGTACGCTGGCGCCGCCATGCGGATCCTCTATGTGGTCGGGACGCGACCCAACTTCGTGAAGACGGCGCCGGTGATCGCGGCGCTGCGGCGCCGCCTGCCAAACGGGCGGCACACGATCGTCCACACCGGTCAGCACTACGACCGGCTGATGTCGGAGGTCTTCCTCGAGGAGCTGGGCGTGCCGGCACCCGACCACATGCTCGAGGTCGGCTCCGGCAGCCACGCCGCGCAAACCGCCCGCACGATGGAGCGGCTGGAGCCGGTCCTACTCGACGAGCGGCCCGACCTCGTCGTCGTCCCCGGCGACGTCAACTCGACCCTGGCGGCGGCCCTAACCGCGGTCAAGCTCGGCATCCGAGTCGCCCACGTCGAGGCCGGACTGCGCAGCTTCGACATGACGATGCCGGAGGAGATCAACCGGATCGTCGCCGATCGCTTCGCGGAGCTGCTCTTCCTGCACAGCGAGGAGGCAGTCGACAACCTGCGCGCCGAAGGGATCCCGAAGGAGCGCATGCACATGGTCGGCAACACGATGATCGACACCCTGGTCGCCCTCGAACCGCGCTTCCGCGCTGCCGGCACCGCCGCGCGCCTCGGCCTCTCGCCCGGCGAGTTCGTGCTCGTCACCCTGCACCGCCCCGCCCTGGTCGACGGGCCGCTACTGACGGAGACGGTCGCGCAGCTGGAGGCGCTGGCGGCCGAGATGCCAGTCGTCTTCCCGGTCCACCCACGCACCCGCAAGATGATGGAGAGCGCCGGTGCCGACCACCCTGGCCTACTACTCGGGGAGCCGCTCGGCTACCTCGACTTCCTTTCCCTGCTCGCCGATGCCGGCGCCGTCCTCACCGACTCCGGTGGCATCCAGGAGGAGACCACCTACCTCGGCATCCCCTGCTTCACCCTGCGCGACAACACCGAGCGGCCGGTCACCGTCAATGCCGGCACCAACACGCTGCTCGGCCTCGACCCGGGCGCGATCGCCGGCATACCCGCGGCACTAGCCGAGCGAGGCGAGACGCCGCCCCCACAACCGCCGCCGCTCTGGGACGGCAAGGCCGCAGGACGAATTGCGGAGATCGTCGCCGCAGGCCGGTAGCTTCTACGTAGTTTTGAGTAGCCGTGAGATAGATACCTCGGTCGTGGTCCCCGCTCCCACACCGCCCGACGAGGAGCGGCGCATCGCCGCCCTGCACGCGCTGCGGATCCTCGACACCGAGCCGGAGGCCCGCTTCGACCGCATCACCCGGCTCGCGCAGCGCCTCTTCGGCGCCTCGATCGCGACCTTCACCCTGATCGACTCCGAGCGCCAGTGGTTCAAGTCGGCGCAGGGCACGAGCGGGAGTGAAGACCCACGCGACGTCTCCTTCTGCGCCCACGCGATCCTCGACGACGAGACGATGGTGGTCGAGGACGCGACCCTCGACGCGCGCTTCGCCGACAACTCGCTGGTAGTTGGCGACCCGAACATTCGCTTCTACGCCGGCCACCCGGTCTCGGCTCCCGGTGGCGAGCGGATCGGGACGCTCTGCGTGATCGACGACTCGCCCCGCCCGGCCGTCGACTTCGACGCCGAAGCGTTGCGCGAACTGGCGGAGATGGCCGAAGCCGAGATCGCCTCGCTCTCGCTGGCGATTGGCGACGAGCTGACCGGCCTCTCCAACCGCCGCGGTTTCGAGATGCTCGGCGGGCGCCTGATCGCCGCCGCCCGCCGCCTGGAGCTGCCGATCGCCGCCGTCTACGCCGACATCGACAACATGAAGCCGATCAACGACGAGCTCGGCCACGAGGCCGGTGACCGGGCGATCGCCGAGGTCGGCCGGCTGCTCGAGGACAACCTGCGCGGCTCCGACCTGATCGCCCGTCTCGGCGGCGACGAGTTCTGCACGATCTTGGTTGGGGCCGCCGCCGCGGACGCGGCGACCGCATTGGCCCGCTTCGGCGCAGCGCTCGGGGACCGCAATGCCGCCACTGAGGAGCCGTTCCAGCTTGCGGTCAGCCTCGGCTTCGCCGAATCTGACCCGGCGGCCGACACTACCCTCGAGCACCTGGTCGCCGCCGCGGACCTGGCGATGCTGGAAGCGAAGCGAACGACGAAGCTGAGCCGCGGCGAAACGGCGCGCCGGGACTAGCCCTCGGCGGTCTCGGCCTCGGCGGTCGCGACGTCGGCCTCGCCGTCGCCGTTCTCTTTCGCGGCAAGAGCCTCTTTGCTCGGCGCCAGCAACATGCTCATGTTGCGGCCTTCCTGCAGGGGCTCGGACTCGATCGTCGCCAGCCCGTCGAGATCCTCGTAAAGCTTCTGCAGCAACGCCCGACCGCGCTCTGGATGGGCCTGCTCACGGCCGCGGAACATGATCGTGATCTTGACCTTGTCGTGGTGCTTAAGGAAGCGTTCGACGTGGCCTTTCTTGGTCCGGTAGTCGTTGTCCGCGATCTTCGGACGCAGCTTGATTTCGCGGATGTTGACCTGCTGCTGGTGCTTGCGCGCCTGCTTCTGCTTCTGCTCCTGCTCGTATTTGTACTTCGAGTAATCGAGCAGGCGGGTAACCGGCGGCTTCGAGTTGGGCGCCACCTCGACCAGGTCGAGGTCGGCCTCCTGGGCGCGTTTCAGCGCCTCCTGGGTGTCAACGATTCCCAGCTGCTCGCCGTCGGCGCCAATCAGGCGCACCTGCGGAACACGGATCCGCTCGTTGATCCGCGTCGTGTCGCGCTCTGGTGGGCGCCGATCGAACCTGCGCGGAACCGGCACTAGCTAAAGGAGGACTGGTGGAGCTTCAAGAGGACGAGTCGGGACGAGGGCACGGGAGCTCAGCGGCGGCGGTGATTTAGCGTGCCTGCAGTCAAGTTGCGCGGAGTATAGAGACCAAAAGCGCTCAGCACACAGACAGGCTCAGGACTGGCCCGCCTCAGCGGCGACGCGGGCGGCAAACGCGGCGACGGTCATCTTCCCCAGCTCACCCTCGCCGTGGGAGCGAACGGCGACCTCGTCGCCTTCCATCTCTTTGTCGCCGACGACCAGCATGTAGGGGAAGCGGCCCAGTTCCGAGTCGCGGATCTTGCGTTTGATCGACTCCGAGCGGTCGTCAACGTCGGCGCGGACACCGGCCTCAACCAGGCGGCTCACTGTCGCCGCCGCGTACTCGTTGTGGCGGTCGGCGATCGGCAACACGATCGCCTGTACTGGTGCCAACCAGACCGGGAACCGGCCCGCGTAATGCTCGATGAGGATGCCGGCGAAGCGCTCCATCGAGCCGAGCAGGGCGCGGTGGATCATCACCGGTCGGTGGCGGGCGTCGTCGGCCCCCGTGTAATAGAGGTCGAAGCGCTCGGGCATCTGGAAATCGAGCTGGCAGGTGCCGCACTGCCAGGAGCGGCCCAGCGCGTCGGTGACGTGGAAGTCGATCTTCGGCCCGTAGAAAGCACCGTCGCCGGGGTGCAGCTCGTACTCGCGCTCCTGCCGCTCCAGTGCTTCAGCCAATGCCGCCTCGGCTTTCGCCCACTGCTCCTCGCTGCCCATCGACTTCTCCGGTCGGGTCGAGAGCTCGACCCTGACGTCCTCGAAGCCGAAACGGGCGTAGAGCTCGTCGATCGCCTCGCAGATGCTCGCCACCTCGTCGGTGATCTGCTCCTCGGTGCAGTAGACGTGGGCATCGTCCTGGGTGAAGGCACGCACCCGCAGCAGCCCGTGCAGGACCCCCTCGCGCTCGTTACGGGAGACGCGGCCGAACTCAGCCAGGCGCAGCGGCAGCTCGCGGTAGGAGTGGCGGTCGGAGCCGTAGACGAGGCAGGCGCCGGGGCAATTCATCGGCCGCAGCGCAAAGCGGCGGTCGTCGTCTTCCATGAAGTACATCTCGTCGCGGTAGTTGTCCCAGTGCCCGGAGCGGTGCCAGAGCTCCTCGTCCATCACCTGCGGGGTGGCGATCTCCTTGTAGCCGCGCTTGCGCAGCTGCTGCTGGACCTCGGCCTCGATCAGGTGCAGCAGCGTCGTCCCATTCGGCAGCCAGAACGGCATCCCCGGCGCCTCGCGGCGCAGCATGAAGAGACCGAGCTGCGGGCCGAGCCGGCGGTGGTCTCGTTCCTTGGCCTGCTCGAGGCGCTCAAGGTGCTCATCGAGGTCCTTCTTGGCGAAGAAGGCGGTGCCGTAGATGCGGGTCAGCGGCTCGCGATTCTCGTCGCCGCGCCAGTAGGCGCCGGCGACCGAGTTGAGCTTGATCGCCTTGATGCGGGCGGTCGAGGGTCCGTGCGGGCCGCGGCAGAGGTCCTCGAAGGGCCCGTTCCGGTACAGCGAGACGGTCTCGACCCCCTGGTCGCGGACCAGGTCCTCGATCAGCTCGACCTTGAACGGCTCGTTCTGGGAGCCGAACAGGGCGATCGCCTCTCCCGGCGAGACGTCGCGCCGCTCGAAGGCCTCGTCGGCGGCGATGTGCTCGCGCATCTTCGCCTCGATCTTCTCGAGGTCGTCCTCGTTGATCTTGACCTCGGGCGGGAACTCGAAGTCGTAGTAGAAGCCGGACTCGATCGGCGGCCCGATCGTCACCCGCGTTCCGGGGTAAAGCTCCTGCACCGCCTCGGCCATCACGTGGGCTGCGTCGTGACGGATCAGCTCCAGCGCCTCGGGGTCGCGGTCGGTGACGATCGCGATCTCCGCGCCGCGCTCGGGCAGCGCCGCCGCGAGGTCGCGCAGCTCGCCGTTCACCTTGATCGCCAGGGCAGCCTTTGCCAGGCCAGGCCCAATCGCCGCAGCGGCGTCGGCCCCGGTCGCACCGTCAGGCAGCTCTAGCTGCGTGCCGTCGGGCAGGGTGACGACGATCATCTCGGTCCCGGCCTCCATTCGAAGCCATCGTACGGAAGATTTCCCAAGGGGATTTCCCTAGCGGGCCGGCCCCTGACGCGCTTGGCGGACCGCGATCAGCGGGCAGGGGCTGTGGGCGGCCACAGGGCGGCTCGATTTCCAGAGCACATAGGGCGGCGCAACCCGCTCCGGGACGAACCCCCCGTACGGGACCTCGACACCGATGATCGAAGCGTCGCCCTCGGGTTTTTCGACCTGCGTCCAGGTGACGACATAGCGGACTCCTGGCGGTGGCTTGTTCCCCTTTTCCGCCGCCGACTTGATGCAGACGCGGCCGCCGCGCAGCTCCCAGGCGATGTAAGGCGCGCCGTGTTCGTCGGCGAGCAGTTGGCCCGGAGCGAGCACCAGGGTCGAGCCGTCGGCGACCAGCGGCCGCATCTCGGTCAGTGCCGGCGAGTATGAGGTCGGCCCGACCGGCGCATTGGCGAGCGCCAGCAGCGAGCAGACCCCGGCCGCAAGCAAGAAGACGCCGACCGCGGCGCCGGCGGGCGCCTTCAGGGGAGTTGGTGTTCCTTTGGTCCGGTATGCGGACTTAATGCGCATCAACTCCGGGAGCAGCGGCAGCAGGATCGTCAGCGCCACCACCGGCGCGGCGATCTCGATCGCCTTGGCGGCGGTGTAGGGCGTACCGCCGAGACGGGCGGCGGCGTAGGCGAGCAGCGCCGCGCCGAGACCGGCGAGGACCGCCCACTCGCGGCGCCGCCGGCAGCGCGCAGCGCCCCAGGCGAGCAGGACCAGCCCGAAGGCGATGCCGAGGTAGTAGGCGAGGGCCGGCACGGCCCCATCGCCCGGAGCGAGCCGGAAGTCACCGGAGGGCCAGATCCCCAGCGCCTCGAAGGGCGAGACCTGGCCGAAGAGGTTGCCAAGGCCGGGGCCGTTGGGGTCGAAGGTCTCGAAGCTGTGGAAGTCGATCATGCGGCTTAGCTCGGGAGCGACCAGGACGGCGAAGATCAGCAGAGCCAGAAGCAGGGAACGAACTGCCTTGGGACCGAGCGGGTGGGCCGCGGGTCCTGTCGTGGTGGTCTCCCCCATGTGCTCGGGCGCTCCGCGCCCTGCGCTATGGGGGGCCCCCACCACCACGCCACCCGCGGCACTAGCGGCTCGACCGAAAACCACCTCCGCCAGCAACCACAGGACCGCGGCTCCACCCAGCCAGAGGAGGCCCGGGAAGCTGTACGTGTAGACGCTGCCGACGGCGAGTAGTGCGGCAGGGACGAAGCGGAGGGGGAGCTGACGCCAGTCCGGGTCGTGGGACGCTGCTCTTAGGGACAGGACGAAGGCAAGGAGGAAGAGGGCTTGCATCGTCTCCTTGAAGGCACCCTGGGCGAAGTAGGAGGCGACGACGTAGGCGAGGCCGACGACTAGGGCGCCGGCGGTGCGGGGGATCAGGGGGAGGTCGCGGAAGGCCGCGAGGGCAGTGAGGGGAGCGATGATCGCGACGGCGACGGTGAGGCCGCTGAAGCCCTGGACGAGGCCGATGCCGAGGGCCTTGTTGAGGGCGACGACGATGGCGTGCGGGCCGAGAGGGTAACCCTGGTGGAGGAGCTGGGTCGGTTGGCCGTGGGCGAGGCGGTCGGCGGCGAGGAGGTGCTGGGACATGTCGGGGTTGAAGCTGGTGCCGAGGATCCCGAAGTGGCCCTCGACTGCGAACGGGATCGAGGCGGCGAGCAGGGCCAGCACCGCCACGGGCAAGCCGATGAGCAGAGCCTCCTTCCCACCCCGCAGGGGCGTGCCGCGGGAGGCGCGGTTGTCCGGTAGGGCGAGGGACCAGAGGTAGACGACAGCGACGATCGTCAGCAGCGCGACGGCGATAGCCGAGCCGACCCCGTCGCCGGCGATCCGCACCGTCCCCCAGCAGACCGCGGCCACCAATGCCAGCCCGACGGCCGGCGCCAACCAGGACCAGCGGCGGGCGCCGCAGAGGGCGAGCGCCGCCTGACCGATCACCAACGAGGCGACGAGGACCGCGAGGACGGCTGCGTAGGTGGCGACCACGAGGCGGCGAGCCTAGTCTGTGGACATGGCGTTCGCTCCCCCAGCCCGCCACCTGCTGCGCGCCAAGGACCTCGCCGATGCTCGCTATGCGGAGCCGCTCACGGTCGACGACATGGCCCGCGCCGCTGGCCTCTCGCGCGCCCACTTCAGCCGCGAATTCCGCCGCACCTTCGGCGACTCGCCGCACGCCTACCTGCTGACCCGTCGCCTTGAGCGGGCGGCGGCGCTGCTGCGCAACACCGACCGCAGCGTCGCCGAGATCTGCATGGCGATCGGACTGCAGAGCGTCGGCTCCTTTACCACCAGCTTCAAACGCGCCTTCGGCGCCACCCCAACCGCCTACCGGGCGCAGTTCCCGCCCGCCTCCGCCCACGCGATCGTGCCCGCCTGCGTCGTCCGCGCCTACGCGCGTCCTCAACACCGCACGTTTCGAGAAGACAGCGCGCCGGCCCGCTCCTAGCATCGCCGGCGAACTGAATCTCAACCACCGAGGAGACGGAAACGATGATCAAAATCGCCAACGCACAGCTTTGGGTTCACGACCAGGAGGAGGCGCTCGCCTTCTACATCGAGAAGCTCGGCATGGAGGTGCGCACCGACGTCACCCTGCCCGAGATGGGCGACTTCCGCTGGCTGACGGTCAGCCCCGCCGGCCAGGAGGACTTCTCGATCGTTCTGATGGCGATTCCCGGTGAGCCGGTGATGGACGGGGCGACTGCGCGGCAGGTCGAGGACCTGATGGCGAAGGGCTTCGCCGGCACCGTTTTCCTCACCACCGACGACTGCCAGGCGTCCTACGAGGAGCTGCTGGGCCGCGGCGTCGAGTTCACCGACACGCCCGAACAGCGCCCCTACGGGATCGACTGCGGCTTCCGTGACCCGTCGGGCAACAGCCTGCGGCTGACGCAGGTGATGCTGCCGGCGATCGCCTGAGGCGGATCGCGAGAGAGTGGGCGTTACTGGGCTCGAACCAGTGACCTCCAGCTTGTCGAGCTGGCGCTCTCCCAACTGAGCTAAACGCCCTCGGGGGGCGGAATCTAGCAGCGGCAGCGCTTTGAGCCGGGTCTGAGGGCCCGGCTCAAGTACGTGCATGCAAGAGCCGATGCAGCGTGTGCAACTTTCCGGCATCCGGCGTGTTTATAGATGCGTCGCTGAGATACCCAGCGGCAAGAGCTTGAAAAGTTTGAGGACCGACGAGCCAGGCGGAACACAGTTCACTTGGCGGTACGTCCTTCGGAAACAAAGGGCCCCTGATGGGGCCCTTTTCCGTTCCAGGGGGGCCCGGGCGCCGGCCGCTCAGACGTGATGCGTCGGCAGGTGCCAGCGGCGCGGCGCGATCAGATCTTCGATCTGCGGCCTCGGGCCCCAGGAGCCCGGCTCGTATTGGACGACCGGCGGCGGCGCCTCAATCACCGGCTCGGAGACTTCCCAGAGGCGCTCGATCGCGGTCGAGCTGGTGAAGAGGGTGCGGTCGCCGATCATCACGTCGTGGATCAAGCGCTCGTAGGCGTCGAGCGCCTGCTCGGCGCCGCCGAAGTTGTTGGCGTAGCTGAAGTGCATGTGCGCCTCTCCCAGCTCCATTTTCGGGCCGGGGACCTTGGCCAGGAACGAGGCGGAGATGCTGCCCGGGTCGCCGAGCTCGAAGGTGAGGTGGTCGTAGCCGAACGACTCGATGTTCTGCTCGCAGTCGAGCGGGAACATCCGCCGCGGCGGCTGCGCGAAGGCGACCGTCAGCAGGTGTTTGCTCTGCGCCAACCGCTTGCCCGAGCGCAGGTAAAAGGGCACGCCCTCCCAGCGCCAGTTGTCGACAAAGCACTTGAGGACGACGAAGGTCTCGGTGTCGGAGTCGGGGGCGACGCCCTCCTCCTCGCGGTAGCCGGCGTACTGGCCGCGGACGACGTTCTCAGGGCGCAGCGACGGCATCGAGTCAAAGACCTTCTCGCGCTCCAGGCCGAGCGGCTTGGCGTCGAGCGAGGGCGGCGGCTCCATCGCGACGAAACCGAGCACCTGGAAGAGGTGGGTGACGATCATGTCGCGGAAGGCGCCGGTTTCCTCGTAGAAGCTGCCGCGCATCTCAATCGAGAGGGTCTCGGGGACGTCGATCTGGACGTGGTCGATGTGGTTGCGGTTCCAGACCGGCTCAAACATCCCATTCGCGAAGCGCAGCGCCAGCAGGTTCTGGACAGCCTCGCGGCCGAGGTAATGGTCGATCCGGTAGATGCACCGCTCGTCGAAGACCGACTGCAGCAGCGCGTTGAGGCGGCGGGCCGAGTCGAGGTCGGTGCCGAAGGGCTTCTCGGTGATTACCCGGGCGCCGCGGCCGAGGCCGGAGGCGCCGAGCTGTTCGATCGTCGCCGTCGCCGCGGCCGGAGGCAGCGACAAGTAGTGCAGGAGGCCAGGGTCGCCGCCCAGTTCCTCGCGCGCCTCAGCGACGGCTTCGCCGAGCTCGCCGAAGCCGTCACCGACCCCGACGAAGCGCAGCGAGTCGGCGAACGGGTCCCAGGTCCCCGGCGACATGTCCTCGCGGCCGGAGGCCTCGATCGCCTGGCGGGCCACGTCGCGGAACTCATCCTCTGAGATTGCGTGGCGGGAAGTGCCGATGATCCGGAAGCGCTTCGGCATCAGACCGACCTGGGCGAGGTGGAACATCCCCGGCAGCAGCTTGCGCTTGGCGAGGTCGCCGGTTGCG
>Ga0105242_10003558_pt1 | contig 12117 bp, 8 predicted proteins | sample KBSM24metaG_FD_81521 | JGI IMG/M metagenome (GOLD analysis project Ga0105242, IMG submission 81521) | Miscanthus rhizosphere microbial communities from Kellogg Biological Station, Michigan, USA - KBS M2-4 metaG | ecosystem: Host-associated > Plants > Roots > Rhizosphere > Soil | place: Michigan...
ATTTCCCAGTAGCGTACTCTACGACCTGATCCGCACCACCATGCCCAAGGACGCCAACGCGCTGGCTGAAGGGACGTATCTGGACATCTTTTCCTACCTGCTCCGCGAAAACGAGATTCCTCCGGGGAACACGGATCTGAAGACCGCAGTGCTCGGGCAGACCCTGCTTGTGGGCAAACTGGGTCCGCGGCCCCTGCCGACTAGCGCGCAGGTGGGAGTCGTCGGGTGCCTAAAGCTTGAGGTCGGCACCGGTTGGTTTCTGACTCGGGCCGGGGAACCATTTCGCACCCTGGATACGTTCGACTTTCAGCCAAGTGAGCTGGAGGAAGCGAAGGCCGCTCCCCTCGGTGGCGGACTGTTTCGCCTGCAAGGAATCACGGATCTTCCTGACCTCGATTTGAAGGGTCTCGACAACAGGAAAGTGGAAGCCAAAGGGATTCTGGCCCGGCAGACTGGCGCCGAGCGCGTGAACGTTCACGCGATTAAGCTGGTCGGTCCCAGCTGTGACGAAGAGTGAAATTCCTTCCAAACCATAGAATCCTCTAGGTAACAAACCGGTAACTAACGCTGCAACAGGAGACTTCCCGTCTACTTGCGTTTAGACTCCTTGGGTAGACTTTCCCGCGTGTTCAATTCTTAGGGGCCCTCTGGGTTAGAGGGGTTGAGGTGACGAGGTGACCACGATGCGCTTCGCTCGCGTTAGCTTTCTATTCCTTCTTGCCATCGGTTTCGAGCTTCGGGGACAGGGAACGGCTCAGATCAACGGCACAGTAACTGACGCTACCGGTCTCGTGGTTCCTGCCGCCGAGGTGAAGGTGACGCAAACCGCCACCGGCTTGGTCCGAACAGCCACCTCCGGCGAGAACGGCGACTGGGTGTTTCCGAATCTGCCCATTGGACCGTACATGATCGAGATTTCCAAAGCCGGATTCTCGAAGTATGTCCAATCCGGGATCGTGCTTCAGGTGGACGCTAATCCCACTGTGGAGGCGACGCTAAAGGTCGGTTCCGTCACTGAACAAGTTATGGTTCGAGCGGACACAGCCATGGTGGAGACGCGGTCCACGGGCATCGGGCAGGTAATCGATTCGCAGCGCGTGCTGGAGTTGCCCTTGAACGGCCGCCAACCTACGGAGCTCATTTTCCTAGCTGGGATGGCTACTCTCAGCACCAATAACGGCTTCCTGTCGACCGTCCGCAACTACCCTACAGTGGCGATCTCGGTAGCGGGCGGGCTGGGCAACGGTATCACGTACAACCTGGATGGCGCGAATCACAACGACACGTATAATAACTTGAATCTTCCCCTTCCCTTTCCCGATGCCCTTCAGGAATTCAAGGTGGAATACAGCGCTCTGCCGGCGCAGTACGGGTTGCACGCAGCCGCGACCGTGAACGCCGTCACCAAGTCCGGGACCAATCAGTTTCATGGCGATTTGTTCGAGTTCTTCCGGAACGGAAAACTGAATGCGCGCAATAGCTTCGCCACTGCTCGCGATACGCTGAAACGCAACCAGTTTGGCGGAGTGATCGGCGGGCCAATTCTTACCAACAAGCTGTTTTTCTTTGGGGGATACCAGGGAACCATCCAGCGATCCGACCCTCCTGCGACCAACGCCTTTGTGCCCACGCAGGCTATGTTGGAGGGGGACTTCACTGCGATAGCAGGGCCGGGATGTAACAACGGCTCGACGATTACTCTCTCGCCGGCTTTAGGGTTCGTGGGTAACAAGATCTCGCCCGCGCTGCTCAATCCCGCAGCGTTGAAGATTCAGAAACTCCTTCCAGCCTCTGCGGATCCGTGCGGGCGGGTCATTTTCGGCCGTCTTGCAAACCAGAGCGAAAACTTGTTCGCAGGGAAGGTCGATCTGCAAAAGAGCGCTCGAAACTCCATGTTCATTCGCGCCACGATCGCAGACCTTCACATCGCGAGTACCTATGACGGCAAAAACGCCCTTACCCTGTTCAATAATGCGCAAGCGGACCGCATCTACTCGCTGGCGCTCGGGAACACGTTCCTGTTCAACTCCAGCATGGTCGGCCTATTTCGGGCGGGCCTGAATCGCGCGGAGGTTCCTAAGGTGCTCGACGTTTTTCCGACCTGGAAAGAACTGGGCGTCGACGCTCTCACCTATCAGGGTCCGCCGCGGCTCGCCGTAAGCGGCAACGGATTCGGCATCGGCGGGGGCGGCTCCATCTACAACGTTTCCAATTCCGGGCTCAATCCAAATGTCTCCTACGACATAAGCTGGGTGAAAGGTTCGCACCAGATCGGGTTCGGCGCCTTCTATATGCACCAGACCCTGAACTACCGCTCCGGGATCAACGCCACCGGCCTGCCGACTTTTAATGGTCAGCTCACGGGTTTGTCGTTGGCCGACTTCATGATGGGGAAGGCTTCGACCTGGGTTCAGGGGAATCCCAACATCCTGGATAACCGCCAGCACCAGGTCGCCGGCTACATACAGGACACCTGGAAGATGAATTCGCGGCTCACCGTGAGCTACGGCCTGCGCTGGGAGCCGTTCCTATCCATTCACAGCAAGTACAGCCAGTTGGCACACTTTGACGCGGAGCGGTTTGCGCAGGGACTCAAGAGCAGTGTTTACATAAACGCTCCGGCGGGACAGATTTATCCCGGAGATCCGGCATGGCCGTCGGGAAACCAAATCTCCTCGAACCGCTACAACCAATTCTTCCCGCGCATCGGATTGGTTTTCGATCCCTCCGGGAACGGCAGAATGACCATCCGCATGGCCTACGGTATGTTCACGGATCGGGCGGCGCTTTACTCCCTCAGCGCCTTCGCCCAAGACGCGCCCTATGGCAACGTGATCTCGCTGACCAACGTGGATCTTTCGAGGCCTTGGGCCAACTATCCGGGTGGACAGAGCCCGGCTTTCCCGATTCCACTGTCCAAGGACATTCAATTCCCGACCTCGGGCGCCTACATCACGTATCCGCTGAATTTGAAACCGACCTACTTGCATCAATGGAATTTTGGCATGCAGAGGCAAGTGGGCGCGGACTTGCTTCTAACGGTAAACTACGTGGGCAATTCAACGCTCCATATCATGACCGGTAACGAACTCAACCCTGCGCTCTTTATTTCGGGTAACTGCAGCGCGGGACAGTATGGGCTGACAGCCGCCGGACTTTGTTCTTCGGTCGCGAATATCAACGCGCGGCGCCTCCTGAACCTGCAAAACCCGGCACAGGGCCGGTTCTATTCTGTCCTTGCGGAAGGGAACGACGGCGGGACGGGCACCTATAATGGACTGTTTCTTTCCGCCCAGAAGCGCCTTAGCAAAGGCGTGAGCGTGCTCGCCAATTACACCTGGTCGCATTGCATCGCGGATCTGTGGAACGGGAATCCGGGCAACAACGGGACTTCCGCCGTGACGCCAGGCAATCGCCGCAATGACCGGGGCAACTGCCAGGGGATCGACCAGCGGCAGGTGTTCAACCTTTCCGCAGTGTTCCAGGCGCCCACATTCTCCTCCTCATTGTGGCGGATTCTGGCGAGCAACTGGCGGGTCTCGCCCATCCTCAGAATGCGGTCTTCGCAATTCACCACGGTCACCGCCGGCACGGATCGTGCGCTGAGCGGAGAAGGCGGCCAGCGCGCCAACCTGGTGCCGGGAGTCGATCAGTTCATCCACGAGAATAACTCTTCGTGTAGTCCCGCCCCTTGCTACAAGTGGCTGAATCCCGACGCGTTCGCGATTCCTACGCTGGGCACGCTCGGCAATCTGGGGCAATACAACATCCGTGGTCCGAAAGTCGTGCAGATGGATCTCGCAGTGACGCGCAACTTCAAAATCCGCGAAGGACAAAACTTTGAAGTGCGCGGTGAAGCGTTCAACGCCCCCAATCGGGTGAATCTTGACAACCCGAACGCAGCGAAGAATAGCGGGAACTTTGGTCAGATTTTGGGCGCGAGCGATCCGCGCATCATGCAACTAGCGCTGAAGTACATTTTCTGACGGTGTTTCGTGCTGGCATGGAGCTTACCCCGAGGGCTCGCCAAATCTCGCAAAATGGATTTAGCATGCTCCGCTTCGTGATGGTCTTGTTCCTGGCTGATCTGGCTTCTGCGCAGTCCTCCAGAACAGTACTTGACGGTGTGTTCACCGCCGCTCAGGCAGCCCGCGGCGAGGGAGTATTCGCAGAGAAGTGCATCCGCTGCCACGAAGGCGCTGATGTGGACGGTCCGCCTCTCACCGGCGATCCTTTTGTGAACCGCTGGCGCGACGACAGCCTCGCAGGCCTGTTTCAGTTTCTGAAAACCCGCATGCCGCATGACGGCCCCGGAACCCTGGACGAAAAGACGTACGTGGATTTGGTCGCCCGCATCCTGTCGGCCAACCGCTATCCGGCCGGCAGCGCGGAGCTCCGAGCGGAGGTGCTCGAATCGACACTACTGGTGGGCTACGGCGGCCCCAGACCCCTCCCGACGAACGCCATGATCGTAACGGTGGGCTGCCTTTCGACGGGCCCCGGCGATGCGTGGATGCTGACCCGCGCCGCGGCTCTCGCGCGCACCCAAACCGGGGATGAAACATCGCCCGAAGAGCTGAAACGCTCCGCAGCTAAGGCGTTAGGCTCGTCGAGCTACCGTTTGAACAATGCCCCCGCGCCGGATAGTAAGAAGGGACACAAGGTACAAGTTAAGGGAGTCTTGGGGCGGCAATCCAACGGGGACCGCATCAACGTGTTGTTGCTCGACTCCCTCGCTCCCACGTGCACCCCATGAGACAGTTCCTTCTGATCGGAATTCTGGCAGCCTATGCCTTCGGACAACGCACTACGCTCGACCGCGTGTACTCCGAAGCCCAGGCCGCACGCGGAGCACAAATCTACCAGTCCTTATGCATCCGCTGCCACGGGGAATATCTTCAGGGCAAGCCGGACCCCTCGCTCAAAGGGGATGGGTTTGTGGACCGGTGGCGCGAAGACAGCCTGAACACTCTCTACACTCACGTCAGAACCCGCATGCCTCCGCGCCTTGCTGGTGTCGCAACTCCGGGCGGCCTTCCACCATCCAGCTACCTCGATCTGGTGTCGTTCATCCTGTACGAGAACGGATTCCCCGCAGGGGATCGTGAGTTGACCACGGAGTCTGTCCTGGGAATCCAGTTTGTGGGGAAAGAAGGTCCCCAATCGCTTCCCTCGAACGCACAAGCGGTGATCGTGGGCTGTCTGGCCACGGGCCCCAACGGCACCTGGACTATGACGAACGCCACGGAACCTCTGCGCACGCGCAATCCGGAGGAGTTCACCGAAGAGGAAGTGAAGTTCGCCGCGGCGCGTCCGCTCGGCACCCTGACGTTCCGGCTGCGGAATGTTCCGGACTTCAAGCCGGGACTCGATCTAAATAGCTGGCAAGGCCGCCGTGTGGCTGTGAAGGGCGCCCTCATCCGGCAAGCCAATAACGACCGGATCACGGTGCTCGCGATGGAATCCGTCGCGATGATTTGCGCGCCTTGATTCGAGCAGCCCAGCGGCTATAATGTGAAGGCGGTTCAGGCGGTTCCATGCAGAGCACTGAAGAATCTGTTCAAATCCAGGCCGAACACATTCTCCATAGCGATACATTCCGCAATGCGGATTCGCTACGGAGACTGCTCAAATTCCTAGCGGACAAACTCGCGAACGGCGAGGCAGACCATCTCAAGGAATACACCATCGGCGTGGACGCTTTGGGCAAGCCGCCGACCTACGACCCGCGCGGTGATGCGACCGTTCGGATTCAGGTTGGCCGCCTTCGCCAGAAACTGGCAGACTACTACCAGACAGAGGGCAAAGACGACCCGTGGATCATTTCCTTGCCCAAGGGCCGCCTCCGTCTGTTGTGTGAGCCGCGCGCGATCGCGGAGACGAACCCGGAACATACCGCGCCGCTCGTAAAAGCACCCCAACCCTGGTGGAGCCAGCGGGTTGTCGTCGGTGGCCTAGCCTTGGGGTGCATTCTATTTCTGGCGTGGGCCCTCGCCGGGAACATGGCCAATCGGCGCCTGGAGCAGAGAACCCACCTGTTCGAAGCGATGTGGACGCCGGAGTTGAATGAGTTGTGGCAGCCTTTCATCTCTGGAACAAATAAGCCCCTGATCGTTTCCATTGCGGATCCGCCCTTTGCACAGTTCGAGGGGGCCGGCTCCTACCGCGAGCTTAGCCTCAATACCTGGGAAGATATTCAGGCGTCGCCCAATATCAAGAAGATCCGTGCCGCGCTCGGTAGTCCGAATCTGGTGCCAGGAGGCTACTATTCCCCTATCGGGGAGGTGAGCGCTTCTTTCGCGTTAGGGAAGCTGCTGGGTCCGCGCGTTTCGGCGATGTCGCTGTTGCGCACGAGCCAGATCTCATTGCAGCAACTTGCCGACAATAACGTGCTATATATCGGCGCGCCGGTATTTTTCTATCGCATGCTGAGAAATTGCCCGGCGACACCGGAGTTCCTCCCTTCTGTCTCCAGCTCGGGCGCGACCTCGGGCATCAGCGTTGTGGAACCGAAGTCTGGCGAGCCCACCAAGTACAACGATCAGTTGCCCACGGGTCCGGCCGAAAACGGCGACATGTACGCGCTGGTCACTCACGTTCCAGGCCCGCGCCGGACCAGCGAGATCACGGCGTTCATGGCCAACCGCACATCGGCGCGGCTGGCTGCCGTGGAGTGGTTTACCGAGCCGCAGTACGCCAAGGTGCTGGCCTCCAAACTGCGCCAGCCCGACGGGTCGCTTCCCCACTATTACCAAGTCGTGCTGAAAGTGAAGTTCATGAGCGGAGTGCCTACGGAGACCAGCTACGTGACGCACCGGGGTTTGACTGTAGCGGCCCCTGCCGACGGCGGGGTTCCGTCCCCGAAGCGCTAGCTACTGTGCTCCACAGAATCCTGGACGAATCCGGCACCAGCGGATGGCCGTGTGGTAAAAAACCTTGAACCATTGACAGGTACTTGAGTCTAAACGGCATCATCCGCGGATCGGTAGCGTTTGAATCTTTCCGAAGTTGGCGTTATTCAAAGCCGTGACTCGCGAGTCGGCTTTCATCCGGTTGAGGACATTACCAGGGAGCACTGTTAAGTGCGTCAGCCCAATTTGCGCTGCCGTGGACAATCAGCGAGGGTGGCTCTAACGTCTGATCGTGGCCGAGTGGGCCTGCTGGCAAACCATTGCAGTCCTGCCATATGATAGGAACACCAGATGCGATCGATCTTACGGTGCGCGCTCCCAATGTTTTTGGCCGCCAGTCCGACGGCCCTCTTCGCCCAGTTTCTGGGCTATCCGACTTCCGGAGTGCCACGCACCCCAGACGGAAAGCCTAACCTCGCCGCTCCGGCTCCCCGCGCCGCCGACGGGAAACCCGACCTCTCAGGTATGTGGGGATGGGTCAACATCGGAAGACCCTGCGGGGCCGCGTGCAACGACACGCAAATTTCCCGCGAGTTTATCAATATCGCCGCGACGCTCAAGGATCCCTTGCCGTACCAGCCGTGGGCCGCTGAACTGGTCAAGGTTCGCAGGGTCCAGCAGGGGCTCGACCCGAACGTTCATTGCATGCCGCGTGGAGCTCCACGAATCTGGACCGACGATTATTACAAGCGAATTTTCCAGGTCCCGGGCCGTGTGATCATCCTCACTGAGCGCAATATGCAATACCGCCAGATCTTCACCGATGGACGGCCACTTCCGAAGGATCCGAATCCGACTTGGAACGGCAACTCGACCGGCCATTGGGAAGGCGACACGCTAGTGGTGGAGACGACAGGTTTCCGCGACGATCTTTGGTTGGATGCCAGCGGGAATCCATTAACGGAAGAAGGCAAGATGACCGAAAGGATCCGGCGGCCTACCTACGGGACTCTGGAAATCGAGATCACGATCAACGATCCGAAGGCCTATACCGCGCCTTGGACTGTGAAGCTGACCGAGCCGCTGGTGCTCGACAGCGAACTCCTGGATTATTACTGCTTGGAGAACGAGAAAGACGCCACGCATATGCGGGAGCAAGCTCCGATCGGGATTCAATAGCTAAGGATTGACGGGCAACGAATCATCCATCAATCCCACGCGACTGTCGCAGCGGGTGAGCCGGCCGCTGCAGTGGGTCTGATCGGCGAGAGCACGCGAAAGGATGACCGCCTGGTCGCCAACCCTGTCTGCCTCAGATGCGCGACGCAATTTTGAGGTCGCGTTCCGAAACTTCAGGCTTCACGCCTCGCGGCATTGCGCGCGGCCCTCGAACCTTGGGGAACTTTGCGCGCAGCCTCTCCATTTGCAGGTAGAAAACTGGTGTAATGAACAGCGTCAAAAGTTGCGAGACCATCAGACCACCCACAACGGCCAGCCCCATCGGCCGACGGGATTCTCCCCCTGCTCCCGTTCCCAAGGCGATAGGCAATGTGCCGACGAGGGCAGCCATGGTGGTCATCATGATGGGACGGAAGCGGACCATGCACGCTTCGTATATGGCTGCGTGCGGAGAGACGCCCTCATGCCGTTGCGCCTCCACGGCGAAATCGATCATCATAATCGCATTCTTCTTGACGATCCCGATCAGCATGATGACCCCAACGAACGAGTAAATGTTCAGCTCGTCATGAAAGATCATGAGCATCGCCAACGCTCCGAGCCCCGCCGAAGGGAGCCCCGAGAGAATGGTGAGCGGATGGAGGAAGTCCTCGTACAGAATTCCGAGCACGATGTAAATTACCAGAATCGCCAAAGCCAGCAACAGTCCCATACCCTGCAGGGAAGATTGGAATGCAGCGGCAACGCCCTGGAAACTTGTGGTGATCGTATCGGGCAGCGATTCGCGCGCCAGGGCCTCCACCTGACTTACCGCGTCCCCCAGCGATACCCCGGGCCTCAAGTTGAACGACATTGTAACCGCCGGTTGTTGGCCAAGGTGTGTAACGGCCAGAGGCCCCACGCTGGGCCGAAATTCGGCTACCTCTCGCAGAGGAACGAGCATTCCGCTCGAAGAGCGGACGTACAGCATGTTAAGGTCCTGGGGGTGTTGTTGGTACTCCGGCTTGGTTTCAAGGATCACCCAGTAGCTGTTCACGGGCGTATAAATAGTCGATACCTGGCGTGATCCATACGCATTGTTTAGCGTATTTTCGATCTGCTCCACGTCCACTCCCAATGCTGCCGCGCGCTCACGGCGAATATCGATCCCAAGGGTCGGAGAAGTGATCTGCAAGTCGCTGTTCACGTCCGCAAGAACGGGCAATGTGCGCAGGCGCTTCTCGAAGCTGCCCGCGGCGTCATAGAGAGTTTCCAAATCGCCTGCCTGCAAGGTGAACTGATACAAGCTGCGTGTATTTTGGCCTCCAATTCGGACTAGCGGAGGATTCTGCAGGAACGTTCGGATTCCGGGCACTCCTTCGAGCTTGGGACGAAGTCCCGCGATTACCAACTCTGGTGAGACCTTGCGCTCCTGTCTCGATTTCAAGCGTATGAAATACCGTCCCTGGTTCGGGCCGCCTGCACCCACCACGGATGAGAACGCTTCGATATTCGGATCCTTAGCTAGAATGCCCGTGGTTTGCTGCTGCAACTCGGCCATCTTGTCGAACGAGATGCCCTGTGGGCCTTCGGTAGTTCCTCCAAGCTGCCCGGTGTCCACCGTAGGGATAAAACCTCTTGGCACCAGTTGCGCCAGATACACGGTTCCCGCCAGAGTTCCAGCCGCCACAAGCATCGTCACAACGGAGTGCCGCATCACGCCTCGCAGGGACCAGGCGTAGAGGTCGCGCCATAGATCGAATATTCTCTCCGACACTTGGTACAACTTGCTATGCCTGGTTGTGTGCGGGCGCAAGAAACGGCTGCACATCATGGGCGTCAGGCTTAGCGAGACGAACCCAGAGATCAGGATAGCGATCATGATGGTGGCGGCGAATTCGCGAAACAGCCGTCCAACGATGCCCTCCATAAACAAAACTGGAATAAAAACCGCGGCCAGTGAGACGGTCATCGAGATGACCGTGAACCCAATCTCCTTGGCCCCGTCAAATGCCGCCGTCCAGCGGTCTTTCCCGAGCTCCATGTGGCGGACGATGTTCTCGAGCACCACGATGGCGTCGTCGACCACGAACCCTACGGAAAGGGTCAGCGCCATCAGTGACAAGTTATCCAACGTGTAGCCCAAGAGCTTCATCGCCGCGAAAGTACCAATAATCGAAATGGGCACGGCCAGGCTGGGAATCATGGTTGCTGAAATGTTTCTCAGGAACAGGAAAATCACCAGCACTACCAAGGCTACGGTCAGCAACAGCGTGAACTTGACGTCGTTGACAGACTCCAGTACCGGCTCTGACCGGTCAAAGAGAAGTTTCAGGTTGACTGACGACGGCATCTGCGAGCGGAACGTGGGCATCAGATTCTTGATCCGAGTCGCGATATCGACAGTATTTGTACCGGGCTGACGCTGAATCGTCAAACCGATGGAGTGCTCGGTGACACCTCCCTCCACGCGAAATGCGGCGGTCTTATTGTTTTGAACGCTATCGATAACCTCGCCCAAGTCTTCCAGGTGTACTGGCGCACCCCCTCGATAGGCGACGATTACCTTGCGGAATCCCTCCGCATTCATCAATTGACCGTTCGCTTGGAGCGTGGTGGACCGATCTGCTCCGGAAAGGACTCCGGTTGGCAGATTGACGTTTTGCTTTTTGAGGGCTTGCTCGACTTCGTCGATTCCAACTCTGCGCGCCGCCAAAAGGTTCGGATCAAGCCGCGCCCGCACCGCGAATTTCTGCGGCGCCAGGACATTCACCTGCGCCACGCCCTCGACCATAGAGAGCCGCTGCGCCATCAGAGTCTCCGCGTACTCGTCCAGGGCGCTCAGACCGAGTGTCGCGGAAGTGAGCGACAACCACAGAATCGGCTGATCGGCTGGGTTTACCTTTTGAACGGTCGGCGGTGAAGGCATACCTGGAGGTAGTTTGCGGGCGGCAGCGGCAACGGCAGCTTGCACGTCCTGCGCGGCCGCGTCGATCGACCGGTCCAACACGAACTGAATGGTGATACTGGTGGACCCAATCCCGCTGGAAGAGGTCATGGAATCGATGCCGGCGATCGTGGCGAACTGTTGCTCCAAGGGTGTGGCGATAGAAGACGCCATGGTTTCGGGACTGGCGCCCGGAAGAGCTGCACTGACTTGCAAGGTCGGAAAATCGACGTTCGGAAGATCGCTTACCGGGAGCGAGTAGTAAGCTGTGATGCCGAACAACACAATCGCGCCCATGACCAGCGTGGTCATGACGGGGCGTTCGATGAAGATCCCGGTTATGTTCATACCTGGCAGTTAAGTAGAACAAGTGTATCTACACGTATAGAGCGCGTCAACCGTCGAATCGGGAAAGTTAACGAAAAGTTGCTACAACTCGGCGGCGAGTGTAGAGAGGACGGAAAGGTCGGTCAACATTCTGTTCCACCGGTCCTCGCCCAGAAGCTCCAGAGTCTTCGCCTGTGCTCTTCGCCAATGCGGAACCGAACGTTTGAGCGCAGCTTTACCCTTCGGGGTGAGTTCCACGGCTTTGCTCCTAATGTCTTTGCCTTGAGCGATGCGAATGAATCCCCGCTTCTCGATGTGACCGAGATTCCGGGTCATAGTAGTTCGGTCCGCGCCGGTACGTTCCGCGAGCTCGGATACCGTGGGACGCTCCAGTCGTGTGATCATCATCATCAGGCTGAACTGAGGTCCTCGGACAGGTGCTGAACCCATCTCCTTCGTGTAGAGCTTTGAGACAATCCGAGATGCTTTCCGGAGGTTATAACTTACACATGCAGCGGTTGGCGGTGCTGGATTCATTGCGGGAACCGTTCGCTTCGAGTTTACAGAGCCGCCACGAACCGCGCAAGTTTCGTGAGGGCGGTGGCCTCTGGCCTCTGGCCGCGGCCGGCCGGGTCGGTCACATGGTGAAGGAGGTCAGGTGAGCTAGACTCCGCGGGCCTGTTCGAGAGTCGTTGCATCATTCACCCGGCTTGGTCTAGCATCTTTATAGATGCCCACGCTTCGCAGCACATCACACCCCGCGTCAGGCATCGCCGTTTCTCCCCTCCTTCTGGCCCTTAGCGGCCCCTCAGAGGCTGGCTCGATTTAAGTTCG
>Ga0105242_10003561_pt1 | contig 12112 bp, 6 predicted proteins | sample KBSM24metaG_FD_81521 | JGI IMG/M metagenome (GOLD analysis project Ga0105242, IMG submission 81521) | Miscanthus rhizosphere microbial communities from Kellogg Biological Station, Michigan, USA - KBS M2-4 metaG | ecosystem: Host-associated > Plants > Roots > Rhizosphere > Soil | place: Michigan...
ACTCGGTGGTCAGCGCCCGGAGATACAGAAGTTGCGGATGCCTAGCGCGTCGAAGAAGTGAGGCATGCGTGTTGTCGGAGAAGCAGTCCTGTTCCTCCTCGGGGTCGTGGATCATAAGGCCGAGCTTCATGCGCTCCCCGGCGAGCTCGCCGTAAGAGAGACTGCCGAGCCCCGTCATGATCGCGGTGAGCCCAGCCTCGTCGCCGCCATCCATAATGTGCTTGCGCGCGTCGCCGCCAAGCTCCCATTGCGCCGCCATCCAGGCGAGGTCATCGACGAGTAGATCAGTGGCGGTGCGAAGATACTCAGCGCGCCGTTCGCAATTGCCATTGCTGCACTTCTTGAGGTCGTAGTCGCTCGCCGGGCGATTGCCGTTACCCGGATCCGTACCGTTGAGGTCCTGGCCCCACAGCAGAAACTCGATGGCGTGATAGCCGGTGGCGATGTTGGCTTCGACGCCGCCTGCCTCTTGCAGGTGGTCGGCCAGGAGCTCCTTGGTGATCTTCGATGTATCTAGCTTCTTGCCGCCAACGATCAGCGTCTTGTTGGCGACGACGTTGGCTGTATAGAGGTCGTTCTCTGCCGAGTCTATGCCGTAGGACGCGGACACATAATCGATCAGGCCTTCGTCGAGCGGCCAGGAGTTCACCCTGCCCTCCCAATCGTCGACGATGGCGTTGCCGAAGCGGAAAGCCTCGGTCTGCATGTACGGAATGCGCGCGGCGATCCATGCCGCACGCGCGCCGCGAAGATTGTCCTCGGTCGGCTTGGCGAGGAAGGCGTCGACTGCGAGCTTGAGCGTGCGCGCGGTGTCGAGAGAGTCGCCGTAGGCCGCTTGCGCGATATCGGCGTAAATCTTGAGCACATCCTTCGGCGTGGGATCGGCGAAAGCGGGTGACGTCCCGGTGCCGGCGGCAAAAGCAACGCAAAGAGCGGCGGCGGCAAGAGGCCGGGCAAGCGCAAATCGTCTGAACATCAGCATCCCTTGTTGCCGAAGCTTGTCCGCGGTCTTGGCGAGCGCCAGCAAACAACATGATTGCGACGGCCCTCCGGCCTACGACCTCGGGGCCGCCGCAAGGTTGAGATGAGGAGGCGTCCGCGCTTTCGCTTGGACGCCTCGGGCGCCGGGCTGGGCGGCCGGTCGCCTTGTCAAAACCTACCGCGGAGAATAACATGCATAAAGTGAACTCTTTTCAGGAGAATTATTGCAGGCAGTGCACCTTAGGGAAGTCGATGCCAATTTGCTGGTAACGCTCGACGCGCTTCTCGTCGATGCGAGCGTCACCCGCGCCGCCGAGAGGCTCGGCCGGAGCTCCTCCGCGATCAGCCATGCCCTTGCCAAGCTTAGAGAAATCTTCGCCGACGAGCTGTTCGTGCGCGCCGGCCAGAAACTCGTTCCGACTGCCAAGGCGGTCGAGCTTGCGCCGACGGTGCACGTCATCCTAGCCGGCATGGAGAGCCTGCTTCGGCCGAGCAAGCCATTCGACCCGTCACTCGCCATCCGTGACTTTTCGGTGGCGGCGAGCGAGGCTGCCGAGCTCATTTTGCTGCAACCTCTTCGTCAGCGCCTCAAGCCTTTGGCCCCGAGTGTGCGCGTCGACTGGATGCCGTTCCATCGCGAAGACAATATCGATGCTCTGCGGAATGGGCGCTGCCATTTCATGATCGACATCGAGGGCGTGCCGGTGCCGGCGCCTGATATCCACGTGCTCAAGCTGTTCGACGACAAGCTCATCACGCTCGCGCGAGACGGCCATCCCTTGACGCGGCGCAAGACTGCCGATCGCTTTGCCACGGCTGATCACATCGGGGTGAATTCGCTTCCGGCCATCGAGCCCATCAATCGCGCGGTTGCCGCCGACAAACTTGCCTGCAACGTCTCCTCGCGCGTGTCCTCGGTGCTGGTCGGGCTCCTGCTTGCGCTGAACAGCGATGCGCTGATCACGCTTCCTGCCTCGCTCGCGCAGATTCTCGAGAAGCAGTTCGGGCTCGTGCGCGTTCACCAGCCGTTCGGCCCAATTGCCTTCCCGGTAAGATTACTGTGGCATTCGAGCTATGATCGCGATGAATGCCACGCCTGGGTGCGAGGCGAGCTGTCGGCGCTTGCCGGCGGGATCGCCGACGCGGTCTAAGGTGACACAATGAGCGGGATGCTGCGGCGGTCTTCGGATCTTTGCCGCGGGCTTTTCGTCCTTATCGTCATCGCCACTAGCCTCTTCTTGTCCCCTCCGGTTTTCGCGGCGGTGCCTTCGGACATTGAGAGCAACCTCAGCATCACGATTGGCGGTGCCGAAAAGCAGGTCTCGCTCGCGGAGGCGATGGCCGCGCTCAACGTCCCGGCGGTGAGCATCGCGCTCATCGATCAGGACCGCATCGCGTTTGCCCGCGCCTATGGCGACGGCGTTACGCCGGACACGTTGTTCCAGGCGGCGTCTTTATCGAAATTCGTCGCTGCTGTCGGTGCGATGCGCCTGGTCGATCAGAAGCGCCTTTCGCTCGACACTGACGTGAACGCGGCACTCACCTCGTGGAAAGTTCCTACCAACTCGTTTGATAAGGACCATCCTGTCACCTTGCGGGGACTCCTCAGCATGACCGGAGGGATCGCTGTGCCGGGATTTATCGGCTACGAGTTCGGAGTCCCACTGCCGACGCTGACGCAAATTCTGAATGGTGCGCCCCCGGCAAACTCTCCGCCAATCACCGTGATCGGCGTCCCCGGCAGCGCCTATCACTATTCAGGGGGCGGCTATGAGATCATGGAAGCACTCATTGTCGATACGCTGCACGCGCCCTTCCCCGAAGCAATGGACGCGCTTGTGTTGAAACCGGCAGAGATGGCGCACAGTACCTTCGCGCAGCCGCTGCCTCCAGAGCTCGCCGGGGACGCCGCGAGAGGCCATTACGGCGACGGCAAGGAATTGCCCGGCGGCTTCCGCGTCTGTCCGGAGCACGCTGCGGCAGGATTGTGGTCCACGCCCTCAGACCTTGGCAATCTCCTGCTGCTGGTTGGCCGCGCCTGGCGCGGCGAAAGCCAGCTGTTTCTCGCGCCGGACACGAGCCGGGAGATGCAAATCCCGCAAAATGGCGGTCCTTATGGGCTCGGAGCGGCCATCCGCGACATTGCCGGCACCCTGGTCCTCATGAAACGTGGACAGAATGTTGGCTACCAAGGCTACCTCATCCTGCTTCCGACAGAAGGTCAGGGACTGGTGGTGATGACCAACTCCGATAACGGCTCGATTTTGGCCGAAGCCCTCATCCGCCGGGCCGCTCAACTCTATGGCTGGCCGTCCCTCGGCGCTCTCCCCGACTGACGCCAACCGCGGGCTCTGGTTTCTGTCATAAGGCTCGATTACGATAGGGACGTTACCCGTTTGCCGAGCGGGTTCCCCGGAGGAAACAAATGCGTGCATGGTTCCGCGCCGGCCTCATCGCCGCGCTGTTCGTCTTCGTCTCCACCCCTTCCCCCGCAGCCGACAAGACATTCCAAGACGAGGCACTCGACGACGCTGCCGTCACCCTTGCGGCCGACCTCAAGGACGAAGCCGGCACGGTCGAGAAGCCGGTCATCAAGCTGAAGCAAGAGGCCGACGCGCTCATACGAGACCAGGATCTCGAAGGCGCGGCCGATACTTACACCCAAATCGTGAGCGTTGCACCGAACGACTCGAAAGCCTGGCGCAGGCTCGCCGACGTCTGGCTGCTCATTCCTCCAAGCGACGAGGACGATGGTTCGACGCGCTACGAGCGCGCGACGACTGGCGCCTACATTGCTTACCAACGATCGACCACGCCGGAAGAAGAGTCGGCGAGTCTCGTCACGCTCGCCAACGCGTTCGGCAAGCGCGAGCAATGGCGGCAGGCGCTCAACGCGCTAAAGACTGCGCTCACCCTGCACGAGACGCCCGAGCTCAAGACCGCATACGACTCCCTCCGCGAAAAATATGGATTCCGCGTTTCAAATTTCAGCGTTGATTCGGATGCATCCTCTCCGCGCGCCTGCTTCCAGTTCAGCGAGAGTCTGCCGAAGCGCACCGACTTCTCGCCCTATGTTGCGGTCTCAGGCGAGGACAAGCCCGCGCTGTCGGTCGAAGACCAGCAGCTCTGTGTCGAGGGACTGCAGCACGGCGAGACCTACGCCATCACACTCCGCGCCGGGCTTCCTTCCACCGTCGGTGAGGACCTGCTGAAGGACGCCGCGTTCAATATCTATGTGCGCGACCGCAGCCCGTCGGTGCGTCTTGCCGGCAAAGCCTATGTGCTGCCGAAGACGGGCCAGCAGGGTATCCCGCTCATCACCGTCAACACCGACAAGGTCAAGGTCACGATCTATCGCATCGGCGACCGCAACCTGCTCGACAACGTGCTCGGCTACGACTTCGAGCGCAATCTCTACAGCTACAGCCTCGATGACATCGCCGACCAGAAGGGCGAGAAGGTGTGGACCGGCGAGCTCAAGGTGGAGAAGGAGCTCAACCAGGAGATCACTACTGCCTTCCCGATCATGGAAGCCGTGCCGCAGATGCAGCCCGGCGTCTACCTGCTCGCGGCTCAGCCCGGCAACGCCGGAAGCGACGAGTACGGAGAGCGCACCACCCAGTGGTTCATTGTTTCAGACCTCGGGCTCACCGCCTATTCAGGGACTGACGGCATCCATGCCTTCGTCAACTCGCTTGCGTCGACGGCTCCGGTCGGCGATGTCGAGATCAGGCTGCTTGCGCGCAACAACGAGGTGCTCGCAGTCAAGAAGACCGACGCTAACGGCGCCGCCGCCTTCGAGCCTGGACTTTCCCGCGGCGAAGGTGGGCTTGCGCCTGCCATGCTTGTGGCATCTGTCGCTGCCGGCGATTATGCCTTCCTCAATCTGACCAGCCAGGCCTTTGACTTGACCGACCGCGGCGTCGCTGGGCGCGACGTGCCGCAAAAATTCGACGCGTTCACCTTCACCGAGCGCGGCGTCTATCGCACGGGAGAGACCGTGCATGTGACCACGCTGCTCCGTGACGCTGCCGGCATTGCCGTTCCAGACGTCGATCTGACGCTCGTGATCGAGCGCCCTGACGGTGTCGAATACCGGCGGAGAGTCATTCCGGATCAAGGCATTGGAGGCCGCTCGCTCGACGTGCCGATCATCTCCTCGGCGCCAACGGGTACGTGGCGCGTCGCCGTCTATTCCGATCCTAAAGGCACCTCGATCGGCGAGACGACTTTCCTCGTCGAAGACTATGTGCCGGATCGGCTCGAGGCAGACCTCACCACCAAGGCGACCAGCATCTCGCCGTCCTTCCCCGCGGAGGTCACCATCGAAGGACGCTTCCTCTACGGCGCGCCGGCATCGGGACTCGATCTTGAAGGCGAGGTGAACATCGCCAAGGCCGATGAGAGGCCCGGCTATGCCGGTTACCTGTTCGGCCTGAACGCAACGGACGAAGCGGATCAGGACGACGTCGGCACCGAGAGCATCCCGCTTGCCGACCTGCCGCAGACCGACGCCGAAGGCAAGGCGACATTCACCGTCAATCTCGACAAGGTGCCGGCCTCGACCAAGCCGCTAGAGGCAAACATCGTCGTGCGTCTGGCCGAGCCGGGTGGCAGAGCGATCGAGCGCAAGCTCACGCTGCCCGTCACTCCCAAGGCCGACATGATCGGCGTGAAGCCGGTTTTCTCCGGCCGCTCGCTCAACGACAATGACACAGCGAATTTCGACGTCGTCATGGTCGCGCCTGACGGCAAGCAGGTCGACGCAAAAGGGCTCAAATGGCAACTGCTCAGCATCGAGTCGAAATATCAGTGGTATCGCTCGAACGGCTATTGGAACTACGAGCCGATCAAGGTGACGCGGCGCGTTGCGGACGGAACGATCGACATCGCCTCCGACACACCGGGCAAGATCTCGGTCCCGGTGACATGGGGCCGTTATCGGCTGGAAGTAGCGAGCCCAGATCCGACCGGGCCTGAGACGGCGGTCGGCTTCGATTCTGGCTGGTACGCCGAAGCCTCTGCCGATACGCCCGACCTGCTCGAGATCGCGCTCGACAAGCCGGAATATAAGCCGGGCGACACCATGACCGTCGCGGTCACTGCGCGGAGTGCAGGCAAAGTGACGCTCGCGGTGATCGGCGACCGGCTGATCACGACCTCGACATCCGACGTGCAGCCAGGTGTGGTCAAACTTCCGCTCACCGTCGGCGACGACTGGGGCACCGGCGCTTATGTGCTTGCCACATTGCGCCGCCCACTCGACGAGACCGCCAAGCGCATGCCCGGCCGCGCCATCGGCGTCCAGTGGTTCAGCGTCGACAGGCAGGCGCACACCATCGGCGTCGCCATGGACCTGCCGGCTCTGATCAGGCCTGAGACGACGCTCCGAGTGCCGGTCAAGCTGTCCGGCCTCTCGCCAAACGAGGATGCGCGTATTGTGGTCTCTGCCGTCGATGTCGGCATCCTCAACCTCACCAATTACAAAGTGCCCGACCCCGAGGAGTATTATCTCGGCCAGCGCAAGCTCTCCGCCGAGGTCCGTGACCTGTACGGCCAGTTGATCGACGGCATGCAGGGCACCAAGGGCGCCATCCGCACAGGCGGCGATGGTGGCGGGGGCGAGCTGCAGGGAAGTCCGCCGACCCAGCCGCCGCTTGCGCTTTATTCCGGCATCGTGAGCGCGGGTGCCGACGGCACCGCCGAGGTCAACTTCTCCATTCCTGCCTTCACCGGCACCGTGCGCGTGATGACGGTCGCGTGGAGCAAGGACAAAGTAGGTCACAGCTCCGGCGACGTGGTGGTGCGCGATCCCGTGGTGGTCACCGCCAGCCTGCCGCGCTTCCTGCTGCTTGGCGATGAGTCCACCTTGAGGCTCGACCTCGACAATGTGGAAGGCGCGACCGGCAGCTACAAAGTCACGGTCACTACCGATAATCCGCTGAGTATCGAGAACGGCGACCAGACTTTGAACCTCGAGGCGAAGAAGCGTGGCTCCGTCACCGTGCCAGTCTCGGCGGTTGGGTTCGGCACTGGCACCATCGGGCTCGCCGTGACCGGGCCCGAAGGCTTCACGCTCGCGCGCCAATATGAGCTTATGGTCAAGCCGTCGACGCAAGTGCTCGCGCGCCGCACGGTGAAGCCGCTTGGACCAGGCCAGAGCCTCAGCCTGTCTGGTGACGTGTTCGCGGACCTCGTGCCGGGAACCGGCAAGGTCTCGCTGTCGGTAACACCCTCTGCCGCGCTCGACGTCGCGACGCTGCTCGCGGCTCTCGATCGCTACCCGCTCGGCTGCACCGAGCAGATCGTGAGCCGCGCGCTGCCGCTGCTCTACGTCAACGAGCTCTCGCTCGACGCTCAGCTTGCGGTCGATACCAGTGTCGACGAGCGGATTGCCAAGGCCATCGAGACGGTGCTGTCGCGGCAAGGCTCGGAAGGCGCCTTCGGTCTGTGGGCGCCGGGTGGCGAGGACGCGTGGCTCGATGCCTATGTGACGGACTTTCTGACAAGAGCGCGGGCCCGCGGCTTCTCGGTCTCGGACGATCAGTTCAAGCTCGCGCTCGACCGGTTGCGCAACTATGTGAGCACGGCGCCCGACGTCTCGACCGACGGAGGGGCTCCGCTTGCTTATGCGCTCTACGTCCTCGCCCGCAACGGAATGGCGCCGGTCGGCGACGTCCGCTACATCGCCGACGTCAAGCTCAACGACCTTTCGACCACAGCGGCCAAGGCGCAGATCGCCGCGGCCCTCGCCATGCTGGGCGACAGGGTCAGGTCGGAAAAAGCGTTCAATGCGGCGTTGGGCGCCCTGCCCCAGGATCCGAAGGCCGACAGCGGCCGCGCCGATTACGGCTCACCTTTGCGCGATGCCGCGGCCCTCGTGACACTTGCCGCTGAAGGCGATGCGCCGAAGGTGGTCCTCGTCAGCGGCACGCAGGGCATCGGTTCTGCGCGCAATCGCGTCACCTACACCTCGACGCAGGAGAATGCATGGCTTGTGCTTGCGGCCCGCGCGCTCGGCAAGCAGAACGTCAGCCTCGACGTGAATGGGGGCGGGCAGCAAGGCCCCCTCTACCGCACGCTGACTGAGGAGCAGCTCGAGACCAATCCACTGACAGTGACCAACACCAGCGACGCTTCGCTTGATGCCGTCGTCTCGGTGAGCGGCGCGCCGACCTCGCCGGAGCCAGCTTCAGAGCATGGCTTCCAGATCGAGCGCAGCTTCCACACGCTCGATGGCGCCGATGCCGATCCGACCAAGGCGAAGCAGAACGACCGTTTCGTCGTTGTCCTTACGGTGACCGAGCCGCAGCCGCGATTTGCCCGCGTGGCGCTGACCGACTATGTGCCGGCCGGGTTCGAGATCGACAATCCGCATCTCGTATCCTCGGGTGACACTGGTACGCTCAGGTGGATCGAGAATGCCGGCTCGCCGGTCTATACCGAGTTTCGCGACGACCGCTTCACAGCGGCCTTCGAGCGGAGAAGCGGAGACCCGACCACCTATACGGTCGCCTATGTCGTGCGCGCCGTCTCGCCTGGGCAATATGTGCTGCCGCAAGCGGTGGTGGAGGACATGTATCAGCCCGACCGCTTCGGGCGCACTGACACAGGGGAAATCACGGTCGCACCAGCAAAATGAGTACAGCCACACTAGAGACCGACTTCTCCGACAAAGCGACTGCTGCGCCAGGTTGGAGACGACGTGCTACCTACGCCGCTATTGGGCTGGTGTGGATCGCGGCGATGATCGCAGGTGGCCTGACAGGACTGTTCCAGGCTTTCGGTCCTCCGCCGCTCGGGCGCGATCTCGAAGTCTCGACGCTCGTGCTGGATCGCAATGGCAAGCTGCTCCGCGCCTATTTGACCAGCGAAGGCCGCTGGCGGCTGCCTGCGACGAAGAGCCAAGTCGATCCGCGTTATCTCGACGCCCTGCTCGCCTACGAGGACAAGCGCTTCTATCAGCACAGAGGCATCGATCCGTTAGCGATGGCGCGCGCGGCGCTCCAGCTCGCCACCCATGGCCGGATCGTTTCAGGCGGCTCGACCATCACCATGCAGGTTGCTCGTTTGCTCGAGCCCCGAACTGAGCGTTCGCTCGACGCCAAGATCAGGCAGGCGGTCAGGGCGGTTCAGCTCGAACAGGCGCTGAGCAAAGACGAGATCCTGAGCCTTTACGTCACGCTCGCACCTTATGGCGGCAATCTCGAAGGGATCAGGGCGGCTTCGCTCGCCTATTTCGGCAAGGAGCCGCGCCGGTTGACGCTCGGCGAGGCGGCCCTCCTCGTCGCGCTGCCACAATCGCCGGAGTTGCGCCGCCCCGACCGCTTCTCTGAAGCAGCGAAGCGCGCGCGCGATCGTGTGCTCGACCGCATCGCTAGCCACGGATGGTTCAGCGCTGCCGAAATCGAGCGCGCCAAAGACGAGCCGGTGCCAGATGCGCGCAAACCCATGCCGCTGCTCGCGCCGCATGCTGCGGATCAAGCGGCAGCAAATTCGCCGAACGACCGTGTGCTGCAACTGACTATCGATGCTTGCTTGCAGAGAACATTAGAGAGCCTTGCGCACGATCGCGCCATCGCACTCGGGCCCGCCATGTCGGTGGCGATCGTGGTGGTCGACAATGCAACCGGCGAGGTTTTGGCGCGAGTCGCCTCCCCCAACTATTTCGACGAGCAGCGTGCGGGCCAGGTGGATTTGACCGAAGCAGTGCGCTCGCCGGGCTCCGCGCTCAAGCCGTTCATCTATGGACTCGGCTTCGAAGACGGGCTGATCCATCCCGAGACGTTGATCGAGGACAGGCCGGTCCGTTACGGCGGCTATCACCCTGAGAATTTCGACATGACCTTCCAGGGCACGGTCACCGTGCGGCGTGCGTTGCAGCAGTCGCTCAACGTACCGGCGGTGGCTGTCCTCAATGAGGTCGGCCCGAGCCGCCTGATCGCCCGGCTGTCAGAGGCCGGCGCTAGCCTTGTCCTGCCCAAGCTCGAAACAACGCCTGGCCTTGCACTCGGCCTCGGCGGTGTGGGCGTGCGGCTCATGGATTTGACGATGCTTTATGCCGGGCTTGCGCGGCAGGGAACCGTTGCGCCTCTGGTAGAGCGCCTCAGCGCGCCGCCCCTTCCAACCAAGCGTCTGATCGAGCCGGTGGCGGCCTGGTATGTGGGAAGCGTACTGATTGGCACGCCGCCGCCTGAAAATGCAGCAGGCGGGCGCATCGCCTTCAAGACCGGCACGAGCTACGGCTATCGTGACGCCTGGGCCGTCGGTTTCGATGGCAAGCGCACCATCGGGGTATGGGCCGGGCGCCCCGACGGCGCGCCGGTTCCCGGTCTTGCCGGACGCGTTACCGCCGCGCCCATTCTGTTCGATGCCTTTGCGAGATTGTCCGAGCCGCTAGAGCCGCTGCCGTCAGCGCCCAAGGGCGTGCTGATCGCTAACACCACCAAGCTTCCACCCCCGCTACAGCGCTTCGCATCGCACGAGGCGGCGGGCGAAGCCATGGCGCCCAAGGTGCACATCGTATTCCCGCCTGACGGTGCGAGCCTCGAATTGTCAGCCGCGAAAGGCGCTCCCCCCGATCCTATTGCCGTCAAGATCGCCGGCGGCACCCCGCCTCTCAACGTGCTGATGAATGGGATGCCGATTCCCGCCAAGAAGTCGGCGAGGACATTGTTCTTCGAGCCGGACGGACCTGGCTTCGTGCGGCTGACCGTGACCGATGCGACCGGCGCCGCTGACAGCGTCGTTGTGCGTCTGGAATAGCGGGATGGCTTCGTCCTCACTCAAGTCTCTCGCCGTGCCGCTCAACATAGAGCCGATGGAGGCGAAGCTCGTCACCGAGCTGCCGACGGATCTCGGCTGGCAGTTCGAGCCGAAATGGGATGGTTTCCGTTGCCTCGCCTTCCGTGCCAGCGGAGAGGTCGATCTCAGGGCGAAGTCAGGCAAGCCGCTCGCGCGGTACTTCCCCGAGGTCGTGGCGATGCTCAAGCGCCTTCGCCCGACGAGATTCGTGGTCGACGGTGAACTCGCCATTCCCATCGGCGACACGCTTTCCTTCGATGCGCTGCAGATGCGCATTCATCCCGCCGAAAGCCGCATCAAGAAGCTCGCGATCGAAACGCCGGCCGCGCTCATCCTATTCGACATGTTGCTCGATACCAAAGGCAAGAGTCTGATCGAGATGCCGCTCACCAAACGCCGTGCGGCGCTTGAAGCTTTCTACGACGCCGACGGTAACGCCGATGGATTGAAGCTTTCGCCTTATACAATCGATCGCGACAAGGCGGGGCGATGGCTTGATGAGCGCCAGGGCTCACTTGACGGCGTTGTCGCCAAACGCGCCGACGGTCCATACCTCCCTGGCGAGCGCGCCATGCTGAAAGTGAAGCGTCTACGCACCGCCGATTGTGTGGTTGGCGGCTTTCGCTACGCCACCGGAAGCCGTGAGGTCGGATCTCTCTTGCTCGGCCTTTACAACGACGACGGCAAGCTCGACCACGTCGGCTTCACGTCAACCATCTCAAACGCAGAGCGCCCGGCACTGACCAAGAAGCTTGAAGCACTCGCCGGCCTCCCAGGTTTCACCGGCAAGGCACCGGGAGGGCCGAGCCGGTGGAGCACCGAGCGCTCGGGCGAATTGGAGCCAGTCAAGCCAAAGCTCGTAGTCGAAGTGCGTTACGATCACGTGACCGGCAATCGCTTCCGTCACGGCACCAAGCTTGTCCGCTTCCGCCCCGACAAGGCGCCGCGGCAATGCACATTCGAGCAGCTCAAGCCCGAGACACTCCCCGAAAATTTCAAGCTTTTGCTCAAGTAAGAGCACGGTCTCGCCAAGCCTAAGCCCGATTGCAAGGCGCCGCTCCGGATCAGGGAGTGGCGGTCAACCATTAGGGAGACCACCCATGAAGAAGTCTCTTTTGACGGCTGCTTTCGTCTTTGCGCTTGCCGCTCCGGCACTGGCTGCTGGCCAGTTCTATGTGGCGCTCGATACCTCGACGAGAGAATGCCACGTGATGGATACGCGGCCCGACGGCACGACTCAGAAGATGGTCGGCAGCGGCGCGTACAATACCGAAGCGGAAGCTGAGCAGGCCATTCAGAGCCTGACGGAGTGCAAGAGCTAGACTCG
>Ga0105242_10003562_pt1 | contig 12109 bp, 10 predicted proteins | sample KBSM24metaG_FD_81521 | JGI IMG/M metagenome (GOLD analysis project Ga0105242, IMG submission 81521) | Miscanthus rhizosphere microbial communities from Kellogg Biological Station, Michigan, USA - KBS M2-4 metaG | ecosystem: Host-associated > Plants > Roots > Rhizosphere > Soil | place...
GGCGGGGCGCCTTTCAAGCCCACGTTCCACTGCCCCGCGCGGACGGTCACGCGGTAGTCCTGCGGCCGCTTCACGCCCGCGACGCGGACCGCCACCTGCGCGCGCCCCGGAATCACGCCGGGCAGCCGGACGCTGACGCGCACATCGTACGGACCGGCGCGTCCACCGAAGAACGTGTCGGGGCTGCCGACGTGCGCCATCGACAGGAGCGCGAGCGCCAGGACGGCGCCGGGTACGCGCCAGCGGCTCACCGCTGAACCCGCGCCATCCAGTTGCCCCACCACAGACCGAGGCGGGCCGAGACGAAGCCAAGCGCCAGCGCGATGGACAGGCCGGCGGCGAGGTTGTCAGGCGGGTTCAGCTGGTACCAGTGCGCCTGAAACGCAGGATCCACGGAGTACGGCATCCGGTGGCTCGCGAAGAACCAGTTGCGCGCCCATGGGGTCATGAGGAAATCGGCAAACGGCCACTGCGCCGCGAGCAAGGCGGCGACGAAGACGACCGACGCCAGCGCCGCGAAGGTCCAGTCGTTCACCCGCCCGCGCGTCCGCTGCATGACCAGATCGAGCGCCAGCGCCGGCACGATCAGCAGCAGCGGAAAGTCGGTCGGCATGAAGTGATCGACCTGCACGTAGATCGGTCCGAGCAGCGGCTGCGCCGGGAACAGCGGCATCAGCACGAGCATGAACAGCGTCAGGACGGTGTAGACCGACACGATCGTCGTCGCCGGCCATCGCGCCACCGACGCGCGCGCCGCGCTGATGATGAAGAACAGGAACACCGCCGCGCTGACCTGATAGAAGTGCGCCTGGTGCATGTCCCACCGCTGCGTATGCTCGGTGGCGACGGTCGCGACCAGCAGGAGCAGCAGGCCGGCGCCGAACAGATACAAGCGGCCCAGATGGCGTCTGTCGCCGATGGCGCGGTTCTGCCAGGCGAGCGCCATCAGCATCGCGCCGCACTGGATCGCGGCGATGCCGGCGGCGAGCAGCATGTGCGGCGGGCTGATGATCTTCACGTCGAGCCCGTATGCGTTGTGCCACCAGTCGTCGAAAGGCGCCGAGGTGATCATCGCGAACGCGCCCCAGATGCAGACCCACGCACCCAACGGCGCGCGGAAGCCCCAGAAGCGGACCGCCGCGTCGCGATCGGCGCCGGCTGCGCCGAACGTCGTCGTCAGCGCGACCCAGCCGCAGGTCAGGCCCGACACCACACCGCCGAGATAGATGCCCAGGTGCGCCGGCGTCCAGAACGTGTCACGGCCGATCGAGCGATGCCAGGAGATGTCCCAGATGACGCCGAGGATGACGCTGGTGGAGGCGAACAGTACCGCGTAGATCGACCATGGCGCGGCCGCCGACTCGCGAGTCCGGGTGGCGGCGTATCCACCCGGAAACGCCGTTGCTTGAGTGGCCATATGCACTCATCTTGCCACCATGCATCGGGCGCTGTCGACGGCTCCGTCACTTTTTCAGCGTCGCTTCCCAGTTCAGCACCACCGTGATCGGCGCGGGGTTTTCATCTTCAGCGCTGATGTTGACGAGGAAGCGCCGGCCGTCCCCGGCGGCCACATAATGGTTACGACGATCCAGCAGCGTCCCGCGGATGCCGGTGTTGAAAAGTACTTGCGGCGCGTCCGTCTCGAATCCGGGAACGGTCGCCCTGATGGCAGCCGTCATCAACTTGCCGTCAGGCGCCAGATAGAACAGCTCCTTGCCGTCGCGGCGCCATTGCGGCTGCGCGCCGCCGTTCGTCGAGACCCGCCACTTGCCTTCCCCGCCAGGAAAGCGGCGAACGTAGACCTCCTGAGTTCCGGATTCGTCCGACATGTACGCCACCCATCGGACGTCGGGTGAGAACTGGCCGTGCCGCTCGTTCGAAGGCGTGGCGAGAAAGGCCCACGGCTTCTCGACCGGTGATACCGGCAGGATCCAGAGATCGCTCGGCCGCTGGCCCAGCTCGTAGAGGAGATACCGTCCGTCCCGCGACCAATCGGTCGGCACCATTGACTCTTTCTTGCTGGAGCTGAGCAGCAGTTCCTCGCCGCCGTTGCCGTCCGCCGCCGTGGAGTACATGTCGATCCCGCCGAGACGATTCGAAGAGAACGCCACGCGGGTTCCGTCAGACGACCACACCGGCTGGTGTGCGCCAAAGGGGTCGTATACCAGGCGGGACACGACACCGCGGTCCGGTTCCACCGCCCAGATGGTGTGGTACCCCGTGCCGGAATCGGTCTTCTCGATCGCGACCCGGCGATCGTCCGGAGCCAGCGATGGGTGGTGATAGTCGCCCGGCTCTCGGAAGGCGCCAAGCTCCTGCCCCGCTCGATCGAACCAGACGAGATGACTCTCGGGGCTCGAGCTTCGGTATGCGAGCACACGCGTGCTCGATGCGAATGCGCTCCCCGACCGCTCCGGGGCATCGAGGCTGATCTGATCGGCGACCGCAATCGGCTCGCCGACGACCTTCCCGCGATCGGCATCGTAAGGGTAGGCAACCAGGGAACGATTGCTCAGCGCGAACAGATACTGTGCCGCTGGAGAAACGTTCGACACATTGGCAAGGACGCGGTGCGTCTCCGTCGAATCGAGCGACCTCTGGTAGATGCCAGTCTGCTCTTGGTTCTGACTTCGAGCGAGGTACAGGAAGCTGTGCCCATCCGGCAGAAAGACGGGCCAGAGGTGGGTGCGTTCCTTGCGCGTCGCATCGAGGGTCGTCGCCGGTGTGGCAACGCCGCCGGTATCCGCGATGCGCTGAATGGGGCCGCTGCCGCCAAACAGAATGATGCCATCACGATTCCAGGTCCCGCCCCTCGGGAATACGGCGTTGCAGAGCACCTGCACGGCGCCACCGGCTTCGCCGATCCTCCGGAGTTTCCCCGACGCGAAAAAGCCAATCGATCGGCCGTCGGGAGACCAGAACGGATAGCTGGCGTTGTCCGTTCCGTCGAGCGGCCGAGCGGAGACCGAATCGAATCGCCGCACCCACAGGCGCTGGACGCTGTCGGAACCCAGGGCGACGAACACCAGACGGCTTCCGTCGGGTGACACCGCCATTTCAGCCGTGCCCCTGGGAAACGTCGTGCCCGGCGGCGGGTAGATGGAAAAACGGACGGTGTGGCCATCCGTTGTGGCCTGCCGTCGCGACACGTAAATCGCCGTCCCGGCCAGGGCGGCGATCATGGCGGCCGCTGACCACGCGAGCGCGCGAAGCCACGGTCGACGAGCGGTGACCGTCGCGGTTCGCGTCCCGGCATCGCCGTTCCGCGCCCAAGCCAACTCGCGTTGGAGATCGCGCGCGGTCTGCCAGCGATCGTCCGGATCCTTGGCCAGGCACGTGGCGACGATGCGCGAGAGGGCGGGCGAGATGACCGGCTGGATACTCGAAAGCGCCGGCGGTTCATGCTCGAGAATCGCGGCGATCAGGCTCGCCTGGCTGCGCCCTTCGAACGCCTTCCGGCCGGCCATCATCTCGAAGAGGACCGCGCCGAACGCAAAGACATCGGTGCGCGCGTCAGCGGCGTTTCCTTCGAGCTGTTCGGGCGCCATGTACTGGACGGTGCCCAGGATCGCGCCGACCGTTGTCGGGGCTCCCGGCGCCGAAGAATGTGAGGATTCCCGGTCCGGCACCGAAGTCGCTCGCTTCGCGAGGCCGAAGTCGAGCAACTTCGAGTTCGGCGATCCCGAGGCGCTCCGGCTCCTCACGAGAAACACGTTGCCCGGCTTCAGGTCGCGATGCACGATGCCGGCGCGGTGCGCGGCCCCGAGCGCCGCCGCGATCTCGATCGCCAGATCGAGAGCCTGCTCGAGAGGCAGCGGCCCCCTGGCCAGGCGGGCGGCGAGCGTTTCGCCCGCGAGATGCTCCATCACCAGAAAGTCGACGCCATCCTGGTGACCGACGTCATACAAGGTGCAAATGTGCGGGTGGCTCAGGGCGGCGACGGCACGCGCCTCGCGTTGAAACCGGTCGCGCAGACGCTCATGGCCGGCGCCATGTGCCCGCAGCACCTTGATCGCCACCGTCCGGTCGAGACGCGTGTCGCGGGCCTGATAGACGTCACCCATCCCACCCGCGCCGATCAACGTCTGGATTTCGTAGGCGCCGAGCCGATCGCCTGCCTGGAGAACCGCGCCGAATGCCTCGAGGCCCCGGCCGCTCTCCTCGATCGGGAGCGCGTTCAAGAGCTCGACTTCGGGATACTCCGCGAAGGTGCCCGCTTGCGCGTGGCTGGCCAGGAGCGATTCGACTTCTGCCAGCAACGCCGAATCGTCGCCGCACATCTCGCGCGCGCGCACCATCCGCTGGTGCGGCGGCTCGTCCAGGACCTCCTGGAACACGCGCTTCACCCGCTCCCAGTCCGGCGCGCCCATCATGGCCGGTTCCGGTCTTCGCCGGTGGTCATGCGACGGTACAGCCAGGTCCGCGCCGTCTGCCAGTCGCGCGTGACGGTCGAGCGGGAAATCGACAGCAGCCGCGCCACCTCCTGCTCCGACAGACCGCCGAAGTAGCGAAGCTCCATGACCTGCGCCAGTCGCGCATCGACCGCAGCCAGGTCGTGCAGGGCCTCATCGAGCGCCAGGAGGTCGACGTCGCGGGGCTGGATCGCGCCGATCTGATCGTCGAAGGCGACCTTGAATGTGGTCCGCGGCCGCTTCGCGGCCTGGTGCGCGCGTGCGTGATCGACCAGGATCCGTCGCATCATCTGGGCCGCAACGCCCAGAAAGTGCGCACGGTTCTGCCAGGCGACGCGCTTCTGACCCACCAGCCGGAGATAGACCTCGTTGACCAGGGCGGTCGGCTGCAGCGTGTGGTCGCGGCGCTCGTGACGAAGGTAGCCGGCGGCCCGCTGCCGGAGTTCCCCATAGATCAGCGGCAGCAAGTCATCCCGCGCCTGCAGGTTGCCGTGTCCCCAATCCCGCAGGAGACCGCTGACGGTGCTGGATCGATCTGTCACGTCCCGGCTGCCTTGTGTCAGTTGTGAGGCCCACCTTATACCGACCCGGTCAACCGGCCGTCAACTAACCCCGTCATGACGCATTCCGGCTCGCTTTTCCGCGTTTAGTCCTCAAGCGAGGTTGCGACCGTCGGACTTCAGATCACCGGCGCTGTGAGGCGCCGGTGGGGAAAGGACACACCGTGACGAAGCGCTCCGCTCTCGTATCGGCATGCGTATGTGTGGCGGCGGGCATATGGTCCGATCGCCTGGCGTCCGCCCAGCCGCCGCTCACCGTCTACCAGACGACGCTGGAAGAACCCGGGCAGCTTACCAGGGAGATCTCGACGGAGACGTTGCTGTCGATCCTGGCCACCCACAGCGAGCCGGTGTTCGACGTGCGCACCGCCCACGAGTACGCCATCGCCCACATTCCCGGCACCATCAACATCTACGAGAAGGAAGTGGACCAGATTGCCGCGCTCTATCCCGAGCGATCGACACCGATGGTTCTCTACTGCAACGGTCCTGCGTGTGGAAAGAGCAAGCGAACCTCTGAACAGCTGGTCGCGATGGGCTATACCAACGTCCGGCGCTATCAGCTCGGCATGCCGGTGTGGCGCGCCCTCAGCCAGACGGTCCAGACCGATATGCCAGGCGTCGACTACATCTACCGCGGCGATCGGACGGCGGTCTTCGTCGACGCACGCACGCCTGCCGAGTTTGGCACCGGTACGGTGCCGGGCGCCGTCAACGTCCAGCAGGGCGAGGCGACCGCGGCGAATGATGACGGGCGGCTGCCGTTCACGGACAAAGGCACGCGCGTCGTCGTGTTCGGCAACACCGCGGCGCAGTCGCGGGTCGTCGCCGCCGAAATCGCCAAGAAGGCCTACTGGAACAGCAGCTATTTCGGTGGGACGCTTGCGGATCTGCTCGCGGCCGGGTTCATCAATCATCCGCCGGTTCCGATCAGCAGGAATGCGACGGTCGCCGCCGGATCGGCCTGCACGGCGACGATTCGGCCGGAGGTGGTCAACAACGGTTCGTTCGACCCGGACGGAGGCGATACGCTGACGCTGTCAGTCGATCCAGCGGGAGCGTTGGCGCTCGGCGCGCATACCGTATCGCTGATCGCCACAGACAGCCATGGCGTGTCGAAGGCATCGACGTCCGTAGTGACGGTCGCCGATCAGACCGCACCTGAGATCCAGGGCCTTGCCGTCGACAAGCCGGTGTTGCGGCCCGCCAATCATCGGATGGTACTCGTCGAGGTTGCGTATACGCTGGCCGACAACTGCGGTGCCGTCACCGCCGACCTCGCGGTCTCGAGCGACGACCGGGACGACGGGCCGAACCGCCACCGGCGCGACGACTGGGAGATTCTTGATGCGCATCACGTCGCGCTGGCCGCAGACCATGACAGGCACGACGGTCGCGTCTACACGATCACGGTCATGGCCACCGACGACGCGGCCAACCGATCGGCGGCGTCGGTGTTGGTCCGAGTCCCCGGCCCTAAACGTTGACCGTTTCTGCTATTCGGTCCGCAGCGCGCGGATCCGCGAGATCGGCGCGGCCCGGCCGGCTGAGGCGATGCGATCGCCGACGGCAAAAAGAGGCACAATCAGGGTGGAGTGTCTCTCATGAGGACGACCGTCGCGATTGTCTCCGCCGTGGCCCTGCTGAGCGGGCCGCTGGCGGCCCAGGAAAAGAAGCCGGTGCCCAAAGACTCCGTGCGCGTGTTCGTGCCCGGGTGCACGAAGGGCTACATCTTCACAGCCGGCCGGCGCACCGCAGAGGAGCCGGGCAGCCTCGCCGTGCCGCAGGGCATGCACTTGCGCATGAACGGGCCGAAGACCGTGATGGCGGAGATCAGAGCGCACGAAGGGTCGATGATCGAGATCACGGGCCTGATGAAGAAAGGCCAGGAGACGCCGAACGGTGTCGGCATCGGCGGCGGGGTGAGAGTGAGCCCCGGCCCGTCGACGAGCGGCGGCGGCCTGGGGGTCGGCACCGGCGTCAGCCAGAGCTTCATCGACGTCGAAAGCTGGCGGCCGATTGAGGGACACTGCCCGTCGTAGATCGGCCACTGCGCGGCATCACCAGCCGACGACCCGCAGCAGCAGACGCTGCCAGGCCGGAGCCAGCAGCGTCTTGAGGACGATGTCGGCGATCAATCCAGCGCCGGCCACGGACAACAGCGTTCGCGCTGCGCCGCGGTCGACCTGAAATCGTCCGAGCCGCGACAGCAGCGGAGCCGACAGCACCACACCGATCACCACGAAGCTGATCACGCGGATCACCGCCCACGGATGCCACGCCAGGATCATCGTCGGCGCGGGACGCCGGCCGGCGGCCGCAAGCGTGCCCACGTAGTGCCCCATGTAGTTCATCAGCACGGCGCCCATCGGCATCGCGGCGGCGCCGCCGGTGGCGAGCGCCAGCCCTGAAAACAGCGCGGCGTGCCCGATCTGCTGCGGGATGAACTGCGATGGATTGCTCTCCGCGCCCTGCCCCGTCGCCACCCACGTGAACATCTCCGCACGGTAGGCCTCGCCGCGCAGGAAGAGCGCTCCGGTTTGCGCCGGCCAGCGGTACGACCCGAGCGTGGCGACGACTCCCATCGTCAGCGCCCAGATCAGCATGCGCGCCACGGCCAGGCGAAGGTCGCCGCGCCTGAGCGCGAGGACCATGAACGGAAAGCTCGCCAGCGTGTTGAGAATCGGGAGCAACAACGGTACGCCGATGGCCCAGCCGACGGCGTAGGAGAACAGCGTCGCCAGAACGATCAGGAGTGCGGCCACTGAGTCAACACTAAGGACACAAAGGACACGAAGGAAGAGATCGGATCGTTTTTTCCGTTGTGTCCATGGTGTCCTCTGTGTTGATTCAGCGCGACACTAAGCAGGTAGCGTCAGGACGCCGAAGTGCTCCTGGTAGCGCGCCTTGAACTCGTCCCAGGTGTAGGCGTGGCTCAGCCCGCCCATGTGCTCGAGCGCGTAGGTCGCCGCGACGCTGCCCATCCGCGCGCAGACTTCGTACGGCAGGCCGAGCGAAATCCCGCGCATCAGGCCGCCGCGGAAGGCGTCGCCCACGCCGGTCGGATCGACGATGCGCACGGGCGCGACGGCGCGCACATCCACTTGCCCCGCGCTCGTGATGACGGACGACCCGTGCTCGCCCCTGGTGACGATCAGCGTCTTCGCGACGACCAGGATGTCCTGCTCGCTCATGCCGGTCTTCTGCCGCAGCAGCTCCAGCTCGTAGTCGTTGACGATGACGATCGTCGCCCCGGTGATGCCCTCGCGCAGCTGGTCCCCGTCCATGCGGGCGCACTGCTGGCCGGGATCGAAGATGAACGGGATGCCCAGCGCGCGGCACTCCTCGGCGTACTGCACCATCGCGCCGGGATCGTTGGGCGCGATGATCGCCAGGCCGCAGTCCTTCACCGTGCGGAACGACAGCTGGCCCGCGTCGGCCATGGCGCCGGTGTAGAACGAGGCGATCTGGTTGTTCTCGCGGTCGGTGCTGCAGAAGAACGACGCGCAGAACTTGCCGGGAATCTGCGTCGCATGGGTCGTGTCGATGCCGGCGGCGTCGAGCCACTGGCGATATTCGCCGAAGTCCTCGCCCGCGGTCGCCATCAGCAGCGGGCGCGCGCCCAGCAGCGCCAGGGTGTAGGCGATGTTCGGAGCGCAGCCGCCGCGCCGCTTGTCCATGCTGTCGACGAGAAAACTCAGGCTGACGCGGTTCATGTGCTCCGGGAGGAAGTGCTCGGTGAACTTCCCGGGAAACGACATCAGGTAGTCGTAGGCGATCGAGCCGGTCACAACGATCTTCATATCAAGGTTCTCTAGGTTCTCTGGGTGCTCAGGGTTCTCTAGGTTTCAGGGTTCTCTAGGTTTCAGGGTGCTCTAGGTTTCAGGGTGCTCTAGGTTTCAGGGTGCTCTAGGTTCTCACTGGCTCGCTTCGTGCTTTCTCCGCAGTATGAAGATCGAGCGCTTCGAGGATCTCATTGTCTGGCAGCTCTCGGATCAACTGCAAAAAGAGATCTTTGAATTTACTTCACACCCGCCAGCGTCGCGCGATTTCAAGTACTGCGATCAAATCCGCGATTCCATCCGATCCGCCAAGCGCAATGCCGCGGAGGGATTCGGCAGGTACTACCCGAAGGAGTTCGCCAGGTTCCTTCGAATCACTGAAGGCTCGCTGCAAGAGACCAAGAACCACCTCCAGGACGGCCTCAAACAGCAGTATCTGTCGGCCGAGTGCCACGAACGCTTGAAGCGTCTCTGCCTTCGCGCGATGAAGGCGAATGTGCGCCTCATCGCTTATCTACGCACGGCAAAGGCGCCGGAACCATTCTCGAACCGCAAGAACCCCGAGCACCTCGAGAACCTCGAGCACCTTGAGCACCTTGAGCACTTTGAGCACCTTGAGAACCTTGAGAACCCCGAGAACCCCGAGAACCCCGAGAACCCTAACTGATATACCGCCCAATGATCGGCGCCAGATCCTTCTTCGTCTGCTCTGGTACGAGCGGCGCCTGGGTGATGATGCCGGTGAGAGGGCGTCCTTGCAGGCGCACGTCCGCGCCGCGGACAGGGTCTCGACCGCGGCCGCGATCGTCTGCTGCGCGGTCGCCGCGTTCTGCATCAGGTTGGCGATGATCAGATCGACGGTCACCGAGTCGTGGTCCGGGTGCCAGCAGTCGTAGTCGGTGACCAGCGCGATCGTCGCGTAGCAGATCTCGGCCTCGCGCGCCAGCTTGGCCTCCTGCAGGTTCGTCATGCCGATGATGTCCATGCCCCACGATCGGTACAGCCTGGACTCGGCCAGCGTCGAGAACTGCGGACCTTCCATGTTCACGTAGGTGCCGCCGCGGTGAACGGTGGCGCCGACCTTCTGCGCCGCGTCGGCCGCGATCGCCGAGAGATCGTGGCAGAGCGGGTGCGCGAACGCGACGTGCGCAACGATGCCGTTGCCGAAGAACGTGCTGATCCGCCCTTTCGTCCGATCGAAGAACTGATCCGGGATGACGATGTCGAGCGGCTTGTATTCCATCTTCAGGCTGCCGACCGCGCTCGCCGACAGGATGCGCTCGACCCCGAGCACCTTCATGCCGTAGATGTTCGCCCGGTAGTTCAGCTCGGAGGGCAGCAGCCGGTGGCCGACCCCGTGCCGCGGCAGGAACGCGACCCGCTTGCCGCGCAGCGTGCCGATGACGTACGGGCCGGAGGGCGCGCCGAACGGCGTGGCGATGGTTTTTTCTTCGCGGTCGGTCAGCTCCGCCATGTCGTAAAGGCCGCTGCCGCCGATGATGCCGATCGTAGGATTTGTCATGATGCTGGCTGAACGCTCCGCTTCCCGTTCTCCTCACGGATGTAGCCGGCGGCGACCGCCGGATCGTGCTCGAAGAAGACCAGGGTCTCCTTCTCAATCGCTTCCTTCACGAACTGCTTCTTCGCCGCCAGCGTGTCCATCGGATAGAGGTCGAACCCCATGATCCACGCGTTCGGGACGTGCGCCGTCGTCGGGATCAGATCGGCGACGAAGGCGGCGGTCTTTCCTTTCGATTCGATCAGCGCGATCTGGTGGTGCTGGCAATGGCCGCCGGTGCGCCGCACCTTCACGCCGGGCATGATCGTCGCATCGTCGTCCACCAGCTGCAGGACGCCGGCCTCGGCAAGCGGCAGGTAATTGTCCGCCAGGTAGCTCGCGCGATTCCGCTCGTGGGTGTGCTGCGCATCCTCCCACTCGCCGCGCCGGATGATGTACTGCGCGCGGGGAAACGCCGGCCTGACCCGGCCGCCGGCATCGCGGTAGGTGAAGCCGCCGGCGTGATCGAAGTGCAGATGGCTGGCGAGCACGATGTCGATGTCCTCGCGCGTCAGGCCGGCCTCGGCGATCGTGACGTCGAGCGATCGCGCGCGGTCGACGCCGTAGATATCGTGGAACTTCGCGCTCTCCTTGCCGCCCAGCCCGGCGTCGATGAGCATGGTCCGCGCGCCGCGGACGATCAGCGGCCGCATGGCGAGCGTGACGCGGTTGCGCGCGTCGGCCTTCATCGCCTTTTCCCAGAACACTTTCGGCACCGTGCCGAACATCGCCCCGCCGTCCAGGCGGATCACGCCGTCGCTCAGCGAGATGAGCTCGAGATCCCCGATCGTGAATCGTCTGACGGCCAGGTTAGGGCTGGGGGCTGGCTGAGGGCCGACACGCGGGTCGGCCCCTACGGATTCAGCGGAACCGAGTGCTACGTGCTGCGTAGGGGCGGACCCATGTGTCCGCCTATCCTCTTTGAGCTCGACCAGGACGCCGTGAGCGCTGGAGGGGTGGACGAAGGCGACCAGCGAGTGCTCGGCGCCGGGCCGTGGTTGTTCGTCGATCAGCCGCGCGCCGCGGGCCTTGAGCTGCGCCAGCGCGGCGCCGATGTCGTCGACCCGCAGCGTGATGTGGTGCAGGCCCGGACCGCGTTTGTCGGTGTAACGCGCGATCGGGGAATCGGGCGCGGTCGCCTCGAGCAGCTCCAGCTTGGCTTCGCCGACCGGCAGGAAATGCGCGCGCACGCGCTGCGAGGCGACGTCCTCGGGCGCTTCGATCTCGAGCCCCAGCGCGTCGCGATAGAACGCGAGCGCTTCAGCGAGATCTTTCACCGCGATGCCGACGTGATCGAGGACAGCCCTCATGGAGTTGGAGAGTTGATGACTGGGTGAATTGGTGATTGCAGGGCGCGCGCCAGCAGATCGTTTGCCGCCGAGTACGGGTCGACCTCGCGCGCGGCGATGCGGTCGACGATCGCGCCCAGCTCGCCCGGGGTGAGCACCTGCCGCTCGAGATGATCCATGAACCGCTGCGACACCAGCTCGCGCAGCCGGTACTCGCTGCGGGTCCAGCGGCGCACGGCCTGCGTGCTCTGCGAGTGCGCGCGAAACTGGGCGATCGCCTCGACCAGCTCCGGGATCCCCTGGCCCGTCGTCGCGACGGTCTTGACGATCGGTGGGCGCCACTCGCCGCTGTCGTAGTTGTGCAGCGCCAGGTTCGACTCGACCGCCGACACCAGTCGCCCGGCGCCCTCGCGGTCGGCCTTGTTCACGACGAAGATGTCGGCGATCTCCATGATCCCGGCCTTGAGCGCCTGGACCTCGTCACCCGTGCCCGGCACCAAAGTCACGA
>Ga0105242_10003563_pt1 | contig 12108 bp, 13 predicted proteins | sample KBSM24metaG_FD_81521 | JGI IMG/M metagenome (GOLD analysis project Ga0105242, IMG submission 81521) | Miscanthus rhizosphere microbial communities from Kellogg Biological Station, Michigan, USA - KBS M2-4 metaG | ecosystem: Host-associated > Plants > Roots > Rhizosphere > Soil | place...
AGAAAGTCGAATCGCTGCTCGACGGCGACGAGGACCTCGCCCAGGCCTTGCAGCGGATGCGCGAGGAGGCGGAGGAGACCGAGCGTCGCTGCGAAGCGGTCGCCGGCAACCGCGAGGGTAAGAAAACGGCGATCCTCGACAAGGCTCGCGAAACCAAGAGCGAGGGAGTCGAGATGATGCGGACCTATCTCGGCGGGGACTCTGACGAGCTCGACGGCTTTGAGTTCCTGATCATGGCCGAGGCCGGCGAGGTCGGCCACTGGGCGATCCTCGACAGGGTCAACGAGAGCGCTGGCGAGGGAGACATCGGCGAGCTGGTCGAGTGGGCGCTGCCAATCCAGGAGCGCCACCTGAAGGATGTCCGCGACGGTTCGCTGCAGCTGGCTGCCGACGAGGCGTAGGGAAGAACGATGCCAGTCAAGAGCGAGAAAAGCGAGGGCCGCTCGAAGATGAGCAAGTCAGAGCTGCAGCCCGCGGTTGCCGGGGCGAGCTAGCTCTTCGAGGACGAGATCAGGGCCCGCACTTCGCGCTCGATACGGGTGCGGGCCCTGAGAGTCATCCTGCCCCCTAAGGAGGCCCGGGGGCTGATCGTCTCGCCCTCGCGAAAGCGTTCGATCACCCGCGGGTCGATGTAGGAGCGGCGGCAGACTGCGGGGGTGTTGCCGAGCGCCTCGGCGACGCGCTCGACTGCCGCCCTGACCGAGCGCTTGGCGGCCGCCTCGGAGGTCGGCTCGGGCGCGCTGGCCAGCTCGACCGCAGCGAGGACGGTGCCGTGCCAGGTGCGGAAGTCCTTGGCTGAGAAGCGCTCGCCGATCTTCTCCTGGATGTAGTCGTTGACGTCCTCGGAGCGGACGTCGCGCCACTCGCCGGCCTGGCGCCAGGCGAGCAAATCCTCGGGGCCGCTGCGGCGGCGCCGCAGCGTCTCGATCGCCCGCCGAGCGGGCCGGTCGCGGATCGACTGGATCCGCCGCTGCCCGCTCTTGGCGGGGAAGTCGAAGACCACCTCGTCCGCTTTCACCGTCACGTGCTCGCGGCGCACCGTCGCCAGCCCGTAGCTCTCGTTCTCCTCCGCGTAGACCTCGCCGCCGACCCGGAAGAAGCCGATGTCCAGCAGGCGGACGGCGCAGGCCAGCGCCCGCTCGCGGGGCATACCCTGGCGGCGCAGGTCGGCGGTTACGCCTCGGCGCAGACGCGGCAGGGCCCGGGCGAACTCGCGGACGACCTCGAACTTCAGCTCGGCCCGGCGTTGCTGCCAACGCTCGTGGTACAGGTACTGCTTGCGCCCGGCGGCGTCGATGCCGGTCGCCTGCAGGTGGCCGAGCGGGTCGGGGCAGATCCAGACCTCCTTCCAGGCCGGCGGAATCGCCAGCTCGCCGATCCGGGCCAGCGTCTCCTCGTCCCCGATCCGCTCGCCGTCGGCGTCCCGGAAGCTGAAGCCGCGCCCGGCGCCGAGGCGGGCGATGCCCTGGGCGGTGCAGTCGGAGCGACGCAGGCGCCCGCGCCGTCGAGGCGTCCCGGAAGCGTCAGCCACTAGCGGGCCAGCTCCGCCAATGCGCCGCGCTCCTTGCGCAGCTCGCCGATCGACTCGACAACCCGGCCGGCGCCGGCCTCGCGCAGCTCTGCGGCGGAGAAGCCGCCGGTCAGCACCGCCAGGGTCGGGATCCCGGCTGCGGTCGCGGCCTTCACGTCCCAGGTCGAGTCGCCGACCATCACCGCGGGGCCGGCACCCCCGGCCTTCTTGAGCGCGACCTGAACCAGATCGGGCTCGGGCTTGGTCCGCTCGACGTCGGCGGCGGTCGTCCAGCCCTCGACGAACTCGCGGGCGTCGAGCAGGTCCAGGTAGTGCTCGACCTCATCGGCCTTGGCCGAGCTGGCGAGCACTGCGGAGGTGCCGTCCCCACGCAGCTCGCGGAGGAGCTCGGAGGCGCCGTCCATTTCCTCCACTTCGCCGATCAGCTCGGCGTAGGCGTTGCCCTCGGCCTCGCGGATCGCCTCGCCGTCCGCTTCCTCGCCGTCCTCGCCGATCAGGGCGGCGACAAGCTGGTCGCCGCCCATGCCGATGTGGCGGTGGATCTGCCAGAGCTGGACGCTGTAGCCGTGATCGTGCAGGGCTCGATGCCAGGCGATCGCGTGCTGGTAGTTGGTGTCGACCAAGGTGCCGTCGACATCGAGGACGACCGTGAGCGGGTTGTCGCCGTGAGCGGAGATGGGCTTCCGGTACCCCCGGTTCGAGGCCCGGTAACCCGAGTAGCCGCGGGCGGAGCGGCCCTTGCTTGTCGAGGAGGAGCGACGACCGAGCTCGATCTGAGGCGGTGCCAGAACTCTCGGGTGCGCCGGGCGCCGTCGTCTACTGCGGCTGCAGTGAGGCCGGGGTGGCCCTTGCGTCCTTGGAGGACGGCATCAGCAGGGCTGAGAGGCAGACCATCGCGAAGGCACTCGCCTGGAGGGCGATCCCGATCGGGCTTGGCGAGAGGGGGTCCCCGAAGACCAGGATCCCGCCGACGATCTGGGTGGCGTTGGCGACCAGCCCCATTAGGCCGATCGTCTCGATCGCGTCGCCGCTCTGCAGGGCGGCGACCGTCGTGTATTGGGCGAGGCCGCCGCAGGCGACGGTGAGCACGACGAGGACGCCGATCAGGGGGAGGGCGCTGTGGTCGCCCCCGGTTAGGCCCTTGATCGCGATCCCGGCCAGCGCGAAGAGCAGCCCGGCGAGGATCGCGAGCAGGACCCCGCGCCGCGCCGCGAGCCGCTCGGCACGATGGGCGAGGGCGACCCCGGCGGCGAGGAGGATCAGGCCTCCCTCGAAGCTCGCGATCGCGGCCAGGGAGAAGCCGGAGTGACTGCCGTGAATTTGCGGGAGCGTCGCCACGAGCAGGGCGAGGCCGCCGGCGCCGAGCACGAGCCCGAGCCACTGCCGCGCCTCGACCCGTTCCCCGAAGAAGCGCTGGGAGAGCACGGCGAGGGTGATCGCGCCGCCCGCGAGCACTGCTTGGACGATCGAGATCGGAGCCAGCGAGAGGGCCGCGATGTGGATCAGCCAGGCGAACGCGGCGAGGCCCCAGCCGGCGAGGAACCACGGTGAGCCCGCGAGCCCCCGTGCGCTGGACAGGGGACGGGTGATGCGGACCGGCTGTGCGCTTTGGCAGCCGCGGTGCTTGAGCAGAGAGGCGAGGTTGGTCAACAGGGCTACCGCTGCTGCCAGACCGATCCCGATCTCCATCGCGGGCCTGGCTAGCCGCCGGCCAGGCGACCGTGGCTAGGGCCGCCGGGGGCCGGTGCCGGCGATTTCCCGCGGATCGCCGCGACCGCTGCGGGCGAGGTGCGGCAGGCTCGCGCGATCGTCTGGTTCGGCGCCTCCGGGGCGCGGCGGATCTCGAACTCAATCAGCGCCGAGCGCCGGATTCGAGCCAGGTCCTCCCGCGAGGTGTCAGCGGGGGCGGAGTCGATTGACGCTTCCCCCGCCAGGGCGCGGCTGCAGGCAAGGCAGAAGACCCGCTCGTCGGTCTGGGTCCAGCTCAGCGGCAGAATCGCGCGCCGGCCGTCCATCCGCCCGGCCGAGACGTGGCAGCGATCACAGCTCCACCTGACGGCCGCGGCAGTCATCGCTCAGGCCGCCACCTTGCTGCGCCGGCGCCGATTGCGTCGACGGCGGGCGTTGGGGTTTCGAGTGCTCGTGGGGGAGGCTGCGGCGGGAGCGCTGAAGCTCGTTTCGAGGCCGAGGTCAGTAGCGATCTTGCCCACCTCGGCGGCCTCGTCCGCGAGCACGAAGCTGATCCCGGTGCCGGTGCGCCCGGCCCGGCCGGTGCGCCCGATCCGGTGCACATATGTCTCGCGGTCGCCCGGCGCGTCGTAGTTGATCACCCGGGCGACGTCTTCCACGTCGATGCCGCGGGCAGCGACGTCGGTGGCGACCAGAGTGAGGACGTCGCCGCGCTCGAAGCGCGCCAGCGCTCGCTCACGCTGGTTCTGGGACTTGTCGCCGTGCATCGCGACCGCTTCGACGTCGTGCCCGCGCAGTCGCTTGACCAGTCGGTCGGCGCCGCGCTTGGTGCGCACGAAGACGAGTGAGCGTCCGGCGTCGTCCTCGCGCAGGTGCTCGACGAGGCGGTCGAGCTTGGCGCTCTGGGACTCGACTGTGACGAAGCGGTGCTCGATGTCGCCCTTCGCCTGCTCGGAGGACTCGTGGACGTGAGAGCGGGCGTCGCGGGTGTAGGCGGTGGCCACCTTGCCGGCGGCTCCCTCCAGGGTCGCGGAGAAGAACAGCGTCTGTCGCTCGGAGGGGGTCTTGGAGACGAGCCGGTCGACGGCGGGGCGGAACCCCATGTCGAGCATGCGGTCGGCCTCGTCGAGGACGAGGATGCGAACCCGCTTCAGCGAGACGGCTCCGCGCGCGATCAGGTCCTCAAGGCGACCGGGGGTGGCGACGAGGATGTCGGCCCGGCGACAAGCCGCGATCTGCGGGCCGAAGCCGACGCCGCCGTAAACGGCGGCGATCCGCAGCTGGCGCGCTGCGGCGAGCGAGCCCAGCTCGTCGACGATCTGGCCGGCCAGCTCCCGGGTGGGAGCCAAGACCAGAGCCTGCGGCCCCGGATCTTGTGACCGCAGCAGCTCGACGAGGGGCACGCCGAAGGCGAGCGTCTTGCCGGACCCCGTCGGGGACTGGACGAGAAGGTCGCGGCCGGCGAAGGCATCGCGGAGGACCATCTCCTGGATTGGGAAAGGCTGGGTAATCGAACGCTCACGAAGGGCGTCGACCACCGGCTTGGAGGTGCCGAGATCGGCAAAGGTAGTGATGTTGTGTGCTCCTGAGTTGATGTCCTGGGGAGATCCTGCGACCCCAAGGCACCCGGTGGCACACGGAGGAAACGGAACCTCTCGGAGCGGCGAATCGGCCGCATCCGACCTGACCACCGTAGCAGCAGAGGTGGCGTGCTCCCCGAGGGCAGGGAGCCTGGGCGCCCATTTCCACGGCACTATCGGTCTGAACGGCGAGGCTTGACGCGGGTTTGGAACGGGACCGTTGACCGACGGGGCTGGGTCGGCTGTAATGGCGCCTCGCTCGTTCGCCCCGATGCTCTCACCGCCCGCCAGATCCAGGCGCCGACCCGGCGCGCGCAACGCCCTCCTGCTCGGGGCGGTCGCAGCACTGCTCGCGGGCGCGATGCTGGTCCTGCCGCAGCAGGCGGCGCCGGCGGGGGAGGTCGTGATCCAAGGGGTGGCGGCCGGCTCTCACCTGCGATTGACGACTAGTGAAGGTGACCTGCTGGTCAGCGGCGCGATGGACCCGGCCTCGACCAGTGGCTGCTTCTTCGGGCGCCGCGGCGGCGAAGCGCTCTGCAGGCTCGGTGGAGTCGACCGGATCGAACTGACGATGGGCGCCCGCGAAGACCACGTCGACGTGCTGGAACCGCTGCCGGTGCCGCTCACGGTCCATCTCGGCGGCGGCTCCGACAAGTTCATCGGCAGCGACGAGCCCGACACCTGCTACTCAGAAGGGGCGATGCGGAACCGCTGCGTCGGCAACGGCGGTGACGACCTCTGCGTAACCGGGCAGCTGAACAGCGACTGCGTCGGCGGCCCAGGCGAGGACGTTTGCGTCCATGGCGCCGGCAGCGACGGCTGCTGGGGCGGGCCGGGCGATGACATCTGCTCGATGGGAGCCGGCGAAGACGGCTGCCACGGCGGGCCCGGTAACGACCGGCTCTACGGCGACCTCGGTGCCGACCAGCTCTACGGCGGGCCCGGGGTTGACTATTGCGACGGCGGGCCGGGGCTTGGTCAATCTCGTGGCTGCGAGAGCGGCCCGGGCGGCTGAGCCGCGCTCGGTCGCCCTGCCTAAAGGCCGGGCGGGTGGCGGACCACGAAGCCGGCCGAGGAGGCCGGCGCCAGGTGCCAGCGCGGCCCGGTGCCGTTCTCGTCACCGACCGTATCCCAGCGCAGGCCGGCGATCTCGGCGAAGGTATGGCCGGCGTTGGCATAGACGGTGATCCACTTGCCGGGGCCGGGGTCGCCCCAGCCCTCGAGGTCGCCGGAGGTGAGCGGGCGGGGGATCAAGCCACCGCCGAAGAGGGCGAAGCTGACCGAGCCGGAGCAGTCGTAGCCGTAGGAGTAGAAGGAGCCATGGCCACCGCCCCAGATATAGGGGCGGCCGACGATCGAGTTGGCGTTGTCGATTACCCGCTGCACCGCTTCAGGGGCATCGGGCGGTGGCAGGGCGATGCCGGTCAACAGGATCGAGGTCGATTCGCCGCCGGCGCCGCGGCTGTGGGCGAAGATCTTCTGTGCTTCGGCGGCGTCGTGGCGGGGAATGCTGGTGCCGTTGGAGCCGGCCGAAGCGGCCGGCAGCTTCGAGGGGTCGGCGGCAATTTCGGCTGCGGTCGGCAGTTTCGGTGCCGGGGCGGCTTCCTGTGCGGCCGCGGCAGCGACCTTCTGGCGGGCTTCGATCATCGCCAGGCCGTCGCTGAGCGCGCTCAGCGCCTCGTCGGCGTTGGTGGTCGAGGCGATCGCCGAGACGACGGTGCGGCCGAGGGCGTGGAATCCGGGCTGGGCAGAGACGTCTGCCGGGCTAGTGGCGTCGGCGTCCGGCGCCAGCGCGAGCAGCAGCACGCCAAGCGCCGCAAGAAGCGCCAGCGCGTGGAGGTATGCCCCCACGCTCAACCCTGATCCTGTCCAGAAGCGACCCATCGAGCTACGGCGAGACAGAGTAGACGGCCGACGTTAAGGACTCTGTAACGACGCCGTGAGGGGCTCAAAGCTTTCGCCCGGCTGCGTCGGGGAGAATCGCCCGGTGGTCAAAGTTCTGCTGATCCCGCTGGCGATCGTCGCCTTTGCCGTCTTCCTGCTGGTTCTCGGCGCGGTCGGACTGGCCGTGGCCCTCGGGGTGATCTGGTTCTTCGGTCGGATCGTCCGCCTACTGACCTGGCCGAGCCGCCGGGCGCGGCGGCGACGGACTGCGGCGCCGCAGGGCTGACGCTCAGCAGGCGTGGACCGGCGCCTCGCTCTTCACCACTTCGAAGGCGCTGCCGGGGATCTGCTTCAGCTGGTCGAGGTTTTCGTCGTCCCAGCGGCGGTCGCTGCTGCCGCTGATGTACCAGTTGGAGCCGTTGTCGGCGACAATCAGGCCGTAGCGCTGCATCGCTTCGGCAACGGCGCGGGCAGGGCCGCTGAAGCCGCCGAGTCCATATGACGCCTTGAGCCGCAGGCGCAGCCCCATCGGCGGCGCGCTCGGGTTGGCAGTGTCGCCGGCGCAGTGCGAAGCGGGGTGGACCCAGGCGTTGCGGGTGCTCTCGAAGGTGACCCGGATCGCATGTTCAATGCGGCCGCTGATGACCTCGTCGTAGCGGACGAGGCCGGGGAAGATCGGCAGCCCGGCGGCGTCGGCCGAGGTCCAGCCGTCGGGGCGCAGTGCGCCCGAGTGCAGATCCCAAGCGACTCCCGAGTCGGCATTCCAGTGCGGCTTCGGCTTGGCAACGAAGAAGGCGCGGTAGAGCTCATAGAGCTTGCAGGCGGAATGGTCGACGACGAGGACGTGGCGGTCGCCATCGCTGTGCTTGCCGCCCTCGACCGGGGCGGCGCCCGGCACCGGAAACGGCCCCGGGTCGCTCTCGTCGCCGTAGGCGGCGTAGTGGATCGGCAGCTTGCGCTGGCTGGAGTCGACGACCGCGTAGGGGAACCCGTAGGGCCGCGGCGAGCCGAAGTCGGGGTGGAGGAAGGTGCCGCCGTGGGAGTCGATGTAGGCGATGTAGGCGGCCGAATGCGGATCGCGCGGGGCCTTCGAGACATCCTGGTTCCAGGCGGCCTCGGTGGCGAGCGACGGCGCGGTCGGTGGGGTGGACGCGGGCGGGTCGGGGAAGACCTGGCACGGGGCGAGCGACGGGTAGGGGCCGACCGCGCTGGCGCCGCTCGTCAGCGCCACGGCGAGCACGAGCGCGGCGACCAAAGTGAGGGCGAGGGCCGCGGTGCGCTGATCTGAGGTGCGCTTCGTCTTTGAGCCGGAGCGCTGTGGACTTTTCCCACCCTCTGGAGGGGGAAAAGTACGCAGCGCTCGCCGCCTCGCGCGCCGAGTGCGCATCAGAGCGGAGCCGACGGCTCGGGCGGCGCAGTCGGCACGGCGCCCTCGCGAAGGGTGAGGCGGCCGACCTCGAGCTCCTCGACGCTGAGACGGCCGAAGGAGGCGTCGCGGACGGCGAGATCGCCGAGGGCGGCGCGCCGGACCGCGAGGTGGCCGACGCTGAGGCGGCCGATCGCGAAGCCGCCGACCGCCGCGGCGCCGACCGCCAGGGCGCCGATCGCGACGGCGCCGCGCATCTGCGCCCCCGTCACCGTCGCCGGCCGGGCCTCGGGCTTGAAGAGGGCAATGCCGAAGCGGTTGGCCATCGTGCCAACCGTAGCGTGGCTAGCCTGGGGATCGATGCCGCCCCTGGACGACCGTCCCACCCTGTTGGCGATTCAGCACGTGCCTTGGGAGACGCCGCACCGGATCCTCGATCTCTGCGGCGGCCTTGCGGTCCAGACTGCGAAACCACTCGCCGGACAGGAGCTGCCGCCGCACGCCGAGGTGGCCGGCGCGGTGGTGATGGGCGGGCCGATGAACGTCGACGACGTCGAGCGGTTCCCCGCCCTGGCTGCCGAGCGCGAGTGGCTGGCGGAGGCGACGCGACGCGGGATACCGGTGCTCGGCATCTGCCTGGGTGCGCAGCTGCTGGCGCGGGCGCTGGGGGCGCAGGTGCGGCCGGGGGAGGCGAAGGAGGTCGGCTTCGCCCCAGTCGAAATCCACAATGCCGGCGACCCGATCCTCGGCGGGCTGGCGCCGAGCACGGCCGTCCTGCACTGGCACGGCGACGTTTTCGATCTCCCCGACGGCGCAACCCCACTCGCCTCCTCGGCACTTACCGAGCACCAGGCCTTCCGCCACGGCAGCGCCTGGGGCGTGCTGTTTCATCCCGAGGCGGATGTTGCCCTCCTCGAGGCTTGGTTGGCGGTGCCGGAGATGATCGACGAGGCGCTCGCGGCGCTCGGTGAGCAGGGTTGCGCGGCGTTGCCCGGCCAGGCCGAAGCCGCAGAGGCGGAGCTGGTGGCGCGGAGCACGCCCGGCCTGCGCGCCTTCCTCGAGCTGGTTGCCGCAAGTTAGGTTTGTCATACCGAGTCGAGCCGAAAGGAGATCGCGATGGACCACAGCGTCGGGGAGTTCGAGGAGCGTCAGGGACGGGTCGCGTTTGTGCAGTCGTGCTGGCACCGGGAGATCGTCGACCAGTGTCGGGACGCCTTCCTGACGGAGATCGGGGGACGCGGCGTCGGGGCCGAGCGGGTCGATCTCTTCGAGGTGACCGGGGCCTTCGAGATCCCACTGCACGCGAAGCGGCTGGCGGAGAGTGGCCGCTACGACGCGGTGGTCGCCGCGGGGCTGGTCGTCGACGGTGGCATCTATCGCCACGAGTTCGTCGCCGAGGCCGTGATCGACGGGCTGATGCGGGTCCAGCTCGACACCGACGTGCCGGTCTTCTCGGCGGTACTGACGCCGCACCATTTTCACGAGCACGCCGAGCACGAGCGCTTCTTCCATGACCACTTTGAGGTCAAGGGGCGCGAGGTGGCGAGGGCCTGTGCCGACACCGTCGCCTCGCTGGCGCGGCTGCCGGTCGCCGCATAAGCGCCCGCGTCGCCGGGTAGGTCATCCGCCGTGGACGTCGCGCTGATGATCGAGGGCCAGGAGGATGTGACCTGGGCCGATTGGAAGGCGCTGGCGGCGGCCTGCGAGGAGCATGGGGTGGGGACGCTGTTCCGCTCCGACCACTACCTCTCGGTCGACGACCGGCGCGAGCGCGGCTCGCTCGACGCCTGGGCGACGCTGGCCGGGCTGGCCGCGATCACCGAGAAGCTGCGGCTGGGAACGATGGTCTCGCCGGCGACCTTCCGCCACCCGGCGGTGCTGGCGAAGATGGTGACCACGGTCGACCAGATCTCCGGCGGCCGCGCCGAGCTCGGCATTGGCGCCGGTTGGTGGGAGCGCGAGCACGAGGCCTACGGCTTCGAGCTGCCGCCGATCGGCCCGCGCACCGACCGCCTCGAGGAGCAACTGCAGCTGATCGGCCTGCACTGGGCGGAGGGATCGTTCTCGCTCGAGGGCCGCTACTACGGCGCCGAGAACCTCGACGCTCTGCCGAAGCCGGTCCAGAAGCCGCGACCGCCACTGATCCTTGGCGCCAAAGGTGGCCCGCGCAGCCTCTGCCTCGCCGCCCGCTTCGCCGACGAGTACAACACCGTCTTTCTGGTGCCCGAGGAGGTGCGCGACCTACGCCAGCGCCTCGACCGCGCCTGCGAAGCCGAGGGGCGCGACCCGGCGACGCTGCCACTCTCGATGATGACCAGCTGGATGGTCGGCGTCGACCGCGCCGAACTGGTCGAGCGGGCAACCCGGCTGGCGCGTTGGAAAGGCGAGGAATCGGACGGCGAGGCCTTCCTGGCGGCGATGCGCGAGCCGACCATCAAGGGCACGGTGCCGGAAGCACTGGAGCAGCTGGAAACCTTGCGTGAGGCGGGCCTGACCCGGGTGATGGGCCAGCACCTGCTGCACCAAGACCTCGACGCGATCGAGCTGATCGGGCGCGAGGTTATTCCCGGCCTGGGCAGCCAATAACTCGCCCAACCGAACCGCCCGGCCGTCCTAACCGGGCGTGCAGCGTGGGGAGAAGGCGACCAGAGGGAATCGAACCCTCATTGTCGCGACCACAACGCGAAGTTCTACCGTTGAACTATGGCCGCCACGATGCGTCGGCCAGCATAGCGGCGGGGTGGCATCGGACGCAGCGATGCCTAGGGCGGGTGAGTTCGTCTTCGGACCGCGAGAGAGGATCGAGGCGGTCCTGCGGCCAGGGAGGCTCAGGACTAGGGACGGCGGTCCTCGCCGCATTGCGGGCTTGAACCGGAGTGCGCTTGGATCATCGGCACGGTGATAGTTCGGTACGAATATCTCCGAAAAAGGTACGGACTGTTACTTAGCTTAATATGTGGTCGAATCATTAGCCATTGGTGGTTAACGGTATACAGTCCTCCCGCCGCTGCCCACTGTTGGCACGGCCTCAGGGAATTGGGAATCCGAGGAGGCAAGGGATGAAGGCCGTAATCCGGAGGAGCCGTGCAGCGATGCTGCTTGCGGTCGTGGCAGCGTTTAGCTTTGCGGCGATGTCCGCGGACGCCGCGGAGGCGACGGAACAGCCTCCCCTCGTCTACTTCGGCGGCCAGGTGGTCAACCAGCCCAGCGTGCACCTGATCTTCTGGGGCAGCGGGTGGAACGCGAATCCCGGCATTCGCACGTCGCTCGAAAACGAGTTCAAAACTATCTCCGGCTCGCCCTGGCAGGGCATCATGACCCAGTACTTCGATGGCGAAGGGCCGATCTCAGGCCAGATCACGGTCTCGTCATGGAGCGACAACAGCATCGTTGCTCCCTACCTGCACGCATACGAACAGTACGAAAACGAGATCGAATACGCGGCGTCTAAAGCCGGCTGGCCCTTGGGGGGGATGAACAACGTCTACATGATCTTTCCGGCCCCGGGGACGACTTTCAGTACGGCGCTCATTCCCAGTGAAATTCCCGGTGAAGCGGCTCGGCCGATCATCGCGGGATGTGGCGAACACCGGTTCTCGAACCGGTTCGGGTCGACCTTCGGGATCTCTGAGTGGCCGCCCACCTTCGAGAACCCAGAATTCCCTGGCGGTTGCAACTCCCCCGGAGATCCGCATACCAATCTCGCCGCGATGACCGAGACCGCATCTCATGAGTACGCGGAGGCGATCACCGATCCCGTCACGAGGTCGTCAACTAAAGGGCAGAAGACGGGTTGGATCGACGCAGTCGAATTCACCGAAATTGCCGACAAGTGCAAAGACAAATGGGGCCAGCTCCCCGACGGAACCGCCGTGCAGAAGATCTACAGCAACGCCCAGGGCGGCTGCTCGATGGAATGGGCCGCTCCCCCGCCGACCACGCCGGGCAACCCCCCCGCCAAGGTCTCCGAAGACAACACCACCGGCCCCCGCCTGGTTGCCACCCCCGGCGGCACCGTGGAAGCCTACTTCCGCACCGCCTCGGGCAGCCTCGGCCAC
>Ga0105242_10003565_pt1 | contig 12105 bp, 8 predicted proteins | sample KBSM24metaG_FD_81521 | JGI IMG/M metagenome (GOLD analysis project Ga0105242, IMG submission 81521) | Miscanthus rhizosphere microbial communities from Kellogg Biological Station, Michigan, USA - KBS M2-4 metaG | ecosystem: Host-associated > Plants > Roots > Rhizosphere > Soil | place: Michigan...
CACGAGGATCGTGATCAGGATCGCGATCACGCCGTCGCTGAAGGCCTCGAGACGCGTCTTGTTCATGGTGTTATGTTAGACCGGCGCGATGGAGCATCTTCTCGTCTACGGCGACTCGCTGACCTGGGGCATCATCCCCGGCACGCGGCAGCGGCTGGCGCCGGAGCGCCGGTGGCCGCTCGTGCTGGAGCGCGAACTGCGGCAGCAGGGTCGTGACGTGCGGGTGATCGAGGACTGCCTGAACGGGCGGCGCACCGTGTGGGAAGACCCGTTCAAGGCAGGCCGGAACGGCCTGACCGGCCTCGAACAGCGAATCGAGGTCAACTCGCCGCTGGCGCTCGTGGTGCTCATGCTCGGCACCAACGACTTCCAGTCGGTGCACCAGAACGGCGCGTGGCAGTCGTCGCAGGGGGTGGCCGCGCTGGTTCGGGCGGTTCGACGCGCGCCGATCGAGCCCGGCATGCCGGCGCCACGCATACTCGTCATCGCGCCGCCGCCCATTCGCACGCCCGGCGGTGAGATGACGGAGAAGTTCGCCGGGGGCCGCGAGCGGAGCGTCGGCGTCGGCGAGGCATTCCGGCGGGTCGCTGCCGAACTGGAGTGCGCCTTCTTCGACGCGGGTGAGGTCGTCCACGTGAGCGCCCTGGACGGCGTCCATCTCGATGCCGATCAGCACGACGTCCTCGGCCGGGCGCTGGCTCCGGCCGTCGCCAGCCTTCTCGCCACCTAGGAGGATGTAGTGCAGGCCTTCAGGCCTGCCCACACCACGGCAGGCCTGAAGGCCTGCACTACGCCCATGGCAGGCCTGAAGGCCTGCACTACTTCTTCTGGGTTAGTCCGGCGGTCCGTTGCGCGATGCAGTGGCCGACCAGCTTGTCGTACAGGCGGTCGTAGCGGGGATCGGACCTGAACGGATCGATTTTGGGGTCCACGCTCAGCGAGTAGAGGCGGGCGGAATTCTCGTTCCCGGCGCGCTCGAGCTCGTCGAAAGCTTCATCCACCTGTCCGAGCGCGTGGCGGAAAATCGCCATGTGAAACGCGTCGATGTACTGTGTGCTGCGCAGCTCCTCGAGCCGATGGAGAATCGACAGCGCCTCCGTGGTGCGGCCCATTCCCGCGAGGCACGCGCCTTCCTGCGCGCGCACCCACGGAAGATCGGGGTCCAGGCCGCCGGCGATTTGATACTGCACGAGCGCCTCGTCCGGCCGGCCGGCGTACTCGAGCGCCTGGGCGTAGACGGCGCGCGCCGCCTGGAGATACGGGTGCAGCGCGATCGCATTCCGGCCGACGATGGTGGCCTCGTGGAATTCACGGCGCCAGAACCGCACCTCGCACTCCATCATGGAGACCACCGGCCACAGCGGATCGGCCGCGTGCGCGCGGTTGACCATCTCCACGGACTTGTCGATCTGGCCGAGTGAGCCATACAGCAGCGCGAGGCGGACGTACGCGGAGGCGAGCGTCGGCTTCTCTTCGATGGTCCGCAACAGCCCCGATTCGGCTTCGCCGACCTTCCGCTCGAACACGTGCAGGCCGTACGCGAAGTTGCACCGCAGGTCCGGCGTCAGGCCGCAAAGCGCCTCGGCGCGGCGGTGCGCTTCGAGAAACCTGTCGTGCATCTCGGCGGGCGAGCGCATGCCGAACGTGACGAGCGTGAGGTACGACGAGGACAGCCCCTCGAACGCGCGGAAGTCCGACGGACACTCGGTGGCCGCCTGCTCGAAGCACTCGATCGCGTGCTCCAGGCCTTCGCGCGTGCGCTGGTTCCAGAAGTGCCAGCCGCGGCGCACGAGCTCGTCGGATCGCGGCACGTCGAGGCTGTAGCCGACCTTCGGACGGTTGCCGATCCACTTGCCGTATTCCTGCAGGCTGCGCTTCACTTCGCCGACGGTGACGTCGATGGTGTGCTGCGAGACCTGGGTGCCTTCCCAGCCCTCCGCGATCATCTGCTCGTAGCGCACCCACTGACCGCTGTGGACCAGGAGGACCTTCAAGACCCGCAGGGCCTGCGGGCGAAGACGGACTTCCGCGCCGTCGCGAAGCAGCTGCGTCGCCGAGGCGTCGAGGGAGAAGGGGCCGAACGTGATGGCGACGCGTGAGCGTTCTTCCACGGTTGACGGAAATTTGACCTCTTTTTGCTTCGTGGTCAAGTCCCGAAGGCGTAGGATTCGCCAGTCGCCGATGACAATATTTGTACGTACGAAGGCGATCGTCGTCGCGGCGTGCCTCGCCGGCGTGCCGGGCGTGCTGGCCGAGGCGCCGTCAGGCGCGGTCGTCGGCGCCTGTCATATCAGTCCGATTGTCTCGGATCTCGACAAGTCCGCCCGCTTCTACCACGAGCTGCTGGGCATGGACCTGATGCCCGCGCCCGCTCAGGGACCGCTGCCCTGGGACACCGATCCCGGACACCTCAACCTGCACGGGCTGCCCAACGCGCGGCTGCGGTTCATCCAGGCGCGCATGCCCGGTGTCCGCTGCGGCATCGAGCTGGTCGAGTTCGCCAATGTCGATCGAAGGCCCGTGCGACGGCGCTACCAGGATCCGGGTGCGTCGACCATCATCCTCATGGTCCGCGACATCGACTCGGCGTTCGCGGCGCTGAAGAATGGCGGCGCGCGCATCGTCACGACGGGTGGTGCGCCAATCGGCATGAGCGCGGCGAACCGAACCCGTGCCGTGACGGTGGAGGATCCCGACGGGCATTTCGTCGAGCTCGCGCAGATCGATCCGGCGCCGGCCTCGACCGTCGCCGCGGCGAGCAACGTCACCGGCATCCGGTTGAGGCTGACGGTCGCCGACGTGCCGCCGGCGCTGGCGTACTACCAGAAGGTACTGGGGATCCAGGGAACAGCGCCGCGCCCTTTCACGCGCAATTCAAGCGTCATGGCCATGGCTGGATTGCCGGACGCGGGGGAGTATCAGCTGGCGACGATCCAGATGCCGGGGTCCGCGCTGGTCTTCGAGCTCATCGGATTCAGAAATCTCGAGTCGGCGGCGGCGCCCGCGCCGTCGCGCGTGCAGGATCCCGGGTCGTTTCGCCTGCAGCTCACCATGGGCAGCATCGACGCGGCGCTGGCGACGCTGGAGAGCGCCGGGGCCCGCGTCATCTCGACCGGCGGCGTGCCGGTCCACATGTCGTTCGGCGGACGTCCGTGGCAGTTGTCCGTCGTGCCGGACGCGAACAATCTCTTTCTGATCGTCCAGCAGGCTCCCGCGGTTTCCTCGCGCTGAACTGTTCTCTACTCGCGCCTGGCCGTGAACGTTCCGTCCCCCAGCGGCGCGATCTTGACGGTGCCTTTCAGTGAATCCTTGTTCTCGACGCTTCCGGCGTACGTGCACACGAGCCTCGTGCCCTGGACCTCCACGGCAAACGTGAACGTCACGTCCTGACCTTTGACGGTTCCCGTCAGATCGGACTCGCCGAGTTGACCCGTGTAGTGGCCGGTCAGCTTGTCGCCATCCTGCTTGAGCGTAATCGTCGGCGTTCCTCCGCCGGCGCTCGTTTCCACGCTGAACAGCCACTTGCCGGTGAGATTCGCGGTCTGCGCTCCGACGAACGTCGTCGACCAGGCGACCAGGATCGTGACGATTAACGAGAAACGGCCGAGACATGTCATGGTCGGCTCAGTTCGATCACGCATTGGTCCACCCCTGCGTGCCCGGCTACCAGGTCACGTTGATGCCGACGCGGAGAAGCCGGCCCTGCAGGATGCTGGATGGCGCCAGGTACGCGGTGGGTGTCCCACCAGGCCCGGGCGCCGATACTCCCGGCACCGACGTGGGGGTGAACGTCGTTGATCGCACGCTGAAGTAGTCGCTCGAATTCAGGGCGTTGAACACGTCGGCCTTGGGTTCGAGCTTCACCCGCCCCATGTTGAAGCGCTTGCTGACGGCCACGTCGAGCTGGGTGACTCGCGGCGTGTTTTCCGTGCTCGGAGCGATCAGCGGTACGCTGAACGACGCCGAATTCATGCCCGGCACGATCAACGCTCCTACGGTGCATCCGACTGGATTCCCGGGGCAGACGACGTACCGGGTGGTGGGCAGGACGGTCATGATGGATCCCAATCCGCTGACGTTCGTCAGGTTCGGATTGCCGGCGCCTCCGGCCTGCAGCGCGGGCACAAACGGAGCGTTGTTGAAATAGCCCGGGAGGCTCTGGAACGCGCCGCTCACGTTGATCCCCCAGGAAATCTCGTACGTGGCGACCAGCTTGAACTGCGTACGCCACGGAATGCCGCTGAGCGTCTGATCGCAGTAATTCAGCAGGTTCGGATTCGTCGTGGCCGCGCTGCAGGTGTTGGCGATCGTGCGATCGGTGGCCGATCCGCCGAAGATCCGTCCCCTTCTCGACAGCCGGGCGTTGAAGTTGACTTCAAACCCGTCGTAGCGCTGACTCAGGTTCGGGTCGTTCGTGTCCACGTTCCGAACGGCCTGTTGCGCCGTCGCGGAGACCGTGTCGTACATCGTGATGGCGTGGCCGTCGATGGGACTGAAGACGGTGACCGGTCTGTAACTCGGGTTGGTCACCGTCCCGTCAGGGTTGAGGGCGCCCGGCCGCAGGACGTTGTTGCGCTCGAGCAGGTCCCTGCCGTAGCTCCGGTACCAGTCGAACGACAGCGAGAACCCTGTGCGTAGCTCGCGCGTGATGCCGACATTGTACGCATCCCCGTACGGACGCGTCACATTCGGATCCGGACTCGAGAGAGAGATTGTTCCGAAATTCGCCGGCACGGTCGCGAAATTGATCTCGCACGTCGGATCGGTGGCGAAATTGCAGCCGCGGTTTCCCTGCGCGATATTGTCCTTGTTCTTGTCGGTCCACGGCGCCGTGGTCTGAATGATGAGTGCGTTCGCCGGATCGTACAGCGACGCAAACGTCGTCGTCGCCGCGGACTGGAAGCGATTGAAACCAAACCGTACGGCGGTCTTCCCGTCACCAGTCAGGTCGTATACCGCCGAAACCCGCGGCGACCAGTTTTTCCAGATCGGCATCTGGATATCGGTGAATGCAGGAATGCTGGCGAAACGTCCCGACTGCGCGGGCTGCCCGTCCACCTGCTCGTTGACATATTCCCATCGCAGGGCGTAGTTGACCGTCAGTTGCTTGAATGTCCACTGGTCCTGGGCGTAAATCCCCAGGTTCGCGTTCAATCGTTCCGTCCAGTACGTCCTGGGGTTGGCCGTGCCCTCCAGTACCACCGTCGACGGAACGCCGTTCAGATAGTTTTGCACCAGGTCCGCGTTCTGGCGGAGGGTGCTGCCGTCCCGTCCCCACGAATGCTGGAAGCCGAACTTGACGTTGTGAGATCCCGTGACGTACGAAGCCGACGCCTGCAGATTGTACCGATCCGGAGACTTCTGATAATCCCCGCCGCCCGTGGCCACCGACACGGCATGGCTCGTGGTCCCGAGGGCCGAGTCCCGGTACGGCGCGCCCGCCAACCAGGCTGCCGTGCCCCAGGGCTGGGCAATGCCGGGCTGGTTGAGGTTCTCGTATCGCTCGATGTTCATCGAGTACCCGCCCTCGACGAGCAGCTTGCTGCTCACTGTGGACGTCCATTTGAGCGTGTTCGTCAGGTAGAGCGGCGAGGTCCAGACCACCGACGAGGTGTCGGGGTCGTCGCCTGGATTCATCGCGGAGCTGCGGCTTTTCCAGATCTTGTCGGCGTACACCGAGAACTTGTTGCGCGGGCTGACCTGCCACGTGACGCGCGCCAGCACGCTGTTGATCGTCTGGTCGTCGATGCCCTGCTCGCAGCTGACGACCCCGTTGACGCAGTTCGCGTAGGTCTGTCCCGCGGGCACGTGGAAGGTGTTGGACACGGGCTTGTTCACGGTAAAGGCGCGCCCAGACGCGAAGAACCACAGCTTGTCCTTGGCGATTGGCCCTCCCATCGTGACATCCAGGTCGTGATAGAGGCCGATCTTGTCCAGCGTTCTGACACCGGCTGCACGGAGGGAATCCGAAAGGTTGTCGCTTTGTCCGGGAAATCCGTCGCTCCGCTCGAGACCTCCGAAAAACGATCCGCGAAGCGTGTTGCCACCTTCTCTCGGCACCAGGTTGATGCGCACGCCGCCGCTCGTCGAATCCGCGGCGCCGCCGCCGGTCTGATACACCATCTCCTGGCTCCCGGCGTCGTTCAGGTAGCTCTGGATGGCGCCGTCTCCCTGCAGGCCGTTAATGATCATCCCGTCCATGAGCACCGCGGTTTGGGCGGCCCCCGCGCCGTGGACCGAGAAGTAGGTCTGCTGCATGGCCTGCGATCCGCCCACGTCTGGCGCCGTCAGCGTGACGCCGACCACCAGTTGACCGACGGATTGAAGCGTGTGGGCGTTCGGCACCGTATCAAGGATGTCGCGCGAGAGCACGGCCGCCCTGGTGTTGGTCTGGACGTCGACGACAGGCGACTCGCCCGTGACGATGACCGTCTCCTGCAAGGAACCGACTCGAAGGTCGGCATTCACCGACATGGTGAAGTTGGAGGGCAGTTCGAGGCCGTCGCGCTTGACACTGCCAAAACCCGTCAGCGAGAACGTGACCGTGTAGACGCCGGGCCGCAGGTCCACGATCTTGTAGTTCCCTTGCCCATCGCTCACGACACTTCGCGCCTTCTCGATCAGCGCCGGGCTGCTTGCCTCAATCGTGACGCCGGGTAACACCGCCCCGGACGCGTCTTTCACGGTACCGGCAATCGCACTTTGCGCGACGGCCGTGCCAGGAACGAACAGGACGCACGTGAGAGCAGCCACGAGACACCCGATCAGGGTCCGCATGAGTCTCCTCCTCGTCAGACCGATCCCAACCGCCGGTCGTGGGCCGATCTTGCGTACGTAAAGCCATGCAGACAATGGAAATGGGACAGGGTGAGCCCGGCAGGGACGGAATGACGTTTAGACCGAGGTTTTCCTTGGCCGGCGCTGTCGGCCGTGCTTAGATCTCGTCCGATGCACGACGATCCGATTGCCGCCGAGCGCCGGCGTCAGTTCGCGAACACGCTCTTCATCGTCGCCGGTTTCTCCGCGGCGCGCGGTCTGATGGAGATGGCGTGGAACTACGCGACGCGGCAAGTCTCGTGGCACGACGCGTTCATCTGGACGACGCCGTCCTGGCTGATCCTGCTGCCGCTCGGCGCCGGCACGGTTGCGATGGCCAGCCGGTTTTCGTTCGAACGCCACGCTCGCGTGCAGAGCGTGGTCGTGCACACGCTGGCGTGCGCCGCGTTCTGCGCGACCCATCTCGTGTTCATCACGCCATTCCGGGTGCTCAACGCGAGCGAACCGATGACGTCGGAGCGTCTCACACACGCGTTCGTCGTCGCCATCCGGCTGCTGCTGTATCTCGACGTCTTGACCTACTGGGCGATTGTCGGGATGTACCTGGCGCTGCACTACTCGAACCTGCGGACGAGCCTGGCGGAGGCGCGGCTCGCGGCGCTGCGCGCGCAACTCAATCCGCACTTTCTCTTCAACACGCTCAACGCCATCTCGACGATGGCGCTCAAGGGCGATCAGCCGGCGGTCACGGAGACGATCGGGCGCCTGAGCGGTCTGCTGCGGGCCGCGCTCGACGAACACACCGAGGAGATCGCGCTGACGAGGGAGATGGAATTTCTCGACGACTACGTCGCCATCCAGCGGATCCGGTTTGCCGATCGCCTGTGCGTCGAGAAACACATCGCCGACGACACGCTCGACGGCCTGGTCCCGACGATGATCCTGCAGCCGATTGTCGAGAACGCCATCAAGCACGGCGTGAACGCGCAGCGCGGGCGCGGGCACGTCGATGTGAGCGCCGTCAGGAACAACGGCTCGCTCGTCATCGAAGTCCGCGACACCGGTCCCGGGTTTCGATCGGCGGCCGTGCCGGACGGCATCGGGCTGGCGAACACACGCGCGCGCCTCGAGCAGCTGTACGGATCGCGTTATGTCTTCGAGTACGGCAGCCGGCCCGAAGGCGGCGCGTCCGTGCGCATCTCGATTCCGTTTCACGATCGGCCGACCTAGAGCCTGGGGGCTGGGGACTAGGGGCTGGGGGCTGGGGGAGGGACGTCGCGTGCCGTTGCCCATCAAGGCGGTGATCGTCGACGACGAGGCCCTGGCGCGGGATGCGATCCGCCTGCGTCTCAAGGGCGAGCCGGACATCGAAGTGGTGGGAGAAGCGGCCGACGGCGCCGACGCTGTCGATCTGCTGCGGAAGATTCATCCCGACCTCCTGTTTCTCGACGTGCAGATGCCTGTCATGGACGGCTTCGAGGTCATCGAACATGTGCCGTCGGAGCATCTGCCGATTGTGGTGTTCGTGACCGCGTACGATCAGTACGCGCTGAAGGCCTTCGAGACGCATGCGCTGGACTACCTGCTGAAACCGTTCACCGCGAGCCGCTTTCACGCGGCCATCGATCGGGCGCGGCTGGAAGTCGCCAAATCGGGGGATCGCGGAACACATCAGCGTCTCGTGGAACTGCTCGAGGAGCGGCGGCGCGCACGCGCGCGGGCGCCGGACCGCGACGGAACTGGTCAGGGCTATCTCACCCGGCTGGCGGTCAAACGCAATCAGCGGATCGCGCTCGTCGGCGCGGCCGACATCGACTGGATCGAGTCCTCCGGCAACTACGCGCACCTGCACGCGCACGGCGCGAGCCACGTGGTGCGGATGACGATGGGCGAATTGGAACGGCGGCTCGACCCGGCACGCTTCGCCCGCATCCACCGGTCGACGATCGTGCAGATCGATCGCATCCAGGACATCATCGCCGCGTGGCACGGGGACTTCGACGTGACGCTGCGCGATGGGACGGTGCTCCGGCTGAGCCGGAACTATCGTGACCGGGTGCTCAACAAGCGGAACGGACGGCTTTAGTCGGCCCAGACGACGCCCGCCTGAAGGCGGACGCTACGAGAGATGGGACGAGGCGAGCGTTCGAGGGACGAGCCGTCCGGCTGCGAACGGCGTTCCTGTTAAGCTGCCCCTGGAGTGAAGACGCGAAGCGGGCCCCAAGGCCTGCACGACAACAGCAAGGAGAAGGGCCTATGGCCGGGACTTTCCGCGCCTGGATGGTGAGAAGCAGCGGCGTTGCGGTGTTGGCCATGGTGGTCGCGGCGGGGTTCTCGGGTGCCAGGCCATCGGCGCAGGCGCCGGCGGCAAAGCCCGCGCCCACGTTCACCAGGGATGTCGCGCCGATCTTCCAGAGCAAGTGCGAGGCGTGTCACCGCCCCGACAACATGGCGCCGATGTCGCTCATCTCGTACGAGGACGTCCGGCCGTGGGCTCGCGCCATCGCGCAGCGCGTCGAGACGCGGCAGATGCCGCCGTGGCACATCGACCGCACGGTCGGCATCCAGACCTTCAAGAACGATCGCTCGCTGAGCGACGAACAGATCGACACGATACTCCGGTGGATCGCGGCAGGCGCGCCGAAGGGCGATCCCAAAGATATGCCGCCGCCGAAGCAGTGGCCGGACGAGAGCAAGTGGCAGCTGGCCGGCAAGTACGGCGCGCCGGATCTCGTGATCAAGTCCGCCCCGTACACGATGCCCGCGGCGGCGCAGGACGCCTGGTGGCGCCCGGTCTCCGACACCGGTCTCACCGAGCCGCGCTGGGTCCGCGCCATCGAGATCCGGCCGTCGACCGTCAAGGGGCGGCGCATCACACACCACGCGCTTGCGCGGCTCCAGCAGGCCGAAAACATGCGCAGCGAGCTCTTCACCAACGACCCGAACGTGTCCGGCGACGGGCTCTTCATGGAGTGGGCCGTCGGCAAGAACGGCGACGAGATGCGCCCGGATTCGGGGCGCCTCATGCTGCCGGGCTCGAAGATCGTCTGGGAAGTGCACTACCACGCCATCGGTGAGGCGATCACCGACTCGGTCGAGCTCGGAGTGTATTTCTATCCGAAGGGCCAGGAGCCGAAGCACCGGGAGGTGCTGGCGCTGTTCAACACGTTCACCGGCGCCCGCACGATGCTGGACATCCCGCCGAACCAGGTGACGACGACCGAGAGCTTCGTCTCGCTCAAGGAGAACGCGCGAATCGAAAATTTCCAGGCCCACATGCACCTGCGCGGCAAGGGCATGTCGATGGAGGCGCTCTATCCCGACGGGCGTCGCGAGATGCTGAGCCAGGTCACCGATTTCAACTTCAACTGGCACAACATGTACATCTACACCGACGATGCGGCGCCGCTTCTGCCCAAGGGCACCCTGCTGCATCTGATTGCCTGGTACGACAACACGCGCGGCAACAAGTCGAACCCCGATCCCGATCAATGGGTCGGATGGGGCGATCGCACGATCGACGAGATGGGCCACGCGTGGCTGAACATCACGTACTTCGGCGACGACGAATTCAAGGCCGAGGTGGCGCGCCGGAACGGTTCGCGTCCGGCGGCCCTGGCCACAACGCCGGCGGGACCGCAGCAGACGGCGCAGCGGTAGCGTCATGACCGTTCGACTCGCCGTTGGTCTCGTCGCCGGCGTCGTGATTTCAGCGGGCGCGTGGCCACACGCCGGCCAGCAAGGGCAGGGACAGACGCCGAGCCCCCTGCCGCTCTCGCAACCGATTCGCGAGAGAGGATCGAGCGTCACGGGGGCGTACGAAGGCTGGTACCGGAACAAGGACGGCAGCGTCAGCCTGCTCGTGGGCTACTTCAACCGCAACACGAAGCAGGAACTCGACATTCCGGTCGGGCCGAACAACCGCATCGAGCCCGGCGGCCCCGATCAGGGTCAGCCGACGCACTTTCTCACCTCGCGGCAATGGGGCGTGTTCTCGGTCAAGGTGCCCGCGGACTTCGGCTCGAAGAAGCTGACGTGGACGCTGGTGGCCAACGGCCAGACCAACACCGTCACGCTGCACACGCAGCCGGAGTGGGTGCTCGAGCCCTATGAAGATGCCGCGTCAAAGAACGCCCCTCCCGTCGTCAGGCTGCAGCCGAACGGACCTTCTTTGGCGGGGCCTCCCGCGGGTGTCACCGCCACCCTGACCGCGAACGTGGGCGCTCCTCTCGCGCTGACGGCGTTTGCGACCGACGAGCCCCCCAAACTTGCTGTCGCCAACGCTCTGCTGGTCGCGCCAGGGACCGGGCGCGGGCGCGGCGCGGGCGCACCGGCCGTCGCGTTAGGCTGGAGCGTGTTTCGCGGACCGGGCCCCGTGGTGTTCGAGAACGCAAAACCGCGCGTCGATCCCGCCGACAGCAAGGCGTCCACGTCGGCGACGTTCAGCGTGCCCGGGGATTACATCCTGCGGCTGCAGGCGAACGACTCGTCGGGCGACGGCGGCGGCGGGTTTCAGTGCTGCTGGACCAACGTGCTCGTCGCGGTCAGCGTGAAAGCCGGCGCGGGACAGCCGGCAGCTGCCCGCGTCGCCACCGATGCCACCAACAGCGAGCCCAATCCATATCGCACGGTCGAGAACTGGGCGCAGCTTCCAGCCGGCCGGGCCTGGGGATCGCTGAGCGCCGTCGACATCGACAAGGACGGGAAGAGCATCTGGGTCGCGGATCGCTGCGGCGGCAACAGTCTGTGCCTCGAATCGCCGGCGGTCGATCCCATTTTCCATTTCGACGCGAACGGCCGCCTGCTGAAAAGCTTCGGCGCCGGATTGCTCGTGTCGCCTCACGGGATTCACGTCGATCGCGAAGGGAACGTCTGGGTCACCGACTATCAGGACAACGCCCCGCGGCCGGCCGGCGGCGCGCGGGGCCGCGGCGGGCCGGTCGGCATCCAGGCCGGCGCCAGCAAAGGGCACCAGGTGATCAAGTTCAGCCCCGACGGAAGGGTGCTGATGACGCTGGGCAATCCCGGCGGGAACGTCGATCCCCAGTACTTTTTTCAGCCGAACGACGTCGCCGTCGGCCGCAACGGCGACATCTTCGTGTCGCAGGGACACGGACAGGGCAAGTCGGAGCTGCTGAAGTTCTCGAAAGACGGAAAGCTGATCAAACGGTGGGGGCAGACCGGCACGGGCCCCAACGAGTTCGATCAGCCGCACGCGCTCGCGTTCGACTCGAAAGGCCGCCTGTTTGTCGGGGACCGCAACAACAATCGCATTCAGATTCTCGATCAGGACGGCAACTTCATCGACCAGTGGACGCAGTTCAGCCG
>Ga0105242_10003569_pt1 | contig 12100 bp, 8 predicted proteins | sample KBSM24metaG_FD_81521 | JGI IMG/M metagenome (GOLD analysis project Ga0105242, IMG submission 81521) | Miscanthus rhizosphere microbial communities from Kellogg Biological Station, Michigan, USA - KBS M2-4 metaG | ecosystem: Host-associated > Plants > Roots > Rhizosphere > Soil | place: Michigan...
ATTCCCGGTGTGGGCGTGCCGTCGGATGACGACGAACCGGCGGAACGGCAGCAGAAGATGGATGTTCTCAAGGAAAACACGCAACTGGAGCGGAAGGACGATCAGCTGCAACGGCAGCGCGTGAAGATTGCGCCGAAGACGCCGCTATCGCCGGCGGGGACCTTGTTCTATTTTTCGCGGGTGCTGCCGATTATGCAGGAGGACAAGCAGGTTACTTTCGTCACCAAAGTCGGGCCGCTGGAAGTGAAGTGTAAATTCACGCTGCGCGACATGCTGTATCGCGGCAATCTGGAACTTTGACCGTCAGACTTGTAGGATGTCGCCCTCGCGCGCGACAATCTCGTACAAAACTGGGTTGACGAAAAAACCAAGCAGCAGGCGCGAGATCAGGCCGGCTACTACAACGATCGCGAAAGGCTTCTGGGTGTCGCTGCCGACGCCGGTCGCGAGGGCAGCGGGGAGCAGGCCCAGGCAGGCTACTAAGGCCGTCATCATGATGGGACGAAGGCGTAGTAAGGAGGCTTGCACTGTCGCGTCGTGGATGCTTAAACCTTCGTTGCGGAGCTTATTGATATAGCTCACGAGGATCACTGCGGTTTGAACGGAGACGCCGAGGACTGCTAGCAGGCCTAGGACGCTCGATACGCTGAAGGGGGTGTGGGTGAGCCGGAGCGCTACCAGGGCGCCGACCGGTCCGGAAAGAACTACGCCGAGTGCGATGGCGATGGGGAATTTTAGATTGCCGTAGAGCGCGAAAAGGATCATGAAGATCAGCAGGGCCGCAAGGGGGCCGATGACGATGAACTGGGATTTCGCTTCCACTAATTCGCTGTACTCGCCGCCCCAATCGAGATGGTAGCCTTCCGGCAAGTGGACGGCCTTCTTCACCGCATTTTGACCGGCATTGATTACGCCTTCCAGGTCTCGGCCGACTACTGAGAATTGGATGCCGATGTAGCGGGAGTTGTTTTCGCGATAGATGAAGGACGCGCCGGATGCTTCTTTAATGGTGGCGAGTTCGGACAACGGAATCTGCTGGCCTCCGGGGGCCGGCACCAAGAGGTCGCCGATTTCGCGGGCGCCGGAGCGAAATTGCGGCTCCATCCGGACGATCAGGTCGAAGAGTTTTTCGCCTTGGATGACTTGGGTGGCGGTTTGGCCTCCGATGGCGGCCTGCACTACGGTGCCCACGTCGTCGACATTGATGCCGTAGCGGGCGATCTTCGCTCGGTCGGGGCTGATGGTAAGGCTGGGCTGGCCTAGTTCTCGCACAACTGTGAGTTCGGCGAAGCCGGGGGTCCCGCCCATGACGCGCTTGATCTCCAGGGCTTTGCTTTCGAGGACGTCCAGGTCGGGTCCGAAGATCTTGACGGCTAGCGCGCTTTTCAATCCGGTGAGGGCTTCGTCGACGGCGTCTTCGGCGGGCTGCGTGTAGTTGAAGATGACGCCGGGGTAGGTTGCTAGCTTCTTTTCGACGTCTTCAATGAGGTCGGCTTTGGTGTGAATGGAACCTTGCTGCCAGGATTTATCGGAGTAGGGGCGGAGGCCGACGTAGAATTCGCAGTTGAAGAAACCGGTGGGGTCGGTGCCGTCGTCGGGGCGTCCTAGTTCGGATCCGACGAGCGTTACTTGCGGGTAGGCTTTCAGAATGTCGCGGATCTTGGGGGCGAACTTGCCGGCTTCCTCGAAGGAAATGGTGTAGGGCATGGTGGCGCGGACCCACAGCGCGCCTTCGTCCAAATGCGGCAGGAACTCTACGCCGATCTGCGGGATCAGCAGCAGAGACGCGGCGAAAATTAGGGTGGCGACGCCGAGTGTTATGACTGGGTGGCGCAGGCAAAACGCTAGCTGCTTGCCATAGACTTTGCGAATCCACTCAAAAACGGGGTTGCGCTTGTCCTTGATGTTCTTCAAGACGGTGGCGGCTAGGACTGGCACCAGGGTCAACGTAAGGATGAGCGCACCGATCAGAGCGAACGCCATGGTGTTGGCCATGGGGCGGAAGAGTTTGCCGGCGGGTCCGGTGAGGGCGTAGATAGGCAGGTAACCGGCGATGATTACGGCTACCGAGTAGAAGATAGGACGATCGACGTCATGGGTAGCCGCTAGGAGGACTTCGCGGAGGTCGAAGGGCTGGCCGTAGCGGGCACCGAGTTCGCGGTGGATGTTTTCCACCATGACGATGGTGCCATCGATGATAATGCCGAAATCGATTGCGCCGATCGATAGGAGGTTGGCGGCGTCGCCACGGGCGTGCAGGAACACGAACGCAAAGAGTAGAGCAAGGGGAACCGTTAGGGCGGTGATCAGGGCGGCGCGGACGCTGCCTAGGAAGAAGATCAGCACTACCAATACCAGAAGCATTCCGCGGAGGAGATTGGCTTCGACGGTGTCGGTGGTGACGCGGACTAAGTCGCTGCGATCGTAATAAGGGCGGACTTTTACATCGGGCGGCAGGATGGACTGGTTCAGTTCCTGGGTCTTCTTCTGCACGCCTTGCAGCACGGTTTGGGTTTGCTCGCCGCGGCGCATAAGGATCACGCCTTCAACAGCGTCGTCGTTCTTTTCGAATCCGAAAATTCCCAGGCGCGGGGCGTGGCCGATTTCCACGTGGCCAATGTCTTTGATGCGGACGGGGGCGCCGTTCGCGTTACCCACTACCACTTCGCCGATGTCTTCGGTGTTTCTGAGGAGACCTAGGCCGCGAACATAGTTGAACTGTTGGCCGATGGAATAAAAACCGCCTCCAGTATTGGAGTTATTGGCGCCGAGCGCGGTGACTACTTGCGCCACAGGGATGTGAAAGTTATAGAGGCGGGCGGGGTCGAGCAGCACTTGATATTGCATGGTCGTGCCGCCGAAGCCGGAATCGTCGGCTACGCCTGGCACCGCACGGTAGGCGCGTTCGACGATCCAGTCTTCGAAGGTTTTTAGTTCTTGCGGGGTGCGGTCGGGACTCTCTAGGACGTAGCGGTACACCAGGCCGCTGGGGCTGAAGAACGGAGCCATGCTGGGGGTGACTCCCATGGGGAGTGAAGCGTCGGGGAGGCGCTCAAAGGCTAGTTGGCGTGCAAAGTATCCATCGGTGCCTTCGTCGAAGGTTAGAATCACATCCGAAAGGCCGTAGAGCGAGATGGAGCGCATCACCTGCAGATTGGGCGTGCCGTTCATGGCTAGTTCGAGCGGGAGCGTGGTGAGGCGCTCGACTTCTTCGGCGGCGTGGCCGGGCCACTGGGTGATGAGTTCGACGCGGGGGGGCGAGAGGTCGGGATAGGCGTCGACGGGCATGCGCTGGAAGGAATACGTGCCGGCTACGACTAGCAACACTACTAGCACCAGCACCATGAAGCGCTGCCGCAAGGCAATTTGGACGATGCGATGGATCATGTGCGTGAGGTCAATGTTGCATCGAGTTCTGGAACTGAAGGAAGAGGCTGCCGTCGCCGACTACGCGCTCGCCTTCTTTCAGGCCGCTGGTGATTTGAGTCCGACCCGCCGCGGAGTCGCCGAGAGTTACTACGCGGCGGGCAAACTGGTTTGCAGAGGTCTGCAGATAGAGGAAGGGCTGATTCTCGGTATCGCGCAAGACTGCGGCGTCGGGCACTAGTAGAGTGTTGCCGATGGCTCCGGCGTGGACGGTGGCGGTGACGTACATATCCTTTTTGAGCTTGTGGCCGGGGTTCTCGGTGACGATGCGCTCTTGCAGGGTGCGCGTGGTGGGATCGAGCGCGGGGGCGATGTAGGAAATGCGTCCGCGAAAGACGTCGGGATAGGCGTCGGTGGTGATGTCGGCGGCGTCACCGACGTGCACGCTGCCTAAATCGCTTTGATAGACGTTGACAAGAACCCACACGGTGCCGGTGTCGGAGATGGTGAAGCACTGGGTGGCGCCTGCCTGCAGCAGTTGGCCGGGGCCGACGAGACGCTCGACGATCTCTCCTTTTACGGGGGCTAGTAACGGGACTAGCAGGGTGGCGGAGGCTTTCACGGTGGCATCGGGATCGGCTACGCCTAGGGCGCGGAGGACATCGGTGCTGGAATCGACATCGGACTGGGCTTGCGAACGGTCGGATTCGGCTTGCTGGACGTCGCGCTCGGCGATGGCTTTGTGCGCGAATAGATCTTGCGCGCGCTTATAGTTTTTGTCGGCCAGCGCCAAGGCGTCTTTGGCTTTGAGATAGGCGGAGCGGGCTTGCGAATAGTCGGGGCTGTTGATGGTGAGGAGCGGCTGTCCGGCGCGCACGGTGTCTCCGGGCATAACCAGGATTTCGCGCACGGGGCCGCCGGCGGCGGAGAAGACGGGGGTGGTAGCTAGGGCGTTGTAGGCTACAGAACCGGTAAACCGCAAAACTCGGGGGAGGCTGCCGCGCGCGGCGGGAGCGATCTGCAGGTGGGCGATCTGCTCGGAGGGGAGCGTGAACAGGTTGGCGGTTTCGGCTTTAGTTTCTCCCGCCGTGAAGGAGGTCATTTGCGATTCGCTCTGGTTGCGCGCGCCACAGGCAGCCAGGAGCAGAGCGGCGATGCATAGGGGAAAGATTTTCATGGCAGGCTCCTGTTGCCAACGGCTTCACGGAGTTGTTCGAGCGCGACCATGTAGGCGGCTAACGCTTGGCGGTAGGAGAGCTGGTTGGCACGATAGCTACGCTGCGCGTCCAGAAAGTCCAGCAGGCTGGTGGCGCCACGTTGGTAGGCGTACTGGCTGATGTCGCGGGATTGGGTGGTCTGATCCAAATAACCGGATCTATATAAATTGATGATTTGATCGTTGGTGTGGACGGCTTCGTAGGCGCTTAGGACGTCCGACATCACCTGCTCGTTGGCTTCGGCAGCTATCTCTTGGGATTGCGTGATGGCGGCGCGGGTACGGGCGATTTCGCCTTGATTGCGGTCGAAGACGGGGATTTGCATGTTGAAGAAGAAGGCTCCGGAATTGATGTCGGCGACGTGGGAGTAGTTGAAGCTGACGTCGAGGTCGCGCTTGCCGTTGGCGTGCGCGAGCGATTCCTGGCTGCGGGCGGCGATGATGCCTTGCCTTGCGGCAGCCAGATCGGGGCGGGAGTTTACGGCTAGCATTTTGAGGGCATCCAGGTCGCCGTGGACGGATTGGTAATCCAGGGTTCCGTCGACGTCGTAGTTCTCGGGTACGGACTCGAATCCGACCAATTGGCGCAGGCCGGCTAGTGCTTGGACTCGCGCCAGTTTGGCGGAGGACACGTCGTTTTGGAATTGCAGCATTTGCAGCTTGATCTTGATGGCGTCGCCTTCGCTGAGGGCGCCGGCGCGGACTTGGTCTTCGCTGAGGTCTACTGTTTGTTGGAAGCTGGCTAGGTCCTGCTGGGCCAGGTCGATCATGGACTCGGCTAATAGGACAGTGACGAATTGTTGGGCGACGTTGAAGGTAAGGGTGCGCTGGTTGTCGGCCACTTGCGAGCGCGTGACGGCGGTCTGATCCTGCGCGGCTTGCAGGCGACGCTGGCGCTTCTGACCGCGTTCGAAGGTATAGCCGATGCCGAGGTCAAATTGCGCGCTGTTGCTGATGTAGACCGCATTGAACTGCGACAGATTGAAGAGCGGGAGGAACTGCGTGTCCCAGGAGAGGGTGGGGTTGGGGCGCAGGTTGGCGGTGATTTCCTGGGCTTGGTTCTGAATGATGGTGGAGCGCGCGGCTTCGAGCGCATGGTTGTGCTGTAGCGCGAACTGGATGGCCTGCTCCAGCGTGATGCGTGCGGCCGGCTGTTGCCCGAGCGCGGCGCGAACGAGTATAAGAAGTAAAATCCAGAGCGTGGACAGTGGTTTCATAGTCTCCTATAAACACAAACCCACTTCAATAAATAAGATGAGACCCTCTTGCGAAAGCAAAGAGGATCGGGACGCTTAGGAGAAGGCTAGGCGGGCGGTGCGCGGGAATGGCCGAGGGCTACCAGTGTTTCGCGGTATCCGGAGCGTTTCTGGATGGCGATGTGCCATTCGGAGGCGACCGGGGCCAGGACGCCCAAGGCCTGCGCGGGGTTGGCCCATGCCAAGTGCGCGAAATGACAGAAGGCGCAGCAATGGTTAAAGTGATCGGTGGAGTGATGGGCGGAGAGCGGCAGGGCCTGCAGCGAGAGGGTCGCGGCGATGAGCAGCAATATCGCAAGCGTCCTTAGGTTGAGGCGGCGAAATTTCACGGGCAGTCGAATTATACCGCGTTAGTGGTAGGAATCGCGGATGGCGGCTAGCGACTCGGTTTCCGCGGCATCGAAGGCGGGTTGGAGGGCGGCGCGCAGGTGCTCGAGGCTCTGTTCCCAGAGTACCCGGCGCTGTTCGGATGTGCGTGCTGCGGGGCCCAAGGTGCGCAGCGGCGCAATGCGGACCAGCACGTCTTCGCTGACGGTATAGTCGGGAACGATCTGTTTCATTTCTTCGATGAGGGCGCCCAGGTCACGGGCGGCGCAGGCGGCTCCCAGCGCGGTTAGACGGTGAATCATCCAGGCGCGTGAAACCGGCGTGCCGGCGAAGACCTTGATCTTGGGGTGGTGGGTGAGTTTGACCTCTTCGTCGACAAGATTCAGCTCTTCGTGCAATTTTTCACCGGGCCGGGTGCCGGTGAATTCGATCGCGATGTCTTCGTCAGGTTTCAACCCGGAGAGGAGAATCAACTGGCGGGCCAGGTCGACGATAGAAACGGGGGCTCCCATGTCCAGCACAAATATTTCGCTGCCTTTTCCCATGGCGGAGGCTTGTAATACCAGTTGGACCGCTTCTGGAATGGTCATGAAGAATCGGTGCATATCCGGATGCGTGACGGTGACCGGGCCGCCAGCGGCGATTTGATTCTTGAAGATGGGGATGACGCTGCCGTTGCTTCCGAGAACATTGCCGAAGCGGACCGATACGTGGCGCGAGCCGGGATCCTCGAAGGAACGGACGATCAATTCGGAGATGCGCTTGGTGACTCCCATGACACTGGTTGGGTGGACGGCTTTGTCGGTGGACACCATGACCAGATCCTCGACGCCATATTCACGGGCGACGGTGGCGATATTGAACGTGCCGACCACGTTGTTCTCGACGGCTTCGAAGACGTGGGTCTCCATCATGGGGACGTGTTTATAAGCGGCGGCGTGATAGACGATGTGGGGGCGATGGGTGGCGCAGATCTCGCTCAAGCGCTGGCGATTCTGGGCGCTGCCGATTTCGGCGTGGAACACCAAGTCCGGGTTACTCTTGCGGATCTCGCACTCGATATGGAAGAGCGCCGATTCCGCTATATCGAAGGCCACCAGCGCCGCCGGGCGGCAGGCTGCGATTTGACGGCAGAGCTCGGAACCAATGGAGCCGGCGGCGCCAGTGACCAGAGCCACGCGATTTTCGAGTTTTCGCTCCATTTGAGCGCGGTCCATTTGGATGGCACTGCGGCCTAATAAGTCTTCGACTGCAACGTCGCGAATTTGCTTTCCTAAACCTTTACTTGAAATGATCTCGGACATGGCCGGCATGGTGCGGAAGCCTATGCCGGCCGCGCGGCACAGCTCGACAATGCGGCGCATCTGCGCCCCGCGGGCGGAAGGGACGGCAATCAGCACTTCTTGGATATGGTGCTTGCGGACGATGGCAGCGAGATCGGGTCCGCCGCCTAATACTGGAATCCCGTGGATGATGCCGCCGCGCTTCGCCTGGTCATCATCGACGAAGCCGCAGATGTGATGGCCGAACGAAGAGTTTTGGCGCGATTCGCGCAATAACATGAGCCCGGCGGTGCCTGCGCCGAAGATCAGGGTACGGGTTTGTTTACTATCGATGTCCGCAGCGCGGGTTTCCGTCAGCAGGCGGACCAGCGTGCCGGCGCCGGCGGTGAACAGCATCACCAGGAAGAAATCGAGAACGATGACGGAGCGCGGAAACGAATAGGGACAGGCGACGGCAACCAGGAAGGCGGCCGCCATGGAACCGACGGTGTTGGACGCGATCAGACGGCGCAGGTCGGGCGTCGAGAAGTAGCGCCACAGACGCAGGTGTAGCCCGAAACAACGGCTAATCGGCACCTTGACCAGGGCCCACGCGGGAACGGCCCAGAGGAGTGTCCACTTCATAGGGGTGGGCAGCACAAAATCAAAGCGCAGGAAAAAGGCAGTGAGGAGGGCCAGTTCCACTAACGCGAATTGGATCAGCAGGGAATCGGTCAGCGACCGGAGTCGTTTCATGTTTATTCGAGCGGAACAGTTTGCTTATCGGGCTGAGGAATCCCCGGCACGACCAGAGATTTCTTAGGTTTTGCGCCTCAGACTGCTCACCACTGCGCCGATACCCTCACTAGTTGATGAGTTCCGGGAATACACTACCGAAATTGTTGCTGTGGGGCGCCGGCGCCCACGGGCGGGTGATTCACGATTTGGCGTGGGCTTGCGGGTATCGTGGCGTGGCGTTCGTCGATGACGCTCCGGCGGCGGAGTCTGTTTGCGGCAGTCCGGTGCTGCGGCCGAACGATGAGCGCATGCGGGACTACACGCACTTCATCGTTACGATCGGCGACAATCGGGTGCGCGCGTGCTGTTTTGAAGCGGCGCTGCGGCGGGGGCTGGAGGCGGCGTTGTTGATTCATCCCTCGGCCGTGGTCTCCTCTTCGGCCGTCGTGGGATTGGGCACGATGGCGCTGCCGCTGGTGGTGGTGGGCGCGGGCGCGTCGGTGGGAGAGAACTGCATCCTCAATACCGGATGCATGGTGGAACACGATTCTAAGGTATGGGATCACGTCCACATCTCGCCCGGGGCGATCATCGGCGGTGAAGTGACGGTGGAGACTTTCGCGCACGCTGGCATGGGGGCGCGGGTCTTGTCACGCTTGCGGATTGGCCGTGAGTCGGTGTTAGGGGCAGGCGCGGTGGTGACCAAAGATGTCGACTCCGGTTGGGTAGTCGCGGGGATTCCCGCAAAGCCGCTGCGCGAGGTGGTGCGGTCGTGAAGCGCATACTGCTCTCTGTTCCGCATATGGGTGGCGGGGAGCAGGCCTATGTCCAAGAGGCGTTCGCGTCCAATTGGCTATCGACTGTGGGGCCGCACATTCGGGCGTTCGAGCAACAATCCGAGGGACGGTTCGGCGTGGCGGCTGTCGCTCTCTCGAGTGGCACCGCGGCCATTCACTTGGGGCTGCGAGCCTTGGGCGTGGGGCCTGGCGACACCGTCTTTTGTTCAGACCTAACGTTCGTCGCAAGCGTCAACCCTATCCGCTATCTCGGTGCGGTTCCCGTGTTGATCGATAGCGAACCGGCCACCTGGAATATGGATCCCGAGTTGCTGGCAGTGGCGCTGCGGGACGCGGCTGGACGCAACCGGCTACCGCGGGCGGTGGTTGTAGTCCACCTGTTCGGGCAGTGCGCCGATATGGACCCGATCCGCAAAGTTTGCGGCGAGTATGGCGTGGCGATTTTGGAAGACGCCGCGGAGGCGCTGGGGGCGGAATATAGAGGACAGCCTGCGGGCACGCTGGGCGACGTGGGCGTGTTTTCCTTCAACGGCAATAAGATCATTACTACCAGCGGCGGAGGAATGCTGCTGTCGCGCTATCGGGCGCTCGCTGAAAAGGTACGGTTTTGGGCCACTCAGGCGCGCGATTTGGGCGTCGCCTACGAACATTCCGAGATCGGCTACAACTACCGGATCAGCAACGTCCTCGCCGGGATGGGCCGGGGGCAGTTCGAAGTGCTCGACTTGCGCGTCGAGCAACGCCGGGCCGTGGCGCGCCGTTACCGCGAGACCTTCGCCGATCTCCCGGGAATTTCGCCGATGCCAGAAGCATCCTACGGTGTTCCCACGAATTGGCTGAGCTGTTTTCTAATCGACGAAGATCACTTTGGCTGTTCCAGAGACGATTTGATCGGGCATCTTGAGGCGGCTGCGATCGAGTCCAGACCCGTTTGGAAGCCGATGCATATGCAAGCGCTGTATGCTTCGGCCGAGTGCTACGGGGGGCATGTCGCTGAAGACTTGTTCCGCCGCGGCGTCTGTCTTCCCAGTTCGAGCAGTCTGACGCGGGAGGAGCAGAATCGCGTCACCGGGGAAGTCCGCCGTGTCGCAGGGGCCGTCAGCGAGTTCGAGTTTGCCACGCTATGAAAGGCTCTCTGCTTTCGCGGCTGATGACGGGTACGCTCTGGAACGGGCTGGCGTTGGCGCTCAATCAGGGCGGAACTCTGCTCGGGAGCATCATGATCGCGCGCATGCTCGGTCAAGCGGCCTTCGGTCAATACGCGATTGTACTCGCGACGCTGCTGTCCGTGGCGGTGTTGGCGCAGACCGGGTTGGCTTACGCGGCTACCAAGTATATTGCCGAATTCCGCACGGCCGACCCGGCACGGACGGGACGCATCGTGGGTCTGTGCTCCGTTTTAGGCCCGGCGCTGGCTGCAGTGGGTGCGTTGGGAGTGGCAGTGGCGGCGACCTTTGTGGCGGGGCCGATGTTGGGGTCGGCGAAACTGGCGCTCCCCTTGGCGCTGGGTGGGATCTTCATCCTTTTTTATGCAAGCAATAGTTATCAGGTAGGAGCGCTCACTGGGCTAGAGCGGTATCGCGCGCTGGTGATCCCGGCGGCGGTTTGCACGCTGCTCACGATCGCCTGCATCACCACGGGGGCGAAGTTGGCTGGAGTCAGCGGAGCGGTCGCGGGCCTTTCAGGGGCTAGTGCTGTCCGCTGGTATCTTCACCACCGCGCGCTCCAAGCCGAATGTCTAAAAGCTGGAATTGTGGTTTCCTCCACTGGCATCTGGCGGGAATTGCCAGTGCTCTATAATTTTGCGATTCCAGCGGCGCTGTCGGGCTATCTGATGATCCCGGGCTTGTGGATCACGAATGCCTGGCTGGTGCGGCAACCGCACGGGTATGAGCAGGTGGCGCACTATACCGCCGCGCAGACTCTCCGGCTGGTAGTCATGTTTGCGCCCATGCTCATAAACACGGTGGGATTGGCGATTCTCAACAATACGCGCGGGGGAAGTGCGGCGAAATCTTTTGCCTCCGTACACCGCTTGAACCGGATCGCCTTGACTGGCAGCACGGCCTTAGCCGCGTTGTTGATGGCTCTCTGCGCGCGCCCGTTGCTGCGCATTTTCGGAAACGATTTCGCCGGCGCTGGGAATACCATTCTGTGGCTGCTGCTAGCTTCGGCCGTGGTGGAAAGCCTGTTCCTGGGCTATTTCCAGATCGTGCAATCCGCGGGACGGATGTGGCTGGGTCTGGCGGCCGTTGCGGTTCCCTGGCAGGCTGCCTTTGTCGCATCCGCGTACTTTCTGATTCCGCTATACGGGGCTGCCGGTCTGGCGGCGGCGAGTCTTGCGGGCCTTTGTGCCGCACTGTTGGCGACGTCGCTCGCGGTGGCGTCGATCGGTACTGCGCGAAAGCAGCGAAAAACTTATGAATTGGTGGGGGAAAACAATATGTCGTTCCTGAGCAGTTTCGCGGAAGTGTTCCGTCTGGCGCGTTGGGTGCGCACGCAATATTACGTCCGCAAGAATCCGGTGGGTTACGCCCGCTCCCTGGGAGTGACCATTGGCGAAGGCAGTCAGCTATACGGCGGCGATACCGGCACGTTCGGGTCCGAACCCTATCTGGTTACGATTGGCAAGAACTGCCACATCGGGCATGAGGTCCGTTTCATCACTCACGACGGGATGGCGATTGTGCTGCGAGCGCACTATCCGGATATCGATCTGGTGGCGCGCATTGAAGTGGGCGACAACGTGGCGATCGGCATGCGGTCGATTATTCTGCCGGATGTGCGGATCGGCAGCAACTGTATTATCGGCTGCGCTTCCGTCGTCAACCGCGACGTTCCCGATAACAGCATCGTGGCGGGGGTTCCGGCGCGCGTCATCGGCAGCCTGGAAGACTACGAACGGAAAGTAGTGGGCCGGTCAATCCATACCGGGACTCTGCGCGGGCGGGAAAAAGAACAGCGTATCCGCGAGATCTTTGCCGTCGGGCAGCCGGGAGGGCGTTAAGCGTTGGCTACTGTTCCCATGGCGGGGTTCGACGGCTCCAGGATCGCGCGGCGCGCCACCGTCGAAAGCTATCTTCTGGTACATCTTGCTGCCACTACCGTGGTGGTGGTGGCATCGGCCGCCGACTCGGC
>Ga0105242_10003571_pt1 | contig 12099 bp, 8 predicted proteins | sample KBSM24metaG_FD_81521 | JGI IMG/M metagenome (GOLD analysis project Ga0105242, IMG submission 81521) | Miscanthus rhizosphere microbial communities from Kellogg Biological Station, Michigan, USA - KBS M2-4 metaG | ecosystem: Host-associated > Plants > Roots > Rhizosphere > Soil | place: Michigan...
CAGGTCCGCGCCGTGAACCTGATGGCGTTGGTCGATCCTCAGCACGCCCGCGATCTCTTCGAGTGGATCGACCTCAATCTCGCGCCCACCGCGTGCGCCGATCCGCTGGTGCCGGCGGTCGACGACTACTACGGCACGCTCGGATTCATCGCACGCACCGCCTACGCACGCAACCGCGCCGACGGCTTGAATTTTTTCGAGCTCTATTTGTGGCGCGCCCATCTGCCGTCGGAAATGCCGGCGGTGGCACGGGCGATTCAGCGCTTCCGGAAAGATCCGATCGAAGCCGCCTATTTCGAGGGGCTCTTGCGGCTCATTCTCCAGGGCGGATCGATCGACGCGTCCGGCTTCTCGTCGTCCGCGCTCGACATCGTGTCGCGAACGGCGGACCTGCAGCTCGCCGACGCGACGATGGGCGTGCTGGGGTCCACCGCGATGGAGGCGCTGCGAGGGTATCTCATCGCACAGCTCCGGGCGCCGCGCTGCACCGACAACATCACCGCGACGATCATTCCTTCCACGTTCAGCGCGGCCCTGCGCCGGGCACGCGCCGAGGCCGACGTCAAGCCGATCGATGCCGTCGCTGCGCGTCCGTTGTCTACGGTCGCTGGAGCGCGGTTCGACATGTTGTGGGGGTCGCCTGAAGCCGCCCGCCTGCATGACGCGGCGGCGGCCCTGCGCGGACCGGGGACGTCCGTCGTGCCGCTCCGGACCCGGCAGACGGCCGAGTGGCGGGCGCAGGCCGATCGGCTCCTGACCGATGTCGAGCAGTGGAGCGGCACGAGCGAGGCTACTGAACGCGACTACTTCTACGAGAAGTCGGTGCTCTTCACGTGGCTGGTGGAATGGATTCCGCCCGGTGCGCTGCACACGCGCGCGGTGCGTTCCTTCGTCGAGTTTCTGCGCCGGATGGAGACCGACGTCAGCCGACGGGCTCTCTGGTTTGCCTTCGTGAACCGGCTGCTCGAATTCGCGCACGGACCGTTTCGCGCGGAGGTCCTGTCGGCGATGGAGGAATCACACCAGCCGGTGCTCTCTCTGTACGCCAGGCTCGAACGACTCGCGCCCGAGCGCAAACCTTAGACCTGTCCAGTAGCGCAGGGCTTTTGCCCTGCGGATCACCTACGGCTAAAGCCGTGCGCCACAGATGAAACGCTAGGACTGACGGGCGAAGAGGCACACCGCCGACCAGGGACGGCTTCCCTGAGCGCCGTTCGATTCCGGAAACATCGCAAACATCCGGAGTGTCATCGGCAACCGTCCGAGCTTCGCCGCCGTTCTCAGGAGCGAGCGGACCTCAATCGGCTGCCAGCCGTGTGCCGAGAAGTACGGCGGCCCTTCCGCAGGCGCGAAGATGAACGGCGCACCGGCCGCGCTCATCGCGCTGCCCACCGACGACTTCATCATCTCCATCAAGCCAGGGGATGCCAGATCGAGAATCCAATGCTGAAATGCCGGCGGACCGGCCAGGTCGCGTGCCAGCGCAGCGACTGCGTCCGGCATGAGGTAGATGATCAACCCTTCCGAAATCACCGCGACGTGTTTCGCGCGCCGCCCGATATCCGCGAACAGCCCGCGGCGGCCATCCTCGTTCGAAAGATCTAGGCGCACGCGCTCGAGTTCGCACACGGGCTTCGCGTCGCCGAGGATCTCTTCCTTGTAGTCGAAGATGTCGGGCAGATCGACTTCCACCCAGCGCAGCGACGCGGGCAGTTCCATCCGGTACGGACGCGTATCGAGGCCCGCCGCCAGGTTCACGATCGTGTCGGCGCCGTGCTGGACGAGCCTGCTGACGAACCGGTCGAAGAGATAGGTGCGCGCGATGAACGACCACGCGTTCTCTTCAGTGAACTTCAACGCGGCGGCGATCCGTTCGCCGCGCTCGCCCGCGAGCGCACGCGCGTACGGATCCTTGAAGACCGCGTCCTGCCGCTCGTTTTCCCGCGCGCGGTACACCGCCATCCACCGCGCGGTGTCGGAGATGTCGCGAATCAACGGTTCGTCGGTCATCAGCGGAGATTATATGCGGCTGGCACGAGGGAACGGATTAAACAGGAGGCCAGGAGATCAGGAGAAAAGCGAAACGAGGCGCGACAGCGGGCTGTCGCGCCGCAGTCGCTTCTCCGTTCGTCTCCGCTGCTCCGTTTCTCTGTGTGATCCCGTTTCCTCCGTGACCTCCGTTGCCGAACGCTTGAGAACTTCGCGCGACGATGGTAGCGTCGTCGGCACAAGGTTTGGACATCTCCCGGCGATGGGCAGTGCTCGAGCACGGCGCTCAAAGCCTGGAGGTAAACACTTGAAGTCGCAGATCGAACAACGCGTCGAAGTGCTGGAGCAGAAGGTGGCTGGCCTGGAAACATTACCCGCTCGGATGACGGCGCTGGAGTTCCAGTTCTCAGAATTCCGCAGTGAAGTTCGTGGTGAATTTTCTGCGGTCCGTCATGAGATGAACGAAGGATTTACAACCCTTCGAGGGGAAATGCACGCGTTGAACGAAGAGACGCGGAGGGAAATGCATGACTTGAACGAAAAAACCCGGCAGGAAATGCACACTTTGAAGGCCGAGGTTCTCGCTCAGGCGAGGACGCTACACGAGGACGTTGTATCCCGGCTGACTCTGCTCGATGAACATCGCCGACCCGCACATCCGAAGCGATCTCGGAAACCCAAGACCGACTCCTGAACAGAACGGGTCGACGCTACCCCTACCTGACTGAATTCGACGTGACGGTGACGGTGACGTCCTTCGCCGCAACCAGGATACCGTCGTCGGCGTAGGCGCGCAGGACGTACGTGCCTGGCGCGCTGAAGCGGACCGACGTCGAGGCTTTTCCGTCGGTCACCGGAATCTTGCGCGGCTCGAAGGTCACCGCGCGCGCGTCTCCGCGATAGACGACCCAGATCACGCCGAGCCGGACGCCGCGATCCAGGCGCACCATCGCCTGCATCAACGGACCTTCGACGCGCGCGTTCGACCCGCTCTGACTCGGGCGGGCCGTCGGCTTCCCATCGTCAGTGACGAACGCATCGAGCACGAGCGGGGCGCCGGCGGCGACCGTCCGCTGGGCCGCGCCTTCGACCTTGATCGATGGCGGATCGTCAGGCTCGCCGAGCTCGCCAGGGCCGCCGCGATTCTGCTGGTAGGTGCCGGCGTCGATCTCCCAGACCGGCATCAGCGACGCGTACGCCTTCTCCGTCTTGCCGTGGCTCGTCAACGTCCAGACGAGATCTTTCTTGCCCCAATCCTTCGGCACGCGTACGGAGAACACGTATTGCTGGCGTCGCGCGTAGAAATGCGCCGGCTGGCCCTGATCGACATCGCCCGGCTCGAGGGAATTGTTGGGGCCGACCGGCACATCGACCTCTTCCTCGTAGTTCCGGTTCATGTAGCCGAAGACCATGTTGAAGCTGCCGTCCGCGTTGCGCTCCCAGCCCTCGAACACGGGGACGACGTTCTGCCCGGTGGCGTAGCGCACCTGTGACGACAAAGAAGAAACCGCGGAGACCGCAAAGATCGCTGAGAAGATCCAAATATTTCTTTGCGATCTCCGCGGTCTCTGCGGTTCCTTCTTATCGTGACGGATCACGGCTGGCTCGTGCTCTTCACCTTCAGGGCGTTGCGCGCAGCCACTTCGGCTTTGAACTCTTCATCGGTCATCGTGTAGAACGTGAGCCAGTGCCGCGACATGTCGTCGGTCGTTCGGTTGCCGAAGCCGACCCAGTTTCTCGGATCCGGGTTGTACTTGTTCGCCGCCGAGTTGTCGTGCCAGCTGATGACGTGCATGATCGTGCCCGCCGGCAGCAGCGGCGCGACGTTGTCGGCGTAGTTGTAGACGATCTGCCAGTTGAAGTCGTAGTTGACGCAGTTCAGCTGCTCGACGCGCATGTCCGGATAGATGGCCTCGAGGCACTGGCGCTTGCCGCGATTGTGCATGTGCGGCATGAAGCCGACCAGGTGCGACGGCTTCTCCATCTTGAAGTACGCGTCGCTCCGCACGTTGTCGGCGCCCGCGGGGATGTCGAGATCGTCCTGGTTGGGCGAAAGAATCGTCGTGACCACGTGCCTGGGTACGACGCCCTTCGGATAGAACACGATGCCGACTTCGGTGCGATCCGTGACCGGCTCGCCGATCGCGTGATAGTGCATGTTGAAGCGGACTTTCGCGCCCGCCTTCATCAGCTTCCCGGACCCTTCCGGAAACACGTCGCCGTTCTTGCCGACGGCGTACTCGACCAGCGTGCCTCCGCCGCTCGAACCGTCGTCATAGACAAGCGTCTCGACCGAATGGTGCACGACCCGTCGTGCGCCAGGCGACGGCTTGGCTTCGACGGCCCTGATGTAGCGATCCTCGGTGAGACCGGAGTCCGCTTCGAAAATCCCCCACCAGTCGGCCGCCTCGGTCTTGACCGTGAACGCCTTCGGCATCGGCACGATCAGATCCGGTTTGCCGATGTGCCAGCGATCCGCATCGTCGAACTGACGCGGAGGCGGCATATCCTCCGGGTTGCCGCGCGGTGCGCCCGCCGTCACCCACGCGGAGAGCGTCTCGATCTCGTGATCGGTCAGCGAAGGATCGTCCTTGAACTGACGGATGCCGACGGTCCGATCGACGTGCCACGGCGGCATCTGGCGGGCTTCCACTCGTTGCCTGATCGACCGCGCCCACGGGCGCGCGTCCTCGTACGTCAGCAGCGACATCGGCGCGATCGAGCCGGGTCGATGGCAGTTCTGGCAGGACCTCTGAAGAATCGGCGCCACGTCCTTCGTGAACGTGACCTGGGTTGCCGGTTGCTGAGCTGAGGCGGTTGCACAAGTCAGCACGGCGACAAGCTGCAGGGCAAAGGCTGTGGCCGAGCCTCGTAGCGCGAAGGCTTTAGCCGAGCGGCCGACAAATCTCATACCCGCCTCCGGCCGCGATTATAATCGCCCCGACGACGAAAGGAGCGGCTGTATGCGTTCCGTATTCCTCGGAGTACTCCTTCTCTCTGCCGTAGCCGTTTCAGCCCAGACCGCGAAACCGAAGATCGCGCGCGCGGCGGACGGCCACCCCGACCTTCAGGGCACGTGGGACTTCGCGCAGCTGACGCCGTTCGAGCGCCCGAGCGCGTTCGCCGGCAAGAGTTCGATCAGCGACGAGGAGGCGGAAGAGTTCGCGCAGCAGCGCATCGAGAGCGGGAACAAGGACAATCGCGGCGGCGGAGCCGCGGCAGACGTCGAGCGGGCGTACAACGATTTCTGGTGGGACTTCGGCAAGCGGATCGCCAAGCAGACGTCGCTGGTCGTGGATCCGCCCGACGGCCGCGTGCCGCCGCTGACGCCGGAGGCGCAGAAGCGCGCCGCCGATCGCCGCGGTAAGTACGACAACCCGGAAGAGCGTCCGCTCGCCGAGCGCTGCGTGCTGGGATTCAACTCGGGCCCGCCGATGATCCCGAGCGCCTACAACAACAACATGCAACTGGTCCAGACGCACGATCACGTCGTCATCCTGAACGAGATGATTCACAGCGCGCGAATCATCCCGCTCGATGGCCGGCCGCACGCGCCCGCCGGCATCCGCTCGCTCACCGGCGATTCGGTCGGTCATTGGGACGGCGACACGCTCGTCGTCGACACGACGAACTTCTCGCAGGAAGCCGGCTTCCGCGGCGCCTCGACCAGAATGCACCTCGTCGAGCGCTTCACGCGCCTCGACAAGGACACATTGCGCTACGAGTTCACGGTCGACGATCCGGCGACCTGGACGGCGAAATGGAGTGCGTCGATTCCGATGACGCGCACCGACGAGTTGATCTACGAATACGCCTGCCACGAGAGCAACTACGGTCTCGAGGGTGTCCTGAAGGGCGCGCGCTTCGAGGATCAGCAGAAATTGAAGACACAGAAATGAAATCGGCGCTGATTGGGTTGATCGCGTTGCTGGGCGCAACCCAGACCGGAGGATCGGCGCCGGCCACGTACTTGAGCGATGCCGAGTTGATGGCGACGCTCAAGGAATCGGCAAAGGCCGCGCCCGACATGCACACGGCGCCGGTGCAGAATACGGATCACTACCGGATCAACGTCGTCGAACGGACGAAGCCGCAGGGCGCGATCGCCCACCCAGGCTTCATCGAGGTGCATCACATCATCAGCGGAGCCGGTACGCTCGTGACCGGCGGCACCATCGTCCGCGCCGCGGGCGCGCCTGCCGGAAGCGCGACGATCGACGGGGGCCAGACCCGTCACGTGGCCAAAGGTGATGTCGTCCTCGTTCCCGCGGGAGCGCCGCACTGGTACAAGGATCTGGAAGGTACGCTGACGTATCTCGAGGTGCGATTTCAGGACGTCAAGTAGCGCGTCTTCGCCGCGCTACTTTCTCACCAGCTTCTTGACCGCGTGCCCGGTGATCGTGTCGCCGATGTGGCCGGTCACGGTCTCGCCAACGTAGATCGAACCCTGCTTGTCGACCGCCACACCCTCAGCCAGCACCTGCTCGCTTCGCGTGCGTATCGAACCGTCCCTGGCGCTCCCGACGATGAGCGCCATCTTGTCGTTGTAGTCGACGACGTAGAGCGTGTCGTCGGGCGCGATGAAGATGCCGCTGGGCGATCCAAACTGTGTCCACTGCTCGAGGAACGTTCCCGCCTGGTCGAAGATCTGGATCCGCCGATTCGAGCGATCGCCGACGAGCAGCCGTCCGCGCGAGTCGAAGGACATCGTGTGCGGCACGTTGAACTCGCCTGGACCGTCGCCGCGCTTGCCCCAGGCCTTGATGAACGTGCCGTCCTTCGAGAACTTCACGATGCGCGAGTTGACGTGGCCGTCGGCCACGAAGATGTCGCCATTTGGCGCGACGGCGACATCCGTCGGGCTGTTGAACGTATCGGGACCGTCGCCTGACACACCTTTCTTCCCGAGCGTCATCAGGAGCTGACCATCTCGTGTGAACTTGAACACCTGCTGACCGATGCCGTTGCGCGCGCGGCCGTCCGTGATCCACAGGAACCCATCGCGGTCCACACGTATGCCATGTGGCCAGACGAACATCTTCTCGCCCCACGTCTTGAGAACCTTCCCCGACGGATCGAACTCGATGACCGGCGGCTCGGCGCGCGTGAAGGCGAACACGCGCCCGGTGTCGTCGATCGTCATCCCGGGCACTTCGCCGAACTGCAGACCGGCCGGCAGCGTGCCCCAGTTCGGCACCAGGCGATAGGCGCCTGCATCGGTCTCGGCCGGCGTGTGGCCGGACATCAACACCTTTCCCGGTCGCGCAGCCGTCGGCTTGCCGGAATCCCACGCGAGCTCGCCGCCGACGAACACCTTTTCGACGCCGGTCGCCAGGACCGCCGGATCGGTGAAGGTCGAGCGATCGACAATCGTCTTCGGGTTGAACAGCACGAGATCGGCGATCGCGCCGGCCTGAATATGTCCGCGGCCTTCGAGCCGCAGCCTCGCGGCGGGCGCACTCGTCATCTTCCGGATCGCCTCCGATAGCGTCAGCCACCGATCGTCGCGGACGTAGCGGCCGAGCACGCGCGGAAAGGTGCCGGCGCCGCGCGGATGACGCGTCGCGATGCCGCCGTCGCTCGCCACCATGATCCACGGGCGCGTGTAGAACGCACGGATGTCTTCGTCGACCATCGAGGTACAGACGACGCCGGCGCCGCCGTCCTTGACGATCTGGATGAAGAGATCGACTGGTGTCTTGTTCTGATCCTTCGCCACGGCGTCGAGCGTGTGGAACTCGTATTCGGGATGCGCGGTGTGGCGGACGATCAGGACGTTGGCCGCGCCGCCCACGTCGGCGAGCGCCTTCTCGACGCTTGGCGGATAGTCGTACCGCTTGTCGGGCACCAACACCGTGATCGTCGAGCTCCACGCGTTGTACGGATAGGCATCTGCGGTGACATCCACGCCGCGCGCGCGAGCGGCCTCGATGAGCGCGATCGCTTCAGCGTTCTTGCGCCACACGCCGACGGTGCCGAGCTTGATGTGGGAGATCTGCACGGCGACGTGCGCGCCCTCGCCGATCGCGATCGCTTCTTTGATCGCGTCGAAGCTCTTGTCGGCTTCGTCGCGAATGTGCGACATGTAGACGCCGCTGTAGCGGGCCACCACCTTGGCAAGCTCGACGAGCTCGCTGGTCTCGGCATAGCCGCCCACTTCGTACTCGAGGCCGCTCGACAGCCCGGCCGCGCCTTCGCGCATGCCCTGGTCGACGAGCAGCGCCATCCGCGCGACCTCCTCGGCCCGGGCGGCGCGCTTGTAATCGTCCTTCATCACCTGCCGCCGTACCGTCGCATGTCCCACGAAGGTGGCGACGTTGACCGACGCTGGGGCGCGCTTCCGCTCGGCGAGATACTCGCCAATCGGCCACGGCGAATCGCCGTCGGGCCCGACGACGACGGTCGTGATTCCCTGCGCGATTTGTGTTTCGGCGGCGGGATCGTCAGCGAGGCCAGACGCGGAGTGATTGTGGATGTCGATGAAGCCGGGGGCGACGACGAGCCCGTTGCCGTCCACGACTTCGTCGCCTTGCTGCGGCTTCACATCGCCGACCGCGACGATACGATCGTTGACAAATCGAACGTTCGCGCGCCGCAGTGGTGCGCCGCTGCCGTCTGCCACTTCCGCGCCGACGATCGTCCGGCCGCGTGCGAGATTCTGCGCATGCGTGGTCAGTGCCGCCGCAATCCCGATCGCAGCGGTCAACACGAGTGAAGTTAAGAGTGAAATGCTGCGCAAGATGCCCGGATTATAGACGGTTCACCGTATTTGCCTCTGCTATACTCGCGCGAAATTCATGGCTTTTCCTCCTGCCAACTCGCGTTACGACAAGTACGAGAAAGCCGATCACGACGCCGCCGTCCTCGCCGCCGCAAAAGACCCGGTCATCGAATTGTTGGTGAAGCCGCCGCTGACCCGCGCGGCCGTACCGCAGGAAGCGCCTCCGCCACTCCTCCGCCAGGCCGCGGTGATGCCGGGCGGACCGTACAAATTCTCCGACAAGGGCCCTGAAAAACCCGAGAAGGGCAATCTTCAGCCGGACACCGACTACAAGCGCATCAACCTTCCGCTCGACGCCGACCTGCATGCCTACGATCAGAGAAACAACGTGGACCGGTACGTCGCCGCGGAGCGGGAAGCGTTCGTCGTGCAGATCGAGTCGACCATGACGCGGCTCGACGGCCAGCCTCTCGATGGCAAGACGCTCAAGGGGATGTTGCCGCCGCAGGGCGCGGCCAAACTGGGCGCCGCCAACGGCGTGCCCTTTGAAGTGCCCGACGACTGGAAGGACGAGGGGATCATGTGGGTGTGCATGTGCGCACCCGGCTCCGACGAGGTGATGTTCTATTCGTCGGTCTGCCAGTTGCAGAAGGTGCATCACAGCTCGTTCGGCACGGACGGCGTGCTCTGCGCCGGAGAGTGGATCGTTCGCAAAGGAAAGCTGAAGAAGATCAGCGCCAACAGCGGCCACTACCGCCCCACGCTCGATGCGCTCTACCGCGCGGTCCTGCACCTGGCCTGCGCGCGTCAGCCGGATTCCACGATCTTCCTGTACGACACGAAGCTCAAGGTCTGGGCCGACGTGAACTGGGCCGATTTCATCGCGAAACCCAGCGGCGGCGGGCGCTATTCAACGCATCCGGATTCGCCGGTACCGAAATAACGTCAGGCCAATCCACCGGCCACGAACAACTCCTGCACGGCGCGGTTGGCTTCGTCGATCGCCTGGTTGGTGAACGCCCCCGCGCCCGCATCCGCATTCGCGATCGCCACACGCCCGAACCGCTGACGTCCCACGACGTGGGGCCGCTGTTCGGGCGGCACATCTGGATCGGCCAGCGTGTCGTACGTGTACGCGTACCCGTGCGGCCATCGATTCACGGTGATGCCGACGATGTCGGCGGCTGGATCGAAGCCGCCGCTCCCGAGCATCCGCGCGAGCTGACGCCGGATCTCGAGCTCGAACTGCTCGAACGACATCGACAACAGCTCGTGCTGCCCCGCGCGGTGCTGCTCGCGCCGCGGCAGCCCCGGCTTGTTCGGATTCCTCACCAGCCGCACGATGATCGGCTCTTCCGCCGTCGTCACGCCGCGGTAGCCGCCGATCGAGGTACCCGGGTCGAGACCACAGCTCGTGTGATACATACCCGGCGCCGAGATGTTGGAAACCCCAAGCGTCTGAAACGCCGTCCAGCGGCGGATCAGGACGTTGTTGTACATCATCGGCACCTTGACGGAGTACGCGAGCGCGTCCTTCTGCGCAGCCGGAAGCTCCGGGACGAGCGACGGAATCAACGCGTTATAGCAGGCAAGGATCACGTGACGGGCGCGAATGCCGCTGGTCTTGCCGTCCCGCCGGTACGCGACGCGCACGTGCTCTGCGTGCCGCGGATCGCCATCGTGTTCGACGCGCACGACTGTGCTCCTCAGCCGGATCCGTACATCCGCTTTCGGATCGTCGAGCTTGCCGTACGCCATCGGCGCCTGGACGATCGTCTCCATCGTCTGCTTCCCGGGCAGCGCTGACGGCACCAGGCGGTTGACGAGCAGCCGCGCGATCGACGCGTTGCCGTCGGGAAAATGAAACGTGTACGACGATTCGCGGAACTCTTCTTCGAACGTCAGCCCGAGACCGTTGAAGCCGACTGAACCGCGCCGCGCGGCCTCGAGCGCCGGCGTCGTATCCACGCGCTTGTTGTTGCGTCCGCCCTGCCCCAGGAAGAACGGCAACGCCTCGGGCGCCATCTTGGCGTGCTTCAGGAGAAAGTCCTGCCAGCTGATTCGCGCGAGCGCGGTTAGCTTCTGGTCGGTGGTCATGCCGGCCATGTAGTCGGGGTTCTTGCCGTACAGGCGAATCAAATCGCGGCGGGCGTGTTCGGGCAGCGGCACCTGCGCCAGGAACTCCGGCCACGGCAGACGTCCATTGCCGGCGACGAGGCGATCCTCGCCGAAGTGCTCCTTGTCGAAGAAGATCGACGGTCCGAGCTTCGCGAGCGCGCCGCGATTGGCGAACTCGCCGTTGCGCTCGACCTCGACGCCGAGCTCCTCGATCAACCGCTTCGCCGTGTAGCTGTACGGATAAGGCGTCGCGATGCTCTGGGTGCCGCCGTAGCCGATGAAGGTGCGGCCCTGGTACGTGAACTCGTTTCGCTTCGCGTGACCGCCGAAGTCGTCGTGATTATCGAGAATCAGCACGCGCTGATTCGAACCGAGCGCGCGGCGCCAGAAATGCGCGGCGGCGAGGCCTGAAATGCCGGCGCCTACAATCACCAGGTCGTAGACTTCGGCCGTGTCGACGTCGAGCGCGGGGAATTGCCGATACGCGCCTTGCTGCATCGGCGCGAACGCTTCCATCGCCGCGGGATAGTTGCCGCGAAGGCCGGTGAGCGCCGGAGGATAGTTTTCGGCCGCGGCGGGACGGGTTTGTGCGGCCCTCGGGGATCCGCCAGCTGCGTCGAGCGGTGCGATCGCCGACGAGGCATAGGCGCCGCCGAGCGCGACGGCGACCCCGTTGAGAAAATCACGCCGCGGGATCCGCCGGTCCATTCCGAGATCGCGCCGCTCTTTCAGGTCGCTCATCGCGAATACCTCACGGGACCGCTGATCGTAGTGGCGCAGCGCTTCAGCGCTGCGAACACGCGCCTCGCAGGGCTAAAGCCCTGCGCCACCACCAGGTGTCGGCACGCGACGATTCCACCGCCACCACGGATCGCGCGGGCGATAATAGCACCCGGGAGGTCGACGGGAGATGGCGTATCGCGCGTCAGCGGGGTGCAGTCTCGCCGCATCAATCGTGGCGGCGGCAACGCTTGCGATGCACGCGCAGCCTTCCGCCTCCGGCGACCTCGACGGCATCTGGAACTACGCGACGATGACGCCGCTCGAGCGGCCGCGCGATCTTGCCAGGGCGACGCTCACGCCGGCGGAAGCCGCCGAATACGAACGGTCGACGATCGAGCGTCAAAGCAACACCAACAACACGGCAGGACCGGACTGGTGGGATCCGGGCACACGGTTTCTCACCAACGGCCGCACGTCGTTGATCGTCGATCCCAGCGACGGCCGAGTCCCGCCGCAGACCGCCGAAGCGCAGCAGCGCGCCGCGGCTC
>Ga0105242_10003573_pt1 | contig 12097 bp, 10 predicted proteins | sample KBSM24metaG_FD_81521 | JGI IMG/M metagenome (GOLD analysis project Ga0105242, IMG submission 81521) | Miscanthus rhizosphere microbial communities from Kellogg Biological Station, Michigan, USA - KBS M2-4 metaG | ecosystem: Host-associated > Plants > Roots > Rhizosphere > Soil | place...
CCCAGCTTCGGGCCCAGGGTCGCGGCGGTTTTCAGGAAGTAGCCCAGCAGGTCGGCACAGTCCTTCAGCTTCGCGATGTGGGTGATGCGCTTGGGTGCTTTCAGCGTCAGGCGAAAGCCCGGCGGCGTCTCCGCGTCCCAGCCGGCGAGGATCTTGGTGTTCGGCACGCGGTAGAAGGTGTAGTTGATCTCGACTGTCGTGAGGCGCTCGGCGTAGAACGCCAGCATCTTGGCGGCTGGCATCTTCTGCGGGTAGAAGCTGCCTTTCCACTCAGGATAGTTGTAACCGGACGTGCCGACCCAGACTCTCATGCGGCGCGCGCTCAGCGACCCTCGCTGCTGACCAGGCGCCGGTAACGCCCCAGGTGGCGGATGGCGTGCTGGGGCTTGCCCATCGACTCGTACAGGCGCGCGAGGTTGTAGTGGCAGTCGGCGAAGTCCGGGTCTTCCTCGAGCGCGCCCTGGTACGCCTGCAGCGCCGCGCCCGCGTCCCCCAGATCCTCCAGCAGCACGCCCTGATTGAACAGCAGCAGCGAATCAGCGCCGGCCTGGCCGAGCGCGCGCTCATACACGTCGGCGGCTTCCTGGGTGCGACCGGCCTCGTGCAGCAGCCTGCCGAGGTTGGTCCAGGCCGCAGCGTTGCCCGGGTCCGCCGCCACCGCCTCGCCGTAGGCCGCGAGCGCCGCGTTCACGTCGGTGCTCTCGAGGGCGAGTGCCTGGGTGAACCAGTCGCGTGGCGCCGCTGTGGCGGCGGCCGGGGCGGCTTCCTTGTGCTCCACCACGTGCAGCACGCCGTTTTGCACGCTGACATCGAGCCCGAGCACGTACTGGCCGCCCTCGGCGTGCCAGCGGGCCTGCCCGTCGCGCACCACGACGTGGTCGCCGACCGCGCTGATGGCCAGGCCCGAGAGTGGCACCGAGTCCGGCAGGTCGCGGCGCAGGGACTCGAGCGAGCGGCGGATGCGCTTGGCAGGGATCTTGGCTTCGAGCAGCGCGCGGGCGGTGCGCAGCACGATCAGGTCCTGGAAGGAGAAGCGATACTCGCGCCGCGGACCGCGCTCGGGAGTTACGAAGCCGGCGCGGATGAGGCTGCGGGTCGTCGCCGGCGTGAGCTGCAGGACCCGCTCGACGTCCCGCACACTGTAGGACTGCACCGTACCTCTCGGACGCGTGAGCGCACGCTAGGCGTTGCGCTTGCCCGCCTTGCGCGCGACCTTCGCCGGCTCCTCGGCACGCTTGGGTCCCTTGCGCGGACCCAGGCGGTTGACCTGCGCGCGGGCGCTCTCGGATTTCTCCAGGCTGGCGCGCAGCGCCTCCATGAGGTCGATGACCTTGCCTTCGCCCGGCGGGGTGGTTTCTGCCACCGAGATCTCCTGGCCCTCGACCTTCTTCTGGATCGCCGCCTCGATACGCCCGCGCAGCTCATCCTTGTATGCCTGGGGATCGAACTTGGGCGCGGTCTGCTGGTCGATGAGCTGCTGGGCGAGCTTGAGCTCCTGGGGTTTGACCTCGGGCTTGGGGATCTCGACCTCGCTCGCGCTGCGCACGTCGGCCGCGAAATGCAGCTGCTGCATCGCCAGTACGTCCCCGATCGGCCGCAGGATCACGATGTAGGCCTTGCCGCGCGCCGCCCAGTGGCCCACCCCGCAGCGGCCGGCCTGCTTCAGCGCCTCGACCAGCAGTCCGTAGGGTTTGGCCGCGCCCTTGTCCGGGGCGAGATAGTAGGTCTTGTCGAAGTACACCGGGTCGATCGACTCGATCGGCACGAACTCGGAGATGTCCACCGAGTGCGTACCGACTTCCTCGAGTGCCTTGATCTCCTCGGGAGTGAAGCGCACGTACTGATCCTTCGCGAACTCGTAGCCCTTCACCATCTCGTCGCGCTCCACGACGACGCCTTCCTTCTGGCAGATGTACTGCTGCCGCAGGCGCGAGCCACACGTCTTGTGCAGCAGGTTGAAGGAGATCGCGTTCGCCGACTGCGTGGCGGTGTAGAGCTTCACCGGAATGGCGACGAGCCCGAAGGACACCGTCAGAGAGCCAATGGAACGTGCGGCCATGAATGCACCTGCGGTTGCGGACTACTTCTGAGGATCTACGCCGAAAGCCTTCGTAAGGCTCTGTTTTATCTCAAGTACATCATGCCACCGGTCGCCTGTCTTTTCCAAGCGCGCCGGTACGTCCTTGATTGTAAAGTCCATCGGCTCCGCCGCCTCCAGTTCCTCCCATGTTAGAGGCATGGAGACGGGGGCTCCCAACACCCCGCGTGGCGAATACGCCACATTCAGGGTTTTGCCGCGCACGTTCATGTTGTAGTCGATGAAGATCTTGTCGGTGCGCTTCTCGACCGCCCACTCCATGGTGATGTCCCGGGGGTGCGCGCGCATGACGTGGCGTCCCACGGTCTCGCAGATATGCCGTGCCTCATCGAAGGTCACGGTGCGTTCGATCGGCACGAACACGTGCAGGCCGGTCTTGCCGGAGGTCTTGACCACCGCCTGCAGGGACATCTCCTTCAGCAGCGCCTGCAGCCAGAAGGCGACGCGCTTGCCGACCGCAAAACCACGCTTGTTCAGTTCCGGCTCGGCGCCCTTGGCCTCCTTGCCGGAGTAGATGTAGGGATCGATGTCGAACACCAGGTAGTCCGGATAGTTGAGGATCGAGGACTCCAGCGCTGCGAGGGAGCTTGCATAGTCGGTCGCGGCGCCGGCGGCCTCGGGCAGCACCTGGGCGCGCGAGTGCCAGACGTGAAACTCGAGCGTGCCGACCTGTCCGAGCCACAGCAGCGTCGGCAGATTGTTCGCCAGGAGATAGCGATGGTGCTCGTCCTTGGAGCCGGAGAACACCGTGACGGACTCGACGAACTGCGGCAGCGCCTGCGCCCAGTGCTTCTGGAAGAAGCGCTCGCCGTTGATGCCCTCGGGCATGCGGATCATGGTGAGCGGGCGGTCCTTCAGGTGCGGCAGCATGAAGCGCGCCACGCCGGCCAGGTAGGCGATGAGATCGCGCTTGCTGATCGCCGGCTGCCGCCGCTGCGGGTCCGCCGGCCAGTAGATGCGATCGAGGTTGGTGAGCTTGAGGCGCGCGCCGGCGACCTTCAGTTCCAGGTTCTTGGCGGGATTCTCAAGCTGCTCGAGGACCTCGGCCGCCTCCGTCGCCGCCGGCGTGACGGCTGCCTCGCCCGCCGGGGCCCGGGAGCGCGCCGCTGGTGCGCCGCGCGGAGTGGCCGGATCGGCACGCCCGCCGCCCCTGACCACGCTCCTGGCGTCCCGGTCGTCGCGCAGCCGCAGGAACACGGGCGCGCGCAGCGAACCCCCCGGAGTCCACTCGCTGAAGGTCACTTCGGCGACCAGTTCGGGCTTGAGCCACGTCGTCGGGCGGTGCAGCGGCGGGGCCTGCGCAAAGGGGGAGCTCTTGCGCTCGAGTTTCGCGGCGCGCCCGAGCACGGCGGCGATGCTCTCATCCTCGAGGCCCGAGCCGACGTGTCCGGCGTAGCGCAGCGTCTTGCCCTCGTAGTAGCCGAGCAGCAGGGCACCGAGCTTGCCGCGCGCGCCCTTGCCGCGCGTGTAGCCCCCGATCACGAACTCCGCGGACTGGGTCGATTTGATCTTGAGCCAGGCGCGCGAGCGCTGGCCGCTGCGATACACGCTGTCGCGCTTCTTCGCCATGATGCCCTCGAAGCCGAGCTCGAGCGCGGCCCCGTACAGCTCCTGCGCGTTATCGGAGGCGTGGATCAGCTGCAGGTGCGGTGCCGGCAGCAGGCACTGTGACAGGTAGCGGCGCCGGTCGCTGTAGGCCGCCCCGCGCAGATTCAGGCCGGCGAAGTGCAGCAGGTCAAAGCACACCAGCACCACCGGGGATTCGCGCTGCGCGGTGGCGATCTCGGCGGGTGCTTTAAGCTGGGCGCGGTTCTGCAGTGCGTTGAACGAGGGTTTTCCCGAGGCATCCAGGGCCACGATCTCGCCATCCAGGATCATGCCGCCGGGGGGCTGGGTCGCAAGATCCGCGGCGAGTTCGGGGAAGAACGGCGTGAGATCCAGCCCGCGGCGCGACTGCAGGCGCACCTCGCCCCCGGCGAGCAGGGCGATGACTCGATAGCCGTCGAGCTTCGGCTCGTAGGCCCACAGCGGATCCGACTGCGCAGCAGCACCGATCTCGGCGAGCATCGGCTTCAATTCCCGCGGCATGCTCTCCGCAGCTCCGCTGGGGGCCAGGGCGGCGGCCGCCAGGCGCTGCGTCACCTTAAGCGGTGCCACCTCCTCGAGGCTCGCGCCGCTGAGCACGGAACGGTGGCGCGCGAGCAGGTCGTTCTTGTGCGCGTAACGGTCCTTGTGCTTGATGAGCAGCCACTGCTTGGAGCCGGAAGTTCTGACCAGGGTGTAGGAGCCTTTCAGTTTCTCCCCGCACAGGAAGATGCTGAGCTTGCCGGCGGCCAGTTCCGCGCGCAGGCGCTGCTCGGCGTTCGCGCGGTCATCGAAGGAGTACTCCTGTCCCTCATCGGGAGAGTAGGCGCCGCAGTCCCACACGATCACGTTGCCCGCACCGTACTGCTTCGCCGGGATGACGCCTTCGAAGGAGGCGTAGTCGAAGGGATGATCCTCGACCTCCACCGCCATGCGTTTGTCGGCCGGATCGGACGAGGGACCCTTGGGCACCGCCCAGGACTTGAGGACGCCATCGAGCTCGAGGCGAAAATCGTAGTGCAGGCGCCGCGCCGCATGCTTCTGGACCACAAACATGAGCGGACCGTGCCGCGCGGCCGGTGTCCGGGCCGGCGGCTCGGGCGTGCGCGTGAAGGTGCGCTTGGCCGCGTAACGCTCCAGTGCGCGCTGGCTCACGACAGCGCCTCCATCCAGGCCGTCAGGGCCGCGAGCAGCGCGCCGCGCACCTGCGCGTCCTTCTGGCCGCTGCGTGCCGGCACATGGAACGCATGGTCGGCATCGTTCACCCAGTAAATGCGTGCGCGGGCGCCGAGGGCCGTAACCGTCTGCTGCAGCAGTGCGGGCTCGGCGAGCGCATCGCGCGTGCCCTGCACGAACAGCATCGGAAGCTGGATGCGCGCCAGATGCCGCGCGCGTTCCTGCGCTGGCTTGCCGGCCGGATGCAGCGGAAAACCGAGGAAGGCGAGTGCGCGCACGCCCGGCAGTGGCTGCAGCGCCTGCGCCTGTGAAGTCATGCGGCCACCGAAGGAGCGGCCGCCGGCAACCAGCACGCCGGGTCCGGCCAGCAGTTGCGCGCGTGCCACCGCCGCGCGCACCGTCGCGTGGCACAGCGGCGGCGGGTCCGGCCGCTTCGCGCCGCGCTCGAGGTACGGGAACTGGTAGCGCAGCGTCGCCACCTTCAGGGCCGCGAGCTCCCTCGCCACCGCGCGCATGAAGGGGTGCTCCATGCCGGCGCCCGCCCCATGCGCCAGCACGTAGGTGAGGCGCGCGCCAGCCGGTGCCAGCCAGCGCGCCGAGACCTGCGTCTGCGCATCAACGGTGAGGGTCAAGAGCTGGCCCACGTCCGCACTGCCGCTGCTCACGTGCGCGGCAACCTCTACTCGATCCCCGCCAGCCAGGCGGCGTACGGCGGCAGCGTCAGCCGGCCGCGCGCATCGGTCGGGATCTCCACCGGGCTGGAGAGCAGGGTGCGCCAGCGGTTGCCCGCGAGCCCCGCGCCCGCGGTATTGAGCGACACGGTCTGCGTCTGGGCGGACATGTTCAGCGCGATGATCATCCCGGAGCCATCCGCCGTCACGCGTGCGTAGGTGAGCACGTGCGGGTTGTTGGCATCGAGCATGACCAATCGTCCGGCGCGCAGCGCCGGGTCCCCGCGGCGCAGGGCGATGAGCTTGCGGTGCCAGTTAAGCAGCGACTCACTGTCGGTGAGCTCGTTGCGCACGTTCACCTTGTCGTAGCCGGGTGCCACCGGCAGCCACGGCTGTGCGCTCGAGCTGAACCCCGCGGCATTGGAGTCATCCCACTGCATCGGGGTGCGCTCGCCGTCGCGACCCTTCTCCTGCGGCCAGCCGGTGATGCCGATCGGATCGCGCACGTCCTCCACGCGCGCCGGGGTGGCCGTGGCCTGCCCGATCTCTTCCCCCTGATAGAGGAGTACGGCGGCGCGCGAGGTCAGCAGCAGTGTCGCCAGGATCTTGGCGATCTCGGCGTTGTGCGTGCCATCGCCGTAGCGGTCCCAGCTGCGCACGTGGTCGTGGTTGTCCAGCAGCAGCAGCGGCAGCGAGCCCTGTAGCTGGGTGGCCGCCTCGGTGAGATGGCGGCGGAACACGCGCGCGTCGAGCTTGTTGCCGAAGCCGAAGGCGGTGTCCATCGGCAGCTGCAGTTCGTCGCGGCGCGCGCCTCCATACCAGCTGTTCAGCTGCGCTACGCTCTGCACGTAGGTCTCGCCGATCAGCACGCGCTCGTCCGGGTAGCGATCCAGCATGGCGCGCATGCGCCGCAGCAGCGCGTGCGTCTCGGGCAGGTTGTTGGTGCGCGCATCGCTTAGGTTCGGGTCGCCCTGGGCATTCCTGCCGCCGAGCGCGGCCGCATCGCGCAGCTGCGGGTCCTCGAACAGCGCCGTGACCGCGCCCAGCCGGAAGCCGGCCACGCCCCGGTCCATCCAGAAGCGCATGACGTCAAACATGGCGCGCTCGACGTGCGGGTTGCGCCAGTTGAGGTCGGGCTGCTGGCGAGCGAAGCGGTGATAGTAGAACTGGCCGACGGCGGGGACGTATTCCCAGGCCGAGCCACCATAGACGCTCACCCAGTTGTTGGGTGGGCGGCGCCGCTTGCCGGCGCCCTCGGGTCGGCCGTCGCTCCACACATAGAATGGATGGGCGACCGACCCACGCTCCCGTGCGGCGTCGAGGAACCAGGGGTGCTGGTCGGAGGTATGGTTGAGCACCAGGTCGAGCAGCACGCGGATCTGGCGCTTGTGCGCCTCCGCCAGCAGGCGCTCGAGGTCGGCCATGGTGCCGTACTGCGGGTCAACGCTTTCGTAGTCCGTGACGTCGTAGCCGAAGTCAACCCCGGGGGAGGGAAACACCGGCCCGATCCAGATCGCATCCACCCCGAGCGCCTCGAGGTAATCCAGACGCTGGGTGATGCCGTTCAGGTCACCGACGCCGTCGCCGTTGGAATCCTGGAAGCTGCGCGGATAGATCTCGTAGATGACCGCGTGCTTCCACCAGGGATCCGCCGCCGGCAGCGGACGCGGGGCGGCCTGCAGCGCCGCTGCCGAAGCCACGAGCAGCGTTCCCAGAAGCAGCCGCGCGCGGCTGAGCCATGGCAAGGGTGTTGGCCGAGTCAGAGCTGGGGGCATGCGTCGCGCGCCACTCCCGATTCGCAGGTTCGAGGTCGCCATAGTATGCGTAAATGCGCGGCAGGCCGCGCGCGGACTGCGAACTTCTGGCGCGCTTGCGGGCCTAATCAACCGGAAGCAGCATATGACACTTCACACACGAGCGGGTCCGGCCTGCCTGACAGGCGCGCTGTTGGTGCTGACGACGGTGTTGGCGGCGCCGCCGGCGGCCAGCGTGAGCTACGCTCCGGCGGTGCAGCAGAACCTGCAGGATCGCTTCGGGGCGGCCGAGGAGGATGCGCTGCGCGCAGATATTCTCGCCGCGATTTCCCGCCAAATGGGCAAGCTCGCCATGCCGCCCGGGACCGCAGTCAGCGTGACGGTCACGGACCTTGCGCCCACGCGCCCGACCCGCAGGCAGCAGAGCGACGAGCCGACGCTCGACCCGCTGCTGACCCAGTATCTGGGCGGCGCCGAGCTTCACGGCGTGGTACATGATGCGACCGGCCGGGCGCTGCGCACGGTGCAGTACCGTTACTTTGCGCCGGACCTGCGCGCCGGATCCGTGGCGCGCGACCCCTGGGCGGATGCACGCCTGGCGGTCGAGGGCTTCGCCGCCAGGCTCGCGGCGGCCTGCAAGACCCTGGCGGCGGCGCCGCACTCCTGAAGCGGCCGCACGCCTGGCGCGGGCCGGGCGGCTCAGTGTGCGGCAAGCATCTCATCAAGTGCCCGCGCGATGCGGCGCAGATGGCGCTCGATGTGCTGCACCTTGCGCTCGAAGATCCGCTCGATCGCCAGCCCGCTGAGGCAGCAGTGCGTAAAGGTGAGCGCCTCGCGCAGCCGCGCATCGCTCAGGTGAGACTCGTGGAACACCTCGCGCACCACCTGCAGGTGCGCGCGGCCCTGGCGCAGCTCCCAGGCCCGTGCGCGCTGCCGGCGCCGCCCGCGCGTGGCGCGCAGGATCTCCAGTGACACGCGGTAGTAGTCCCCCTGGTAGTGCGTCCACATGCGATTGACGAACCGCCGGGCGCGTACCGCGCGCGGGCCGCGGCGCAGCACCGCGGCCCCCATGGTGTCGATGAATCTTGCGTAGGCAAGCGCCAGGATCGCTTCGAGGATGTCCTCCTTGGAACCGAACTGGTACTGCGCCGCGCCCCAGGTCACGCCGGCGCGCCGCGCGATGCGCCCGGCCGTGGCGGCGCTGAAGCCATGCTCGCGTATCAGCCCGAGCGTCGCCTCGATGAGCCGTGCGCGGGTACGCTGGGTCTTGCGGGCCTGGCGGCCGGGGGCAGCGTGCGCGGTGCGGGTCAGGGGAGGGTCCGGATGCATGCGAAAAATATACACGGCCGCACCAAAGCGGACTAAACTAAACTGAACAAAACATTACGCGCGAAATGTTTTCGGTCCTGGTGGTGACCAACGATGACGACCGAGCAGCGCAACAAGCAGCTGGTGCGAGATTTCTTCGCGATCATGAACCGTGGCGACGTGCCGGCGATCGTGGCGGCCTATGCGGACGACGGCTATCTGGTCACCATGGGACGCACGCTCATCTCCGGCAAGTTCACGCGCGCGCAGATCGAGGCCGCCGCCGGGCAGATCTATGACGTCTTTCCGCAGGGCCTGGCGTTCACGATCGAGGCCATGACCGCCGAGGGCGAGCGCGTGGCGGTGGAGGCGCGCTCGCAGGGCCGGCACGTTTCCGGTGCGCTCTACAGCAATGAGTACCACTTCCTGTTCGTGTTCCGGGACGGCAAGCTCGCCGTGCTCAAGGAGTACATGGATTCGGAGCGCGTGACCGACATCCTGTGCGGCGGACAGCGGCCCGCGCCGGCGCCGGGCGCATGAACGGCGGGCGCGCGCCGGCGATCGCCCTGACCTTTCCGCAGGGCGGGGCGCTGGTCGCCGGCAGCGGCAACATCGGCGGCGCGGTCGCGCGGCGCCTTGCGCTGGCGGGCGTGCCGCTCGTGCTCACGTACCAGAAGAACGCCGAGCGCGCGCAGACGCTGGCCCAGGAGCTGGGCCGCCAGGGCGGGGAGGCGCACGCGCAGCAGCTGGACTTCGGCGATGCCGTCGCGGTGGAGCGCCTCAGCCGCGAGGTGGCGGCTCGTTTCGGGCGCCTGCACACGGTGGTGTACTGCTCCGGACCCAGTATCCCGTTCCTGCGGGTGCGCGAGATGCCACCCGAGACCCTGGCGGCGCACCTGCAGGCGGACACCCTCGGCTGCTTCCGCCTGCTGCATCATGCGATCCCCGTGCTCGCGGCCGGCGGCGGCGGTTCTTTCACAGCCTGCGTCACCATGGCGAACCACCGCACGCTCGATACCGACGGACTCTCGGCGATCCCCAAGGCGGCCGTGGAATCGATGGTGCGGCAGGCGGCGTCCGAGGAAGCGGCGCACGGCATCCGCGCCAACGCGGTGGCGATCGGCTGGATCGGCGGCTTCGCGGACAGCTTTGCGCAGGCGCGCGCTTACACGGCGGCGATGAGTGGACCGGAGGCGCCGGCGACCCGGGCGCTGATGGCGCGGCTGATGGCCTGGATCCGCATGGGGCGCCCCGGCCGCGGCGACGAGGCCGCCAACATCGTGGCCTTCCTTGCCTCCGAGCAGGCATCCTACGTGACCGGCTGCGTCATCCCGGCCGACGGCGGGGCGACGCTGTGAGCGCTGCAGGCGCCGCGCCCCGGGTGGTGATCGATCCCTACGATCACCAGTTTCACTGGGATCCCTATCCCTACTATCGCGCCGCGCGCGAGCACGACCCGGTTTACTACTACGAACCGGGAGGTTTCTGGCTGCTGACCAAGTGGGACGACGTCAACCGCGCCTTTCGCGACCACAGGACCTTCATCAGCACCGGGGCCGTGGCACTGGAGAAGGATGCGAACGAGAAGCTGCCGTACCCGCTGTTCATCAGCAGCGACCCGCCCGAACACACGCGCCAGCGCGCGATCCTCGCCCCGCTCATGATGCCCGCAGCACTCGCGCCGCTGGAGGGCTACATCCGCGCCCGCACGCAGGAACTGCTCGCCCCGCAGCTGCGGCGCGGGCGGCTGGATTTTGTCGCAGACCTGGCGTGCTATCTGCCGATGGACGTGCTCTCGATTCTCATCGACGTGCCCGCCGCCGATCGCGACCAGGTGCGCGGCTGGGCGGACGACCTCATCGCGCGCGAGGACAAGCAGACCGACCTGGCCGAACGCAATGTCGCCGGTTACATGAATCTGGCGCAGTACTTCGAGTCGCACACCGCGCGCCACCGCCATGATGCCAATGGCCCGCATCTGCTGGGCGCGATGCTGCGTGCCCAGGCGCAGGGCGCCATGACGCATGCGGAAGTGGTTGGCAACCTGATCCTGCTGGCGATCGCGGGCAACGAAACGACCACCAAGCTGATCGGCAACATGGCGTACCGGCTGTGGGAGCATCCCGAGCAGCGTCGGTGGCTCATCGAAGACCCGACCCTGATACCCAAGGCGATCGAGGAAACACTGCGCTTCGATGGTTCCTCGCAGATCCTGGTGCGGCGCGTCGGGCACACGGTATGGCTGCGCGGCAAGGAGCTGAAGCAGGGGGATCGCGTCGGCCTGTGCGTGATTTCCGCGAACCGCGACGCGGATAAGTTCCAGGATCCGGAAGCGTTCGACATCCGCCGCGGCTCGCGCGATCACATGGCGTTCGGCTACGGCGTGCACGCCTGCCTCGGCGCGGCGCTGGCGCGCCTCGAGACGCGCGTGGTATTCGAAGAAGTCCTGCGCTGCATGCCGGACTACCAGATCGAGGAGGCGGGCTTGCGACGTGCACACAATCCCAATGTCCGTGGCTTCACGCATGCGCCGGCGCATTTCCCGCCGGTGCGACCATGAACGCCTCGGCCAGCGCCGCTCACCAGGCCCTGGCGGGCGAGCCGCGGCTGCTGATCAACGGGCATCTGACCGAGGCGCGCTCCGGCGCGCGTTACCCCAATATCAATCCGGCCACCGAGGAGCTGCTCGGAACGGTTGCCGATGCCGGTGCCGAGGATGCCGCCGAGGCCATCGCCGCCGCGCGTAGCGCCTTCGATGAGTCCGCCTGGTCGACCGACCGGGCCTTGCGCCACCGCTGCCTCACGCAGCTGCGCGACGGGTTGCGCGCCGAGGCGCGCCAGCTGCACGCGCAGATCATGGCGGAAGCGGGCGCTACGCTGGCGATCACCGCCAACGGTGGTCCCCAGGGCGACGGACCGATGGCGATCCTCGACTTCTACCTGGACCTCATGCAGCGCTACCCCTGGGAGGGCGAGCTGCCGGTCACGCACCACATGGGGGTGCCGAGCAAGCGCCTGCTGTGGCGCGAGGCCGCCGGCGTGGTGGCGGCGATCACGCCCTGGAACTTCCCGTTCCAGATCAACATCGCCAAGATTGCTCCGGCACTGGCAGCCGGTTGTAGCGTGGTGCTCAAGGCGGCGCCCGAGACGCCGTGGACGGCCACGTTCCTCGGCCGCATTGCCGCGCAGCACACCGACATGCCCCCCGGGGTCCTCAACGTACTCACCTCCGCTGACCGCAGCGGCCTTGGCGAGCAGCTGGTCAGTGATGCGCGCGTGGACGTGGTGTCCTTCACCGGCTCGACCGCCACCGGCCGGCGCGTCATGGCAAACGCCGCCGCGACGGTGAAGCGGGTGTTCCTGGAGCTTGGCGGCAAGTCCGCCACCATCGTGCTGGATGATGCGGATTTCAGCAGCGCACTGCTCGCCGGCTTCGCGGTCTGTTACCACGCCGGCCAGGGGTGCGCGATCCCGACGCGCCTGCTGCTGCCGCGGGCACGCTACGC
>Ga0105242_10003578_pt1 | contig 12091 bp, 8 predicted proteins | sample KBSM24metaG_FD_81521 | JGI IMG/M metagenome (GOLD analysis project Ga0105242, IMG submission 81521) | Miscanthus rhizosphere microbial communities from Kellogg Biological Station, Michigan, USA - KBS M2-4 metaG | ecosystem: Host-associated > Plants > Roots > Rhizosphere > Soil | place: Michigan...
CAGGGTCAGACCCGGATTGTTCAGGTTCACGATGTTGAAGACGTTGGTCGCCTCGACGCGGAACTGGAACAGAGAGCGCCCCTTCAGCGGGATGTCGCGGAAGATGCCGAGGTCCACGTTCCGATAGCCCGGGCCGTCGATGATGTTGCGGCCCGAGTTGCCGTCAGTACCGACCGCCGGCACCGCGAACGCTCCGACGTTGAACCAGGCCTCGATGACCTGATCGATTGGACGTCCGTGGTCGAGCTCGGGGTTGCCGACGAGGTCGGCGCGATCGTTGGTGACGCCGTCGAAATTGCGATCGGTGCCCGCGGCGATGGTCATCGGCGTGCCGGTCTGGAAGGTGGCGATCGCCGACACGGTCCAGTCGCGCGCCAGCACGCTGAGGAAGGACGACGAGTTGCGCAGGTAGTCGATCTTCCAGACGCCCGACAGCACGAGGCTGTGAGTGCGATCGTTGGAATTGCGCGCGCGCTCGGCGCCGAGACGGGTCGCGTTCTGCACGCCCGGGAGGCCGCCGCCCTGAAAGTCCACATCCTCGTAGCCGCGGCCGAACGAGTAGTACGCCTTCCCCGTCAGCGTGGAGCCGCGGCGTTCGGCGCTCAGCTGAAGACCGTTGTAGTCGCTGCCGAAGATGGACGACAGCACGGTCGCCGAGCCGATGGTGCCCGGCTGATACGGCCGCCGTGCGTTGACGTTCGCCGTCGTTGCGGTCGGTCCGAACACCGGGTAGTTGTTGTCCACGCCGGCGGCGAGGTTCCGTCCGTGCGACGCGACGAACGAGGCGGTCACGCTGAAGGTCTTGCCGAGCTCTTTTTCCACCGTGACGTTGGTCTGATAGTTGACCGGCCACACGAAGTCGAGCGACGGGCCGAACACCTGCGCCGGCAGCGTGAAGCGCGGCGTGCCGGGCGTGTAGTTGAAGGGAAAAGGACCGACCCCGCCGGGCAGGTTGCGATACGGATCGGAGAGCGTGAAGACCGTGGGGAACGATTGCCTGACGGTGAACGGCTGATTGTCCGCGGTGGTGTTCCACTCGTTGCCCGTGATGCTGCCGTAGAACAGGCCGAACGCCGCGCGCACCGCCATCCGGCCGTCGCCCTTCGGGTCCCAGGCGACGCCGAGCCTCGGCGCGATGTTATTGACGTCGGTCTGCACAATCCCCCGGCTCACGCCGGAGTCGCCGGGAAAGAGCAGCCCCACCGGAGCGGTCGGGTTGACCACCGACTGCTGTCCGGGCACGAAGGCAAGCTTGCGATCCTGTGGATCGGTGTACGGAAACTGCAAATCGTAGCGCACGCCGAGGTTCAAGGTGACGCGCGAATGCACGCGGAAGTCGTCCTGCGCGAACAGGCTGAGATAGGCGCCGTTGTCGGTCTTCCGGATCGGCGCATCCTGCGTCATCGTGGCCGGCAGGCCGAGAAGGAAGTCCGCGTAGGCGTTGCCGGTCTTGCTGCCGTTGAAGGCGAAGACGCCGTAGTTGTCGAGCAGGGTGTCGTGGACGATCGCCTCGTAGGAGAAGTCGCCGCCGATCTTGAGCGAGTGCTTACCCCTGGTGATGCTCAATGCGTCCTTCACCCCGGTGTAGTTGCTGCCGGCGTCCGGCCCGGCAATCGAGGTCTGGCCGGTGAAGTAGCCGGTGACCGTGAGCCGCGGCAGCGTCGGATCGCCTTGCGGCGTGAACTTCGAGTTGAGATCGGCGAGCGACGTCGTCGGTCCGTTCACGCGGCCGCCGAACTGGCGCACGTAGTTGCCGCGGAGCTGGTTGAACGTCGACGGCCCCAGCGACCAGGTGTGCGAGACGTTGACGTTGTGCTGGGTCCAGGTGAGGTCGCGATCGACCCAGGGAATGTTGCCGGTCAGCGTCAACGGCTGCGTGTCCACGCCGCGCTGATGGAAGTAGCTGAACGCGAAGGACTGCGTCGCGGAGAACTGATGATCGATCTTGAGCGTGCCTTCGTTGGTGTTGATTGGATCCGCCGCGCGCACCTCGTAGAAGTTGTTGGGCAGGTTCGACAGCGGGACGTACTTGTCCTGAATGGTCCTGGCGGCAATGTCGAAGCGCGCCGCCGGAATGATCCCGCCCGGGAACGGCAGCCCCGTCACCGGATCCCTCGGCTTGATCGACGACAGCGAGAAGTCACCCGCCCGCTCGGCCGCGGTCGGGACCACCGCGGTGTTCCGGTAATAGGTTTCTTCCTGGCGCAGACCTGAGTAGCTCGCGAAGAAGAACGTCTTCTCCTTGACGATCGGGCCGCCGAACGCGCCGCCGAACTGCTTGCGATCGAGCGGGTCGTTGGTCGCGGCCGTTCCCGGCGGCGCCCAGCGCGGCGAGTTCAGCTTCTCGTTGCGGATGAAATCGAACGCGGCGCCGTGAAACACGTTCGTGCCCGACTTGGTGACGATGTCGACCACGCCCGCGGAGAAGCGGCCGTACTCCGCCGCGTAGCCGTTGGTCAGGACGCGGAATTCCTGCACCGCTTCCGGGTTCGGCGCCGGGTTGCCGGTGCCGCGCAGGCCGGCGGTGTTGTTGCCGCCATCCAGCTGGAAGTTGACGGTGCCCATCTGCGCGTTTCCGGAACCATTGATCGTGGTGTTCTGTTCCGGTCCGCCGAGCGCGTTCTGATTCGAGTTGGACGTGACCCCGCCCGTGATGCTGAGCAGCGAGTAGAGGTCGCGGTTGACCAGCGGCAGGTTGAGCACCTCGTTCTGGCCGACCATCCGCGAGAGCGACGAGGAGGCGGTGTCGACCAGCGGCGAGTCGCCGACCACCGAGATGGTCTCGCTCACGGCGCCGAGTTCGATGGTCGCATCGACCCTGGCGTTGCGCCCGACCTCGAGCACGATGCCCGTCTGGGTGAAATTCTTGAAGCCGGGGATCGAGACGACCACCATGTAGTTGCCCACCGGCAGGAGCCGCAGCGCGTATTCACCGGCGCCGTCGGTCACCGCGCTGCGGGAGTACTGCGTGCCGAGGTTGGTGGCCGTCACGGTGGCGCCGGGAACCACCGCGCCCTGCGCGTCCTTGACGCCGCCCAGGATCGTCCCGGTGGGGGTCTGCGCGCCCGCAGACGAGGTGACGAGCAGCGCAACCAGCACGACGACGACGAGTCTACACATGACAGCTCCTTGTCAGGCCACGACCGGCGCGGCAAATGCCGGCGCGGTGACGAGCATCGCCGCGCCCCGGAGCCGTGGATGTTCTTCAGCCGAGACGATCACGATGTCGGTGCCGGCCGCGGCCGGCGTCAGCGCGCGCTCGGCCACGGCCGCACGCACGGTGCTTTCGATCAGATCCCACGCGGCGACGATCTCGCCGCCGATGAATACACAGTCGGGGTCGATGATGTTCACGACGCCGCCGAGACCGAGACCCAGATAGCGGGCGGTCGCCTGCAGCGCCGCCACCGCCTTGCCGTCGCCGGCCCTGGCGCGGGCCACGAGGTCGTCGATGGTGAACGCCGGCTCGTCCACCGGCGACACGTGGGGCGCGCGGCCGAAGTAGCGGGTGAGCGTCGCGAGGTTGGAGATGTGCGCCTCCCAGCAGCCGATCGCGCCGCAGGAACAGCGCGGTCCGTCGATGCTCATCGGCATGTGCGCGAACTCGCCGGCGATGTTGTGCCGTCCGCGCAGCACCTCGCCGTTGACGACGATGCCGACGCCGACGCCGTCCGACACGCTGACGAAGACCAGGTTGCGCACCGGGGAGGCGACTTTTCGCGCCTCCCAGACCTGCGCCAGCGCGCAGGCACGGCCCGAGTTCTCCACGTGCACGGCGAGGCCGGTCGCCGCCGCCAGACGGCCGCGCAGATCGACGTTGCGCCACCCGAGCGTCGGCGCATGCAGCACGCGGCTCGTGCCGGAGTCGACCATGCCGGGGACCACGACGCCGATGCCTTCACACTTGCCGGCGTCGGCCGCGTCGGTCTCGAGCAGCTGGCGGATGCGGACCGCCAGCGCCGCGACGAAGCGCTTCGGATCGCGCGCCGTCGGCATGGTGACGATGCCGGACCGCGAACGGCCCATCGGGTCGGCAAGCATCAGGTAGGTGCGGCTCGCACGGACGTCCACGGCCACGCTGCATCGCTGCCGGGTGTTGATGTAGAGCAGCGTCGGTTTTCGGCCGCGCGCCGCCTGTCCGGTCGTGCCTTCGACGATGTGGCGCTCGGCGAGGAGTTCCAGCACCAGCAGGCCGACGGCGCCCCGGCGCATCTTCATGCGCCGGGCGAGGTCGGCGCGCGAGATCGGCTGGTGGCTGCTGATCAGGGTCAGCGCGATCTGCCGGTTGATCTGGCGCGAGGTGCCCCGGGTGGCGACGTGGAAGCGGGTGGGATCGATTCGCCGCATTTGCATCATCGTCGGGCAAATAGGCCGAGGTGAACGGCCGGCTGCCCAGCTGCCGCCGGAGCGCCGAGTCGAACGGCGGCGATCTGGACCGCTCGAAGGACGATATTGTCCTAAACGGGGACAAAAGATAGGCGGAGGTGACACCGATGTCAAGCAAGGGCGATGTGGACAGTCCACCTGAGCAACGCCCGTGGTGATTGGCGAATCCACTTTCCCGCCGACTTCGGGTATAGTGCCGGTGACATGCGCGTCGGGCCGGGCAACGGGCCGACAATTGGTCTGTCCACACATATGTCCACCACCAGCGAATCACTTCCCATCACCGACAGCGCCGCGACCGTCGTCGCCCATGTGCGGGCCCTGATCAATCGCGGCACTCTCGGCCCGGGCGCCCGCCTGCCGGCCGAGCGGCAACTCGCCCGCCAGGTCGGCGTCAGCCGCCCGACCGTGCGCGCCGGTCTCCGCACGCTCGCCGCCCTCGGCGTCGTCCGCTCGCGGCGTGGATCGGGCACCTACATTCCCGACGGGCCGCCGACCCTCGGCGTCGAGGCGCTCACCTTCGTCGCCGCGCTGCACAACTTTTCAGGCGACGACTTCTCCGAGGCGCGGCGGATTCTCGAAGTGGCGGCCGCCGGGCTGGCCGCCGAGCGGGCGACGCCCGATCAGCTCGCGACCCTCGCCGACGAGGTCGCCGGGCTGTTCGCGTCCATGACCGAGCGCCAGGTGTTCCTCGTCCACGACATCAGCTTCCACCGCAGCCTCGCCGCCGCCTCGGGCAATCCGATCATCGCGTCGCTCGTGGAGATGGTGTCGGCGCTGTACTACGAGCGCCGGCGCGCGACGGCCGAGCGCGCCGTCGATCGCGACCTGCACGCGGCGGCCGACGCCCACCGCCGGATCTATCAGGCGGTGCGCGGACGCGATCCCGAGCGGGCGCGCCAGCTGATGAACGATCACCTCGTGGAAGCGCGGGCGTATCAGCTGCGCGAGGACGCCAGGCCGGCGGCCCGGCCGCGCACCCGCCGAGGCCTGCCGCGGTGAACGCCGCGCTCGTGATCAGCGACCGGGACAACGTCGCCACTGCGCTCGATGCGCTCGACGCCGGCCGCGAGTTGCAGCTCGGCGGCCGCACGGTGCTGGTCGCCGAGACGATTCCACGCGGTCACAAGATCGCCCTCTGCGCGATCGCCGCGGGCGACCCGATCGTGAAGTACGGCAGCCCGATTGGACGGGCGTCGGCGGACATCGCGGCGGGCACGCATGTGCACACGCACAACGTGGCCAGCGCGCGCGGACGCGGCGACCTGGCTGCGAGTGGCCCGCAATGAGCGCAGACGCCACGTTTCTCGGCTATCCCAGACCCGACGGCCGCGTCGGCGTCCGGAACCACGTGCTGGTCGTCCCGACCGTCATCTGTTCGGCGGTGGTGGCCGAGCGCATTGCCGCGGCGATTGCTCCGGTCGGCGCCGCGCTTCCCCACCTCGCCGGCTGCGGACAGCTCGGCCCCGACATGAATCTCACGCATGAAACGCTCGCGGCCTACTGCGGCCACCCGAACGTCGGCGCGGTGATCGTCGTCGCGCTGGGCTGCGAGCAGGTGGTCGCCGTCTCGCTGGCCGACGCCGCACGGCGCGCCGGCAAGCCGGTGCGCATCGTCGCGATCCAGACGGAAGGCGGCACCGTTCGCGCGACCGCCCGCGGCATCGAGATCGCCCGCGAATTCGCGAAACAGATCGCCGAGGCCGAGCGTCAGCCGTGTCCGGTGTCGTCGCTGATTCTCTCGGTGAAATGCGGCGGCTCCGACTATACGTCGGGCCTGGCGTCGAACCCGGCGGTGGGACGCGTCGCGGACCGCCTGGCCGATGCCGGCGGCGCGGTGGTGCTCGGAGAGATTGCGGAGATCATGGGCGCGGAACACCTGCTCGCGGATCGCGCGGCATCGCCCGAAACAGCGCGGCACCTGCTGCGCGTGGTCAGCCGCGTCGAAGCCGAGGCGATGGCGCTGGGGCTCGACATCCGGGGCACGCAGCCGTCACCCGGCAACATTCGCGGCGGGCTGACGACGATCGAGGAAAAATCGCTCGGCGCCACGCACAAGGCCGGCGAGCGCACGCGGCTCGAGGCGGTAGTCGGCTACGCGGCGCCGATCACGGCCAAGGGCCTCACGGTGATGGACACGCCCGGCCTCGACGTGGAGTCGGTGACCGGCATGGTCGGCGGCGGCGCGCAGGCGGTGATCTTCACGACCGGCCTCGGGACCCCGACCGGCAACCCGATTGCGCCGGTCATCAAGATCACCGGCAACGCTCGAACCGCGGCGACGATGGGCGACAACACCGACCTGGACGTCAGCGGCATCGTCAGCGAGACCGAGTCGCTCGACGCGGCCGCCGATCGGCTGATGGCGGAGCTCATCACCGTCTGCTCCGGCAAGGAAACCGCCGCGGAACGGCTCGGCCATCGCGAGTTCGCCATTCACCGGCGGAACGCGACGATTTAGTCATCGGGTCCGGCTAAAGCCGGACACTACCGACGATTAGGAGACCAACGACGCGGTCGCGGAAGGCATCGGTAGTGTCCGGCTTTAGCCGGACCTATTTGATTTCGTAGGAGATGAGGACGACGAGATCCTCGGTGCCCGTTTGTTTCAGGCCGTGCGAACTGCCGGGACGCGTCAACACCGCGGTGCCAGGACCGATCTCGACCGGCTTGTCGTCGAGCGTCATGACGCCGTGGCCGCTCAGAACGTAGTAGACCTCGTCCTCGTGCTGTTCGTGGTAGCCGACGCCGGAGCCGGGCTTGAACAACCGCTTCCGGAAGACGAAATGCATGCCCGGCGTCTTGTCGAAGAACGAGTAGCCGATGGTCTGGCCGCCGCCGTTGTGGGTGCCTGGCTCCGGCTTCTGGATGTCGGCGTCGTGCTGGATGACGTAGCCGCCCTTGGCCGGCTGCGCCGAGGGACGGGAGACGGCGAACACCAGCGCGCCGCCGACGAGGATGCCGCTGACGAAGACTGATCGAATCATGCGAGTGAAGTACGGTACTTTGCCGGCAAAGTCAACGAGATAGCGAGAGAAGGAGCGATATGTCCGACACGACTTCGACCAGCCGCCGAGACTTCGTCAAGGCCACGGGCGCCGCGGCCGTGGGCGCTTCCCTCTTTCCCGGCGAGGTGCTCGCGCAGCAGCCGCGCGCCAAACGGCGGTACGCAATCGTCGGCACCGGCGACCGCGGCAGCGGGATGTGGGGGCGCGATCTGGTGCAGCGCTACCCCGACCTGCTCGAGTTCGTCGGCCTCTGCGACGTCAACCCGAAGCGGGCGGCGGTGGCGCGCGACTACATCGGCGTCCCCGGCTGTCCGACGTTCACGAACGTGGACGAGATGATCGACAAGGCGAAGCCCGATCTCCTGATGGTGACCACGGTCGACGGGTTCCACCACGAGTACATCATCAAGGGACTGGATCGCGGGCTCGACGTGATGACCGAGAAGCCGCTGACGACCGACGAGACGAAATGCCAGGCGATCCTCGACGCCGAGAAGCGCAACAACCGGAAGATCGTCGTCACCTTCAACTACCGCTACGCCCCGGCCCACCAGCAGATGAAGGAGATTCTGCTGTCGGGCGAGATCGGCCGCGTCGTGTCGGTGGACTTCAGCTGGTACCTCGACGTCATCCACGGCGCCGACTACTTCCGCCGCTGGCACCGCCTGCGCAAGAACAGCGGCTCGCTGCTGGTCCACAAGGCGAGCCATCATTTCGATCTCATGAACTGGTGGCTCGGCGCCGATCCGGTGGAGGTGTCCGGATACGGCGGCCTCGGCATCTACGGAAAGAACGGGACGTTCCGCGCGCAGCCGCCGGCCGACAACTGCCGCAACTGTTCCCATACCAAGGAGTGCCGCTTCTACTACGACATGACCAAGGAGAAGCGGCGGATGGATCTCTACGCCTCGTGCGAAAGCGTGGACGGCTACTTCCGCGACGGCTGCGTGTTCCGCGAGGACATCAACATTTTCGACAACATGCAGGCGATCGTGAAATACAGCAACGGCGCGACGATGAGCTACGCGCTCAACGCCTACATGCCGTACGAGGGCTACCGCGTCGCGTTCAACGGCGAGAAAGGGCGGCTCGACGTCCAGTCCTTCGAGCGGCAGCCGTGGGAGGTCGCCGACAGCCACGAGATCTTCGTCACCAAGAGCTTCGGCAAGCGCACCAAGGTGCCGATGCCGAAGATGACCGAAGGGCACGGCGGCGGCGACGATCGGATGCGCGACCTGATCTTCAAGAAGACCGATGCGCCGGCGTACATGAAGCTGCCCGACTCGCGCGCCGGCGCGATGTCGTGCCTGACCGGCATCGCGATTCGCAACAGCATCGACCAGAAGCGGCCGATCAAGATCGCCGACCTCGTCACCCTGTGAAGCGCTCGCCCTTCGGCCGTCTGCCCGACGGATCGGCCGTCGATCGATTCACGCTCGCCAGCGGCCGCGGCGTCGAGGTGGACCTGATGCCCTACGGCGCGGCGATCATCTCGGTGCGCGCGCCGGATCGGGACGGCCGCGTCGAGGATGTGGTGCTCGGCTTCGACACCCTCGACGACTATCTCACCCGGTCGCGCTTCTTCGGCACCATCGTGGGTCGAGTCGGCAACCGGATCGCAAGGGGACGCTTCACGCTCGACGGCGTGGAGTACCGGCTCGCCCTCAACAACGGCACCAATCACCTGCACGGCGGCAACCGGGGATTCGACAAGATGGTCTGGCGGGCGGAGCCGTTCGAGCGGGACGGGGCCGCCGGCGTCACGTTCTCGTACACGAGCGTGGACGGCGAAGAAGGCTACCCCGGCACGCTGCAGGCTTCAGTGACCTGCACGCTGACGCCGGACAACGCACTCGTGCTGCGCTATCACGCGACCTGCGACAAGCCGACGCCAGTCAACCTCACCAATCACAGCTACTTCAACCTGGCGGGGCGAGGGCGCGGCGACGTCGGGCGGCACGAGCTCACGCTCGACGCGGATCGCTATACGCCGGTCGACGACACGCTGATTCCGACAGGAGAGGTCGCCAGCGTCGAAGGCACGCCGTTCGACTTTCGTACCCCGACCGCCATCGGTGCGCGGATCGACGACGCCGACGAGCAGCTGCGGCGCGGCAACGGATACGACCACAATTTCGTGCTGAACGGCTCTCCGGCCGCCTTGCACCTGGCCGCGTCGGTGGCCGAGCCCGAGTCCGGCCGTACGCTGCGGGTCTCGACCACGGAGCCAGGCGTGCAGTTCTATTCCGGCAACAACCTCGATGTCGCCCGCAACGGCTTCGAGCCACGCGGCGGTTTCTGCCTCGAAACGCAGCATTTTCCCGATTCACCGAACCAGCCGCAGTTCCCGTCGACGATCCTGAGACCCGGACAGACCTACGAGTCCACCACCGTGTTCCTCTTTGGAGTGACGCCATGAAACGGCTCTTCGCTCTGCTCGCACTGTTGTGTGTCGGTGCGGTCACCGCCAGCACCGAGGACGGATATCCATCCAACTATGTCGCCGCGACGCTGGTGCGGCTGAACGACAACGGCGCGTGGTCGTGGTTCATGGATCCACGGGTGATCGTGAACGACGGCAAGCTGATCGTCGGATCCGTCCGCGCGGTCGGCAGCAATGAGGCGAACATCACCGATCCGAGGTGGGGGAACGTCGAGATCTCCGTCTACGACCTCGCCACCGCCAAGGTCGAGAACACGGTCCTTCATCCGCACCTCGAGCAGGACGATCATGATGGCCCGGCGTTTCTCGTCCGCAAGGACGGCCGCTACCTGGCTGTCTACAGCAAGCACACCAAAGAGCGCCGGATGTATTACCGGATCTCGGAGCCCCACAATCCGCTGGTGTGGGGGCCGGCGATGATCGCCGAAACTCCTGGTGACGACGCGCCGGTGCAGGGGAACAACTGCACCTACGCCAACTTGTTCCGCATGCCGAACGGCCGCATCTACAACTTCATCCGCGCCTTCCACCACGACCCCAACTACATGTACTCGGATGACGAGGGAGACACCTGGAAGTACGGCGGCCACTGGCTTCACGGCAAGGGCGGCTACAGCCCGTACCTGAAGTACGCGGCCGACGGAAAAGGCACGGTCCACTTCATCGCCACCGAGGATCATCCCCGCAATTTCGACAACAGCCTGTATCACGGCTACGTGCGCGATGGCGTCATGTACCAGACTGATGGAACCAGGGTCAATGCGTTGAGCACGTCGACCGAAGCCACCAACGCGACGTGGGACTTTACCAAGGTCTACCAGGGCACACCGGACAGCGTCGCCTGGATGGTGGACGTGGAGCTCGACGCCAACGACCGGCCCTACATGCTGTTCTCGACGCAGGTGGACGGCCGCGGCCTGCCGCGCGGTCAGGGCGGCATGGATCTGCGCTATCACTACGCGCGTCTCGCCGCTGACGGCTGGCATCACGAGGAGATTGCGTACGCGGGCAGGCGCCTCTACGCGACGGAGGACGACTACTCCGGGTTGGGCGCGCTCGACCCGAACAACCCGGACGTCCTGTACATTTCAACCGACGCGGACCCGGTGAAGGGCACGCCGCTCATCAGCAGTGCCGACGGCAAACGGCATTACGAGCTCTTTCGCGGCGAACGCGGCGCCAATGGCAAGTGGACGTTCACGCCCTTCACGCGCAACTCGACCTACGACAACCTGCGCCCGCTGATCCCGAACTGGAAGGATCCGCGGACCGCCATCGTGTGGATGCGCGGCGCGTATCTGGCCAATCAAGGCGAGTGGTACTCGTCGGTCGTCGCCTCGATCGTCCCGCCGCGATGACGCCATCGATCGCTTTCGTGTCCACGGAGCGCGAAGGCTTCAGCCGAGCGAAAGGTTCGCCGATTGACCCGCTCGGCTAAAGCCTTCGCGCTCCGAGCAACCGAAATCGGCGCCAGCCAAGGGTGAACACATGGACCGTCGCGAGTTTCTGAAAACGGCCGGCGCGGTCGGCGCGGTATCCTCGGTGCCGGGGATGGCGCGTGCGGCTCAGCCTGCCGTTGCATCGCCAACCGACCGCGAGGTCTGGATCGCGGCGATGCGCCGTCTCGCCGATCCGGTGCTCACCCACCTCGCGAACGGGACGCTCAAGGCGCGGATGCCGGTCGAACAGGCGTCCGGCGCCGACCGGCGCGCCGTCACGCACCTCGAAGCGCTCGGCCGATTGATCACCGGGCTCGCGCCGTGGATCGAGCTTCAGGCTGACTCGACGCCCGAGGGGCGCGCGAGAGCCGAGTACGCCGGCCTCGCACGCCGCGCGATCGCCCGCGCCGTCGATCCCTCGTCGCCCGATTTCATGAATTTCACGCGCGACCGGCAGCCGCTCGTCGACGCCGCGTTTCTCGCGCTCGGCGTCCTCCGCGCGCCGCGGACCCTCCGCGACGAGCTCGACGCCCCGGCGAGGCGGCATCTGGTCGCCGCGCTCGAATCCACCCGTCCTATCGCGCCGCCGTTCAACAACTGGCTGCTGTTTTCGGCGACGGTGGAAGCGGCGCTGAAGTCACTGGGCGCGGGATGGGATCGGATGCGCGTCGACTACGCGCTACGCCAGCACGAGCAGTGGTACAAGGGCGACGGCGCCTACAGCGACGGACCGGAGTTCCACTGGGACTACTACAACAGCTTCGTCATCCATCCGATGCTGCTGGCGGTCGCCGACGCATGCAAGGACGAGACGG
>Ga0105242_10003582_pt1 | contig 12081 bp, 11 predicted proteins | sample KBSM24metaG_FD_81521 | JGI IMG/M metagenome (GOLD analysis project Ga0105242, IMG submission 81521) | Miscanthus rhizosphere microbial communities from Kellogg Biological Station, Michigan, USA - KBS M2-4 metaG | ecosystem: Host-associated > Plants > Roots > Rhizosphere > Soil | place...
CAGGTCCGCACCGCTCCCCCGCCAGACTGGAACCGTTCCGGCGATTGGAGAGGCGACTGGAACATGGGTCAGAGCATTCCGGTTGCGGAGCTCCAGGGGCTCGCCAACAGCGACCAGTTCACGATGGCGTCCGTGAAGTTCGACCTCCGGCGCGAAGCCGGATCGCTGAGCTTCGAGGGCTCGTTCCGCGACGGCCGCGGCGCCGGACTGTTCACGTTCGCGCCGCGCGAGGCTTACGTCGCTGAGATGCGCACGCTGGGCTACACCGAGGACATGCCGCTCTGGCGCCGCTTCCAGCTGGCCGTTCACGACGTGGGTCCCAAGTACATCCGCGACCTGAAGAGCGAAGGCTACGACAAGCTGACGCTCGATCAAGTTCAACGGGCAAAGACGCACGGCGTCACGATCGATTACGTCAAGGATCTCAAGGGGCAGGGATTCAAGGCCGCCACGCTCGAGGAGCTCGTGCGGACCCGCGATCACGGCGTGACCGCGGAGTTCATCAAGGCGATGAAGGGCGAAGGCTACACCGGCGCGACCCTCGAGGAGTTCGTCCGCCTGCGCGACCACGGCGTCACCCAGCAGTTCATCCAGGACATGAAGAAAGCCGGCTTCACCAGCGCGACCGTCGAAGACATGGTGCGCGCGCGCGACCACGGCGTGAAGCCGGAATACGTGCAAGAGATGCGCGGTCTTGGGCTGGGTGTTAACACGCTCGATCAGTTCATCCGGATGCGCGATCACGGCATCACGGTCGACTACGTCAAGGGCCTCGAGGCCCAGGGGTTCAAAAACATCCCCGTCGAGGACATCGTCCGCACGAAGGACCATGGCGTCAGCGCTGAATTCGTCGCCGACATGAAGGAGATCGGGCTGAAGGACCTGACGCTCCCGCAGCTCGTGCGCCTCCGCGATCACGGCATCACGCCCGGCTTCGTCAACCACGCGCGTGCGCGCGGCTACAAGACGACCGATCCCGACGAGCTCGTGCGGCTCAAGAACGGCGGCCTCTGGAAGAATTGAACCCGAGGATTACCGCGCCAGGTTCATCAGGACGATGTCGGCGTGATTGCGCAGTCGATCGAACACGATTCGCTGGCCGTCCGGTGAGATATCGAAGTTCTGAACGGCCGAGCCGATCTTCGGGTCGAAGCGGGTGAGCTGGCGTTGTTCGCCCGTCTCGAGATCCAGCCGGAAAAAATTCTGATCGGGCGCCGTGCCTTGAAGACTGACGAGCGCCTTTCCGCCCGGCGTGAACCGATACGGCGTCCCGAACGCCAGCGGGAAGCGCGAGCCCAACGACGCCATCGAAGGCACCACAACGGGCGCGCCATCAGGCGTCATCGCCTTGACCTCGAAGCTCCCGCTGACGCGCTGCTCGGAATAGACGATGAAGCGGTCATCGGGAGACCAGACGGGATTGAACGACAGCGTGTCCCGCAACCGGATCGGCGGACCGCCGTCGAGCGGCACCTTGAACACGCGCGTCCCCTGGCCCTCGTTCGCGGCAACCGCCACCCACTTGCCATCCGGTGACCACGACGCAGCGCTCTGCACCTCGATGGACGTCGCCAGCGTCGTGAGACCCGTGCCGTTGGCGTTGATCACATAAAGCCCTGCACGTCCCTGCTTGCGGTACGAGAAACAGATTCGATTGCCATCGGGCGAAATCGCCGGAGGCGCGACGACCCCGCCGTCGCCGCCCTTCCAGAGCTCCATGGCGGCGCCGCTGTTGTCGACTTTCCAGAGTCCGTCGGCCCCGCCCTTGGATGACAGGAATGCGAGATAGTCGCCCGCATATCGCGGACTCAGTGCCCGGGTGTTGGCTGCCTGAATCGGCTGGATGGCGCTTTCTGTTTGGATGTCGTTCGCAATCGGCACCGTCCACAAGCCGGCTGTGGGGTTCGCGACCGTTGCGACGAGATGATGCGGCTGGACCTGGTCGACCGCGACAGACAGATACTGCTCCGCGATTCCCGAACTCACGCGGTGAGCGATTCGATGTTCAACGTCAATCGCATAGAGCCACCGCCCCGATCCGTCGTCGGCCGTGGCCGAGTAAATCAAGGTTCGGGCATCGAGCCACTGCGGGTAGCCCACCCAGGCGTGATGAGACGTAATCTGCTCCGCCTGGCCATCGCCGACGGAGATTCGCCAGATATCCGTGTCGGTCGTCGGCGTTCCCTTCACGAAATAGATAAAGCGCCCGTCGCGCGACCAGATCGGAAAGTGACAATGCACGCCCGGCTCTCCGGCAAAGATTCGCCGGGGATTGCTCGCGTTTCGGTCGGCGACGAAGATCGGATCGCCGGGATCCGGCTTGTAGTACGCGAGCGTCTTTCCGTCAGGCGACCACGCCGGATCACGCCCACGGTCGAGAAAGAGCTTCGGAATGCCGCCCATCGTGGGTCCCATCAGCGTCGACGTGTCCGTCAATCCAGATTGTGGCCCGAGCATGAACCAGACCTGCTCTCCGTTTCCAGAGAACCCGGTCTCGCGGGTCATTCCCCACGTCGGCGGCCGAAAGTCTCCCTTCGTCAAGTTGGTAAACGCCCCGCTGCCGATCTGGCTGACGAACACGTCGAGCGGCCCATCGCGGTTCGAGAGAAAGGCCGTGAACTTGCCGTCGGGCGAGATGGCCGCGTCGACCTCCTCGCCTTCGAAATCAGTCAGGCGCACGGGCCGCGCGTCGGTCAACGGATTCCGCCAGAAGTAATCGGTGACCCACAGGCGCCACGTGATGCCCACCGCGGATGCAACCACGATCGCGGCGACCCATCCGATCGGCGCCCAGCGGCGTGAACCTTCCCGCAGCCGCCGATCGGATACGCCCGGCGTCTGGTCTGCCGGTGAAGCCCGGGCGGCAATCGCATCGTCGATCTCGATTCGGGCGTCAGCGATGTCACGCAGCCGCCGCCGGACATCTTTTCGCAGGCAGCGTTCGAGCAGGCGGCGAACAACGTCGGGAGTAGTCGCCGGTAGCCGTGTCCAATCGGGCTCGCGCTCGATCACGTGTGCGAGCGTGTCGGTGAAGGAGTCGCCCGCGAACGCTCGACCGCCGGTCAGCATTTCATAGAGCACGCAGCCGAACGCCCAGATGTCCGAACGCTTGTCGACTTGCTGGCCGCGCGCCTGCTCCGGGCTCATGTACGTCGCGGTCCCCAGAATGACGCCCAGGTTCGTGCCGTGAGACGCCCCGGCTTGCGGATACGCCGCTTCGACGGACTCGCCCGCTCCCGCTCTCGCTTTCGCCAGCCCGAAGTCCAGCACTTTCACGACGCCATCGGGAGTGACCTTGATGTTGGCCGGCTTCAGATCGCGATGAACGATCCCTTTCTCGTGGGCGGCCTCGAGCGCATCGCAGATCTGCCGCGCGACGGCCAGCGCGTCCGCGGACGGGATGCCTCGGGGCTGAATGATCGTGTCGAGCGTGTCGCCCGGCACGAGCTCCATGACGAGCGCCGCGATTTCCTCCGACTCTTCGAAGCCGTACACCTGCGCGATGTGGGGATGGTTGAGCGACGCGAGCAGGCGCGCTTCGCGCTCGAACCGCGCGCGGCGATCGGCACTGCGGGTGAGGGCGCGCGGCAGGACTTTGATCGCGACGTCGCGCCCGAGCTTCGTGTCCCGGGCGCGATAAACCTCGCCCATGCCGCCGGCGCCGATCCGCGTTTCGATCCGGTAGACGCCCAGACGCCGTCCTGCCAAATCGACGTTCGGGTCGGGCTCGTTGCTCACCAACCGCGCGACCTCTTCGACGGCTGGGCGCTCCAGGAAACGGTCGGCGGCTTCCTCATAGTCCAGTAGCGAGGCGACCTCCTGCCGAAGCGCCTCGTCGCCCGCGCACGCCTCACGGAGGAACGCGGCGCGATCCGGTGCGCTGCGCTCGAGCGCGGCATGACAGAGTTGGGTGATCAGACGCTGCCGGTCGGCTGACATCTGGATTCGCGCCTCCCGCGTGCTCTCCGAACGCCGCCATTCTATGCCACGGATTTTCGAGGATGTGCCTTTTCCAGTCGCGTTCGCGCCTCCTTTGACGAACACGGATCGGCGAGTGCCACGGCACACCACATCAATCGCTCCGCAGGCGATGAGTCTGCGGCGCCAGAGGAGGCTTGTATGCGGGACCTGTCAATTGAAAGAGTCCGGGCGGGCGCGGCGGCGACGCTCATCGTCGCAGCGATGACAGCGTTTGCGCCCTTGTCCGCTTCGGCGCAGAACATCGTCGTCGACTGGAACGCGATCGCCATCACGGCCGCCGGCGCTGCCGGTCAGAACAGCCTGATGCAGGAGCGATCGTTCTCGGTGACCAGCATCGCGGTCCATGACGCCGTGAATGCAATCTCCAGGAAGTACGTGCGCTACGGGTCGCGTTCGACGCCCCCGGATGGTGCCTCGACGACGGCGGCGGCAGTTGGCGCGGCACATCGCGCGCTGACCCAACTCCTGCCGACGCAGACGCAATTCCTGGACACCATGCTGGCCCAATCGCTCGCGAAGTTTGACGTGAGCGCCGGCGACCCTGGGCTCGCCTTCGGCGCGGCGGTCGCCGACGAGATCGTAGTCATGCGCGCCGCTGACGGCGCCGCGCAGGCTCAGTTTCCGTATACGGCTCCGAATGCCGGCGCGCCGGGCGTGTGGATCCCGACGCCGCCGGCCTTTGCGTCGGCGCTGCTGCCTGGGTGGGGATCCGTGCAGCCGTGGGTGCTCGAGTCAGCCGCGCAGTTCAGGCCCGACGAGGGTCCTGACCTGGCGAGCCATCGCTATGCCCGCGACTTGAATGAAGTGAAGGAGATCGGCGCGCTGAACAGCGCGACGCGGACCGCCGAACAGACCAACATCGCGAGATTCTGGGTAGCGTCGGCCGCGTTGATTTGGAATCCGGTGCTTCGTCAGATCGTGCTCGGACTTGGACTCGACGAGTCGGAGGCGGCTCGAGCCTTCGCGCTCATGAATGTCGCCGGCGCCGACGCGCGGATCGCGTGTTGGGAGGCGAAGTATGCGTTCAACTTCTGGCGTCCGGTCACCGCAATTCAGCACGCCGACGAGGATGGCAATCCCGCGACGGACGCCGATCCGACCTGGACCCCGCTCATCGCGACGCCGAACTTTCCCGAGTACGTGTCCGGGCACACGACCGTGAGCGGTGCGATGGCCACGGTGCTCAGGCTGCTCTTCGGCGACGACCCCGGCGTGGCGTTTACAGCCACGAGTCCGACCAATCCAGGTTTCGAACGCCATTGGGCCACGTTCAGCGAAGGCGTTCGCGAAGTGATCGACGCCCGCGTCTATTCCGGGATCCATTTCCGGTCGTCCGATGAGCGCGGCGCCAGGCTCGGACGGCAGGTCGCCAGATTTGCCGCGAGGCATGCGTTCAAACACATGCATGATTACGAGCACGATCGATAGATCGTGGAAGGGCCCGCCAGCGTCGCGGGCCCTTCGTGCGTTCGAGCCGGCGTCACTTGCGCAACTGCCGCAGAAGCCACATCTTCGCGAACTTCCAATCGCGTTTGATCGTCTCGCGCGAGACATTCAGGACTTCGGCGGTCTCCTCGACGCTCAGGCCGCCGAAGAAGCGGAGTTCGACGACGCGGCTCTTGCGCTCATCGACATCAGCCAATGCCTCGAGCGCATCGTTGAGCGCCACGACGTCGGTAGCCTGATCCCCGGCGACGTCCAGGGCCTCGGTGAACGAGACCTGCTTCGCGCCGCCGCCGCGTTTCTGGTAGCCGCGCGATCGCGCGAAGTCCACGAGGATGCGCCGCATCAACCTCGCGCCCATCGCAAAGAAATGGGCACGGTTCTGCCACTGCATTTGTTTGAGATTGATCAACCGCAGGTAGGCTTCGTTGACGAGCGCCGTCGGCTGCAGCGTATGGCCCGGCCGCTCGCCCGCCATCTGGCGCCGCGCCAGCCTGCGCAGTTCCTCGTGCACGATTGGAACGAGTTGCTGCAGCGCGGCCTCGTCGCCGTCTTGCCATCTGGCGAGGAGACTCGTGACGTCATGGCTGGGCACATCGACCACGGGGATCGGCCTCCGGTCCGTCGGGGCAACAGATTCTACAGCACGAAAACGGCGCAGCCGATGAGCCACGATCAAGCTAACGCCACGCGGCGGGAATCGAATCTGGAAGCCGCGGCTACAATCCCGCGTTCGTCGTGAGGACGGCCGGAGATCCTGCGGCATTCGCCACGGCAATCAAGGGTGCGATCGAAGCGCTGCAGCCGGGAGGGCTGGTAATCGAGTCGCTGCTGTTCAACGTCCGGCCGAACGACCCGGTCACCTTCAGCGCTGTCGGCGTCGTGCTGGCGATGATTGTCTGCCGCGCCGCCGCGATCCCGGCGCGTCGCGCGGCGCGCGTCGACCCGATGCTTGCGCTGCGATCGGAGTAGCCACTACAATGACGTGCTGCCCACCCCGTGGCGAGGTAGCTCAGTTGGTAGAGCATACGACTGAAAATCGTAGTGTCGACAGTTCGATTCTGTCCCTCGCCACCATTTCAACCACAGACGACACGACGGTTTGACCGTGTTCTCCGCGTCGTGCGGCTCGTACTTGACGTACCTGCCTCTTCACAATTGAAGTTCTTTGATAATGGACATCGATGGCGCACACCTGCAATTCGCGCGCTATCGAGAACGGACCCGTTCATCGGCCCGGAGGGCTATCGCGCCTTCATCGATCGCGCTGAGGCGGAATTCCGCAGCGGTCGCGCGCACTAGATGGGCAGCAGCAACGTGTTGCCACTTGACCCGCTTCCTCGGCCCGTGCGTCTGCTTGGCACGCTGATGCTCGTGGTCTTGCTCGCCGGTGTTGTCGTCGCCGGCTCCTGGGTGGCGCTGACGCTGGGGGGCACCCTTTGCCCGACACCGCCATTGGCTGTGACCTTCACATGAGATTCCGTTCGTGGAAGGCGCAGGTGGAGCCGCAGCGAATCATCTCTGGAGCCGACTGCCTGAACGTCAAGGTGGATGGCCGCGTCGTTATCGTGCGAGATCGGCAACGAATCACCGCCCTCGAAGCCTGGTTTGCGGCGCACGACGACCGCTGGATCGAATTGCCGCTGGTGTTCACAGGAGCCGCGGGTCCTGTGATGCTTGAAATTCAGGCCTGCTCATCAGACAAAAGCGACGAGCGCATCGTCGCCAATCAGGATTGGATCGGGATGCCTGTCGGCGATGGATTCTGGCGGCCGATTTGCCGCGACGAGTGGCGGTCGCTGAACGCGCTTGCCGCTCATTGAAAGAGCAGGTCACGACACAGTAGGGTCCAGAACACAGCTTCTGGAAATGCGGCGCCCCGGAAAAAGCCGAGCAGCTCCACAGACTGCGGGGACGAATGCCAAAGGAGCAAAGGTTTTTCTGATTCACAAACTGCTGGGCTGACCAATGAATCGTTGACGGCTGCGGCAGACTGATTGCACTCGTGCACGCTGCCGTGCGTGCCCGACAGTTTCTGATCGCCGCGCTCGCCACCATCGCAGCCGCCTGTGCCGGCTCGTCATCTTCCATCTCGACAACTGCTCCATCGAGCTCGAAATGCCAGGTCAGCATCGACAGCGGCACGAGCGCCACCGCGCCGGCCGGCGGCATGTCGAGCACGCTGGCGATCACGACGACTCGCGACTGCACGTGGGAAGCGGCGACGTCCTCGGGCTGGGTTTCGCTCGTGCCGCCGACCAGTGGTCAGGGCAGCGGATCGATTGCATATCGCGTCAGCGCGAACGCGGACCCGACGCCGCGTCAGGCGACGGTCGATGTCAACGACATTCACGTGTCGCTGACCCAGGAGGCAGCGCCTTGCCGGTTCGGCGTGTCGCCTGCGAGCGCCACTGTTTCTGCGGGCGGCGGCACGGTCTCGGTGGCGGTTGACACGCTGACCGGCTGCACGTGGTCGGTCGCGAGCGCGACGCCGTGGATCACCGTTGTCGGCGCCACATCGAGCAGCCGCGCTGGCGCGATAACGCTGAGCATCGCGGCGAACGCGGGCGCCGTGCCTCGAACGGGGACGGTGACCGTCGCGCAGCAGACGGTGACGATCGAACAGGCCGCACAGACGGTCGAGCCCACACCGGTTCCGACGCCCACGCCGACACCGTCTCCCACGCCGGCGCCGACTCCAACGCCTGCACCATCGCCGAGTCCAGCTCCGACGCCGGCTCCAACTCCAGTACCGACGCCGTGCACCTTCACGATCTCGCCGACCAACAGCAGCGTCGGCTCCGATTCATCGACGGGCACCATCAGCGTCACCGCAGGATCGGGCTGCGCGTGGACGGCCGCGGCGTCGGTGAACTGGTTGACGATCACCTCGGGCACGTCGGGGACCGGAAACGGATCGGTCACCTACAGCGTGTCGAGCAACAGCGGCGGCGCGCGGACGGCCACGATCGCGGTGGCCGGCAAGACGTTCACGATTTCACAGGCGGCCGCACCGCCGCCCGCGTGCACGTTCTCGATCTCTCCCGCGTCGCAGAACGTCGGCGACCCGGGCGCATCGGGTTCATTCGCGGTGACGGCCTCCGCCGGGACCTGCGCGTGGACGGCATCGACGAGCGCGTCGTGGATCACCATCACATCCGGACAGTCGGGAACGGGTAACGGAACCGTCGCTTTCACGGTCGCCGCAAATACCGCCACATCGACGCGATCGGCGACCATCGTCGGCGCCGGCAAGACGTTCACGGTGACTCAGGCCGCTGCCGCGCCGCCGCCTCCGCCGCCCTGCACGTTCACCATCGCACCGGCGTCGCAGTCGGTATCAGACGGCGGGGGCACGGGGTCCACCGCAGTGACGGCGTCGGCTGCATCGTGTGCCTGGAGCGCGACGGCCAACGTTCCGTGGCTGGCGATCACGAGCGGTGCCTCCGGCACCGGCAACGGAACGGTCGCGTTCAGCACCGCCGCCAACACGGGAGCTGCGCGGAGCGGGACCCTCACGATTGCCGGCCAGACGTTCACGGTGTCCCAGTCCGCGCCGCCACCACCGCCGCCGACCTGCACCTTCACAATCGCGCCGAATGCGCAGTCGGTGTCCGACACAGGCGGTTCCGGTTCGACAACCGTGACCGCATCGGCCACGTCGTGCAGCTGGACGGCCGTCGCGAACGTTCCCTGGGTGAACATCACCAGCCTTACATCGGGACCCGGCAACGGCAACCTCGCGTTCAGTGTCGCCGCCAACACGGGCGCTGCTCGCAGCGGCACGCTCACGATCGCCGGTCAGACGTTCACGGTGTCCCAGTCCGCGCCGCCACCGCCACCGCCACCGCCACCACCTCCTCCTCCACCGCCTCCGCCGCCGCCACCGCCGCCATCCTGCACGATCGGGATCTCACCCAGCTCGCAGGACTTTCACAGGCGCGGCGGCTCCGGCTCGATCACCGTGACCGCGTCTGCGTCTTCGTGCACGTGGACAGCCACCGCCAACGCCCCATGGCTGACGGTGACCAGTGGAGGCTCTGGAACCGGAAACGGCACGGTGACATTCGACGTGGCTGGCGATCCCGGCGGCGATCGCAGCGGAACCGTCACGATCGGTGGACAGACATTCACTGTGATCCAGCACGCAGACGACGGTCCGTAGCAGCGCGCGTTTCGTGTTTGTGGCGTTCTACATCTTGACGAGCTCCACGCGGCGGTTCTTCGCGCGTCCGTCCTCCGTCGCATTGTCACCCACGGGATTGGCGGCGCCGAATCCGCGGGCAGCCAGACGCGCGCCCGCGATGCCGCGGCCCGTGAGCCACGCCACCACCGCCTGCGCTCGTCGATCCGAAAGCGCCTGATTTGCGGCCGCCTGGCCGACGTTGTCGGTATAGCCTTCGACGCGAAGCGAGAGCTCGGAATGATCGCGCAGCACTTGCACGATCTGCATCAGCGTCTGCTCCGAGTCGGGCAGGATCGTCGCCTGTCCCGTCGCGAAATGAACGCCGTACACCGCGACGCGGCCGCTGCGTTCGATTTCCGCCGCCAGCGACGATGCGTCGGCCGTGACTTCCTGCTGCATCGCCTTCTCGGTCACGATCGTCTGGTAGTAGAACGAACCTCTGCTGTCGAGCAGATACCAGGTGCTGCCCTTGTGCGCGCTGATCTTCTCCGGCGACTCCTGGTAGTCCATCACGAAGCCGGCGTTCTTGAGCGCGGTCTGCATGTTCCTGAACACCTGAATCTCGCTCACGCCGTCGCGCGTGCCGTAGTCCCAGGAGTGGAATTCGCCTTCGACCGTCTTCATCACGACGTCGCCGTCCTTGTTCTTCCCGACCGGCAGCTCCAGCTGATCGAATTCCTTGTTGTCGCACGAATGAATGGAGCCGCCTGGAAAACGCGTGATGAGCGGAGAGTCCTTGCAGCCTTCGGCGTCCTCCTGCGCGCGAGCCGCCGCGCTCGCCGACACGACGAGCGCGGCCCCGAGAACGAGTCGCAGCAGCCGGTGTTGAGTGCTCACGAGAAGCTGAAGGTGACCGACACCTGGATCACCTGGTTGGCCGCGACGGTCTGCGGCGTTTGTAAAACGGCAGCGGAAAACACGTTGCCGAACATGTCGGCATCCTGGCAGCTGCCTGCCGGTGCCGGGCAGAGCAGATGGCTCTCCACCATGCCGATTGTGCCGTTTGCGGTCGCCTGAACCGAACCGGTCAGGCTCACCGTCGAGGGGCCGTGATTCAACGTCACCACGCCAACTCCCGGCGGCGGAGTCGCTCCGCTGAAGAACGATGCTTCGCCGAGGATGCAGGGCGCCCCCGGAGGCGCCGGCAATCCGAGAGCGTTTGGCGGCTGCGGACAGGGTGCGGCAGGAGTCGCGTTGGGTCCGCCATAGAGAATGACCATCCACGTCCCCGCTCCGTACTGTCGGCTCAGCAGGCCCGCGACCGTCTGCGCTCCGGACGGCGTCAGCGCATTTTCGAAATCGAGATGCGACGCCAGCGTACCATCCGGATTCCGAATATCGACGACCCAGTGGCCGTGTACCGTGATCCCTTCCTGCGGTGCTCCGGCGCCCGCGATCGCCGCCGGCTGCACGATGCCCAGCAACAGCGCCGCAACTCCCGCCACGATCGTCTTTCTGCTCATCGCTCGCTCCTTCTGCCCGAGGTGACTGTCACCGTGAAATGTTCAGTTGTCGTATTGCCCGAGTGATCGCGAGCCCGAACGGTCACCGTCGTCGAACCGACGGGAAACAGGCTGCCGGATGGTGGAGTCGCGGTCACGATCGGCGAGGGATCCACCGCATCGGTGGCAGCCGGCAGCCTGAACGTCACCGGCGCGAACACACGTCCGACGGCGGTTGTCGCCGCCACGTCGGGCGCAGGAGCCAACGACGGCGCCGTCGTATCGCGCACCCGCACGACGAAGGTGCCGTGAGCCGTGTTCCCGGCGCGATCGGACGACGAACAGTGCACGACCGTGGGTCCGAGAGGAAACGTCGCGCCCGAGGCCGGAGAGCAGTCGACAGGCCGCGGGCCCTCCACCGCGTCCAGCGCGGTGGCTTCGTACCTGACGATCGCGCCACTCGGCGAGGTCGCCTCCACAACGAGACGGTCAGGCAGGTTCAGGACCGGCGGCGTCTTGTCTCTCGCTCGCAACGTAACGACCGCGCGATCGGCGACGTGAACGCCCTCGGCGACAATCGTCGCCGGCCCAGGCGCATCGTGTACTGACACGTGTTCGTTTACCGAAACGACGAGTACGGATCCCGAGGGCGCGCCCGCCGTGGACACCGCAACCGCGTCGCTTACATGCAGCGACTCCACGAGACTGAGAGGAGACTGCATCGAATCGCTGATCGCCACGTGCTCGTGCACGTCGACCACCTGGTACATCACGGCGTCTTCGGAGAACAGCTGCTTGGGCGCGATCAGCGGCGTGTCCTGCTTGCCGCTTTCATGGCGCAGGCGCAGCTTCTCGAGCTCCTGCACCGCCATGTCGAACATGCGGTGCGACACCTCCACCAGCTCGTTGTCGAAGTTGTGGTTGATCTCGCGGTCCACGTACCAGACCACGCCCATCACGCTGAGCAGCCAGGCACCGCCAACCCAGATGAGCAGGGTGCGGGTCAGGTGCCCGGCCAGCGACTCGGAC
>Ga0105242_10003585_pt1 | contig 12078 bp, 9 predicted proteins | sample KBSM24metaG_FD_81521 | JGI IMG/M metagenome (GOLD analysis project Ga0105242, IMG submission 81521) | Miscanthus rhizosphere microbial communities from Kellogg Biological Station, Michigan, USA - KBS M2-4 metaG | ecosystem: Host-associated > Plants > Roots > Rhizosphere > Soil | place: Michigan...
GCTTAGAGTGCGGGTGTAGTTCAATGGTAGAACGGCAGCTTCCCAAGCTTCATACGAGGGTTCGATTCCCTTCACCCGCTCCATCTCTCGTGCCAGCAGCCACCGCGCGGCACCTCCCCAGTCCCCACACACTCACTTCGGCTCGGCAGCTTCCAGCGCCTGCAAGGGCAGCAGTTCGCGCCGGCTTTCGAAGCGGCGCCGCTCGCCCGTGACCGGATCAGTGAACTCGAGCGAGCGCGCCAGCAACTGCAGCGGCCGTGAATAGTCGCCGGCTGGCGGATCGTTCACCACCGGGTAGAAAGCGTCGCCCCAGAGCGGCAGGCCCAGGGCGGCCATGTGAACGCGCAGCTGGTGCCGCTTGCCGGTGACGGGCGAGAGGCGATAGCGCGCCCAGCGGCTGCTGCGCTCGATCACCTCCATGTGCGTGCAGGTGTTGGCCTCGCCCGGCACTTCGTGCATGCGGAAGAACTGCGGGCTTTCCTCGATCCGGCTGACATGGGTGCGAGGGAAGGCGACGCCTTCGCGCCAGGGGGCGATGGCTTCGTAGGTCTTGCCGACCGTGCGATCGCGGAACAGCGCCTGGTAGGCCCCGCGCGTGGCGCGCTGCACCGAGAACAGCACCAGGCCCGCGGTCGCCCGGTCGATGCGGTGGACCGGCGACAGCTCGGGCAGGCCCAGCTGGCGTTTGAGCCGCACCAGCAGCGTGTGCTGCAGATACGGACCGGTGGGCACCACCGGCAGGAAATGCGGCTTGTCCGCCACGACCAGATGCTCGTCCTGGAACAGCACGGACTCCTCGAAGGGAATGGCAGTTTCTTCGGCCAGTTCGCGGTAGTAATAGAGCCGCAAGCCCGGCTCGAAGGCACGGTCCGGCGTGGCGGGCTGGGCCCATTCGTCCACGACCTCGCCGGCCTGCATGCGGGCCTGCCACTGGGCCCGGGTGACGGCCGGCAGGCGCTGGGCCAGAAAATCGAGCAACGTGCCCGAGCCCTGGGACGGCAGCGCCACGCAGCTCGGGCTCACGCCGTCGCGCATGGGCAAAACCTTGGGATCCTGACGGTTGTACATGCGCGGCAATTGTAGGCGGCCTCCCAGCGCCGCCACTATCAAAGGCATAGCACGCAACGCCCCGGATACGGGAGCTGCGGAGCCATGATGCCGCCCAAAGTACCGCCCTGCGGAACCTGTAGGACAAAAGCGGCAAACAGGGCCCAATGCCGCCATCGAGCCAGGCGCCGCAATAGCATCAAGCCAACCGGCCCCCTGACATTGGGGGCCGAAGGTCTCCCAGCCCCGTTCCGCCCCCGGAGGGGTTCTCAGCGGTTCCACCCTATTGATGATTCCATGCCCACCTCAGCACCCACGCCCCCTCAAGACCACGCCGCTTCCGCCCCGCCGCCCCCGCACACGCCGGGGCGCGTGATGCGCTGGACGCTGGGCTTGCTGGGCCTGGTGGCAGTCTTGTCCGTCGCTGCCGTGATCGTGCTCACTCACTGGGACTGGAACCGGCATCGCCCCTGGATCAACGCCAAGGTCAGCGAGGCCACGGGCCGCCACTTCGCCATCAACGGCGACCTGTCGGTCAAGTGGCACTGGCCGCAGCCCCTGGAGGCCGGATGGCGCCGCTGGATCCCCGGCGTGACCATCCAGGCCCAGCAATTGACGCTGGACAACCCTCCCGGCTTCACCGTGGCCGAAGAGCCCGCTCGCGGCGACAAGGAATTGCCTGCCCTCCCCCGCAAACCGCCGGCAGCGACCGCTCCGCAGCAGGCCATGGCGCGCATGTCAGCGGCCTCGCAGCCCGCCGCAGCGGCCAGCAGCCCGGCATCCAGCGCCTCGGCGGACGCCGAAGCACAGGACCGTTCCGCCGATGCCGCACGCGCCTTGTCGCTGGAGAAAGCCCATGCCGGCACGGCCGAGCCGCCGGCCCGTGGCGCCCAGACCATGGGCACGCTGGCCAGTGTGAGCGCCACATTGCGCCTGTGGCCGCTGCTCGCCCGCAAGGTGGTCTTCGACACCGTGGTGCTGACCGCCCCCGATGTGGTGCTGGCTCGCAAGGCGGATGGAACCAACAACTGGACCTTCCAGCCACAGCACAAGGACACCGCTTCGAAGCCAGGCAGCGACAACCCCTGGGACCTGAACGTGGGTCAGCTGATCGTTCGCCAGGGCTGGCTCGGCTATGTGGATGGCAAGAAAGACCTGGCGCTGCGCGCGCGCATCGACACTATCGACCCCGCCGCCGAAAACGCCGGCAAGGGGCAGGCAGCCAGCCCCTACGGCGTACGCCTGGCGCTGCAGGGCCGCTACGCCAAGGCGCGCATCGAGGCGCAGGGCGAGGCGGGGTCGATACTGTCGCTGCGCAAGCAGGTGGTGAACTACCCGATCCGGTTCCGCGCGCGCGCAGGCAGCGTGCAGGCCGAGGCCGAAGGCATTCTGGCCAACCCGGCCGATCTGTCGGGCCTGGACTTCCAGGTGATGCTCAAGGGCGCGAGCATGGCCGACCTGTACGACCTGACCGGCCTGGTGCTGCCCAACACGCCGCCGTTCCAGACCCGGGGCCATCTGGTGGGCAGCCTGGCGCCCAAGAGCGCCACCTGGCAATACCAGGACTTCAAGGGCACGGTGGGCGAAAGCGATCTGCAGGGCAGCCTGACCTACACCTCCGCCGAACCCCGTCCCCAGCTCAAGGGCACGATGACGTCGCGCCAGCTGCGGCTGGCCGATCTGGGTCCCGTGGTGGGCGCACCGAGCGGAGAAGGCCGGCAGGAGAAAGGGACGTCGAAGCGCACGGGCAAGGTCTTGCCCGACTCGCCCTTCGCCACCGACCGCTGGAACGCGATGGACGTGGACCTCACCTTCACGGGCCAGCGCATCGTGCGGCCGGACAGCCTGCCCATCGAAGACCTGAGCGTGCATGCCAAGCTGCAGGACGCCCAGCTCACGCTGGCCCCGCTGCGCTTCGGCGTGGCGCAAGGCAAGATCGATTCGCGCGTGGTGCTCGATGCCCGCGATGGCCCGCTGAAGACGCAGCTCAACGGCTCGGTCGAAGGCCTGCGCCTCTCGGCACTGTTCCCGAAGGTGGAACTGATGGAGAAGAGCTTCGGCCGGCTGGACGGTGGCGTGGCGCTGTCGGCTACCGGCAATTCGGTCGCGCGGATGCTGGGCAGCAGCTCGGGCGAGGCGCGGCTCTACATCCGCGACGGCACCTTCAGCAAGCAGATGCTGGACCTGGCGGCGCTGAACGTGGGCAGCGTGGTGGTGGCCAAGCTCTTCGGCGAGAACGAGGAAGTCAAGCTGCGCTGCGCGGTCGCCGACTTCGCCGTGCGGGATGGCGTGGCGCAGGCACGCTCGGTCAAGCTCAGCACCGACGAAGCCCTGGTGGAAGCCACCGGCACGGTGGATCTGCGCAACGAACAGCTGGATCTGCGCATCAAGCCCGAATCGCTGAACTGGAAGTTCCTGTCGCTGCGCACGCCGCTCTACGTGCGCGGCACCTTCGACAAGCCCCGGGTGGGCCTGGAAGCCGGGCCGCTGCTGCTGCGTGCCGGCGCGGCGGTGGCCGCCGCCGCCATCGCCCCCGTGGCCCTGGCGCTGGTACCCATCACGGTGCCGGCCGCCGAAGACGATGAACGCTGCGCCGACATGCTGGCGCGGGCGGGCGATGCGGTGAAGGCCGGCAAGGCGGGAGCGGCTGCGCGCCCTGCTGCCAGGGGCAAGGCCCCTTGACAGCCCCCAAGGCAGGCCGGCGCGCGAAGCGCAGCGGCCTGCCGCAGTGCATCAGGAGCCCGAGGCCTTGGTGCCGACGAAGACGAAGCCGTTGTTCCGGCTCGTGTCCAGTCCCGCGACATAGAGGCGGTTGTTCGCTGCGTCAAAGTAGACGGCGCCGCTCTGCGTGGACGTGCCTGCCAAGCACTCGCCGCCGTTGTAGCGGATGGACACATCGAACGCACCCACGCCATTGCGCGGAGACACCGTGCCGTTGAAAGAACAGCCCAGGCCGCTGGTGCCGGAGATCGCGCCGGAGGCACTCACGGTCAGCGCCACGGATTCCGGCCCAGCCGGGCTCACCGACGTACCGGTGAAGCGGCCGGTGACGGCCGAGAGCGTGGCGGGCGTGTCGTAGAGCGCGCTGTAGTTGGCATTGAGGGTCACGCTTCCGGCTGCACTCGCATAGTTGAGCTGGCTATTGAAGGAGCTTTTAGGCTGGTACGAGCCCACGATCGACGAGATGCGCAGCACGCCGTCGCCCTCCAGGTTGTAATCGCGGCCGTCCGACGAAGCGAAGCTGCTGCCGCTCACGGTATAGGTGCCTTGCACCACTCCGCCGATCACCGACGGTTTGCCGACGGCGGAATAGATCGCCCAGTAGGTTCCGTTGTCCAGCACCAGGAGATTCACGGCGCGATTGGCGCTGGAAGAGCCCAGCCAGAGACCTTCGGCCTTCTGCGCAGCAGGGCTGGTGCCACCACCGCCGCCGGCAGAACCGCTGCCGTCACCGCCGCTGGTGCCTCCACCACCTCCCCCGCCACAAGCCGCCAGCGTTGCGGCCGCCACCACCAGAAGTCCTTGGAGCCATTTCTGCATGTCACCCTCTCTGTGTCCGTTGAAGATGACGCGCAGGTTACCGGCGAAGCAGCACTACTTTGACCCAATCTGTAACTTCACGTTGGATCCGGAATCGTAATGTGAACGCACATGCCGCCCACAGACGTACCCGCTTCGCCCTGCTCCAGCGACATCCACCCCCCCGCGCTTCGCGCGCGGCGTTGTATGCCAGCCAAGCCCTGGCCCCGGCCCACGGAGAACGGCGCTTGCGGCAAGTCCGCCTGCAAAGCGGCCACGACTGCCGCCCCCAGTCCACGGCCGTTGTCGCAGATGCGCAGGTGCCATGCAGCACCGACGATGGAGGAAGGCGCTTCGTGCCGCAGCGACACGGTCAGGCGGGTGGCGCCGGAATGCTGCAGGGCATTGCTGACCGCCTCGCGCACGGCCTGCGTGAGCTCCATGGCACTGCCGCCCACCGGCATGTGATCGGCGTACTGCACGTCCACGTCCCAGACGAGCTGCATGCCCCGGCGGTCCATCACGGGCTGGATGCGGTGGCGCAGACGCGCGAGCCGGTCGGCCAGCGTGTCGTCGTACCCGTCCATCGAATCCACCAGCAGGCGCACGTCGAGCATGCATTGCTCCAGGGCGGTACGCACCGGCGCATGGGCCGGGTTCTGCGCATCCAGCAGCGCCATGGCCGTCACCAGTTGCGAGCCCACCTGGTCATGCAGATCGCGCGCTATGCGCTCACGTTCGTGGCGCACCTCGGGGCTGGGCCGGGCGTAGCGGCGCGGGCGCCACTGCAGCACACGCGGCAATTGCCACAGCAGCAGCGCTCCCAGCGCCAGGGTGCAGGCCATGTCGAAGATCTGCCAGTTGCGCACGGACATCGATTCCGAATGGCTCACGTCCCAGAGCAGGATGGCGTCCATGACGAACTGGACGCCCCAGATGGCGACGCAGACCAGCGCATAGGCTGGCGGATGTAGGCGGATCACGTCGGAACCGTCGGATGAAGATGCGCGGGTTTGCCTGCGGCGGGCCTAGAACAGGCCGCGCAGCGACGCGAAGCGCACGGCCTGCGCGCGGGTGCGGACCTGCAGCTTGCGGTAGATGTTCTTGATGTGCGTGTTGACGGTGAGGCCGCTGATCTCCAGCCGCTTGCCGATCTCCGCGCTGGTGTAGCCGCTCGCCACCATGCGCAGCACCTCTTTTTCGCGCACGGAAAGACGCTCCCCCTCGCGCTCGCGATCCGCATCGGCACGGCGTGGCGCTGACGTGGCCGAAGCCGCCGCAGCGCTCGAATCGAAGCGCTGCAGCAGCCGCCGCGCCAGATTCGGCGTGATGGATGCGCCGCCATTGACGACCTGCAGCACCGCCTGAGGATAGTTACCGAACCAGGAGTGCTTGACCAGATAGCCCGTGGCGCCCAGCTCGAAGGCGCGCAGCACCTGATCGTCGTTTTCCATGATGGAGACCATCACGGCCTCGGCCGTGGGGCGCACGCTCTTGAGGTAGTCGATGAGCGTGAATCCTTCGCCATCGCCCAGGTTCAGATCCACCAGCATGACGTCGAACTCGTGCTGCTTGATGGCCTTGCGGCCTTCTCGCACGCTGGTGGCCTGCGCCACGACCAGGGTCCGCGGGTCCGCCATCAGTTCCTGGGCGATCACGCGGCGCATGTGCGCGTCGTCGTCCACCAGCAGCACCCGCACGGGCTTGTCCGCCTGCCCCGAAAGGAACTCGGGCCACACGCTCGGCTGCGTGGTCCTGCCGGGAACGGCTTGTGTGGGGGAGGGCAGCAAAGAGGCAACCACATCTTTCGCCAGCTCTTCGCTCACGGGGTCGTCAAGGATTCGCACGGTTTTCTCTCCCACGCCAGATCAGCGCCACAGTCAGGCGCTCTCGCTCAAATCAGGCCAGATGACTTCGACAAGGCGAAGAGTAAGAGAAACCTTGGAATTTTTCTATCAGTCATAGTTTTTTCTTTTATTTTGACAAAAGTAGCCTTTTGACACTGACTCAAACAGGGGAGGGAATGCCTCATTCGCAGGCATCTCACAGGAAAAAGGCCGGGCTTGGTCCGGATGCGCCGCAGCGCGCGTGCTCGCCCGGATCGCACCTCGAACCGGCCTCGGCCCACCCGTCCAACGCGCCCAATGCAAACAATTGCAAAAGACACATCCAGAAACTAATGTGAACGAATAAGCACATCCTGTTGCGGACAGCGTGGCCTCGCCATTGAGGCCGGCCACGGCGCACAGCCAGCGAGAGCACGTGGAATCGACCCGCATGGGGTACTCATTCCGGGAGATAGGCCAGGGCGGGCTGCAGCGGAACACTACAGCCAGACACAGGAACACGGGTCATCCACCACACCCCGGTTCGTGTCCACCCCGCCCAGGTGCCGAATGGTTCGGTACCGGGCATTGGTCCCTCAATCCAAGGAGCGTGTCATGAAAAAGTTCGCCGTGATTTCCCTGAGCCTGGTTGCAGCTTCCGCTTTCGCTACCGGCTACGGCCCCTACGTGTCCATCGAGGCCCCGAGCGTGCAGATCACCGCCCTGACGAGCACCGCTGTCGCCAACGAAGCGACTTCCGGTGGCGAAGCCCGCCAGAACCTGGCCAGCAACACCGGCAACGTGGCCATCGAGAAGGCTTCGCTGCAGGCCGTCGCTGCCAGCAGCTCGCTGATCCTCAACAAGGCCGACGGCTACAACGCCCAGGCCACCCAAAGCCTGGCCTCCAACGTGGGCAACGTGGGCGTCGAAGGCCTGCAGGTGCAACTGGTCGCCGCATCCAACTCCGCCATCATGAACGTCGCCGGCTCCAACTCCAAGGCCGTGCAGAACGTGTCCACCAACAACGGCTGCCAGGCCTGCAACTGATCTGACGATCGGCCGACCGAGCATGACGGGCTCGTGTGAAAGTGCCCTGCTCCACGCCGCAGGCGGAGGGCAGCGGTCTTTCCCACGACCCGCATGGCCGGTCCATGAGCAATGCCTGCGCGCGCCGGACCTTCCGGCTACGCGCCCATGGGGGTGAACGATATGAAGCGACTCTTGATCCTTGGCAGCCTGCTGCCCTCGATGGGCCTGATGGGTCTGGCACTGGCGCCCGCACTGGTGGTGGCGGCCCCGGGCGAAGACCCGGTCGTGCTGCGTGGGCCTGTGCAATACCTGTCGCTGCCGGTGGGCGCTGCCGCCAAATCCCAGGGGCTGGACACCGTCAAGGACATGCCCGTCAACATGCGCGCCAAGATCGCGCGCTACGAGGCCAAGGCCTTTGCCGAAGACCCTTCCGGCATCGCCACCGACACCGACGTCACCACCCGCGCCAGTTCCGACGGACTGCGCAAGACCTGCGTGCAGGAAGTCGGCAGCAATACCGCCGCGAGCGGCAGCGGAACGACGAATGCCTTCAACCGCTACGGCCCCTCCCCGCAGGCCCAGGTGGTCGTGCTGCGCGGCGACCTGGTGAACGTCTGCCGCTGACGAAGCCAGCGCGGCAGAGCGAAGCCCGCCCGCAACGGCGGCCGCTGACAAGCACATAACCATTCACAACATCCATGGCCGTACCGGGGTCCGCCCCGCGTGCGCCAGTCCGTGCCGCCCGAAGGCACCAGGGGGAGCCGCGCAATGACCACCATCCCACACGCCACCTGCCCGCCGCCGCGCGCCCCATCGGGCCCGCGCCGCCTGGGTTGGATGGCCCTGGCCAGCGCGGCCCTGGCCCTCCTGGCCGGCTGCGCCGCGCCGATGAACGCCCGCGAGGACGCCGAGTTCCAGACCCACAGCTACGCTGCAGACCGGCCCACGGTGCGGCCGGTGCGCTCGCTGTCGAGCTTCTCCGATTCGCTGATGTGCATGGACCACCTGTTCCGCGCCACCAATGCGCCCACGGTGCTCATCAGCAGCAAGCAGATCCCCGACTATTCCGGCCGCGTGGCCGTGGCCACCAAGGACATGGTGATCACCGCGCTCTCGCAGATGTCGCGCGTGTCGAACGCCTTCCGCTACGTGGACTACGAGGTGGACATCGCCCGGCAGGACACGGTGCAGAACCTCACCACCATCCTGCTCAACAACAACCAGATCCAGTTGCAGCGCCCGGCGCTCTACGTCTCGGGCGCGATCTCGTTCGCCGACCAGAACGTGCTGCGCAACAACGCCGATGCGGGCACCTCGGCGACGCGCCTGGAGACCGGCTACAGCCGCACGCGCAGCACCACGCTCATCGGGCTGGAGATGCATCTGGGCGACTTCCGCACGCGCACCATCATTCCCGGGCTCGACTCAGCCAACGAGATCGTCATCGGCAACGGCGGCCAGGGGCTGGACCTGGCCGGCCGCATCGGCAGCTACGGCGTGAAGTTCAGCGTGGGCCGCGACTATGCCCAGGGCTCCGGCCCCGCCGTGCGCACGCTGGTCGAGCTCGCCATGATCGAACTGGTGGGCAAGTGGGCCCGCGTGCCCTACTGGCAGTGCCTGACGCTGGAGCAGACGCACCCCGACTTCCAGCGCCAGATGCGCGACTGGTTCGACGAAGGCGACACCGCCTCGCAGCGCCAGCTGGTGCGCGGATCGCTGCGCAGCCAGGGCTACCTGCCGCCCGGGGGCGACAGCGACAGCCCCGCCGATGACGCCCGCATGCGCGAGGCCCTGGCCCGCTTCCAGGCCGACCAGGGCCTGGTCGTGACGGGCGTCGTGGATTTCTCGACCTACGAGCGGGCCATGCGCAGCTTCGTCGCGCTGGGGCCGGACGGCCGGCTGGAGCGCGTGGGCTGGGAGACCCGCGCGGGCGGCCCCATCGCCATCGCGGCCACGGCGCCACAGCCCACCTCGCCGCTGGCGCCCGCCGCCGCCATGGCCGGCGCCGAGGTCGCCCAGTGGAAGCAGACCGTCTATGGCGCCACGGCCCCCGACCGCCGCATCGAGCTGCAGATCGAGAACGCCATGCTGGGCCGCAAGGCCTTCGAAGTGGGCGAGCAGATCTTCCTCTCGGGCACCGTCTCCCGGGCCTCGTACCTGGCGTGCTACATGGGCAGCGCCAACGGCACCGTGATCCGCCTGCTGCCCAACGCCACCAACACCTCGGGCTGGGTCACGGCAGGCCAGGCGATCCGCATTCCGGACTGGATGAGCCCGCTGCCCGGCTTCGTGATGGACGCCGGAAGCCCCGGCACCGAAGGGGTGGCCTGCTTCGCCACCGACGAGGACTCCACGGCCCGGTTGCCCGAGGCCCTGCGCGCACCGGCCTTCACGCCGCTGCAGGGCATCGCCCGCCTGGAGGGCGTGAGCGCCGCCATGGCTGCGGCCCTCGGCCCGCAGGGCTACACGGGTGACGCCATCTTCTGGCAGGTGGTGCCGCGCCGGGCCGCGCCGGCCGCCCCCGCCGCCAAGCCCCAGCCTGCGGCCAAGTGAGCGCGCCGTGAGCGATGCAAGTCCAGCCCACGCAAGCCGCGGCATGACCGGCCCGGCCCTGCCCCTGCACTCCGGCGCCAGCCCGACCCTCCAGGCCATGCCGCTGCACGCAGCAGCGCTGGCCGGCGCCTTCGCCACCGCTTTCTGCGTTGCGCTGGCTGGGTTGCCGCCCGCTGCCCATGCCACCGCCGGCCCGGCCGCCGCAGCGCCGGGCGCGGCACAGCCCGGCATCGGCCCGCAGCCGCTGACGGCAGCCTCCCCGCACATCGAGGGTGACGGCACGCAGGCGGAGGCCATCCGGCGCCTGCGCGATCAGGCGGCCGGCCTGCAAAGCGCGGGCGGCATGCCGGGCCCGCGCCCGCCCGTCGGCGCTCCGCCCACTGCGACCCAACGCTCCCCCCACACGCCACCACCCTCCAGCGCCGCGCGCGATGCCGCCTGGCTGCTCGGCCTGCTCGCGCTGCACGGCATCGGCATGCCGGCCGACGGGGCGCAGGCGCGGCAGTGGTTCGAGGCCGCCCAGCGCGCCGGCCATCCGCTGGCTGCAGCAGGCCTGGCCTGGTGCGCCATCGACGGCTGCGGCAGCGCGCCCGACCCCGCCGCCGCCCGCCCGTGGATCGCCCAGCTGCGTGGCGCCGACCCGGCGCTGGCCCTCTACCTGGACTGGTGGGTGGCCAGCCAGCTCGCGCCGCTGCAGGTCGCCGCCCGCGCCGAAAGCCGCGCTCCCGGTACCGCAGGCGCGCAGCAGGCGCTGCTGGCCCGGGCGGCACGCGCCGGCAGCGCGGGTGCGCTCAATGAACTGGCGCTGGAGAACCTGGCCCAGGGCCGCAGCCGCATGGCACAGGAGCAGTTCCGCCATGCGGCCCGCCGCTCGCCGGCCGCCGCGGCCAACCTGCTGCGTCTCACGGCCTGGCCGCAGGATGAAGCCGCAAGCCCTCCCAGCAGCGCCGTCGTCCGCAGCAGCGGCGCCGGCACGCCTTCAGCCCGCCCCACCGTGCAGACCATCGCCGGCAACACGGTGACCGCGCCCTCGCACCAGGGCGCCGAGGCGCTGTTCCTGCAGGCGCAGCGCTTTCACCGGGGCGAAGGCGTGCCGTCGAATTACGCCGAGGCGATCCGCCTCTACCAGTTGGCGGCGGCCAAGGGCAGCGCGCCGGCGCAGCGCATGCTGGAACTGATCTATTCGCGGCCCGACCCGGGCGGCGGCGTGGACATCGGCTGGATGCAGCAGCTCGCGCAGTTCAAGGTGACGCAGCCCGGCTCCCTGCTGCCGGCCCTGCCCGCACCCGGGCCCCAGCCCTGGATGCGCGATGCGACGCCGCTCTACGAACTGCTGCCGCCGCAGTGGCGCCCTGCCACGGCGAATTGAGATCGAGCGTGAAGGCATTTGCTATGCATTCGATAGCTGAACGCCCTTTATCGACGCGGGCATTAGGCCTAAAACGCTCCGAATGCCGCAGCCCGTTCAGTGGAAATCCCGGCTGCCGTCCAGCGCCCGGGCCATGCGGCCGAGCAGCGGCGTCAGGTCACGGAAGCGCTGCGCCACCAGGTGCCGCACGGGCATGCCGCCGCCTTCGGGCACCAGGCTCTGCCACTGGCCCTGCACGGCCAGCAGGCGCGAGCGCAGCAACGGCGCCCGCCAGCGCTCCACCAGCGCGGGCCAGACGATGACGTTCACGGTGCCGGTTTCATCCTCGAGCGTGACGAACATCGTGCCCTTGGCCGAGCCCGGCCGCTGGCGCACGGTGACGATGCCGCAGGCCCGCACCGTGCGCCCGTGCGGCACGGCCTGCAGTTGCAGCGCACTCAACAGGCGCCAGCGCTCCAGGCGCGGGCGCAGCAGCGCCAGCGGGTGGCGGCGCAGCGTGAGGCCGGTGGCGGCGTAGTCGAACAGGATCTCCTCGCCCTCGGGCGCTTCGGGCAGCGCAAGCGATGCCTCGTACACCGGCGCATCGCGCAGCAGCGGCGGCGCGCGCAGCTGGGCCGCCGCATCCCAGGCCTGCTGGCGGCGGTGGCCCGCAAGCGAGCGCAGCGCGTCGGCCGCGGCCAGGGCCTGCAGGTGCTGCCGGTCCAGCCGGGCGGCCAGCGCCATGTCCTGCACCGA
>Ga0105242_10003587_pt1 | contig 12070 bp, 10 predicted proteins | sample KBSM24metaG_FD_81521 | JGI IMG/M metagenome (GOLD analysis project Ga0105242, IMG submission 81521) | Miscanthus rhizosphere microbial communities from Kellogg Biological Station, Michigan, USA - KBS M2-4 metaG | ecosystem: Host-associated > Plants > Roots > Rhizosphere > Soil | place...
CCGTCCTTCGGGTGCGTAACGCCAAACTTCGCGTCCATCCTGAGTGAATTCGATGATGGCATCACCGTTTGCGGGCTTCGTGTTGCCGTTCACTTTAATCCGCGCAAGCAAATTGCCATTGGCAAGAGGGCGCGTGTAGTCGGACCTACTATTCGCTTGCGGCGATGGCCACCTCCCAGCGACCTTTCCTTCTACGTCGATTGCATAAGTATTTCCATCAGCGGCGGCGTAGACTACGTATCCAGACTCAACCCCCGGCTTGCTCAGAGTGAGGCCGCGCTGAAAAACGGATGGATATGCCCATGCCCCATAAACTGCAAGTGCGGCGAGCGTCGGCCCAAGCAATAGGGTGCGTACGGAGCGGGTTGGACGCATGTAGGGATTATATAGCGAAAACAACTGGGACAACCGCCTGATAAGCAATATTATCGGTAGGTCGCTCTGCCTCTGTTGACCTATCCGCGGTTTACGCATTTTGTGTCCACGTTCGGCCTGTCTGAATTACCGCAGACAAGGCGACTTGCCGTTCCTCTGGCCAACTCCCTTAACCCGCCTGTTATGGTTGCCGAGTTTGTTGCGGTCGACCGCGAGGGCCTTTTGCTTTTGGGGCCTGTTCCCGGTACCCTGAAGTCGGGACTGTAGTGTACGGCGCCTTTTCAAATTCGTGCTGGTCGCTGCTGCTGGTGGTCAGTTATCTGTGGGGAGGTTGTATATCCTGCCAGCAGTTCTTCATGGTGCCGGGGGGCAAAGGGCACTGCTGCGAAGCACAGCGTTGCAAGAACCCGGGGAAGAAATCTACGGATCGTGCAGGATCGCACACGACGCCGCAGGACTGCCAGACCATGCCGCTAGAGCGATCCTCGGCGGCGCACTCGGATTCCGATGTCGCGGCGCGGCTGGCGGATATTTCGGTGCCGGCCACGGATTATATCGAGATCGCACGCAGCCATGCGCTGGCTGCCCTCGAGTTTGATCCTACGGCAGGATCGCCTCCTGACATACCTGTCATGGGCGCGGCTCTGCTGCTCTAGCTCTCTCCTTTTCTCCACAAACAATTTTTGGGCGTAGTGTTTGGTGCGGGAGGAGAGTTCGTGATCGATCGTCTGATCGAGTTTTCACTTCGAAATCGTTTTTTGGTTATTGCGTTCTATTTGGGGATCGCGGGTTGGGGATATTGGGGGCTGACGCAGAGCCCGGTGGATGCGATTCCAGATCTGAGCGATAACCAGGTCATTGTCTTTACGGACTGGACAGGGCGGAGTCCGCAAGAGGTCGAAGACCAGGTCACGTATCCACTGACGACGAGCCTGCAGGGTCTACCGGGGGTGCGCGTGGTCCGGTCGAGCTCGGCGTTTGGGTTCTCGATGATCTTTGTGATCTTCGAGGATAACGTCGATTTCTACTTCGCGCGTACTCGCGTGCTAGAGCGGTTGAATCTGGTGAGCAAACAGATGCCCCCGGGGGTAGTGCCTACGCTGGGTCCGGACGCGACGGGTGTGGGGCACATCTTTTGGTACACGGTGGAGGGCGGCGGGCGCGATTTGCGTGACCTACGCACACTACAAGATTGGTTCATTCGGTATCAGCTTAATTCCGTGCCGGGGGTGGCGGAGGTGGCGAGCGTGGGCGGTGAGGTCCAGCAATACCAGATCGATGTAGATCCGAACCGCCTGCGCACGTACGGGCTGCCGTTGAGCCGGCTAGTGGATGCGGTAATGCGCAGCAACCAGAATGTTGGCGGAAATGTTTTGGAGTCGAACGGGTCGTGGTCCATTGTGCGGGGGCTGGGACTGATTCAATCGGTTGCCGATATTGAAAACATTGTGGTGGGCGCGAAAGGGGGTGTGCCGATTTATGTCCGCGATTTGGCGAATGTGAGTATCGGCAATGCCTTCCGGGTTGCGTCGTTGGTAAAAGGCGGACGCGAGGCGGTGGGGGGCGTGGTGGTGGCGCGGTCGGGTGTGAATCCGCGGGAGCTCATCGATCGGGTGAAGGCCAAGATTAAGGACTTGGAAGCGGGTCTTCCTCCTGGTGTCAAAATCGTGCCGTTCTATGACCGATCGGAACTGATCGACAACACCATCGATACGCTGCGGCGGGCGCTGATCGAGGAAATCTTGCTGGTTACGCTTGCGCACATCATTTTTCTGGCGCACTTCCGCAGCATCTTGATCGTGACGCTGCCGTTGCCGCTGGCGGTGTTGAGTTCATTTCTGATCCTGTATTACTTGAATGTTACGTCGAACATCATGTCGCTAGCGGGGATCGCCATTGCCATCGGCGTGTTGGTGGACGCGGGCATTGTAGTTACTGAAAATGCCTTCCGGCATATCGAGCAAGCAGGCGTTGATCCGCGCGACCGGCTTGCTGTGTGGCAAACGGTGCTGGCGTCGACCAAACTAGTGGGCCGCCCTATCTTCTTTTCGATGGCCATTATTCTGCTGGCGTTCATACCCGTGTTCGCTCTTACAGGCCAGGAGGGCAAACTATTTCGACCGCTGGCCTTTGCCAAGACAGCGGCGATGGCGTGTGCAACGGTGATCTCCGTATCGTTAGTCCCGGTGCTCTGCACGCTATTGCTGCGGGGCAAGGTTCATCGCGAGCAAGACAACCCGGTGATGCGGGCTCTGCAATGGATCTACCGGCCGGTATTGCGATGGGCATTGCGGCATCGGGCGATTACGCTGGGGATTGCATTGGCCCTATTTTCCGGAGCCGTGTTTCTCAGCACGCGAATCGGCAGCGAGTTCATGCCGCCCTTGAATGAAGGCGATTTGATGTTTATGCCGATCGCCGATCCCAGCATTTCGCTGGGTGAAAATACGCAAATCGCGCTACGGCAGGATCAAATCATCGAGAAGTTTCCAGAAGTCGCGTCGGTGGTAGCCAAAGTGGCGCGCGCCGATAGCGCGACCGATCCGGCGGCATTAAACATGACGGAAACCAGCTTTGGCGATCAAACCAGATTCTCTGAGCTGGGAGGAGCAGTTGCCATTCCTTTCGGTGCCCATACCGCGTTGTATTATCTTCAGGACCTGGGAAGAATCCAAGATGGGCACAAGCTTTTGATCGTCGGAGCTTCAGGGAGCATTGGCTCGGCCGGTATACAACTGGCTAAGCATCTTGGGGCGACGGTGACCGCGGTGTGCAGTGGCGCGAATGTGGAGCTAGTGAAATCCTTAGGTGCCGACAAGGTGATCGATTACACCAAGGAGGATTTCACGAAGAATTCGGAAACCTACGACCTGATATTTGACGTCGTGGGCGCAACCACCTTCGACCGCTGCAAACACTTGCTTGAGCCGCAAGGCATTTTCCTTTCTTGCATCATGGGTCTGCCTGACGTGGCACGCAGCCTCTGCACCTCCATCATCGGGAGAAAGAAAATGCGGGGTGGTGTGGCAATTAACAACCCGAAGAATGGAGGTTTTAAGGCAGATCATGATGGCGACGTGCATGCATCTGTCACGGGAAATCTCAATGGCGACATCGTGAAGGTTGATTCCATCAGCGGGAAAGGCGAGACAAAATAAACACAAGACCTGGGGTAGTACATTAAGCTTTCATTCGATCCGCCACGGAGAGCGCTCATTCCAATACCGAATCGCGTCAGTAGCCCATGCTGTACTCTTATCTGAATGGCAGGAAGTGCAGGGATTAGGAATCTTGTACTTTTCTGTCATCACAGGGGTGATGAAGTTAAAAGTATGCGCGTGAACAAGGGTGCCGGGCGGGCCTTCAGTTTCGATCGTCGGCATATGACAAGAGACGCATTGGCTGCCCGGACTACCATCCTTGTGATGCGTATGCTGCTCGATAGTAGCTGTGCGCGGACCATTCGGTGAGGATGGGCCATGACAGGTGAGGCAGAGCTGATCGGGAGGCTTCCGGAGTTGCGCGTAATTTCCTGTACCGTGCACATCATGGCAATCGAAACAGGTCACTCCGCGCCTGTACATGATGCTTTGAACGAAATCATTGCCCTGCATGCGGTTTTTATGCGCCGTGCCGTCCGAGTAGTACAAGAAATTGGTCGGTGCACCGAGCGTGCGTTCCTCTAACTTCCAATGATCCTGCAGTTTCGTCCCGACATCATAGCCGACCGGCCAATCGTAGTATTTGCCTTCGATAGGATTCGAGACCGGCTGTCCCTGGGAGTGGCATTGAATGCAAGTGTCGCTGGCCGCCACGTAATCCATGTGGGCGGGATTTAGAATATTGCCGCGGGCGGGATGCACCGCGTGTTCGCTACCAGGGCCATGGCATCGTTCACAGCCGACATTCCACTCGGCCACCTGCTTCGTGTGAATATCATAACCGACAGAGTGACAGCCGTCACAAAGAGGACCAGTGGGGCGATGCATATTGTCCGGCGGATAGAAGGCCCCCCACCAGTCACGGCCTGTTTGAGGCACTACGTACTTGCTCCATTTGTGGTTCTTAACTTCCCACTGCACCGGCAAGGGAAAATAATCGTCACCAACTTTTGTGAAATAACGCTGCTTCCAAATGCTTCCATAGACGAACGCGACCTGGTCCTTCGAAAACTTGGATACGTTGTTAGTAGCGAGGTCCGGAATGATCGCATCCGGGTGCTGGCGAGGGTCGCGAACGATGTTGGCCATAGGTGTTTTCTGCCAGTGTTCATAAATTTGCTCATGGCACTTGGCGCACGACTGAGACCCTACGTAATGGGCTGAACCCTTAATTTGTGCCTGCTGAGTCTGCTCCTGGTTCGTGAGTGGATGAAGACTCCGAATATAGAGAACCAGTTTCCAACTGTCGTCCTCCGGCATCTGATGCAGGTTGCCCCAGGCGGGCATTCCGGTGAGGGCGATGCCGTTTTCGATGAGGTAGTGAAGTTCACCGTCGGTGAGATTCTGAGATTTTGTGGCGCGCAGGTCCGGTGCACGCGGGTAAAGTGATTGTCCGGACGCCGTCGTGCCGCTACCGTCGCGCCCGTGGCAATTCGAGCATCGCGCGAGGAAATTATCCCTGCCATCATTCAGATTTTGCGATGTGAGCTCCAGAGGGTTCTTCCGCCTGCGCGCTTCCGTGGGGATTGCAAAATCGCGCACGGTTCGCGCAACCGCTGCCTCAAGTCTGGATGGCTCTGTAGTAGCGCGAAATCCTCGGTGAATCAATAGCGCCAGCCCAATGGCTCCTACAACTACGACCACAAGAACCGCGAGAACAAGCACCTTCCATGCTTTCATGTTCAATCCTTTCCGTTGTCGCGCGCCAATGGCATTTATTCATTTCACGAAGACTCCCCATGTGATCTGGAACCGGCCGTTTACCTCGTCATCCTCGAAAGAGGGATGGTTTTTGAATTGGTAATCGAAGCTTAGCCGCGAACGCTGACCGAGCGGGAAAAAATACCCGAAGTTGAACGCCCGAATATTCAGCCCTGTCACTGGGTCGCCATTGAACTGGTTGTAACGAGCATAGACGGTGTGTGGGCCCGCCACGCGGTAGGTCGTCAGGAGTGAACCAGCCGACGAATGAGATCCTGGCCGGAACGCAGGAAAGAACACTGGCTCGATGGTCGCGGCAGTGGACGGCCTATTTCCTGTCATGGCTTCACCGCGCAAGCCGAAACGTCCGGTAGTGAATTGGAAATCAAGTCCGAGTAAGCGCTGGTTGTCGTTACCCGAGACTCCGGGAGGCAAGAGCTGTTTACCGAGCAGGACTGAAGCTCCCACAGCCAGCTTGTCTTTGTTGAAGATCTTGCGGATGCGCGCCATGTAATTTACCTGGCGATTGCTGTCGTTGAAAAAACGGTTACCGTTAAATGCTCCGACATAATATTGGAGATCTTTAAAAGCGGGAGCCGAGAGAAAACCGAAGTCACCGAAGAGCATGATTCCACGGTCTCTCTCGCCGGGAAAGAAGTAGCCCGAGAAAATGGCTCGTTCAGGAGATTCGCGCAGCTGACTAGACTGCTGCATATCGAAGCCAAATGGCACAATGAACTGGCCGGCACGCATGGTAGCGTGATCGGTCGCATAGTATTCCACGAACGCATCATTGATGAGCTTTTCCGGACTACCTTCGACAGACTCCTGAAACTGGATTTCAAAGCCAGCCCCAAGTCGATCGGTGATCTTTCCTGCCCAGCGGCTTTCCACACGGCTTAGCCGAAGATTCGGATCGAATGCTGTGCCGGAGCCTTTGATAGGAGCAACCGAATATCGAGTCTGAATAAAGATCTCCGGTTTTGCGTTCAACTCGCTGTCATGTTCATTGCTCCCATTTTCGGCACCAATGATCCGTGCAGTGAAATCTTGAGCTGCGTCGGTCTTCTCGGGGGCGCCCTCTTTGGCGCCCGTTGTAGCTGCTACCGACTTAGGCTCCGGCTGATGCAGTGCCTGAACTTCCGCGGAAAGCGATTCGATCGTCTTTTGGAGAGCAGCGACACTGCCCTTAGCTTCCGAAAGCTGCCGTTCCAAGTCTGCGATACGTTGATCTCGATCCTGTGCATTCGACAATGCCGGGATGATCCCCGTAAGACAAAGAAATAGTGCTATTGGTTTCATGCCACTACTCGCTTTCCAATTCGGTTCGTGTCCTTGGATTAGTGGCGCTCCCCGGCCTTAGCACTGGTGGATTTACTCTTGCCCAGTTCATCCAAAGCGGCTTTGAACCCGGAAGCAAGTTTCTCCGCCGGGCCGGTGCCCCAGTAGTGCAAAAAGTAAACGGCTGGTTGCGTCCCAGTCATGTGATGATGAATCGCGACCACGTTTAGTCCGTTCGACCGGAGTGCTTTGAGAACCGGAGTCACTTCTTGTGACAGCATGGCAATATCCCCGGCGACTTCGGCGTTGGCATCGCCGCCAAAAAACGCCGCCCAGGTGTTCAGTCCCATGCGTGAATTTATACCGGCACCCATCTCTTTCAGTTGCAGATCGTCTCGACCGACCGTGATCTTATAAACCGCGTCGGTTTGCTCACCTTCGTGTCCGACGATCCGGGCAATCTTCGCTGTGTCGATTTGCCCAGCAGTGACGTTAGACGTCCCGCCGGTTGCCGAACTCTGGTGTTGGGACGGCACCCGTCCGATCAGGTCCACGGCGGGTTTCGCCATCTTCGCCAGGTCCTCAGGCTTACCGTGCCCGTGTACGTGCATGTAAAAAACCCGTGGACTCTCAAAGAAAAAATGATTATGGACGGCTGTGACCTCAAGACCGTTGGCGAGGAGGGCCGACATGACGGGATTGACCTCGTCCTCTGTCAGCACCAGGTCACCCATCATTACATCCATTCCGCCGTCGCCCTTGGTCATCGCCAGCCATCCGCCGAATCCAAAGGGCGTCGGTGTAGCGATTCCGTCGATCGTAACTTTCAGGTCGTTGCGAGGGATATTGACCTTCAGAACATTGTCCTTGAAGTCTCCCTGCTTCCCGATGGTCTTCATCGCCTGGTCATATTGCGCAGGCACCTGTTGACCGTGCACCACAGAGAGTCCCGCAGCGATCGTGCATAGCATTGCGAAGTTCCGTTTGATTTGAATTGTGCGTTGCATAATTGTTCCTCACTTTCTACTTTGATTCGACCTGAAAGTCATTGAAGTAAATGACACTGTCGGCCTTAGTCCAGAGACCGGTCTTGCCGGCACCGGTGAATGTTGAATCCTCAACATCGAAAAGCTTATGCCCGTCGAAACTTACAGTGAAGAGCATTCCGTGAAAGCTCACGCTCAACATGCTCCACGTTTGCTTAGGAACGTCATGCTTCACGCCGTATGTCTTGGATGCCGATCCCTTTGGCGCGAGAGACCTTCGCTCGCCATTTTCTACTTTGTAAAGCACTACATTGTTTTCGAGTGCATTGGCCCGCACGATGTAGTAATTGCCCGGATCACGGTAGCGCCAAACGAGTCCCGCTCCCTGGTCGACATTGCCCGATATGGTTTTGAATCTCACCGTGACAGTGCCGTCCTGGAGGCTGACCTTATCCCAGATTGCCAATGGAAAACGTCCTGCTGTCGTATCGTTGGAAACCTGCGCAAAGACATGTGGTTTGCTGGGCACAGACTCGTCTATCCGAACTTCCCATTTAGGGGCGCCGCCATTATGTGTCATGGCTACGGTCCAGCCAGCGGGTGTGGCCCCCGGTCTCACATCGTCGAAGTTGATCACTTTTGCGGAGCAGACTCCTGTAGCTGAAAGTAGGATCGCGATGAGGGGGGAGTGTTTCATACCTATGTGGCAACACCATTCTGAACCATTAAGATTAGGGTTACCTGAGTAGAAGATTAGGGTTACCTTAGTAGCCCATGACGCTCAACGAAGACAGTTCAAAATCTGAAGCGGAAGGAAATCTGGACTCTCCTGGGCGGTTGAGCGGCAATCGGCTTGCCGAAGAAGGGAGAACTTAGATCCCCGACATAGCTGACATAGTTCACTCTATTCAGAACATTGAAGGCGTCGAACCCAAGCGCCACGGTCGGCCCCTTGTCCTTTTTGGCGGCGGCCAGGAAGAAATCGCGCGACCAGCGAAGATCAAGATCCGCATAGCCAGGTCCCCGCAAGCTATTGCGCGGCACGCCTAGAGGCCGGTCGTTTGCGAGCCCGTCGTTGTTGTCATCGCGTCCCGTAGTCTCGCTGTAAGGTTGGCCGGAGTACAGCGACAATGAAACCCCAAGTTTGAAATATCGTCCGGGCGTCACAGTGCGCAGTAAGCTGAATCGGTTTCGCTGATCAAAATCGGCCCGCGCCCACTCGCCGGAAAGATCGTAGTTATTAGCGGGACAATTGTTGATACCTGCGGTACTACGGTTGCCGTTGGTCGTGCTCCCACCGATGTTGTTGTACGCACGGCCTAGCGTATACTGCACCATGCCAGTGAAGTATCGCGTCACCTTACCTCGTAACTCAATTTCGAGGGAATGAGCCTCTAGGTCTCCAGCGGATTCGATCTGCCGCAAGACGCTGAGATTCGGGTCTGGGCGTGCGACGTAAAGTGGTGGCGGCGGCGCATTTAGGTCGCGTGACCGGAACAGATGAACTCCACGTATGCCGGTGTAGTTGAGAGTCAGTGTGGTCGACTTTCCCAATTGGCGCTTCGCGCTGGTGCTGTATTGGAGCGTGTAGGGGATCTTCACTCCAGGATCTAAACGGACGACGTTCGTAGGCCCAACCGCAAGGGGGCCCGGAAAGAGCGCAGAGCCCAGCTTGGTTATGATTTCTATTCGGCCACGGCCCGGTCTCGAATATTCTGCGGAGTAGGGGTCTTGGTTAATTTTTACCTCTTGGATCGCCGACGCGGAAACCCCGGCTCGCGAGCCCTCGACGCCATCCACGATTAGAGTGACACCGTTCGTCCCAACAGAACTTGCGTCGAGAAAACGGGACATCGTGCCAATGAAGTCCTGGTCGAAAATCGGAAGATCGTCCAGGGCGGAGCGGTCCATTGTGACCGTGTCAAGATTGTCGGACGCATTTGTGCTGACCTGGGTGGCTTCTGCACCAACTGTCACCTCCTGCCGAACATCGGCCAGAACTAAGGCGACATTTATTGGCCGTGGAGGTTGATTTCCAACCCGCACCCGTGAAACCGAAGGCTTGAAGCCCGGGTGTTCGATCTGCACGTCGTAATTACCGGATGGCACCCCCTCGAATCGAAAGGCTCCCTTGGAATCCGCGCTCGGAGTTTGGACTTCTGTACCATCCGATCGCGTAAGCGTGACTTTTGCTCCGAGAACTCCTGCCTGATGGGGGTCCGTCACTGTCCAGAGAGGGGGTAACAGGATTGGTCTTGAGCACTCAGAATTGCGTGCGCGAAGAAGCCCACAAGCAAAAGTGCTATTAGCGTTCGGGTCATCGATCGCCAAATTGTAAACCATTAATCTTAGGGTTGTCTGAATACGCGTGCAATCCAATGCCCTTCGGCCAACGCCGCAAACCGAAAACCCTCCTTTCGCCTAGTTCTCTCTCAGGAAATCCTAATGTTCATTCGGTATGCTGCGATCAGAGCCATTTGGTCAAATTCATTAAGGACAACATGAGAACGATTTTTCGCGTGCTTCTTTCCCTGGTACTGCTTGCGGCACTTGCGATGCTGGCGGGTGGGCAACCGGCCGTGCGAGACGGCGCTAAAAAGAGTTCTGCCACAACGAAGAGCCTTGCACCGAGCCGCGAAAAGCCGCTAGTCTTCACCGAAGCCATCCCGCTTGAGAACGCCAAAGGGCGATTCGATTACTTCGCTATGGGAGGAGGCAGGTTATTCGTTGCCGCCTTAGGAAGCAATGCCGTCGAAGTAATCAATGTTGGTGGGCGAATCCTCGACCACACCATCACGGGTATACCGAATCCGCAAGGCGTAGCGTTTTCGCCGGAAACCAATAAGCTGTTTGTGGCCAGTGGCCGGGGCAAAGTATACATTTACGATGGCAAATCCTACGACGCAATCGCGACCGTCGATTTCCCAGGGGGAGCCGATAACCTGGGCTACGACGCGACGACCAAGCGCGTCTATGTAGGCTGCGGCGATGACGAGAAAACCGGAGCCATAGCGATGATCGACGCCATCACCAATCAGAGGGTCGCCGAAGACTACATGCTGGGTGGCGAGCCCGAGTCTTTTCAATTGGAAAAATCCGGACCTAACATCTATGTGAACGTTCCGGATCTGAAACAGATCGTGGTGATCAATCGCGCTACCAAGCAGATCACACGTTCGCCGCTGAACGGAGTGGAAAGCAACTTTCCCATGGCACTCGATGAGGCGGATCACCGTTTGTTCATAGGAGTCCACGTTCCGCCGAGACTCGCGGTGTTCGACACGAACTCGGGGCGAATGGCAGCAGCGGTCTCAAGTCCCCAGGACAGCGACGATCTGTACTTCGATGCCGATCGCAAACGGTCTACATTCCGGGAGGCGAGGGTTACATTCAGGTGTATCAAATGACCGATCCCGACCATTATCAGGACAAAATTCCGACGGCCATCGGCGCGAAGACTATTACGGAAAACAGGGGAAGGGCTTCGATCGGTTTTATCTAGCGGTTCCCGCTCGCGGCGGGCAGAGTGCAGAAGTCCGAATCTACACGGTTCAGGATTAAAAGACTCTTCTCTTAACGGGTCGTGAATCTGATGAGACAATAGCGCGAATAGACATGCGGATTCTGGTTGTAGAGGACGATGCCAAGGATGGCTGAGTTGCTGCGGAGAGGCTTGGCCGGGCGTGGTCACACCGTAGAAATCGTCCACGATGGGAGTCAGGGTCTACATAAGTCTCAGAGTCCGCAGTTTGACGTAATTGTGTTGGACGTTATGCTACCTGGCGTCGACGGACTTGATGTCGCTCGGCAGCTTCGCGCAAGCGGTGTACGCACACCGATCTTGATGCTCACAGCCCGCGATTCGGCCCAGGATATTGTACGCGGTCTGGACGTGGGAGCCGACGACTACTTGACCAAGCCCTTTTCGTTTGATGTTCTCGCGGCACGGCTGCGGGCCATTGCCCGCCGCACGACTACAGAATCGGCGTCTGTTCTGCGGGTGGCTGACCTGACGTTGAACAACGCGACGCACGAAGTACATCGTGGAGAAGAATCATTCGTCCTGACTCGAACAGAGTTCACGCTCCTTGAACATCTCATGCGCAAAGCTGGCCGGGTGGTATCCCGTCACGATCTTATAGAGAAAGTTTGGGGGATTGATCGAGAAGTCGGGAACAACACCGTGGACGTTTTCATTTTTCAGCTGCGAAGCAAGCTTGAGTCCGGTAGCTCCCGTCGCCTGATTCAAACCGTACGCGGATTCGGCTACACCATGCGCGAAACCGAGGACTGATGAATTTCGCATCGATTCGTGTTCGGCTCACCGCCTGGTATCTAGTGATGCTCGCGCTCGGGCTCGGCGTATTCGGCACCGGCAGTTGGTTCGCGATGCGTGCGAGCGCATTCGATGCAATCGACGACGAATTGAAAGACCGAATCGGTGGAGTTGAGAAGTTCATGCAACTTCAAATAGCATCGCTGTCACCTGTAGAGATCCGCGACGAATTTCGAGAACACTCGGTACTCGGGCCTGGCGGTGACCTTTTTCAGGTGTGCGACGAGAGG
>Ga0105242_10003589_pt1 | contig 12067 bp, 10 predicted proteins | sample KBSM24metaG_FD_81521 | JGI IMG/M metagenome (GOLD analysis project Ga0105242, IMG submission 81521) | Miscanthus rhizosphere microbial communities from Kellogg Biological Station, Michigan, USA - KBS M2-4 metaG | ecosystem: Host-associated > Plants > Roots > Rhizosphere > Soil | place...
AGCAGCATCGGGTTCTGGTTGTTGCGGGCGTTGCCGTACTTGTGCACCCACGTGCTCGGGTAGGCCTGGAGCACCCAGCGATGCCCGAGCGCGGACTGGTCGCCGGGGCCGTAGTAGTTGTCGAGCAGCGCGAACTGTTCGGCGAGTGCATGATGATTCGGGGTCACGTCCCGTCCGAATTGCACGAGCGACGGATCGCCGTTGCCCTGCGGCATATCGCCGAACACCTGGTCGTATGTGCGGTTCTCTTTGATGATGTAGAACACGTGCTTGATCGGCGAGCGCTCGCCGGGATGCATCGGGATCGGATCGCGGCCGTGACGATCCCGGCCGTGCTCGTCTCGATCGTCGTCGTCACGGCCTCTGGCGGCGTTGTCGTCCACTGGTGGCAGGACGTCGTTGTTGTCGCGCACCTGCTTCGTAAAGCGGTCGAGCTCCTTGCGATTTGGCACGTCCAGGATCGAGATCACCCCCACGCGATCCTGATAGCTGCGCCCCTCGCCCGGCGGCACGGTCGGCGCAATCGATCCGAATCCGTAGCCGCTGGCGATGAAGAGCCGGTCTCCGGTCGAGTCCACGATCACCGCCGTGGGATACCAGCCGGTCGGAATGAGCCCGCGGACGGCATCGTCCGAGCGCGCGCCAACGTCCACGACCGCGATGGCGTTCTGCGACGCGTTCGCCACATACAGCGTGCGTCCATCGGGTGTCACGGTGACGGCGTTCGGCGAGCTGCCGAGCAGCGATTCGCGGTCACTGCCGCCGACGTGCAGTGTCTTGACGACTGAGTCGGTGAGGGTGCTGATCGCGGACACGGTGTCGCTGTTGGCATTGGTGACGTACACACGGTCGCCCGCGGGGCTCAACGCCAGACCCGTCGGATGGAGTCCCACGTCGATCGTCTTGATGACGGCGTTGCTCGCTGTGTCGATGACGGAGACGGTCCCGCTGATCGGAATCCCCGTCCGCGGGTCGACCGCGACGGGGAACATGCCGTCGGTGACGTCGGTCGGCCCGGGGATCCTGCCGCCCCAGTTGCTGACGTACACCTTGGAGCCGTCGGCCGACACCACGGTGGTGTACGGATAGGTACCGACGGGAATGCGCTTCACGATCGCGTTCGTCGCCGTATCGATCGCGGCGACTTCGTTCGTCATGTTGAGCGCGACGTACAGGCGTGAGCCGTCCGGGCTCAGCGAAAGGCCGCTGGGCTCGGCTCTCGCGATGGCAATCGCCACCGTGGCGGCAAAGGTCCCGTCAGCGGCGCGGGTAAATACCTTGACGTCATTGCTCGCGCCGCCTCCGACGTAAATCCTGTCGCCCGCTGGACTGAAGCCGACGCCGACGAAACTGTTCGAGATGCTGATCGTCTGCCTGAGGGTCTGCGAGTCGACGTCGATCAGGTGCAGCGCACGCGAGTTGAAGTTGCTGCCGGTGACGACGGCGAGAGTGCGGTGATCGGGGCTCAGTACCATGCCCAGCGGACGGTCGTTGACCTCGATGTGCGCGCCCGCCGGCGTCAGCAGCTGGCCGTTCGGCACCACGAATCGGCCGTCGGGCTGCGCACCGACTACGAAGTGGCCTCTCAAGGCCATGGCGGTAGTTGCTAGCGACGAGATGATGACGAGAAACCACATCATGAAGCGGCCGGGCTGCTTGAACATGAACGCCTCCAAGGCGAGAACCCTACGCCGCTGATATGTAGACTTTGTGAGCCTCTTGTAACTTCGCGCGCTGTCGGGCTTCGCTTCGCGAAAGTAGGGCACCTGCCGTCACACGCCGCGCTTGTGTTACACGGACGTGCAAGACGTTCATCTATCGCGCGGGCTAGGATTCACACGACATGGCCGCGATCAACGAACTCTTCCGCAGGCCGAGAGTCGCCGCTCAGTGCCTGCACGAATCGAGCGTGGCATCGTGAGCCTGCGCGGATCCGTGACCGTCACTCGTGTCGAATGGTCGAAACTGTTCGCGCAGCTCAAGGTGCGACTCGCGCTTGCCGCATGCGTGGTCGGTCCGTTCGTGTTCGCAGCGGCGATGCGAGTGCAGACCAACCTGCCGACCGACACGCTGTTTGGGCGTTCAGTCACTGACTCCGGTTTCGCAACGCCTCTGGTCGTGCTGGGATTTGCCGCGCTCTGGGTGTTCCCCGTTCTCGCGAGCATCGTCGGCGGGGACCTGTTTTCGGCCGAGGACAGACACGGCACGTGGGTGATCCTGCTCACGCGGTCTCGGAGTCGCATCGAGATATTCACCGGCAAGGTCATCGCTGCGCTCGCTTTTTCAGCGATCGCCGTCACGGTGCTGGCCCTCAGCAGCATTGCTGCCGGAATCCTCGTCGTCGGGCGACAACCTCTGATCGATCTGTCAGGGATATTGCTGACACCCGGGCAGGCTGCAATCCGTGTCGTGCTCGCGTGGCTGACCGTTCTGTTGCCGGTCTTCGGCTTCACGGCGCTTGCCGTGCTCACCTCGATCGTCACGCGCAGCAGCGCGGCCGGCATCGGGCTGCCTGTGGTCGCAGCCATGGCGATGCAGCTCGTCGCATTCCTGGACTCGGCGCCGATCGCACGACAGATGCTCATGACGTCCGGATTCGAAGCCTGGCGTGGCCTTCTGACAGAGCCGACGTACTTCGGGCCTCTTCTCTACACGACGTCGGCCAGCCTTCTGTACGTGGGGGCCTGTCTTGCCATTGCTTACCGCGTGCTGCTGCGCCGAGACGCAGGAAGATGATGAGCGACCACGCAATCCGCAATCGCATGTTGCCTGCAGCCGTCATGGCCCTGGTCTTGTCGGGCTGCGGGGCCAGCGGCATCACGTCGACTCGTATTGAACGTGCGCTCGAGACGACGTTCGCGAACCTTGTCGAGCTTCAGGCGTCGCGGATGGGACTCCGGCCGGTAAGCGCACCCGACTTCGCGGTGACGGCGATCTGCCACAGGCCGGCTGACCACCACGGCGCCGGAGCCGGCGAGTGGAGCTGCACGCTGGTCTGGCAGGGTCCTGACCGCCGGACGCTCCGGGACACCTACGATCTCGTCGTCGCCACGGATGGCTGCTTCAGTGCGACCGTCGCCGGCGAGAACCTCGGTGGGCCTGTTCTGAAGACGCCGGACGGACGCCAGGTGAAGAATCATCTGTACGCGTTCGAAGGCTGCTTCGATCCGACATAAAGCGACGTGTGATGGTCGAATAGCGCGCTCAGTACTCGCATTTGACGCTTCTTACGATCACGGATTTGACGTTGGTGTTGCCACAACGTCATGTCTGTCGACGACCATGGCGCGCCGCCGCGCTTCGCCGCGGCAGATGCCAGGAGGAACGTTGTATGCGCCCAACCTTGATTGGTAGTTGCGTCCTTGTTACCGGTCTCGCCGTGGTCGGGATGACATCCCGCACGCAGGCAGACCACCCACGCGTCGACTTCGGCACGTTCGTCCAGGATCAGCTGAACGAACATACCGAACAGTTGTTCGGCTTCAAGCGGCCGCTCGATCAGAGCGCGCTCGGTCCGTACGACGGCGCTGACAACCTGCAGGCGATTCAGCTCGCGCCGGGCCTCCACGCGTCGCTGGTATCGAGCAGCGTTGCGTCTGCCGCCGACCAGATCGCGATGTGGCCGGACAATGATCATCCGAAGTTCCTGTTCGTATGCGACGAGGAAACATCGGTTCCCGCCGTGCAACGCGTCGATCTGTCGAAGCCAGCGAACAACAACGCGACGACGATCGTGACCGGCCTGATCTCCTGCGATCCGGTCCGGCGGACTCCATGGGGCACCATCATCGTCGCGGAAGAAGCCGGCGCCACAGGCGGCTTCTACGAACTCATCGATCCCACGCACATCACCACGCCCATCAACGTGATCGACCGGGACGCTGGGACCACCAGCGATCCGCTTCACATGGTCAAGCGTCAGGCTGTTGGAAGCCTGTCGTTCGAGAGCTTCGCGATCCGGCCCGACGGCACGATGATCTACGGCGATGAGCTGGCGCCAGGTGGCGGCAATGCCGGCGGGGGCATCTACAAGTTTGTGCCTGCCGTTCCGTTCATCGGCAACGGGCCGATCACCGCGCCCGCACAGTCGCCACTTTCGTCGGGATCGGTGTTCGGCCTGCGCGTCGCAGCGCAGGGCTCGACCAATTGGGGTCAGGGCGCCGAAACCGGCAATGGCGCGTGGGTGCCGGTGAACCTCGCCGGGGCGAATGTCGTCGACGCGAAGAACAACATCATCCTGCGAACCGCTCAGGCTCTACAGAAGTTCACCGGTTATTACCGCCCTGAAGACATGGACATCGATCCCATCGCAGCCGAGAAAGGCGTGTTCCGGGCGTGCTGGGCCAACACCGGCCGTATGAGCCACACCGACAGCAGCCTGGTCGAGAACAGCGGCGTTAAGGCCGAGATCATGTGCCTCGTGGAGAATCCGCCGAGCACGGCGGCGCCCAACCCGGTGACCGGCGCCATCCCGACAGTGGATCGCTTCGTCGTCGGAAGCGAGGAACGGGGCATGTTCGACAACGTCGCGTTCCAGCCCCACAGTGGCAATCTCGTCGTCCTCGAGGACAACTCGGTCACATCCGTCAAGAGCCTCAACCCGCTCGTCACGGAGCTCCGCGGCAACGATTTGTGGATCTGTCTGCCGGATGGCGACGACGACGATGTGCTCACCGACGGGTGCGTGCGCTTCGCGTCGATCCGCGACACCAGCGCCGAGCCGACCGGGTTCATCTTTCTCGGTTCCGGCGAGGAAGCGTTCGTGAACATTCAGCACCGCGCTGCCAACGATGCGCTGGGTCCCGGCAACCACGGCGCGTTGATCAAGATCTCGGGCTTCAACGTGAGGCCTCACCGCGACCATGAATGCGACCGTCATCACCGCGGCCAGGATGACGACGACGATTCGAACTGGATGTGGAACTGGAGAAAGTAGCGATGCACGTCGAGAGGCCGGCGTCCGCGCCGGCCTCTCGCGCTGCGCGCGGCAAGAGTTTGCCGGCTCGTTGCAGTGGCATCGCCGAATTGTCATCGCCGCACACGATCATCGGCGCTCTTCAAAGGAGTGTGCAACATGATGTGGCGACGACTTCACAGCGCCCGTGCAGCGCGAGTCATCATCGGTACGACGGCGGCGATCGTTTCTGCAGCGGTCTGCGTGGGCCTGGCAACCGGACCCGACAACGAACGCCGAGACCACGAGCCCGACTCTGACAACTACACCATCGCGCTGTTCGGCGACATGCCGTACAACGAGCTCGGCCGGCAGCAGTACCCCGCGTTGCTCGCGGACATCAACGCCAGGCACGTGGCATTCTCGGTCTTCGACGGCGATCTGAAGGCGGGCGGCGACGGGCCGTGCGCCGATGCGGTGTATACGACGGCGATCGACCAATTCAATACGCTTCAGCGTCCGCTCGTGTGGCTTCCCGGCGACAACGATTGGACCGACTGCTGGGGTCGCTACGGCACCAGCACGCTGCCGTACTCCGACCCGCTCGAGCGGCTCGCATTCGAGCGCGCCCTTTTTACGTCAACCGATCAGAGCCTCGGCAGGCGCACGCTCACGCTGACGCGCCAGTCCGCCGAAGGCGGTCTGTATGCCGAGTATTCCGAAAACGTGCGATGGAAGTACGGTCCCGTCGTCTACATCGGCCTGAACGTCCAGGGATCGAACGACAACTTTCCGTACGCCGGCGTTGACGGCGAGACACGGCCGCAGGCCGAAATCGATCGCCAGCGCATGGAAGAGCGCGCCCGAAAGGCCGCCGACCTTCAGTGGCTCCGCGAAGGGTTCGACTACGCGAAGCGGGTGCGCGCCAAGGGCGTGATGGTGATCCAGCAGGCCGATCTCAACTTCAACAACGAGCAGCACCTTCCCGACTCGCGGTCATGGGATGCCTTCCCGGACTATGTGAACGCGCTTCGGGCCGAGACGCTGGCGTTCCGCGGCCAGGTGGCGCTCGTTCACGGCGATGGCCACTATTTCAAGCTCGATAAGCCGATCAACGGACCAGGCGACGGCGTGCTCGCGAACTTCACCCGGGTCGAAACGTTCGGCGCACGGAATACTCATTGGGTGAGCGCCACGATCGACACGAGCAATCCAAACCTGTTCGAGTTCACGCAACGGATCGTCGCGGCGAATACGAAATGACCGGTTCACAGGAGCGCCGGACCATTCCACCCGAAATGATCCGGCGCTCTCCGGCGCTACCGGGCACCAACCGCATACAGCTTCATCGTCGTCAACCCTGACAATCGAGACCAAGTCATCGAACGACCGCCACGTGAACGTTCTGAAGCTGCCTTAAAACCGCACCAATCGTGCGAAAAAACCGGCTGAAACCGATTCATCTGAATCGAATTCACCGTAATTTGATGGATTAAAAGGGGGCTGACGGTTCGATCGTCTTGTCACGTCATGACTCTTCTACTACGATAAGCGATAGTAGATGCCTCCGTCGGAGTCGGAAATCCTTGCCGCACGCTTAGCGCGCATGAAGAGCCTGATCGATTCACTGGAGAAGGTTTGCTCCGAAAACGCCGAGCAGCAGCAACTGTTCCTCAAACTCAGACAGGAAATGGCTGCCGCACGCGCGGGTTTAAAAAGTTGAACGTCAATGGCGTCAGGCGAAGAAGCCGTGTTGTCCCAGCCGCTGTTTCAGCTTTGGCACATCGACACCAAGACGTGCCGTATCACCCAGGCCACGCCATCCGCTCCCTACTGGGTCACCGTGCATGACGGTTCCGATCTCGTCGCGCAGGGTACGTTTCGCGACCACGACGACGCGATCAACTTCGCGGTCGAATCCATGCGCCGCCCGCCGCGCCGACATCGGATCATCATGTAGTCCCTCGCACGATCGTCTACTCGCGTTCTCGAGCCTTGGAGTTCGGTCCTAACTCCCCGTCGTCAACCCGTCACATCTTCAGGAGCGCGTTCATGACACACCGATACCGTTGGCTTATGGGAACTGCCGTCGCGATCACCGTGGTGACAACACTCGTGGCGTCGGCGCCCATCGGACGAGCGGCAGGCTCTGACGACGACAGCGAATCGAAAATTCAACGCGGGTTTGCCATTGCTCCGGTACACCTGACGTTGAAAGGCAAGAATCGCGAGCTGGTCGGTCTGGGGAGTTACATCGTCAACTCGACGGGCGATTGCAACGGGTGTCACAGTGGACCGGCGGGCGAGTATGCCGTCGGCGGTGATCCGTTCCAGGGACAACCGGCAGTCGTCAACAAGGACGCCTACCTGGCCGGCGGTACTCCACTGTTTGGACCGTTCTTTATTCCGCGCAACCTGACGCCAGATGTGAGCGGACGAGCGGAAGGAGGCGCGTCCTACGAGGAGTTCCACCGCACCATGCGTACGGGCATCGATCCCGATCAGGCGCACCCGCAGTTCGGTCCCTTCCTGCAGGTGATGCCGTGGCCGACGTTCCACAATATGACCGATCACGACCTTCGCGCGATCTACGAATACCTGAGCGCGATCCCCTGCATCGAAGGCGATCCAGGACTCCCGCACCCGCGGCCAATCGGCACCCGCTGCCAATAACGCGCAACACGTTCGACGGCGACGCTCAGCCCGAACACGCATCTACTGTTGTGGGCTCACCGATCGCGGTGGCCCACAACGGGTTTCGCTCGTGAGCTATTTGTTCAGCGGCAGCACAACGCCAGCCGAGAGTCGCTCGCCGTTGAAGCTCGCGACGGAGTCGAAGACGCGACGATAGTCGAATTGCACGCGGATGCGAATGTTGGGACTGCCGGTGCGAAAATCGACACCGCCGCCCAGTTGCAGGGCAAAGTCGTTGATGTCGCACACGCCGCAGTGATAGAGGCCGACGAGCACCTGGGCATATGGCAGCACGCGGAAATCGGTGTTCGCCCGGATGCGCAACCCGCCCATGACGTCCAGCACGGTCCCCCCGTCGAAATGATTGAAGCCGACTTCGCCCACCGGTCCGATGAACGGCACATCGCGCTTCAGCGTGCTGGCCACATCGAAATGGGCGCCCGCATTACTCGTGGAGTCAGGCTCGTGGTACACGAAATCGTAGTTCGCGCTGAAATCGGTGAAGAATGGGTCGCGTGATTGCGCTGACGCGGGATGGACGAACAGCAGGACAAATACTGTGAGCAACGAAGAAAGTCGAGTTGTCATAACCCTCCATCGGCCGGCCTAAAGAGCAAACGCGAGGCCATCCGGAGCGTCTCCAACTCACGTGATCGCACGGCGGATGCGAAAAAGATTTCGCTTTTTAGGTACCTATCGTCGCGACGAGCCCGGCAGCGGTTGGATGATCGCGTTGGCAAGCGCGCCGCTGAACTCCGTCATCTCGCCAGCTTTTTTGCCTGGCGCCGGCAGCAATCGCGCCGCGAGTGGCTTGTTCCACTTGAACGCGAGCGTCGCCACATCGCCGACGATGCTCGCGATCGCGGCTTCGCTCGTGTCGCCAGGCAGCGGAACAGTGTCGACACCGCCGGCGCACACGGCCGAATAGGCAAGGATCGAGTCGAGGCCGTACGTTCCTTCCGTCCAACGGCGCGTGAGCGTGGTCTCCTCGAGGACTGGAATCATGAGACCCGAATAACCGGTCTGTTTGACCGGCACGTCCTTGACCGCGCGCGTGATGATGCCAGCGGCGGTCTCGGTCCCAGGCGAACCAAACGGCGCGCCGATGAACGACTCAATCGCGGCGCCGATGGATGACTGACCGCCAGGCGCGGGCGTTGGATCGATGCCGGCATAGGTCCACGTGCTGCCAGCCGCGGCCTTCATCGCCGCGGTTTCAACAGCGCTCAGATGCACGGACAATGCATCGCTCAGCGTCTTCGCCGCCGTTCGTGGATCGTGATCGCGCGCGAACACATCCATCACGACATTCGCCGCTTCCAGTCCGATCGCAAAGCTTCGTGGTCCGCCGCCGGGATGCCACGCGCCCGGATAGAACGGCCCGAACGGCTTCAGCATCGCAGTCGCGCCGAAGTTGAAGTTGCCTTGTCCGTGAGGACTCCGCTCGCCCACTGTCTTGATGATGCGCGCCGCCTGCCGGACCGCGTTCCAGTGGATGCCATCTTCACCGGCGACGATGATGTTCGCGTTCAGGCGGTTGCCGGGTTCCGAAAGGATGTCTGTGATGAGGTCGACCGAGGCCGTGTCGTCGGTGTCCTTGACCATCGCGGGACCGACATTGGGCGCGAACCGCAGCGTCGCCGCGAGATCGTTGATGCCGTGCAGCACCGCCATGGCGTCGGTCCGGTTCAATTCGCGCGTGTACTGCGGGAACGGTTGCGTGGAGATCCGAATCCCTGCGACGTCGTACCCCGCTGCCTTGACCGCGTCGCGTACCTGACTGAGGAAGGTGACCGCTTCCTGAATTTGTGACGCGTAGGACTTCGCGTCGATGGTGATGAAGCCGGTGATCGCACGGATCCGCGGTTTCACCGTGGCGTCCGCGCGAATTGCCGGCGCGAGCGCCACGGCCACGAGAACAAGACCGCACAGAACGCGTTTCAGGTGATGCATGGGACGGTACTCTACGACATCTAGTGCGGTCGGAATGTCTTCCCGGTTTCCAGCAGCGTCTTCAATCGCGAAAGAATCCGTGGCCATCCATCCGCATTCTGCGCATACGCCGGATCGTTCTCCGCCCACTCATCGTTGGTCACCACAACCTTGACCGCTTCCGTCTCAGGCGTCAGCTCCACTTTCACTCTCGACATCACTGCCCCATCGCCCATTCCGAACCGGTATTCGAGCAACGTCGGCGCCTCCACTCGCAGCACCTGACCCGTCACATACCGCATCGGCTTTCCATCTTTCCCCAGCCCCGACCAGGTCATGGCCCCGCCAGGCCTCAAATCCACGTCAAAGTCAGCGCCCATGAAGATCTTCTGATTCGCTTCTTTCGAAACGAACCCATCCCACACCACCTCCAACGGGGCAGCGATGTAATACGTAAAAACCAATGGTCTCTGTTCCATACCGATGCTCCAGTCGCCCTGATCAGGGTAGTTCGGCACTGCGTCGTCTTCGAAGTCAATTCTCGGCGTCGTCAAACGTGAAGATCGTGACCGGCGCCGGCACGCCGCCAAGAGCCTCATAGAAGCCGAGTGCGTGCGTGTCCTCGTTGTCGGCCGGGACGAACACGACCGAAATACCCGCGGCCGCCGCTTGTGATCGCAACGTAGACATCAGCTGACGGCCGACACCTTGCCGCTGCCAGTCCGGCACCACCGCGATGTCGTAGATGAAGACCTCGGATACCTCCGCTCGCGTCAGTGGCAGCGTGTGGGCAGTGAGACCACCGACCATCTGCCCGTCGACGAAGGCTGCCAAAGCCCAGAAGTCGTCTCGATCGAGCAGCCGTGTCAGGTAGGCGTCGCTGAGTGCCTCGGCTGGCGTCGCGAACACTCGCGTCATGGTCGCGAAGAGCGCTCTCGCCACCTCGATGTCGGCTACTGACAATCGCTCGACGCTGATCTCTCGCATTGGCAGTGTCATGTCCGCGGACGATGTTCACGCCGAACGTGTCGCACGCCGCATCCTAAACCAAAAGCACCCTGGGCGAACATACGGCGAATGTGCTACGCTCCGCCGTCGGGGCGCTCGCCGGAGCGAAGGCTGATGTCCACTGTTTCAGAGTCGCTCTCGCAGCTCGAAGTGCTGGTCGTCGACTGCCAGGCCACTGCCGCAGCTCCGCATGGACATCTCCTCGAAATGGGTTGGGCGCGCGCAGGCACGACGACAACGCGCGCGGAGGCACGGCTCATCGCGCTTCCGCACGGGGAGCACATTCCGGCCGCCGTGATGCGCCTGACGGGCATTTCTGAACGAATGTTACGAGACGGCGTCGATGCACAGGTGGCCTGGCGCGAGTTGTCCAACGAGGCCGCGACGCTCGCCCGTCAGCCGGCGCCAACGATCATTCACTTTGCTCGATTCGAGCAGCCCTTTCTCCGCACGTTGGCTGGCGGGGCGCTTCCACTCGACATCATCTGCACGCATGACATTGCCCGGCGCCTCCTGCCCGATCTGCCCCGCTGCAGCGTGCGCGCCCTCACCGGGTACTTCGGCAGCGGCGTAGGCGCTCTGCGTCGCAGTGCCGAGCACGTAGAGGCCACGGCATTCGTCTGGCGCGAGCTGATGCGCCTGCTTCGCGACAAAGGAATTTCCAGCTGGAGCCTGCTTCAGGAATGGCTCGCCGACAACGGCGCTCCGAGGCAGCGCAGGCAGCGCGTGTGGCCGATGCCGCGGGAAGTCCGGCTCGCACTGCCGGACGCGCCGGGCGTCTATCGCATGCTTCGAACGAGTGGCGACGTCCTCTACGTCGGGAAGGCCGCCTCGCTCCGCCGTCGCGTCAACAGCTACTTTCGGAAGCAGACCGGCGTACCGGAGCGGACGCTGGAGATGCTGTCCCAGGCGCGTGGGATCTCGTTCGATGTCGCGCCAAGCGCCCTCGAGGCGGCGCTGATCGAGTCTGACGAAATCAAGCAGCATCGACCGCCCTACAATGTCGCGCTCACCGCCGAGGACCGCACGTTGTGGTTCGCACCGCCCGACCTCAGCGCCCGCAGCGTCCACCCGTCGTCGCACTGTCCGCTCGGGCCGATTCCCTCGGCCGAAATGCTCGACGAATTCGGCGCGCTTGCAGCCGCTCAGAGTCGCGCGCTCGGCTCCAGTCGCTGGCGTCCCGACCCGGTCACGTTCGAAGCCGGTTACACCAGGCTCTGCGCGGCGCATCCTGAGCTCTCGCGACACGACATCGGCGCGCACGACAGACTACTGCGACTGGGAACACGCCTCTGGAGAGAAGGCCGGCGAGACCGCGATGGTGAGGAAGACGACTCGAACGAAGCCGACCGCGGATTGACGATATGGACCCCGGAAGTCGTGCAAGCGTCGCTCGAGTGGCTCACCCTGAGGGCGGCACTCGCACGACGCCGCGCGATCTGGCTGACGCGGCTGTTCGATTCGAGCGTGGTGTGGCGCGAACCCGGTGGCGAGCGTTCACGACTCGTCGTGATCGAGGAGGGCGAGGTCGCGTTGAGC
>Ga0105242_10003590_pt1 | contig 12066 bp, 16 predicted proteins | sample KBSM24metaG_FD_81521 | JGI IMG/M metagenome (GOLD analysis project Ga0105242, IMG submission 81521) | Miscanthus rhizosphere microbial communities from Kellogg Biological Station, Michigan, USA - KBS M2-4 metaG | ecosystem: Host-associated > Plants > Roots > Rhizosphere > Soil | place...
CACGTGGTTCATCCTCTTGAATAGATTTGCATTCAGCCAGGGGAAGGGGAATAATTTCCAAACCTTTCACCCACGTTGGTACACGTTGCCATTTACGCAAATAAAGTCTATTGGTAGTGAATGTGCGTGTGAATATACGCATGTAATTACCAACAACAACCCCGTAAAATTGACCACATTTAGGCCACCAAATCAAATGCGTGCAATGAAGAGTTTTCATATCAAATGTTTGTTTAAGTGAACATTAATGCATATTCAGTAAAGATGGATAGGAATAAAAGGGGGTGGGGTTGGGTAGTTCATTTGCATATCCAGTTACCTAGACAACCAGAACACGCATACAAATGTTTTTAATGTCGCCCCAAACCCCCGTTCAGCGTGAAGCTATCTCCTTTAAACTTCGCCCCCTGTGGTCCTTCAATGGCCTGTAAATGAGTTTAAAAGGGATAGGGGAACGAAACCCCCATCCCGTACTTATCACAACCCGAAAACTATAATGTTTGGAATACCGAACACTTGTTATTGCACCTCGGTCTAACCGCCTTGACCAATGATTAATTGCATATGGTGGCATTTGTTTCCCTAGTCGTGTCTATATCCTGATAGGTCAGGTTGTCGGTATTCCATTGGCCTTGTAGGTATCGAATGAGACACAATAAGATACACGTATCTTACTCACTTCTGAGGTACTACAAGGCATTGTTTTAGATCATTTTATCTTTCATCCAAGGTTATTCGTCATTACAAGGCATGACCTTCCCCCCGATGATACGTATAAGCTTACTACTTCCCTGCATTCCGTTGGTCCCCCTTGTTGGACCACTGCCGTTTGCCCGGTTTTCATTCACCTACATACGATACTACTAAGCACTCCTATTACCTTCGTAGTGATATGCTATAAGTTTGAAGGCGCATACCTACCCCCATAGTCCTACCGTTGCCCTATTTGGGTTGATCCCTTATCCAGGGAATCTACAGTATTTCAGACTACTCAATACGTTTCGTTCGGGTCTTACGGGACCGTGAACCAGGACGCTATCCTATTTGCGTATACCTTCGCCAAGGGTTTAGCCCTAGAGGGGAGCCGGGTGTTATACCGTTCCCTCATTCGCATATACAAATATACAACACGATGTTTGGTATTCCAAACATTTATCTAACTTTCTTTAAAGAATAGTTATCCACAATTGGGGAGTTTGGTATGATGTTTGTTATTCCAAACACCCACTATACCAACCACCACCCCACCACTACCCATTCCACCAGGACACACAATATATATAATGAAGTGAGGTCTCACTCAGATGTTCGGTAAAGTAAACTCTTCAAGTGGGAAAATTATCCCATGCCGAAAAAAAGTAGAACCCAAATTCAAAATGGGAAAAATTCCCAGACCGGGGGGTGGGGGCCAGTGAGCGGAGCGCCAGGGCACTCTGTTGGTGGTGGGTCACGGGGGGAACACATAGATCGGGTTCCTGAAATAAAAGGGCCTCTGACAGAAAAGTACGCAAACCCTCCACCCTCCCCCACTCCTTTTATCTTCTTTCTAATCAACTCAGTCAGCTTAAACCTGACTGATCGGATATAATTTGTAGTATTCAATAATAATGCATATATTGCGTAAAAAATTATCATGAATTACGGACAGACGATGAAAGAAATACTGCACAAAGGTTACCGAATAGTAGCAGATCAATATTTACACTATAACTGCTACTACTGGGAGATATATGAAGGTAACGTCAAAGTAGCCTGCACGCTCGATATTGACGATAGGTCATATGACAGCCTGGATGAAGCATTACAAAAAGCACAGAAAGAGCTTGATGCCTGGATTGATGGAAAGAATCAATTTTTCTTCACTCCTAATTTAAGAGTAGCAGTATGAGCAACCACACCGCCTCTCTGAAACGTTTCAAAAAAGAAATACTAAAATAAAATGAGAAAGAAAGATATTGAAATGATAAACACTGTCTTCCGAGGAATGAAGAAACTACGTAATCCTCCATGCGTGACTCATGATAAACAATCTGAAATAGAAAACAATCGGGACTTATTCCTGGCAGAACTTCGCAGTGGTAAGTATAAGAAAGGAACTACCAAATCGGATGAAAAGGGCAATCCAATATTTGATAGTCTTGAAGACCAGGAAGGTTTCTGCGCTTGTGCAATAATGCTTCATCTGTTTGATCCTGAAGCAATAACGAGTACAAAGAAATCCAAGGGAAGCAATCGGTATTACCGGTGAAGACTGTAGGTTCATCCAACATGAATTGAATGACTCCGATCTTACCTTCTCTGAAATTGCAGATCAAATTGAGAAGGAAATATTTAAACGATCTACACATTTACCTTAGTCTTGGAAAAATTCATGCAGATTGAAATGCTATTTGCTTAGTATAGTGAACAGTATGAACGGGGGACGTTCATTATATTCAACATTATATTAGTGTGAACGCACACCGGTATATTAGAATATTAACGCAATCTTAACAATTAGTAATTGTGTGGGCTGTGGGTATTCATTAACTTCGTAAAAATTTTTAATATGGATCACTCAATAAACCCAGGGTTCGCGCTAGGATTGGTCATTATAATCTTCGGACTATCATTCTATATGACGTTCTTCCTGGTCAAATTTTGCCAGGAAATCATAAGGGCCTTCAATAGATTCCTGTCATATAAAAAGCCTGCATCTACGGTAAAATAGATACAAGCCACTATAAAATGTATATATTAAGGCAATTTTGCTGTAAAACTGATACAAATAAAAAACATGTATTGTAATCCAAAACTCAAACGTCTTCTTAAACAAGCGGGGGAGATCATTTCAATCTTTCAAAATACGAAGGATGCACCCCAATGTCCCACGTTCCAACTCCATCCTTTCATGGAGCCGGGGGAAAAGGATTCGGAAGTAGTAACCATTGTCTTTCAGAACATAGGAGAATTGGAATGGAATTTTCTCGAACCCTTATCCAAGTACTGCATCGATAGAAATGTTTCTTGGACTATCCGTGTTGAAGATGAGGGTCATGATTTATGTATCGATATTCGTTAACCATTTAAAAATCAATCAAATGACACAAATACTAATTATTGCCGGGATGGTATTCGTGGTAGTATTACTTACCCGACATGTACACAAAAGCGAAAAACAAAACTCTCACACATTATGATTCTACATTTCAACAAAACAAAAGATGGTAAATATATTACTGACAAAGGAATGGAAATTGATTACGGTTTAATTTGTGCATACCCTCATGATCTATTTGCTAATGGAAGTGGTTGGGTACAAGTACCTACTTCTTTTCTCACAGATGGAGAAGTGAAAATAGTAGGTATGCATGTAGGAGGTGCAACCAAATCAAACAAGGGTCTGTCCATACCGGCTCCATCAATAAATCATCGTCCTCATATTCAACTACCTGAAACATCTCTTAGACAACCCTCTGGTTCTTATATGTTGAATGGAGAAACATTTACCGATGAACAACTTACAGAGATTAGACTGAAGGGTTTCCTTGTAGAACCCATAAATATTCCTGAGGTAATGGGGAACTTGGATGACGAAGATTTGTTCCAGACATTGAGAGATCAGACAGGTACATTTACAGTTAACACCGAATATCTTATTGGTGTGTTAGGACTGCAAGCGAGGCCCAACAAGAACGGATCGGTCCACCGCTGGTATCATCCTTCATTTGGTGAAGACAGGTCCGACAATTGGCTCCTATTCGACCTGGATTCAGACCCTATACAAAGCCTATTACCAAAGATATTTAGGCAGGGTGCGAGTTTGGGGACGAGGGTTCTTAAATTACAAATTAAAGCTGCAATAGAGCAGCATTAACATATTAAAATTTTTTTATGGCAGACGTAAGAAATCTTGCAGTACTGGCAATGGCCGACAAAACTTTCACAGTTGTATTTATTGATTCTGATGATTATCATGGGAATAAGAAAGTTTGTACTTACACTGGTACTTTGGAATTGGAAGGCTCATTTGCAATCATTAGAGAGTGGGCAGATATAATGAATCTGAAAGGTAATGGACCTTTACATACGAAAGAGTTAAAAGCTATTCATGTTATCCCGGCTCACACAATTTCTTCCATTGATTGGTTTGTGTCTCCGGTTGTAAAAATGAAACAAAATGAACACACTGATAGTGTCGCTTAATCTTATTCCTTATTGGAATGATGATGAGGAACTTCCCGAAACCTTTCCTCCCCTGGATACAGAAGATGTACCGGTGGCAGGAAGGTATGAAGCAAATCCTGATAAGGACTATCCATCTTGCCTTGCAGAAAGATTGTAATAATTTTTTATGATCTTTATCATAAAATAAAATTATAATTATTTTTTGTGATAAATTTTGTGAGGTAACAAAAATGTCCTTATATTTGTGTCCTAAACTTTATAAGATGGTAGCATTAATAATTTTAGGAATCGTTGTAATCGCTGTTGGTGGAGTATTGATTTATCGTAACAATCAAAAAAAGATTGAAGATACTGCCAAGGATGTAAGTGATACAATTAAAGAAATAACAAAGTAAAAAATTTAAATTCAGAAACTTCGATGCAAACTTTGATCATGATAGTGGATAATGGAATTAATGGTAGAGCCAATGAAAAACATGGCTCCGGAGATTCTATGTACTATGATGATTTATAAGTTTTGAATAAGTACTTTTAGGAATCCCGGAGCCGCCCACGCAGCTACCGGGATTTTTGTTTTTATCCCCTTGTAGCAGACTGGTGTGGGTTGCGGTCTTTTAAACCGAAGGTCAAGGTTCGATTCCTTGCGGGGGGACTACTGGCTTTGAAGCATTGTAAGCGATGTTACCGGCTCTTAACCGGAAGAAGAAGGGGCAGTACCTTCCAGAGTCACAATTTTGGGACGTAGTTTAGTGGTTGAGAATGATTCCCTTACAAGGAAAAGACCTGAGTTCGATTCTCAGCGACCCAACAAAAATTTGGATAGTTCATTGACATATTGTATTTTCGTTCAATGGAATGCAACATCGATCTGTTTGTAAATGCACAAGGTAAATTATGTTTAATAGAACATAGTATTTACAATTGGAACAACATTGATTTGTATGAAGTTATTGGAGTGCAAGACAATCAGTTGTGGGTATTGCAGAAATTAAATATCTTTTAAAAACTCCCCTGTCGTTTAATGAAAGGACGACCCGCTTCTAACGGGTAAGTGGGGGTTTGACTCCCTCCGGGGGAACAAAAATAACCATGAAAGTAACGTTCAAAGAAGAGGGACACCTCTATGAATCGATTCCAGCCGTTTCCTGGACCTCTGTTACCAAAGTGGTAGAGAAGTTCTGCCCAAAGTTTGACGAGCGTAAACAGGCTCTAATGAGTTCACAGAATGAACGTAGTAAATGGTACGGTATTTCAATGAATAAAATAGTCGATCTTTGGGAAAAAGAACGTAATCGATCTACAGAAACAGGTAGTTGGTTCCATAATAAGATGGAAATCAAAGCCATAAAGACAGGAAAAAAGATTCATAGGGGTAAAACCATAGAAGTATATCCTTCTCCCTTTGTAGATGGGATAAAGGTGGCCAGGGATCAGGTACTTACAGATGGTATATATCCAGAACACTTGATTTTCAATGAGAAAATAGGGGTTTGTGGACAGTCTGATCTTGTTTTTGTGGCTGACGGAATAGTTGACATAAGCGATTACAAGACTAATAAAGAGATGAAACTCAATGCTTATGGTCATCAATATGGTAATCCACAGATGATGTTGATACCTGTTAATAATTTAGAAGATTGTAATTTCTATCACTATGCTCTTCAACTTTCTATCTATATGAAGCTCATATTGATGAAGAATCCGGCTCTAAAACCAGGAAAATTGATCCTCATTCATGTAATTTTTGAGCTTGAAGGTCATGATGAATATGGTTTTCCAATCCTAAAAATGGATGATAATGGATATATAGTGAAAGAGATCAAGAAATATGAGGCACCATATTTGGAAAAGGAAGCAGTGGCAGTTTTGAAAGAAATGTATAATAAAAATAAGGCGAATTAGCTCCAATGTAGAGCAGGAAGCTGTTAACTTCTTGGTTGTTGGTTCAAGTCCAACATTCGCCTCAAGGTTTTGTCACAAATTTGTCGTATATTTGTGACAGAATAATTAACTTTGTAGGGTGGCGAAACTGGCAGACGCACCGCCTTGTCTCGGCGGCAGAGGACCCTTTGAAAACACGTCCTCTATGGTGGTTCAAATCCACCCCTTACAGCAATGCCTTATAAGGACAAAACGATACAAAAAGAAAAGAACAGAGAATACCAAAAGAAGCATTATCAATCTAATAAAGAATATTATATAGAAAAAGCTTCCAAAAGTAAACTCCGAATTAGAACTTTAATAAACAATTTAAAGTCTAAATTGGGTTGTAGTAGATGCTTAGAAAATGATCCAGTATGTTTGGATTTTCATCATCGAGATTCTAAACAGAAAAAATTCAACATAGGAAAAGCCTTAGTTGATGGTCTAAGTGAGGAAAAAATAATGAATGAAATAAAAAAATGTGATGTTCTTTGTTCTAATTGTCACAGAAAACTTCATTTTAAAATTGCGGGATAGAGTAACGGTAACTCGGGGGTCTCATAAGCCCCGTCTATCCGGGTTCGAATCCCGGTCCCGCAACTAAAAAAGCGGTATAAGCGTTTCGGTAGCGTGCGTGGCTTCCACCCACGAGGGGTCAGTTCGACTCTGACATGCCGCACACAGGCTTCAGGAGCCTATAAGGGACCTAAAATCCCACCTGGATCAAAGGGATTTAGCTTCAGATCAGGAGAAATGATGATCGTTTGAAACCGATAGATCGCCGCCCTGGTATCCCTTTTTTGGCCCTCTCGTCTACTGGCTAGGACGGCGCTCTTTCCAAGCGCAGAAAACGGATCGATACCGTTGGGGGCTACAACAGCACCCAGGACGCCTCTCATTGAAGCGCACTTTCCTGGGTCATTAATCGAGGGTGTGGTGTAATGGCGTGCTCGTCTCCCTGTCACGGAGAAGGTTCCGGTTCGAACCCGGCACTCTCGGCACATTGATCCTTAGCTCAGCCCGGTTAGAGCAACTCACTCATAATGAGGAGGTCGGGGGTTCAAATCCCTCAGGGTCAACACGATTCGCATTTTGCGAATTGCGAATTGGGATGTAGCTCAGTTGGTTAGAGCGTCCGTCTGATACGCGGAAGGTCGTAGGTTCGAGTCCTACCATCCCAACATTAGCCACTTTTTCAAAAAATTGACTTATTATTGTTCACGAAAACGTGAGTGTTCACATTTTGTGAACGTTCATGAATAATGAACAAGTGAAAATAATGAACATGTTTGCGTATCGCAAACAGCGAACAAATGCAAACGGGGTGTCATGTCCCAAGGCTGGCGATGGACCCTTGCAAGGTCTGTGGGAGGGTTCGATTCCCTCACGCTCCACCAAATTACATTTTAAATTCAATTTCCAGGTATGAAAAAATTATTTCTGATTTTTTTTCTTTCATTCATTTCTTATTTTTCCCAAGCTACAATTATTACAAAACAATTTAATATCTCCGGCTATGGGAATTTTAATGTTGTACAGTATATTCCAGCAAATGCCACCGGCAAACTACCTACTTTAATCTTCTATCCAGGCAGTGGCGAATCAAATTCAAATGTAAATGGTCTTTATGTTAATGGTCCCTTGAAATTTATTCAAGCAGGATGGTCACCTTCCTTTATTGTAGTGGGGATACAACCCAATAATGGACTTCCTACATCTTCATCTGTAGTGGATAAAATGCTTACCTTGGTATTTAATGATCAAGTCTTGATAGATACTAATAAGTTTGCATTAACGGGTTTAAGCTATGGTGCAGCAAGTATAATGGGTTATTTTCAATCTACTGGTACTATTCATAAACCGATTGCACTCATTCCAATGTCTATAAATATCTATGGACAATGTGGTAGTTATTATGATAATTCAGAATATTTATGTGGTACTGATTCACGTTTTGCAAATACCCCTACCTGGGGGTTTTGTGGCACTTCTGATAGCTTTTGGGATGCTATGAGTAAGTTTTTTATCCTACTTAACAAAGCTGGATATCCTAATAAATTCACCGCTTTCAGTGGAGGTCACTGCTGTTGGAATACATACTATGATCCCAACTATAAAGAATCAGGAATAAGCATTTATGATTGGATGCTTCAAATAGATTTACCTGTTATTTGGGGTTACTTTCAATATAATGAATATCTTGATCAGTTAGAATGGAGTGCTCAAGGAGAAACAAACAATGATAGGTATGAAATCCAAGAAAGTGATGACGGTATAAATTTCAAAACTATTGGAACTGTTCCTTCACAAAATATTCAAGGAGAAGCTTATTACACATATAAATTTTAACAATGAAAAAGATACTTATTTTGTTATTATCAATGGTTTTTTTATCATGTCATAAGGATATAAAGTCGGTTTCTCCTACCACTCCCCAAAACAAATACTATCGTATAAAACAAATTGACAGGGATGGTAAATTTACCTATTCAAAAATCCTTATAATCAGAAAGTAAAATTTGGAAAATATAAATATGTTGTCTATATTTGTCGTAAAAACTTATGGCACTTATTGCAATGGCTGTATATTCTACTGAGGAAAATGGTAAAGATGAATATCTAGCCAAGACCCTACAATCTTTACAAGATACAGTAGATTTCGATAAGCATAGACTTATACTGTCTATAAATGCTTTTACTAAGCATACTTCTTTTATTCTCAGAGAATATACAGACATTATTGAAAAAGTAATTTGGAATAATAAAAATATTGGAACAGCCGAAGCTATTAATAAAGCTTGGGCTGTTCGTGTTTCTGGGGAGAACGCGATTAAAATGGATGATGATGTAGTAATTCATCACAATGATTGGATTTATTTAATGGAAGAATCCATTCGTAGGGACCCTAGTATAGGTCAGGTAGGATTGAAAAGGAGGGATTGTTTAGAAAGTCCTATTTCTACCGATGAATTTTTTAAATCTAAATTGAGAATGCTCTCTCATAATCTTGGTGAAAAATGGATTGTAATTGAAGAAGTAAATCATGTAATGGGTACATGTGTCATGCATTCTTCAGCACTTTTAGATAGAATTGGATATCTTTATCAACCCAAACTTTATGGATTCGATGATTCTTTTATGTCTCTACGTTCAAAATTGGCAGGATTTAAAAATGTATTTCTTCCAGGTATAGACATTGAGCATATTGATAGAGGTGATACTGGATTTCAAAAATGGAAAGAATCTCATGCTAATGAATGTTGGATGAATTATCAAACTACAGTAAGAGAATTTACTAATGGAACAAGAAATATTTACTACAATCCTTTCAAATAATGAATAAGACAATTGTATTAACAGCAATATACCAAGAATTCTGGGGGACCAAAGAATTTAGGAAATCTATTGATCGATTAGGTTTAGATTTATATAATGTATTTCCTCCCAATACCCCACACAAAGGAAATGGTTTTATTTACCAGTATTTTTATAAAGCATTTCAGGATTTAAAAGGTAAATATGATACTGTTATTTATTCAGATGGGGCAGATACATTTTTTCAACAATCATTTATTCCACCTAATGATGAAATAATTTATTCAGTTGAAAAAGCAATATGGCCACCTCTTCCTAAATTAAAAGTTTTATACGATGAATATTATGGTACAAAGGATCGTGATTTTTTAAAAGATCATCCTTGGAAATATTTGAACGGTGGTAATTGGTGTGGACCTATCGATCTTTTGATAGAATGGTATGAACGATATGGATTGAAAGATTTAACTGGCGATATAAATGGTCAACTAGAACAAACTGAAGCTTTCATTAAAGCAGATAAGGATGCATTTCCTATCGTGTTTGATCATGCTTGTGAATATTTTCAGACTATAGCTTTTGAACATGTAGGAGATTTCAGTTTAGCAAAGGATGGAAAGTCACTTAAAAATAATATAACAGGTACTATTCCATGTATTTTGCATGGTAATGGACGTACAGAAATGAAACCAATTTACGAAAGATGGAAATAAAAGATAATATCGTCCTCCTCGGAGGAGGTAATCATGTTCAATACTCTATTGACATAATTGAAAAAGAAAATAAATACAATATTGTAGGAATCATAGATTCGATAAAGAATATTGGAGAAGAATTATACGGCTATAAAGTTATTGGAAGGCAAGAGGATATTCAGGACCTTTCACTTCTTTATAATTTTACAAGAGGTATAATTACAGTTGGAGATAATTGGACAAGATGTAAAATATATGATCACATCGTTAAAATATTTCCAGATTTTAAATTTGTAAATGCTATTCATCCTTCAGTAATAATAGGTAATAATGTAAAAATTGGAAAAGGTATAATTGCAATGGCAGGAGTAATATTTAATCCTGGTGCAATTGTAGATGACTTTTCTTTTTTTGCAACCGGCGCACAAATCGAACATGATTGTTATGTAGGAAAATTTGCAAGCGTTTCCGCAGGTTCAGTGTTAGGTGGTCATGTTCACATAAGAAGTTTTTCTGCTATTACATTAGGAGTGACAATACTTGATCGAATTACAATTGGATACAATACAGTCGTTGGATCAGGATCACTTGTCATAAAAGATTTACCTAATAATGTATTAGCTTATGGAAACCCGGCAAAGGTAATTCGAACAAGAGAACAAGGAGAAAGATTTTTAAAATAATAATATGACAGAATCTCATTCTATACAATTGAAAGAACAAGGTTATTGTATTATACCAAATTTGATTTCATTACGGGAAATTGAAGTTTTAAAACTTGCTTTAAATGATTCATTTAATAAGCATAGACAAATACAAACTAGTAATGGAAATGATATAATAACTGAGGGTGTTGCATTACATTTACTTTTAGATAATCCTTATTATATTTTTTTCTTGGAATGGTTAATTTTATATTCAGGATTGGGTGAATTTATAAAAAATAATTATTTTAAATCCAATTTTATATTAAATTCTTTTAGTGGATTAAATAATTTACCAAATCAACCTAACTTTTCTTCCATAGTTCATCGTGACTTAAGATTCTATACGGGAGAAATACCGGTGATGATAAACACACTTGTTATGGTTGATGACTTTACTGAAGATAATGGTCCGACTCTATTGTTACCAAAATCCCATTTAAATGAATCTAAACCTACTGATGAATATTTTCATCAACACGCAATCAAAGCCATCGGTAAAGCTGGTAGTGTTTTATTATTCAATGCAAATGTTTGGCATGCATCTAGTTTAAACATCTCTAATAAGGATAGAAGAGCAATACCGATAACATTCACCAAATCTCTTATAAAGCAATTATTAGACTATCCCAGGGCATTAGGATATGATAAGATGGAAACATTCAGTGAATCAATGCAACAGATTCTCGGTTATCATGCTCGTGTTCCAGCCGACTTAAATGAATGGTATCAACCTTTTGATAAACGTTTTTATAAAAAAAATCAAGATTAATATGGCAGCACAAGGAGTACATAAAATCACCGCTGATTTTGAACAAGCTCTCTGTAAATACACAGGAGCACCATATGCAATTGCATTGGATAATGCAAGCAATGCTTTATTTCTTTCATTGTATTACGAAATACATGTTTCAGGAAAATACCATTACCCTCCCACAATAACAATTCCTTCCCGAACATATCCTTCCGTTCCTTGTGAAATTATTCATGCAGGAGCAACCATAAATTTTAGAAAGATAAAAGGAACAACTATTAGAGGAGCTTACCAATTATTTCCTACTAATGTTATGGATAGTGCATTAAGATTTACTAACAATATGTATATATCAAAAACTTATATGTGTTTATCTTTTACTGGTCCATATAAACATCTTAAATTAGGAAAGGGGGGAGCAATTTTAACTGATGACGAGAAGGCATATAAGTGGTTTAAAAAGGCTCGATTTTCTGGGAGGGATGAATGTTCATATCATGAGGATAAC
>Ga0105242_10003591_pt1 | contig 12063 bp, 14 predicted proteins | sample KBSM24metaG_FD_81521 | JGI IMG/M metagenome (GOLD analysis project Ga0105242, IMG submission 81521) | Miscanthus rhizosphere microbial communities from Kellogg Biological Station, Michigan, USA - KBS M2-4 metaG | ecosystem: Host-associated > Plants > Roots > Rhizosphere > Soil | place...
CTGGTGGAGCGGCGGGCTCTCAGCCCGCCGAATCAAGAGGCGGGCTGAGAGCCCGCCGCTCCACTGAGCACTCAGGACTCAGGACTACTCCCATGTGGTCTTTCCGTATCACGCTCGCAAAACTCCGCCCGTACAACGCGGCGAACACGCTCCGCGTGGTCGTGGTGAGCGTCGCATTCGCGGCGTTTCTGTACGGCGACTTCGTTCTCTTCCGGCGTCTCTTCGGCGCGGTGGCGAACGTGGAGACGGAAACGCCGCTCTTCGCGCTGGGGTTGCTGCGCAATCTCCTCGGGCTCGTGTTCCTCGTCGCGAGCGTCGTGCTCTTCTCGTCGGGCATGACCACCGCGATCGGCTCGTTCTTCACCGACCTCGATCTCGACATCTATCACGCCGGTCCGCGCTCGAAGCTGCGGATCGCGCTGGCGCGGTGGCTGAAGACGTTCGTGCAGAGCGCGACGGTGGTCTTCCTCTTCCTCCTGCCGCTCTTCATCGCATTCGCGCGGCAGTACGAGAAGCCGCCGAGCTTCTACGCGATGGTGTTGATCAACCTCGCGCTGATGCTGGCCATCCCGGTGACGCTGGCCTCGCTGCTGATCATCGTCCTGGTGCGCTGGTTCCCGGTGAGGCGCGTGCACCAGATCGTCGCATCGATCGCCGTGCTGATCCTGACGATGGTCGTGATCGCGTTCCGGATGAGCCGCCCCGAGCGTCTCTTCACGGAGATCAATACCGACGACATCGCGCGCGTGCTGCAGGCCATCGAGCTGCCGGCGATGAGCATCTATCCGAGCACGTCGCTCGCGTCGCTGATGACGCACGACGTCGCCTTCGCGGTCTCGCCGCGCATCGTCATCACCGCGGGCGTGCTCTTCGCGCTGTTCGCGGCCGTGGCACGCTCGTCGTATTTCGCGGCCTTCGTGCGCGCGCGGGAGAGCATGGCCCCGGTCGCGATCGGCGCGACGTCGGCCACGCGCGTTCTCGACCGGCTCGTGGCCCGAGCCTCTCCGCCGGTGCGGGCCATGGTCGCAAAGGAAGTGCGCACGATCGGACGCGACGTCGCGCAGTGGTCGCAGGTCTTTCTGATGGCCGCGCTGCTGTTCATCTATCTCTACAACATCCGCATGCTGCCGCTCGGCGGCGACGCGCGCGCCACGATCGTCGCCTACGGCAACCTCGGAATGGCGGGATTCGTGATCGCCGCGATCTGTCTCCGCTTCGCGTATCCGTCCGTGTCGTCGGAAGGCAAGGCCTTCTGGATGATCCAGACCGCGCCGGTGTCGTACCGCCACTTCATCGTCGTGAAAGTGCTGGTCTACTCCGCACCGCTGACGCTGCTCGCGCTGTTTCTCACCGCCTTCGCCAACCTGATCCTCGGCGCGAACGCGGTCATCTGGACATTCACGCTCATCGGCGCGTCGATGCTCGCCGTCACGCTCGTGAGCCTCGGCGTCGGGATGGGGGCGCTGGCCCCGAACTTCAATGCCGAGAACCCTCTGCAGGTCGGGCTCTCGCTCGGCGGCTTCGCCTACATGGCCATCTCGATGGGCTACGTGGCGGCGATGATGCTGCTGATGGCACGCCCAGTGATGGGGTACTTCATGTGGCGCGTGCTCGGTGAGCGCAGCGGCGTGGCCGCCGCCCTTCCGGTCGTGATCGCGCTCACTGTCTCGATTGCCGTCGCGGTGATTCCATTACTGATCGCGGAACGCCGCCTCACACGCGCCGGGGAAACCGATTAGAATCGTCACGTTCTGAACAACGGACGCAAGGAGAAGAAATGAGCGACATTCCTCCGCCCACCGTGCCGCCCGCAACTCCGCCGCCGCCCCCGCCGCCGGCAGGAACGAGCCCGAGCTCCGACCGCACCCTGATGGTCGTCCTCTCGTACCTCGGCCTGCTGGCCCTCATTCCGTACCTCACGAAGAAAGAAGATCCGGACGTCCATTGGCACGCCAAGAACGGCGTCGGCCTCCTGATCCTCGACGTCGTCGTGTGGGTCGTGTTGTTCATCCTGCAGATGATCTTCCGCAACTCGGTGGTCGGCTGCGGGTTCGCGACGATCAGCTGCGTCGTCTGGATCGGCATCCTCGTGTTGCACATCTATTGCTTGATTCAGGGAGTCGGCGGAAAACGCCCGCGCATCCCGGTGGTCACCGATTTCGCCGAGAAGACTCTGTAAGGAGAATCGATGTCCGAAATGAATCCTCCCGGTGGCTCGTACACCCCGCCTCCTCCGCCGCCCGGCGGCGGAGAGCCCGCTCCGGCGGGCGGTGGCGGCGGTGGGATCATCTATCCGACGACGCCGCCGAAAGATCCGATCCTCGTCCTGGTGCTGAACCTTCTCCTCGCCGGCGGCGTCGGCTACATCATCATCGGCCAGAAGGTGAAGGGGATCGTCGCGATCGTCGCCTGGGTCGTGCTGCTCTTCGTCACCTGCGGCGCGGGCAGCGGTTTGATCGGCATCGTCGCCGCGATCGACGGCTACCTGCAGGCGCAGCAGCTCCAGCAGGGACATCCGGTCGGCGAGTGGACGTTCTTCAACGATCACAAGTGATCCGAGTGTCATCCTGAGCCTGAGCGCAGCGAAGGTGAAGGACCCCCGGCGTTCATGCGCCGCGGGTCCTTCGCCGTCTTCGCGGCTCAGGATGACACGATCACGTTCCGCAAAATCCACCACCCCACCACCACCGCGAGGCTCGTCCACGCGAACCATGACTTCATGAACAGCGGCGGAGTCTCTCCGCGCAGGAAGTCCGGTGTTCCGTAGACGCCGCCGAGCATCACCGCGAAGAGGAACGGGTTGAGTTGGAACGCGGCCGCGACGTGGCCGTGCAGCAGCTGATGCAGCGCGCGCGTGGTGCCGCAGCCGGGACAGAGCAGTCCCGTCATCCGGTGAAAGACACACGGCGGATAGAACGAGCCCGCGCCCGGCGGGAACGTGTAGAGAATCCACGCGCCCACCGAGACGACGGCGATCGCGCTAGCTGTTCGCCATGCCTTCGCGGATCCCCTGCATGAACGCAGCGCCACCGACCAGTGCATAGATGATGAACACGAGCAATCCGAGACCGAACGCGATCAGGCACCACATCTTCGCGTTCTTCGACGCCGCCATCGCCCCCGCGACGTCGCCGCTGCGCAGTTTGTCGTTCACCTGCGCGGCGAAGATGATCGCGACGATGCCGAGGGGCAGACAGCAGCAGAGCGTGACCACGATCGACTGCCAGAGATAGTTCGGGATCTGCTGGGCCGGCGGATGGCCGGGCGTGTCGAACCGCGACGGCGGAGGAGGCGTGTACGACGCCTGCTGCGGCGCGGATGGCGGAGGCGGAGGAGGCGGCGCAGCCCCCGTGAGCGGCCGCCCACAATTGACGCAGATGCTGGCATTGTCGAGATTGGACGTACCACAATTCAGACAGTTCACGTCTTCTCCTTTTCTCTTACTGGGACGATTGCGTTCCCTCGGGATACCGGACGAACGCTCCATTCGCGAAGACGATGTCGGCGTCGAACTTCTGCGTCGTGCCGGGCGAGTATTCCTGCAGCGTCCCTTGTTCGAACACGCCGTCTTTCCCGGCGCTGGCGATCCCGTAGCTATCGAGCTCGTTCGCGCGCGACCAGGCCTCGTAGCGCAGGTCGTGCTTCCATCCGTCCATCACCGGGAGCTCTCGGATGTAAGTCGGCGTGAGCAGAGGACGAAGCCCGTCGATGCTGGTGGCGTTCGGATAGCGGTTGTTGTCCGTCGCGTACGCCTCGCAGGCCGTCGCCAGCGAACGCATGTCCGCCATCGTGCGCTTCTGTTTCGCGCGGTTCTGCGCCGTCAGCATGTTGGGGATGGCGATCGCCGCGAGGATGCCGATGATCGCGACCAGGAAGAACACGGCCACGATCACGATGACGACGATCATGGCCGTCTTCGAGCCGCTCCGGCCCGCGGCGGGCGGCGGCGTCGCGCCGCGCGGCGCGCCGTTGGACGGGTTCCCGCAGTTGGGACAAGGTGCGTAAGAGACTTCAGCGAGCTGGGTGCCGCAATAAGCACAAAACGCCATCAGATCTCCGCGTAGCGGGCGGCGGGCAGCGGGCGGCGAGCAGGATCACCATTTTCCTGCCCGCTGCTCGCTGCCCGCTGCTCGCTTCGTTTAAGGATGGCGAATTGTACGACGCGGCTCGCGCCGTCACCACATCATGCCGAGCTGCAGCCGCGCCGCCTCGGACATCATGCTGCGATCCCAGACCGGATCGAACACGACTTCCACCTCGGCGTTCTTCACGCCGGGCAGCGACTCGAGCTTCGTCTTCACGTCGCCGGCGAGCACCGGACCCATGCCGCAGCCGGGCGCGGTGAGCGTCATCTTGATCTTCACGCTGCCGTCTTCGAGCTCGCAGAGATACACGAGCCCGAGGTCGACGATGTTCACCGGGATCTCGGGATCGAAGCAGGTCTTGAGCGTTTCCCAGACCATCTCTTCGAGCTTGTCCGTGGTCAGCTCTTCCGGCTTGACCTCGGCGATCTCCGCCGGCGTCTTGCCGATCGCTTCGACTTCCTGTCCGGAGACGCGCACCATGAGGCCGCGGTCGGTGATGAGCGTGAAGGCGCCGCCGAGGGACTGCGTGATCGTGGCCTGCGCCCCCTTCGGGACGAGCACTTTCTCGCCGCTCGGAATCATGATCGCCTCGGCGTTGCGGGTGAAGGTGACCTCTTCGCGCATTTTTTGGCTACTCCGTTGTCACTTTCTCGGCATTTCCCTCGAGCGCGCTCTTCAACGTGTGCCATGCAAGGGTCGCGCATTTTACGCGCGCCGGAAACTCGCTCACTCCCGAGAACGCGGCGAGGCGTCCGAGATCTGCCGCGCTGAGACCGCTGGCGTCGCCGGTGACGAGCCGGTGAAACGTGTCGAAGAGGCTCTCGGCCTCTGTTTTCGATTTCCCTTTGACGGTCGAGCTCATCACGGACGCGGACGCCTTCGAGATCGCGCAACCGTTTCCGGTGAAGCTGACTTCCCGGATCGTGTCGTCCTCGACGCGCACGAAGATCGTGTAGTGATCGCCGCAGAGCGGGTTGTATCCCTCGACCCGCTTCGTCGCGTCCGCCATCTCGTGGAAGTTCCGGGGGTTCTTGTTGTGGTCGAGGATGACCTGCTGATAGAGCTCTCGCAAATCCGACATTTTCGTTAGTTGCCCCTCATCCGCGCTTCGCGCACCTTCTCCCCGCCAGCGGGGAGAAGGGCTCTCGGCCCAATGCGTCGCGAGTGCCCCTCGCCCCGCGATAGCGGGGAGAGGGTGGCCGAAGGCCGGGTGAGGGGCGCAATCGAATACATCAGCGAAATACCTCGATGACTTTCTCGAGTCCCGCGACCAGCACGTCCGCCTCTTCCTTCGTGTTGTAGAGGCCGAAGGACGCGCGGCCGGTGGCCGGGACATTAAACCGCATCATCAAGGGCTGTGCGCAATGGTGTCCGGTACGGACGGCGATTCCCTGCTGATCGAGAATCGTCCCGATGTCGTGCGGATGAACTCCTTCGAGGACGAACGAGATCACGGCCGCCTTCTCGCGGGCCGTGCCGATGATCCGCAGCCCGTCGATCTCCTGCAGCCGCCGCGTCGCGTAGAGCAGCAACTCGTGCTCGTACGCGGAGATCGCCTCGAGTCCGATCGCGGAAACGTAGTCGAGCGCCGCGGCGAGACCGACGACACCGGCGATGTTCGGCGTACCCGCCTCGAACTTGTACGGCAGGGCGTTGTAGGTGGTCTTCTCGAAGGAGACCGAGAGGATCATGTCGCCGCCGCCCTGCCAGGGCGGCATGGCGTTGAGCAGCGCCTCGCGTCCGTAGAGCACGCCGACGCCGGTCGGGCCGTAGACCTTGTGTCCGGAGAACGCGTAGAAATCGCAGCCGAGGTCCTGGACGTCGACGCGCATGTGCGGAACGCCCTGCGCGCCGTCGATGAGGACGAGCGAGCCGTTCGCGTGGGCCGCGGCGATCATGCGCTTGATCGGATTGATCGTGCCGAGGGCGTTCGAGGCGTGGCCGACCGAGACCAGCTTCACGCGCGGATTCAGCATCCGCTCGTACTCGTCGATCTGCAGCTCGCCGCTGTCGCTGACCGGGATCACGCGCAGGATCGCGCGCTTTTCGTCGCAGAGCATCTGCCACGGCACGATGTTCGAGTGATGCTCGATCGCGGAGATGACGATCTCGTCGCCTTCGCGGACGTTCGTGCGGCCCCACGACTGCGCCACGAGGTTGATCGACTCGGTCGTGCCGCGGGTGAAGACGATCTCCTTCACGTCGCGGGCGTTGAGGAAGCGCTGCACGAACGTGCGCGCGTTTTCGTACTCGACCGTGGCGATCTCGCTGAGGTAGTGCACGCCGCGGTGCACGTTCGAGTTCTCTTCCGAGTAGTAGCGGACGATGCGATCGATCACCTGCCGCGGTTTCTGCGTCGTGGCGGCGTTGTCGAGGTAGACGAGGTTCTTGCCGCGGGCGTTGCGGGTGAGGATCGGGAAGTCGCTGCGAATGGCGTCGACGTCGTAGTCAGAGGGCAGAGGGCAGAGGGCGGAGGGCGGACCCGCGGCCCCGCTCCGAATTGCCTCTGCGCTCTGCGCTCTGCGCTCTGCGCTCTGCGTACTCATCGCGCTCCTCCTCTCCTCTCCGGCAAACGGTCGGGCATCGACTGGAACAGCGCGCGGCGGATCTGCTCGCGGACCGGCTCGACTTTCATCCGGTCGACGATCTCGCCGGCGAACGCGTAGACGAGGAGATTGCGCGCCTCCTCTTCGCCGATGCCGCGCGAACGGAGATAGAACAGCGGCTCCTGCTCGATCTGTCCGATCGTCGAGCCGTGATTGCACTTCACGTCGTCGTTGTGGATCTCGAGCGTCGGCTTCGAGTCGATGATCGCCGACTCGGAGAGCAGCAGGTTCCTGTTCTCCTGGCGCGAGACCGTCTTCTGCGCGTCGGGACGGACGATGATCTTCCCGTCGAAGATGCCGCGCGCGTTCTGGTCGAGGATGCCCTTGTACAGCTCGTGGCTCTCGCAGTGCGGCTTGATGTGATCGATGACGGTGCGGTTGTCGAGATGCTGCTTCGCCGTGCCGGCGAAGAGTCCGTCGAGGACGATGCTGGAGCCTTCGCCCGCCAGGGCGACGTTCACTTCGCTGCGCGCCAGCGCGGCGCCGATGGCGATGTTGTGCGAGGTGACGCTCGCTCCGCGCGCTTCGTGAATGTAGACGTTGCCGACGTGATACGCGTCGAGCGACTCGCACTGCGCGCGATAGTGATCGACCAGCGCTCCTTCACCGGCGATGATCTCCGTCACCGCGTTCGTAAAGTACGCGCCGGTGCCGACGTATGTCTCCGCGATCGCGACCTGCGCGTTCGCTCCGACGACGAACTGGTTCCGCGGATGCGACCAGATGCCGTCGCCGTGTCCGATGAAAAGCAGGTGAATGAATCCTTCGACGACCGTGCCGGCCGGGATGGCGATGCGGGCGCCGTCCTGCATGTTCGCGAAGTTGAGCGCGACCATGGCGTTGCGTTCCCAGTCGGCGTAGTGGCGCGCGTCTTCCGGCGCCGCGAAACGCTCGCCGCTCTGTTCGGCCAACCGGCCGTTCACGAAGACGAATTCCGCCGACGCGCCATGGAGGGCGGGCGTCTCGCCCGCCGGCGGACGGGACGTCCGCCCTCCTTCATCGAGGCGCCAGTCGATCTTCGACAGCGGCGCGAGGTTCGTGTACTTCCACTCCTCGATCCGCGGCGTCGGCCAGCCGAGCTTCGCGAACGTTTCCGCGGCACGTTCCCGGATCACGCCACTTCCTCCTCGATCCAGTCGTAGCCCTTCTGCTCCAGCTCCTCCGCGAGCTCCTTCCCGCCCGACTTCACGATCCGGCCGTTCGACAGCACGTGGACGAAGTCGGGGATGAGGTAGCGCAGCAGGCGCTGGTAGTGCGTGATCACGAGCACCGAGTGGTGCTCGCTGCGAAGATTGTTGATGCCTGTGGCGATGATGCGCAGCGCGTCGATGTCGAGTCCGGAGTCGGTCTCGTCGAGAATGGCCAGCTTCGGATCGAGCACGGCCATCTGAAAAATCTCGTTGCGCTTCTTCTCGCCGCCGGAGAACCCTTCGTTGACGCCGCGGTTCATGAACACTTCGTCGAGCTCGACGACTTTCATCTTCTCGCGCGCGAGCTCGAGGAACTCCATCGCGTCCAGCTCTTCCTCGCCGCGATGCTTGCGCACCGCGTTCAGCGCGGCTTTCAGGAAGTAGATGTTGTTCACACCCGGAATCTCGACCGGGTACTGCATGGCGAGGAACACTCCCTCGCGCGCCCGCTCCTCGGTGGGCAGCTCGAGGAGGTTCTTCCCCTCGAACGTGACGCTTCCCGAGATCACCTGGTACTTCGGCCGGCCGGCGAGCACGTTCGCGAGCGTCGACTTGCCCGAGCCGTTCGGGCCCATGATCGCGTGGACCTCACCCGGCTTGATGGTGAGGTCGACCCCTTTGAGAATTTCCTTGCCGTCGATTCCGGCGTGCAGATCTTTGATTTCGAGCATTTCCAGTCCTGAGTCCTGAGTCCTGAGTCCTGAGTCTTCCGCTGAAAGTCCTACTCAGGACTCAGCACTCAGGACTCAGCACTCATCCAACGCTTCCTTCCAAACTTACTCCGAGCAACTTCTGCGCTTCCACCGCGAACTCCATCGGCAGCTCGCGGAACACTTCGCGGCAGAAGCCGTTGACGATCATCGAGACCGCGTCTTCCGCGCTGATACCGCGCTGCTGGCAGTAGAAGAGCTGGTCTTCGCCGATCTTCGAGGTCGAGGCCTCGTGCTCCATCGTCGCCGTCGAGTTGCGGACTTCGATGTACGGGAACGTGTGCGCGCCGCATTGGTCGCCGAGGAGGAGCGAGTCGCACTGCGAGTAATTGCGCGCGTGCTCGGCGCCCTTCATGATCGTCACCGCACCGCGATACGTCTGCTGGCCGTGGCCCGCGGAGATGCCCTTCGACACGATCGTCGAGGTGGTGTTCTTCCCGATGTGAATCATCTTCGTACCGGTGTCGGCCTGCTGATAGTTGTTCGTCAGCGCGACCGAGTAGAACTCACCGACCGAGTTGTCGCCCTGCAGGATGCAGCTCGGATACTTCCAGGTGATGGCCGAGCCGGTCTCCACCTGCGTCCACGACAGCTTCGCGCCGCGGAACGCTTTCCCCCGCTTGGTGACGAAGTTGTAGATCCCGCCCTTGCCGTTCTTGTCGCCGGGATACCAGTTCTGCACGGTCGAGTACTTGATCGTCGCGCCGTCGAGCGCGACCAGCTCCACGACCGCGGCGTGCAACTGGTTCTCGTCGCGCATCGGGGCGGTACAGCCTTCCAGATAGCTGACGGTCGAGCCTTCGTCGGCCACGATCAGCGTGCGCTCGAACTGGCCGGTGTTGGCGGTGTTGATGCGGAAGTAGGTCGACAGCTCCATCGGACAGCGCACGCCCTTCGGGATATAGCAGAACGAGCCGTCGCTGAAGACGGCGCTGTTGAGGGTGGCGAAGAAGTTGTCGGTGTACGGTACAACCGTACCAAGGTACTTGCGTACCAGGTCCGGATGGTTCTTCACGGCCTCGGAAAACGAGCAGAAGATGATGCCGTGCTTGGCCAGCTCGGCCTGGAACGTCGTCGCGACCGACACGCTGTCGAACACCGCGTCGACGGCCACGCCGCTGAGACGCTTCTGCTCATCGAGCGAAATGCCGAGCTTCTCGAACGTAGCCCGCAGCTCGGGATCGACTTCATCGAGCGAGTTGAGTTTCTTCTTCTGCTTGGGCGCGGCGTAATAGCTCGCGGCCTGGTAGTCGATCGGCGGATAGTGCACGTTCGCCCACGTCGGCTCCTTCATCGTCAGCCAGTGACGGAGCGACTTGAGACGCCACTCGAGCATCCACTCCGGCTCTCCCTTCTTCGCCGAAATGAAACGGACCGTCTCCTCGGACAGTCCCGGCGGAGCGACGTCGGACTCGATGGTCGTGACGAACCCGTACTTGTAGTCCTGCTTTGCGATTTCCTGAATTTCGAGATTGCTCATGACGCGGCCTCTCTCGTGGCCAGACTCTGTTTGTCGATGATCGGAACGGGCATCCCGCCGCGAACGAGATCGCCGAGCGTCACTTGCTCGAACGCTCCCTTGATTGCGCGGTTGATGCCGAACATGAAGCGGCGCGAAGGGCAGGCGATGCGGATCGCGCAGGTCGCCTCGCCGTGGTCGTCGAACGTCTCGCACTCGGTGAGATCCCACGGTCCCTCGAGCATGTCGATGAGATTGCCGAGGGTGATGCTCTCGACGTCGCCGTCGAACGAGTAACCGCCGCCGACGCCGCGATGTGAGCTGATCAGGCCACCCTGGTGGAGCGCTTTCAGCACTTTCGTGATCATCGGAACAGGCAGGTGATAGAACTCGGCAATCTCGCGCGCCGAGACCACCCGCCCGTCTTTTCGGGCAAGGTAAACGGAGGCAAGAAGGCCGTAATCGGTGAGTCTGGAGATCTTCAACATCGGCGGTACTCCCGTTGAGGGACCGAAACAGTACTACGTTGGTCCGGTTTCTACAACTACCTGAAAGGGTGGGATGTTCCCGACATAGACACCTCTTGGCGGCGGCGCGTATCAAAGCCCGATGATCACGCTCGCCGCAGTCGTGGTTGCCGCGGCCTGTTCCCTCCCGCCCGACACCCGAATCGTCCTCGAAAGCGACGATGCCGTGTGCGATACGTTCCGGATCTGCCCGGCTGGAACGCCGGTCCGCTTCCGCCTGACGACGTCCGCCACCTGCGACAGTTACTCGTGGACCTTCGGCGACGGCGCGACGTCGGCGGAGCGCGAGCCGGTGCACACGTACGCGAACGCGGCCTACAACCCGGTGGTGTTGATCGCCGGCGATTCGCAGATCACGACCTCGGTCGACACGCGGCCGAATCCGTACGAGCTCTACGCGCTCGCGGCCACGCCCGTCGAATCCACGGTACGGGTAGGACAGACGTTCGCGATCAACGTCCGAAAACGCTTCGCGAACGCCGGAGAGTTTTACATCAACTGCGACGGCGCCATCACCTGCCCAACCACGAAGATCATGCCGAGCGGAACGTCGGTGTATGTGAACGCGACCGCGACGAGTCTCGGCGCAGGCGGCCTTTCCTATTTCGTGGCCCAGTTCGGCGGCCGTCCGGCGGGCGGCGGACCCTTCGCGGTCGTGCGCGTGATGCAGAATCCGCCGGAGCCGCCGCCATTGCCGCCCTGCACGCTCGCGAGCTACCGGATGAATCCGGGCGCGGTCATGGTCGAGCAAGGGCTCGTGGAACCGGCGCAGATCACCGTCGAATCGGAAGTGACGTGCGCGTTCACTCCGGTGGAGCTCGCGCCGGGCGAGGCGCTCGCCGAGATCTCGCCCGCCGCGATCGGCGAATCGCAGACCGTCGCGATTCGCGGCATTCGCGCCGGCACCACCGAAGTGCGGCTGAGCGAGGGCGTGCACGACATCTCCGTCGGTACGGTGACGGTGTTCTGCACCAGGCCGGCGATCGCAGCGTCACCCGCGCGCATCGACCTGCATCAAGGCGAGACTGCGCTGCTCACGCTCACGCCGTCGGGATCGCAACCGTTGTCAGTGAAGTGGTTCGTCGACGGGAAGCCGGTCGACGGAGCAAACGCCGCACAGCTGCTGATCAGGCCTCCCGCCGGGACGTTCCGCTATCGCGCCCGCGTCACCAACGACTGCGGCTTCGTGGATTCCGGCGAATGGGAAGTGGTCGTAGCGCAGGCGCGCAGGCGCAGCGTTCGGAAATGATCACGCTTTCGGCCAGCGCCAGAAGAACGAAGAGAGAAAGCGTACTCGCCGAGATTCGCGGCGATCAGATTCGTGATCGTGGCGTAAGCGTGTGTGAAGACAGCGCGAGAGTCACGCTCGTGATCGTAGCGGTCACGGTATGCGCAAAGGCGTACGGCCACCGCCTCGAGACGGTCGCACAGCGGGTCGAGGTCGGGTGCAACGGCGATCGACATCTCACTTCAGGAGAGGCCGCCC
>Ga0105242_10003592_pt1 | contig 12062 bp, 9 predicted proteins | sample KBSM24metaG_FD_81521 | JGI IMG/M metagenome (GOLD analysis project Ga0105242, IMG submission 81521) | Miscanthus rhizosphere microbial communities from Kellogg Biological Station, Michigan, USA - KBS M2-4 metaG | ecosystem: Host-associated > Plants > Roots > Rhizosphere > Soil | place: Michigan...
CACCGGCTCGGTCGACCTGCTGGTCTGGGAAACCCCCGACCTCACCGGCCAGTCGATCACTCCCTCAACCGAAGGCGGCTCGGTCACCTCGACGATCAACGTCCCCGGCCAGCGGGAGCTGATCAGCTTCTCGGGGACCGAAGGGCAGCTGATCACTTTGAAAGGCCAGGAATCAACGATTGCCAATGGCGAATTGCGGATCCTGGACCCCGAAGGCAACTTGCTTTCCGGCAGCGAAGTGAACTTCACCTCAAGCTCGAGCGGTAAAACCGAAATCACGTTGCCAGGCACGGGGACCTACACGATTGTGGTGGATCCTCCAGCCACCTGGTTCAGTCCCGTTACCGACGGCACCGGCAGCGTGAAAGTCATCGTCTACCTTGGGTCGCATATCTCCTGGGGAGGGGAAGGAGCAAGCGAGCCGCAACTCGTGAGCCTCTCACCGGATAATTGGCTGTCTGGCGGTGCCCCCGCAGCGGTGTACTCGGATATTCCGCCTGGCTGGCCGATGTCCACGGCATCAAGGCCCCGCGCCGCAGTTGATCGACTGGGGGGAAGGAACATCGGCAGCCAGAGCATTACGCAGCGACGAAAGGTCCGCCCGCAGCCGCGGCTGTTGACTCCCCGCAAATCACACCGAAGGAGTAGATCCTTTGCTCGGCTTCCTCGTCATTGGCAGCCAGACCACCGGGGTACCTGGCTTCCCCCGAGGCCAGGCGAGGAACGCAACTGGTTGGTGGGGCGCTCGTCGAGCCCCTGGCTCCGTGTTCCCCCACTCGAGGCGAAGAGCGATACCACGGCGCTGGCCGGCCAGGTGCTCCGGGTCGATGGCTTGCCCCTCGCAGGGGTTTCCGTCTCGATTGAGGGCACGAGCGCTCACGCCGAGACCGGTGGTGCGGGCAGATTTCTCATAGACGACCTATCTGCTGGTCACCAAGTGCTCGTTGTGCACGGCGAAGGCCCGGGGAAGCGCCGCTACGGTACCTACAAGATCGGCGTCGACCTGACGGCCGACGAGACGACCGTGCTCGACTACACGATCTGGCTGACGCCTCTTGATCGTGCCGGAAACCTGGAGATCGAGTCTCGGACGAAGCCCGAGGTCAGCCTCAGGACGCCACGGGTGCCGGGATTGGAAGTGGAGATCCCTGCGGACACCAAGATCGTCGACGATGACGGTCGCGCGGTGAAAGACCTCAACATCACGGCTATTCCGCTGGATCGGCCGCCCTTCCCGCTGCCACCCTTTGTCACTGTCCCCGTCTACTTCACCGTGCAGCCTGGCGGTGCAAGTCTCAGCAAGGGCGCTCGGTTCGTCTACCCCAACTGGGGTGAGTTGGCGCCGGGGGAGCGCGTCGACTTCTGGAACTACGACCCGGAGGATCGGGGCTGGTACGTCTACGGACGAGGCACCGTCACGCCTGACGGTGACCAGGTCGTCCCCGATCCCGGCGTGCGGGTCTGGTCGTTCACGGGGGCGATGGCTGTGAGCGGGCCGACCCCGCCTCCGGATGGACCGAGCCCCAATGGGCCTCCCAGTGGGCCTCCCTTGGGTTCTCCCGACGGACCCGGCAGTCCGGGGGGTCCCGGCAGTCCGGGGGGTCCCGGCGGGCCCGGTCCCAAGAAGCCCAAGAAGCCCGGGGGAGGCGGAGGGGGTGGTGATCCGGTCGACCTCTACACCGGCCTCTTCACCTACGAGCGGACCGACCTGATTCTCCCGGACACGATCCCGATCTCAATACAGCGCACCTACAGGCCTAAAGACTCCAACTCCTACAGCTTCGGAGAAGGCATGACCAATGCCTATGACCTGCGCCTGTGGCCGATCGTCAGCTACAAAGAAGCCGATTTGATCCTCCCCAATGGAGGGCGGGTCCATTACGTTCGCACCTCGCCAGGGACGAGCTGGACCGATGCTGTCTACGAGACGACCGGCGAAGCCGGCATGTTCGACGGGTCGGTCATCCGTTGGAACGGCACTTCGTGGGACATGGCTCTCGTCAATGGAACCACGCTCACCTTCGGAGGGTTCGCGCCGCTGATCGGGATCAAAGACCGCTTCGGAAACACCTTGACGATCAAGCGCACCGGCGGCTTGACCGGCAATATCAAAGAAATCGTCTCCCCAAACGGCCGCTGGGCGAAGTTCACCTACGACGAAGCTAATCGAATCACCGAAATCGCCGACAACGGCGGCCGCAAAGTCAAATACACCTATACCTCAGGGCGACTCACCAAAGTTGAAGCTCCCGGGGGCCGGACGACCGAATATGAATACGATGGCTCTGGGCGCATGAAAGGGATTATCAACCCTAGGGGAAACAAATATCTGCAGAACGAATACGACGCCAACGGGAGGGTGAAAAAGCAGACCGCAGGTGACGGCGGCACCTTCGAATTCGCCTACAAACTCGACGAAGCCGGAAAAGTCGAAGCCACGACGATTACGGACCCGCTCGGGAACCAGCGCAAAGTCGCCTTCAACACCGAAGGCGTTTTGACGAGCGAAACCGAAGGGCTGGGCACCGAACTCGCGGAGACGACCAGCTTCGAACCTCAGGCCAAAACGGGCTTAATCCTCTCCGTAACCGACCCTCTGGAACGCAAAACCGCCTTCGAATACGACAGCGACGGGAACGTCACTGAACTGACGATGATGGCGGGAACGGGGGAAGCAAAGACGGCCAAATTCGCCTATGAACCGGGTACCGACTGGGTCACCGAAGAAACCGATCCGCTAGGGCATGCGACGAAATATCAGTATGGACCAAAGGGGGAGTTGCTCAGGCGCACCGACGCTCTAGGGCACGAACTGACCTTTGCATACAGCCCCGAAGGGCAGCTCACGGAAGTAACCAACGCTGAAGGCGAGACGACCAAATTCCTCTATGAAGCTGGCGATCTCGTTGGAGTAACTAATCCACTTGGCGATACGACCCGCCGATGGGTCGATGTTCTAGGGCGGGTCCGAAGTATCACTTTGCCGGGCGGTGAGCGCTACCTCTACGCATACAACGAAGCGGGGTTGCCGACCAGTATGACGACGCCATTGGGAGCCAAAACTACGATCGAATATGACGCCAATGGCAACCCGACTGCGATCACTGACCCACGCAGCGGGAAAACCACGTTCTCGTATGACGTCATGGATCGGCGCACGAAAGAGACCAGTCCATTGGAAAAAGTGGCCGAATGGACCTATGACAAAGCGGGCGACCTGGTCGAAGCGTTGGACCGGCGCGGCAAAGTCTCGAAATTGAGCTATGACAAACTCAGGCGGCTAACCAGCGTGAGGTTCGGAGTGTCGGGAGAAACGTCGGAAAGCTCCATGGAAGTTGAATATGACGAAGCCGACCGCCCCATCAAAGTCAGCGACAGTGCGGCTGGAGAATACGCACTCAATTACGACGACTTTAATCAGCTGATTGAAGTAGAAGGGCCCAATGGCAATGTCGGCTACGAATACGACGACGCCGGGCGTCGCGAACTGATGGAAGTCCCGGGTAGCACGGTCGGCTACCAGTACGATAACGCTAACCGGCTAGCCGAACTGACGAATGGTACGCAGACGGTGACTCTTGGCTATGACAAAGCCAACAGGCTGAAAGGTCTGACCCTCCCCAACGGCATCGAACAGCTCTACGGCTATGACAAAGCTGGCCAGGCAACCTCTATCGCCTACCGAGACGGCGAAAGCACTCTCGGCGAAATCAACTACGCCTACGACGTCAACGGGCGTACCGAAGCGATGTCGGGAAGCTATGCTCGTCTCGGCCTTCCCGAACCACTGAAATCGACCAAATTCAACGCAGCCAACGAGCTGACCGAACGGGAAGGCAAAGCCCTCACCTACGACGCCGACGGCAACCTGACTAAAGACGGCTCCAACGAATACACTTGGAATGCCCGCGGCCAGCTGACGAAAATCAGCGGCGCCAGTACCGCCAGCTTCGGCTATGACCCGTTCGGACGTCGCACTTCCAAGACGCTTGGGGGGACGACGACGAAACTCCTTCACGACGGTTCGAACGTGGTTCAGGAATCGGTCGGAGGCAAAGTTACGGCTGACCTACTCACCGGTCTATCCGCGGACCAGATCTTCTCTCGTACGACCAAATCCGGGATTTCCAGCTACCTCACGGCTCACTTGGGTAGCGCGATCGCGCTTGCCAATAGTTCTAGTGAAGTCAAAACCAGCTACACCTATGATCCCTTTGGCGGCGTAGAGAAGACCGGAGAAATGACTGATAATCCATTTCAGTTCACTGGTCGGGAAAACGATGGAACTGGGCTCCAGTACAACCGAGCGCGCTATTACAGTCCTGCTATGCACCGCTTCATCAGTCAGGATCCTTCGGGATTCATAGATGGGGCCAACCTGTACACCTATGCAGGTGGTGCACCACTGGATGTCAGGGATCCTAGTGGGGAGTGTGGGATCGCCGATTTCTTTACCAGTGGATTCACCAGCATGGGACAGATGGAGGCCTGTGGAAACGAGTTGATCGGTGACTGGTCGGGTGCGGGGGAGGGAGTTGGGAGCGATGAGGACGATGGTCTGTGTGATATGAGTTTCTGGGATCGCGCGTTTTATACTCGTGACCTAACGAACGATGCACTTGGTGGTGAGGGCCTTCCATCGCCCTGGGAGTGGGCGCTTGGTGATGAAGGGGCGTTGATCGAGCATGGCCTTGCGTTTGGCCGTGGCCTGATGGAGCACGGCAGCAAGTTGTTGAAATGGGCGCCGATGGAGTGGGCAGAGGGTTATCTCATGGACAAAGCGTGGGAACTGGGAGTCTTCACGGGGTCGGTCATCGGCTCGGCTTTCTCAGAGTACGCATGTAGCTGAGCGTGGCGACACTAGGCAAGGTATCGACCATCTATGTCTCGCTGTTTAATCGCCTGGGATGATCTGTCGCAATGCCGTCGGTGGTGTCGCTCCCTTTGGCGCCAGCGTAGCTTTAGAGCGAATGTTCGAGGAACCGCCCCCACAGGGATCCACTCCGGAATATAGCTATGGCCGGGAAGTACAACGGGCAGGCGAGGTCTGGGATTACTAGGCGAAGCGTTCTTGGCGGCGCTATGGCGCTTGGGATCGGCGTTGGCTTGGATCGCCTTCTGAGCTCCGGCGACAATGGGGAGCATTGGGGGGAGAGCGTGGTGGCCGAAGGCCAAGGGGTTCCTTTCTATGAACCCCACCAAGCGGGAATTAGTACGCCACAGCCCGAGCATCTTGAATTCGCGGCCATCGACGTGGCAAGCGATTCGGTAGACGATTTGCGCTCGCTCCTGCAGGAATGGACGGTCGCAGCGGCCACTCTGATGAATGGTGAGCCATATGAGCCGACTGCCGCTGAGCGAGCCAGTGCGCCAGCAGATCCAGGTGAGGCGATTGGTGCTGGACCGGCACGGCTTACGATCACGATCGGATTTGGTCCGAGTCTGTTCGAAGCTGCCGGAAAAGAGCGCTTTAACTTGGCATCGAGCTGGCCAAAGTCACATGTTCCCCTGCCTCCATTTAGAGGAGATAGCCTTGAGTCTGGTCGTTCTGGTGGTGATCTGTGCGTACAGGCTTGCGCCGAAGATCCGCAGGTTGCTTTTCACGCGATCCACGTTCTTTTGCGAATCGCTGAGGGCGTCGCGGCCTTGCGCTGGTCTCAACAGGGTTTCGGTCGTACTTCCAGTACGAGTCGCGAACAGCCGACTCCCCGTAACCTCATGGGCTTCAAGGACGGCACCAACAACGTTCGCGCCGAGGACAAGCGCGAGATGGACGAGCATGTGTGGGTGCAGCCGAGCGATGGTCCAGCCTGGATGGAGGGCGGCACCTACATCGTCGTCCGCCGGATCCAAATGCTTCTCGACGTCTGGGACGCGACGAGCCTGGAGGGTCAGGAGGGCGCAGTAGGTCGCGAGAAGGTCAGCGGCGCGCCGCTCGGTCAAGAACGCGAGTACGACCCAGTTGACCTTGAGGCGAAGAAGGACGGCGAGCTCGCGATTCCGGTGGATGCCCACATCCGGCTCGCCAGCCCGGACACCAATGGCGGCCAGCGGATCCTGCGTCGCGGCTTCTCCTACACCGAACCATCTCTAGCGGGCTCCGGCCAGCTCGACGCCGGCCTCTTCTTCATCTCCTTCCAGCGCGATCCACAACGCCAGTTCGTGCCGATCCAGAGGCGCCTCGCTGCCAATGATGCACTCAGCCGCCACCTGCTCCACACTGGCAGCGGCATCTTCGCCTGCCCGCCGGGGCCTCAGCCGGGCGGCTTTATTGGGGAAGGGCTGTTCGCTTAGAAAGCGGAAGCCGGAAGACCCCATAAGAGGGCGATCGAGCGTTGAGGGCTCCAACTGGGACGCGGCGTCCCCGGAAAGCGAGGCGCAACCGCCGGTGACCCTTCGCATCCTCATGATTTCGGGCACTTTGTGCCCGAAATGGAGCGCAGATTCAGCCGATTTTAAGGGCTTAAGAAGTAAAGATGCCCACATACAGGGACATCCTCCGATGGAGCTGGGCGGATTCGAACCGCCGACCTCCTGGGTGCGATCCAGTCGAGCAAAATCTGGGCGACAACTTCAAGAGTCGGTCATTAGCAGGGTATTCGTAGGCCTCGGCGACCGCATCGAGTCCCGACGCTTTTTCGTGGATACGCAGGGATATGCGGCGATACGCAGGGAGTGGGCACTCTTGGCGAGAAGTGCCCGAAATGAAAATGAGCGGTTGGAGCCGGAAATAGCGCTCTCGGTCCTAGACGGGCGGAGCGCGTGACTAGACTGGCGCGTTCCTTGAAAGACGATCTCTACATCTCCGCTGACATCGAGGCCGATGGGCCGATCCCCGCCCCTTACTCGATGCTCGCTTTCGGCTTTGCGATCGCGGGCCGCTTCGACGGCCAGCACTTCGACGCCGCCGACCCCGAGCGGACGACGTTCTATCGTGAGCTCCGTCCGATCTCGGACGACTTCGACGCAAAGGCACTTGAGGTTGCCGGTCTCGATCGCGAGCGGCTCGCCAGCGAGGGCGCTGAACCCGCGGGGGCGATGAAAGAGGCGGCGGCGTGGGTCGCCGAGCAGGCTGGTGAGGCGCGACCGGTACTCGTCGGCTACCCGGTCGTCTTCGATTGGATGTTCCTTCACTGGTACTTCATCCGTTACGCGGGTGAGTCTCCGTTTGGCTTCTCAGGTGCCCTCGACATCAAGACGATGTACCAGCAGAAGGCGGGGGTGACCCTTTCGAAAGCCGGGCGCGCCGATCTCCCACCCGAACTGGGTTCATCGCGCGAGCACACCCATAACGCCCTCGACGATGCGATTGAGCAGGCGGAGATTTTCGCCACACTCTTCACTTGGCAAGGGGGTGAACAGCCATCAAGCTGACCGACAAGCAGCTCGGCGAATATGTCTCAGCGAAGCTTGCGTTATCTGGAGAGGACCGAAACGAGCACCGAAAGCAGGTTGGGCGGCTGCTCGACAAGCTGGAAGCCAAGGTCCACGAGGACGGTTCTTACCGAATCAAGAAGTTTCGCCGCGCCGGCTCACTGGAGAAGGGCACCAGCAATAAGCCGCGCGCGGGCAAGCCGGTGGACGCTGACGTCGGTGTCTATTTCGAGGTCGACGATCCTGAGAGCTTCGATGTCGGCCACCTCCAACGACTGATCAAGCAGCTGCTCGAAGCCTCCTATCCGCAAAAGAGTCCCGACGACTTCGACGACTCCGGTGACCGAATCGTCGAGGTTGTTTTAAAGGAATCTGGCCTCGAGGTTGACTTGGCCCCGATCGTGTCGCTCGATGATGACGCCAACTACGGCTATCAGTACTCCCGCAGGGGGGACAAGGTCAAGACGAGCGTAGGGGTCCATCTCGACCACTACCGCAATCACGCCCCCCGTGATGCCTTTCTTGCCCCGACCCTGCGAATGACCAAGCGCTGGCGCTACTGGCAAGAGCTTGAGGGCATTCAGTCCTTCCATCTGGAGCTGATGCTGAGCTATTTGGTTGACCGCGATGGTGCCGCAACTTCACTCGAAGATAGCTTTCGCCGCTTCTTTTTGTTTGTAATCAGGGACCTTTCTAATGGGGTGGCCTTCGGCAGTGACGATCCCAGCGGCTTTTCCGACCCTGTGGTGATAGTCGACCCCGCCAACGACGCCAACAATGTCGCGGCGCGGATCGAGGTGGGAGAGCGCGACGCCATGACGGATGCTGCCCGTACTGCCTACGAGACGCTCAACTGGGCACAGGACCTACCCGGCAAGGGTGAGACCGTCGACAAATGGAAGCTGCTGCTCGGAAACAACCTCTCGATTGAGGGTTGAATGACTGACACCACGACCGACACCTTCAATCCTGACGATCGCCGCCGGGTCTTCGCTGCCTTTGCGGCGGACTACCGCATCGTTGCCGAGTGGACCGGTCTTGAGACTCGGGCGCACGTTGATGTCACTGTCGCCCAAATCAAGCACTTCATCGAAAAGGAATACCTCTCCAAGATCCATCTTCGTTTGAAGAAAGCAGATGGTGAAGTTCGGGAAGCGGCGATCTACCGTGTTTCGACCACGGCGTCGGCATGGTCCGATAGTCCGCCTGGGGATCTCTACTGGGACCACGAGAGCGGCGATTACCTGCAGGTCGTAATCAACTATTCAGATGAGTGGCGGAAACTCCCCGAGGAAACCCGTAAGGCCTTCCGAGATGCCCACATCCCCGACTGGGGGACGACTGACACCACCGGCGACTACGACTCAATGAGCGCCTCCCAGGACCGCAAATTCTCAAGCGGCGCCTACGGCATGGAACGAACCCGCTACTCCCGATAGCCGATGACTGACGATACACAGACGGCTTTTGAGAAACAGCGGGAATTGCCCGATCCGGAGCTGGAGTCGTTGGTCGGTCGCCTGATCGGTTTTCAGCCCCGCTTCGAGCGCCTTAGTCGTCAGATGCGATTGCTCATCGACGCTGAGGGTGTGAGCAACTGGGCGGCGAAGCATCCCGGCGGGGGAGACGCTCTGGTCGAGGCGCTCTCCGACCGCTACCCACTCGTCGTTTTCCACGGCGATGTCGGTACCGGCAAGACCGCGACTGCCGAAGCTACGGCAAGCGCCATGGCGACCCTGCTCGACGCCGATGGCTTTCTGCTCAAGCTCAGTACCCGAGTGCGCGGTGTCGGCCACGTCGGTCAAATGAGTACCCTGATCGGCGATGCGTTCGATCATGCAGTCGGCCTTGCCGGAAAGAAGCGCTTTGTCACGGTAATCGTCGACGAGGGGGACGCGATCGCATTCAACCGCGCCGCTGAGCGAGCTCATCATGAGGATCGGGTTGGCGTCAACACGCTGATCCAAAAGATCGACGATGCCCGGGAGCTACGGGGTCGACTGTTGATCATCCTCTGTACTAATCGCTACTCGGCGCTCGATCCGGCCATCCTCCGTCGCACGAGCCTGATCGAAGAGTTCACGCGGCCCGGAGCCTCTGAGCGCCGTGAGTTGTTTCTCAAGGATCTTCATGGAATTGGTATCACGGACGAGACCGTCGAGGAGCTGGTTCGAATCACCGGGTCCCATGATGGCCGGCCCGATTTCACCTTCTCCGATATCCGCACGCGCCTTCTGCCTCACGCCGTGGCCCGTGCGTACCCTGAGCACCAGCTCCGACCCGAGGACCTGCTTGCGGCAGCCGGTGAGATGGAGCCCTCGCCGGTCATGGTTGAGAGCGCGAGCTAGTGCCCGGACTGCGCATTCATCTCACCGGCAGCACCGCCGAAGACTGCGACGCCGAGTTACTTGCCAACGCGCACGCATTCACCAGCCGCCTCTGCCGTCACTTGATCGCAGACGGCCAAGGCTTGCTGATTGGCGCTGGGGATGATCCCGCCGGCGACGCCGGTCTCCCCTGCATTTTCGATTGGACCGCTCTGGAGGTGATCGCCGAGGCGCCGGAGGCCACTTCGGACTGGCCGATAAGCGGCCCGAGCAGATTCATCGCCGTCGCAAGTCAGAGGGGTCTAGAAAAGATTCCCGAGAATCGCCAAGCGACTTGGCGATGCTGCCTCGAGCGCGCCGACTTCAAGCTAGTCCTTACTCCGCCCGGCTGGCGCATGGCCGGTCTCATCCGCGACTGCCAGCTACTTCATGGCGACGTTCTTCTCGCCCTTGGCGGTGGCGCTGGAGCTGAGCTTCTTGCCCAGCAATACCGCGAAGACGGCAAGCCGGTGATTCCCATTCACGCCGAGCTCGGCTCCCTTAATAACGACGGCAAAGGTGGCAGTTCCTACCTCCACGCGAAGGCATTGAGCGAGGTCGACACGATCTTTCAGCTTCGCGAGAGTGCCGGAAACGCAGCCTCCCGTCTCTCGATACTGCGACTTACGAGCGGTGGCGACCCCGAGCCTCTAGCTACAGCCGTCGCCTGCCTGATCGCCGACCTGCGGCCACGGCCAGCCTTCTACGTTCGCCTCCTAGATTCCGACCACGCTGACTTTGCGGCGGTAGAGGACTTCTTCCGAGAGGCCGTTGACCCCGTTGTCGCGGCCCAGGGGTTTCGACCCAACGAGATGGGTATGCACCCGCCGGAGAGCCCATTCATGAACGTCGAAATCTTCGAGCTCCTTCACTACGCCTCTTTGGTCGTCGTCGACCTCACGGGTGTGCGGCCCAACTGCATGATGGAGTTGGGCTACGCGCTGGGTCGCCGTCGCCGCTGCGTCCTCAGCGCGATGAAGGGAACCCCTTTGCCCTTTGATCCCGATCATCTCCCCACCTATTTCTGGGACCCAATCGATCCAGTCGAGGCGAAGGTCGAGGCCTTCGGCGACTGGGTAGATCGCTATAGCGATCTACCCCCCTTGGTCGTCTGAGCGATTTGGATGGCGGTGGCGATCAAGGCCAGGCTTGCAAGTGATCCGGCTGATCCAGCGGTGTCGTGAAACCCTCTGAATACCCCGAGGTTCAGACCTTTCCGCACCTGCGCGATCTGCTTGAGCGCCAGGTCGATATGCAGTTCGACGATGTCCGCACCTTGCTTCAGCTTCCACAGCCACCCGACCTTGGTGCAGGCTGCAACCTCTCTCTCGCCAACATCCTCTTCACTTTGATCGGCGGCGCTTCGGTCATGTTCTTCAGGGCCGACATTTCCTACTTCAAGAGATACAAGGGGTCGGGGAAGCGGTTTAAAGCGCTCATGCGCGAGCACTACCCGTGGCAGCCCGACGATTCGCTCTCACCGGGAGAGGCGTCTGGGTTGCTCTACACTTTTGCGCGCAACCCGTTGACCCATAGTTTCGGGATCGGAAAGTCGGCGCATCTCTTCCCAGGTGCGCCATCCGTCGCCGACCAGCCCATCTGGCTCGCCAAGGGTGCCTTATCTCCCACCCAGGCGGATCTGATCCTTTCGGGGCAACAGCCCCGTCCCGCTGGGCTTCCGCCGACCCTTGAAGATCAGCTCGGCGGGGTTGTCCTGTCGGTTCCCAGCTTGGCCTGGGGAACGGCGGCGATGTGTCGGAGTCTCTTCGCCGACAAAGGCCAGTCCGCTGCGGCCGAGAAACTGGCCGGAGAATTTCTCGGCAAGACCATCTAGCCCTTTCCTCTTTCACCGGTCCCGTAGCTCTGCGGCACCGGAGAAGCGAAACGGAATCGCCGCTAATCCCTTTCGCATCTTCGGGGCAGGGTTGAAACGGCGCAGAATCCGAGTGTCGCAGAAGGAACGCCAGCGTTCTGTGACTGAACCAAAACTGGCAAACAGGGATCTCGACAGTGTCGTTGTGACGCAACTGGGAATGACACTCGGGGGCCCAACGGCCTCGGCCGGCATGTAGGGTGCCGACGTGAGCGGCGGGCCCTTTAGTCACGTGTTGTTCTTCATCCTCCTCGCGGCCAACCTGTTCGCCCTCGGGTGGTTCGGGTTGACGTTGTTTCTCCACCCGGCTCCCGTTGCGCGGCGGGTCTCGTTGCGCGCTCTCGCCCGAAACCTCTTGATCGGCAAGAGTCGCCGCGAGCGCCTGCGCCGACGCTGGATCGAGAGTCGCGAGAGTCGCATGGTCCGGCTGGCCTGCTTTGCCTGTTTAG
>Ga0105242_10003598_pt1 | contig 12054 bp, 12 predicted proteins | sample KBSM24metaG_FD_81521 | JGI IMG/M metagenome (GOLD analysis project Ga0105242, IMG submission 81521) | Miscanthus rhizosphere microbial communities from Kellogg Biological Station, Michigan, USA - KBS M2-4 metaG | ecosystem: Host-associated > Plants > Roots > Rhizosphere > Soil | place...
GTCCCCTTCGCCAACGACATGATGTACTACGTGCCGTTCGAGCTGAAGAGCGGCATCATATTCGACCGCATCGGGGTCTACTCCCAGGGAGCGGGGCAGTCCGGGTCTCTGATCCGGCTGGGGATCTACGCCGACACGGGAGACGGTCTTCCCGGGGCCAGGCTTGTCGACGCCGGGACGGTCGACGGGGCCACTGCCGCTCCGGTGTTCCTGAGGAAGACGATCAACTACACCTCGCAGGACACGCTGGTGTGGCTGGCTGCGCTGTTCACGGCAGCTGCCACGACACGCCCGACGATCGATTCCGTCTCGTCCTCGGGCAACTACCCGGAGATGCCCGGACCCGACGGGTTCCCGGAGCGATCGGGACGAGTCGGGTTCTACCAGACCGGGGTCTCGGCCCTTCCGGCCAATGCACCGGCGACGATCGGTTTCACCGGACCCGACCTGCAGCCGAACGCAACCGCTCCGAGGATTCACCTGAGAGCCGCCTAACACACGAAGGAGGGATTGATATTCCGAGAGTCACGCAGCAGAAGACCCGTCAGTTCCTCCTCGTGACGGGGGATCCTCTGGACCCTGACGAGCTTCCCGACAGGATCCAGCTCTTCAGCACCGAGGGAGATCCTCTCTCGATCCCGATCGGCCATCGCCGAGACGTTTCGGTGACGACCGATATTCTCGGGCCTGCCGAGGACACCGGCAAGCTCGAGACGAGGGATCCCGGAGAAGGCGAGTCCGGGATCTGGAACGTGGGGGCGGGCGTGCTGCTCACGAAGATCCAGGTGAGCAGGGCCGCGCGCGTGCGCCTGTACACCTCGGCGGGCAAGAGGGACGCCGACGTCGACCGGGACCGGTTCACCGATCCGATGGACTACCCCGAGCCGAACCTCACTCCCGACCATGGATGCCTGGCCGAGTTCCTCTTCCTCAGTTTCCTGTCCATGGAGAACATCCCGTCCGACTACCTGTTCAGCGCGGCCGCGGACACGAACATCTACTACCGCATCGACAACTACGACCTGACGGCAGGCCCCGTCACGGTGACGATGACGATCAAGGACGTGGAGCAATGAGCGCCTACCAGGCCACGATCAGCAACGTCATCGACACCAACGCCAAGTTCCAGGCGTACGTGCAGTCGATCGAGGCAGCTTTCCTGGCATCGGGGTTCCTCGAGGTCGCTCCCGACACGGGTCAGATCAACCCGGCCACGGTCGTGACGCCGTCCTTGAACGCGTTCGCCGGTTACCGGATCTACCGAGCCAAGGATGCCCTGGCTGCGACCAAGCCGCTGTACGTGAAGCTGGAGTTCGGCATCGCGGGAGTCGCCGGTCGTCCGAAGGTTCAGAGGACAACCGGCATCGGCTCGAACGGCGCCGGAACGCTCACGGGGATCAGCGGTTCCATGTCTCCGAGCGCAAGCAGCCCGTCCGGAGACGGAAGCGGTACGTACAACATCTGGGGCGGTGGAGGAGAGGCCTCCGCCTGGGTCATGGGATACGACGCCGGGCAGGGAAGTCACGCCTTCATGCTCATAGTCGGTCGCTTGATCAATCCGACCGATGGCTCTCCGCAATCACCGATCACCTGGGATTTCTTCTCGATTTCGTCTCAGACCATGATGGGATCCGGTCTCTGGACCGACGGCGCGATCAGCTGGGCGAGCCTTTCCTCGGGTCTGGCCTCCTGTCTCCCGGATCTGAGCCAGGCGTTCCACAGCGGAGGGAACGTGAGCGCCATACGGCTCTTCGAGCCGATCGCCTACAGGAACGCGGAGACCCTGACCTTCCCGGTGGTCGTCGGAAGGGTTCCGGAGTTGCCGTTCACGAACGCCGACTCCTCCCAGTTCGGTCTCAACGTCTGGGGAGGCAGCCACAACTTCCTTCCCCTGCCCGGCAACGGACCGCTGAGCAGCCGACTGTGCGTCCTCTGGGAGTAGATCGTGGCTCCCACAGGAACGCCCTACGTCGGAACTCTTCCCAGTCCTGTCCTCGACGCCCCCGAGAAGAAGCTCGGAGGTATGGGAGGCGGCAAGGGACGCCCCATGGAGGGCAAGATGTACCCGAGAGGGACCGGAAACTAGAGAAAGGAGGTGACAGATGGGCATGGGAGAAAGGCTGAAGCACGCCTGGAACGCGTTCACGTCCGCGGATCCGTACACGAGCAACCTCGGCGGGTACGGGGAGTACTGGTCGATGAACGGTCGTCCCGATCGTTCCCGGCTCTTCCTCTCGAACGAGCGCTCGATCATCTCCTCGATCTACACGCGCATGGCCATCGACTGCGCAGCGGTCGAGATCCGGCACGTGCGCACGGACGATCAGAACCGGTACCTGGAGGACATCGACAGCGGCCTCAACAGCTGCCTGACCCTGGAAGCCAACATCGACCAGGCGGCTGAGCATTTCCGCAGGGACATCGTCACCACCCTCTTCGACAGGGGAGTCGCGGCGATAGTCCCGGTCGACACGACCATCAGCCCGAAGGAGAACGGCGGATACGACATCAAGACGATGCGGGTCGGCGACATCGTGATGTGGTATCCGAAGCACGTACGGGTCATGCTCTACAACGAGAACCGCGGCCTGCGGGAGGAGATCACCCTCCCCAAATCTGCCGTGGCCATCGTCGAGAACCCGCTGTATTCGGTGATGAACGAGCCGAACTCGACCCTGCAGCGGCTGATCCGGAAGCTCAACCTCCTGGACGGCCAGGACGAGCTGTCGGCGTCGGGCAAGCTCGACATCATCATCCAGCTTCCGTACGTGATCAAGTCGGAGGCGCGCCGAAAGCAGGCCGAGCAGCGTCGCAAGGACATCGAGTGGCAGCTCAAGGGGAGCCAGTACGGAATCGCATATTCGGACGCCACCGAGAAGATCACCCAGCTCAACCGACCGGCCGAGAACAACCTCCTGGCCCAGGTCGAGATGCTGACGAACCTGCTCTACATCCAGCTCGGGGTGACTCCCGAGGTGATGAACGGCACGGCGGACGAGAAGGCGATGCTGAACTACATGGGCCGGACTGTCGAGCCGGTCCTGAACGCCGTCGTCGAGTCCATGCGCCGGACATTCCTGACCAAGACGGCCAGGACGCAGAAGCAGACGATCATGTACTTCGCCAACCGGCTCAAGCTCATTCCGATCGGCGGCGAAGGCGGAATCGCCGACATCGCCGACAAGTTCACCCGCAACGAGATCGCCTCCTCCAACGAGATCAGGCAGATCATCGGCTGGAAGCCGTCTGACGAGCCGAAGGCCGATCAGCTGGTCAACGCGAACATGCCGCAGGCGGACACGGGCCTGCCCAACCCTCGTGAGGACGACACGGCTCTGGACGATGAGGTCCAGGCCGTCCTCGACGAAGCCGACAGGGCGCTCAAGGGTAAGTGATGTACACCAAGCCCAAGCCTGAGCTAACCCACTTCGCCCCCTACGACCCGCTCAAGGCCCACCAGTACTACCTCCGGACCAGGAAGCTGAAGGGCCGGAAGAAGGGGAGGGCCGAGCCGACCGGGCCAGCAGGCCAGGCCAGCAAGATCCTGAGAGGGCCGACTGGACGACAGCCGGTCAGGAACAACCCGCAGCTGCACAGGCAGCGCCAGGCAGCCGCGGCAAGGGTCTCGGTGCTCCGCAAGAAGCTCACTGAGCTGAACTCCAAGCTCAAGGAGAAGCTGGCGGAGCAAAGAAAAGCCGAGGCGGAGGCCAAGAAGGGCCCCAGTGCTTCCGATAAGCGGGAAGCGGCCGAGCGATCCAAGGATTGGAGGGCCAAGAACCAGCAGAAGGTCAAGCAGCAAGAGGCCCGCCGCGCGGCCAAGGACAAGAAAGAACCCGCGACGAAGAAGTCCGGTGGAGGTGAGGACTCCATCGAGGGGATCCGGACGGCCATAACCAAGGTGAAGGGTGCCTTGGACAAAGCTGTCGCCAGACAACGCGCTCTCGGCTGAGAGCCGAAGATCCAAGTCGAAAGGATAGGTCAAAATGGGAGCAAAGTCCCACGTGGTCTTCGGTGACCTCTCGCCGGAGAACAGTCTGATGCACTCCGCAATCGTCGCCGTGAAGCCGGACTTCAGCGGATGGGCGACGAAGGCGAACCTGAAGTGCACGGACGGACGCACGATCCTGCCAGGGGCCTTCGCCCACCAGGACAAGGCCCAGGTGCCGCTCGTCTGGCAGCACGGGCACAACGAGCCGGGCAACGTGCTCGGCCATACCGTCCTGGAGAACCGGGACGACGGCGTGTACTGCTTCGGGTACTTCAACGACACGGAGCAGGCCAAGAACGCCAAGACGCTGGTGGAGCACAAGGACATCAGCGCCCTGTCGATCTTCGCCAACAAGCTCGTCGAGAAGGCCAAGCAGGTCTCGCACGGCATGATCCGCGAGGTCTCGCTGGTCCTGGCGGGTGCCAATCCCGGCGCCCTGATCGACAACATCGAGCTGCAGCACGCGGACGGCGACCTCGTCACGATCGAGGACGAAGCCATCATCTACACCGGCGAGCCCCTGCGTCACGGGGACGAGTCGGCGGTGGCCGTCGAGGAGAGCAACGAGGACGAGCCGACCGTCCAGGACGTCTACGACGGGATGTCCCCCGAGCAGAAGGAGGTCGTCCACTACATGGTGGGGGCCGCGCTCGAGAGCACCGAGACCCCCGCGCCGAACACCAAGAGCGAGAACGGCACGGCATCCCATTCCGCCACGAACAACGAGGAGGACACCCGCACCATGTCGAGGAACGTCTTCGAGGAGCAGAACGGTTCCTCGGGCTCTCAGACGCCCCAGCACGAGCTGTCCCACGACGACATGCGCGGCATCGCCCAGGACGCCGTGCGGATGGGATCGCTCAAGGAGGCAGTCGAGGCCTACGCACTCGCGCACGGCATCGACAACCTCGAGGTCCTGTTCCCGGACGCCCGCGCGGTCACCGACCGTCCGGAGTTCGACTCACGCCGGATGGAGTGGGTCAAGTCCGTCATCAACGGCACCCGGCACTCGCCGTTCAGCCGCATCAAGTCCCTGGTCGCGGACATCACGCACGACGAGGCCCGTGCCCGGGGCTACATCAAGGGCAACTTCAAGAAGGAGGAGTGGTTCGGCCTCACTCGCCGGATCACCACGCCCACCACGGTCTACAAGAAGCAGAAGCTGGACCGCGACGACATCATCGACATCGTCGACCTCGACGTCGTGGCCTGGATGAAGGCCGAGATGCGGATCATGCTGGACGAGGAGCTCGCGCGCGCAGTCCTGATCGGAGACGGCCGGGCCGTCGACGACGAGGACAAGATCCGCGATCCCTCCGGCGCCAACGAGGGCGCGGGCATCCGCTCGATCCTCCACGACCACGACCTCTACGCCCCCAAGGTGTACGTCAACATCGACGACGCCAACTCGAACCCCTCGGAGATCGTCGACGCGATCATCCTCAACATGGGGCTCTACAAGGGCAGCGGGTCGCCGACGTTCTACACGACGCTGCCGATGCTCACCAAGCTCCTGCTCGCCAAGGACACCCTGGGCCGCCGCCTGTACCGGACGGCCTCCGAGCTCGCGTCGGAGCTGCAGGTCTCGTCGATCCAGACGGTGGAGGCCCTCGAGGTCGAGACCGATCTCGTCGGCATCATCGTCAACCTCAACGACTACACGCTGGGCGCCGACAAGGGCGGCGACGTGGCGATGTTCGACGACTTCGACATCGACTACAACCAGTACAAGTACCTGCTGGAGACCCGCCTGTCGGGCGCGCTCATCAAGATCCGCTCGGCGATCGTGCTCCACAAGGTCGGCGCCTCCGACACGGTCCGGGTCCCGACGGCCCCGACGTTCGACCCCGCGAGCGGAGACGTGGACGTGCCCTCCATGACCGGCGTGTCGTACCGGCGCGAGGACGACGGCACCGTCGTCTCCGGCACCACGATCACCCTCGCCGACGGCGAGCAGGTGACGATCGTCGCCGTCCCGACGGCGGGGAACTACTTCTCGAGCACCGCGAACACCTCGTGGACGTTCGTGAAGCGCGGAGCCCCGACCGGCCGGGACGCGTGGAACCCGGACGCGGGCGGCACGGCGCCCTAGGTCATGCGCTTCCACGGACAAGTCGGGTTCGGCGAGACCGTGGAAACCTCACCGGGCGTGTATGAAGACGTCATCGTCGAGCACGAGTACTTCGGTGACGTGACACGAGCTGCTCGGAAGCTGGCTGAGGGGGAGGACCTGAACCCGGACCTCTCCCTCACCAACGCCATCAGCATCGTGGCGAATGCTTACGCCGCTGAGCATTTCTTCGAGGTTCGATACGTCGAGTGGTCAGGGGTCTACTGGACCGTCACGGATGTGGAGATCCAGAGGCCCCGACTGCTCATGAGGCTTGGGGAGGTCTACAATGGCCCCAAGGCTTGAGCTCCAGTCGCTTCTCGAAGCGGTCACGGAGCACGTCTACTTCCAGCCGCCGACCAACTTCCAGATCGAGTACCCGTGCATCATCTACGAGCGGGACGGAGGTGAGGCGGAACACGCGGACAACGTGTCGTACCTGCGCGTCAAGCGGTATCAGGTGACGGTCATCGACCGGAATCCCGACAGCCAACTGCCAGACAAGGTGGAAGACCTGCCTCTGTGCAGATTCGACCGATTCTTCACGGCAGACAGCCTCAACCATCACGTCTTCAACCTCTTCTTCTGAAAGGATCAAGCGCATGACAGCACTGGTCTGGGACCAGGTCGGTGAGCGTCTCTACGAGACCGGCGTCGATCGCGGCGTTCTCTACATCCCCGACGACACGGGCGTCTACGACGAGGGGTTCGCGTGGAACGGTCTCACGACCGTCACCGAGTCCCCGTCGGGCGCCGAGTCCAACGCGCAGTACGCGGACAACATCAAGTACCTCAACCTCCTGTCGGCCGAGGACTTCGGCGGCACGATCGAGGCCTTCACCTACCCGGACGAGTTCGGTCAGTGCGATGGCACGGTCGACGCCAAGCCGGGTGTCCAGATCGGTCAGCAGGGCCGGAAGGTCTTCGGCCTGAGCTACCGGACCAGGGTCGGCAACGACATCGACGGGACGGACCACGGCTACAAGCTCCATCTGCTCTACGGCCTGCAGGCGGCGCCGTCGGAGAAGGCCTACGCCACGATCAACGACTCGCCCGAGGCGATCACGTTCTCGTGGGAGGTCTCCTCCACTCCGGTGCCGGTCACCGGCTACAAGCCGACCGCCCTCCTCGTGGTCGACTCGACGGTGGTCGACCCCGCGGCGCTCAGCGATCTCGAGGATCTGCTGTACGGCACCGGCGGGGCCCCGGGAACGGAGCCCAAGCTGCCGACGCCGGACGAGGTCATCGCGCTCGTCGGCCCGTAGCAGAAGCTGAAAGGACAGGGAATGCTCACTATCACGATCGGGGGTACCGAGTCGTTCGACGACGGACGGCAGACGTTCGTCATCACCGGCGGTCGCAAGGTCCATCTCGAGCATTCCCTGCTCAGCCTGTCAAAATGGGAGTCCAAGCACGAGAAGCCCTTTCTCGGCAAGGATGAGAAGTCACCGGAAGAGGTCATCTCCTACGTGGAGTGCATGCTGTTGGACGACAATCTTCCGGAGGACATTCTCCACCAACTCTCCGAAGAGAACTTCAAGCAGATCAACGACTACTTGGAGGCGAAGAGGACTGCGACCTGGTTCTCCGAGCAGCCCAGTGAGCCGAAGAGCAGAGAGGTTATCACCTCCGAGCTGATCTACTACTGGATGACGACCTTCCAGATCCCATGGGAGGCCGAGAGCTGGCATCTCAACCGGCTCTTCACCCTCATCCGAGTCTGCAACGTGAAGGCGGCGAAGCCGAAGAAGATGAGCAGGAACGAGATAGCTCAGCGGAACCGCGAACTCAACGCCCAGCGAAAGGCCCAGCTGGGCACATCTGGATAAGAAAGGGGGGCCTGATGACAACTCTGGTCTGGGACCAGATCGGTGAACGTCGTTTCGAGACCGGAGTCGACCACGGAGTTCTCTACCTGCCGACCCTCACCGTCCCCTGGAACGGGCTGATCTCGGTGAGTGAGACCCTCAGCCGGGAGGTCAAGCCGTACTACATCGACGGGATCAAGTTCCTCGATCACCACGTCCCCGGGTCGTATGCCGCCAAGCTCCAGGCGTTCACATACCCCGACGAGCTGGACGACCTGATCGGAACCTCCGAATTTGCTCCGGGGGTATTCGTCCACGATCAAGGGCAGCCCAAGCTGTTCAACCTGTCGTACCGGACACAGGTCGGGAACGACCTGCTGGGGTCCGACTACGCCTACAAGATCCACATCCTCTACAACCTCCTGGCCATACCCAGCGACACCACGCTGGGGACCATCTCCGAGTCCCCGGCGGTTCAAGCTTTTGAGTGGAGTCTCTTCGGAACTCCCTCGCAGATGTTCGGGATCCGGCCGACGAGTCATGTCTCGCTCGAGTCCCGGACGATAGATCCGGCCTTGCTGTCTTCCATCGAGGAGCTCCTCTACGGCTCAGAGGATTCCGACCCAAACCTCCCCGGGTTGGTCGACCTCCTCGCCCTGGTCGAGTCAGCATGAGCCGGATCGAACTTGGAGGGTTCGGAGAGCCGATCCCCACGGTCGCTCTGCCGGACCCCAACGTGGACGAGAACTTCCCCTCGGTCGTTCTTCAGCTCAACGACGGAGAGCCCTTCATCAAGCTCGACTGGGAGGGCGTGGGCTACACGCACTACGAGGTCTGGGTCGTCGGCGCCTGCGGTGGCGTCGGGGGGCGCAACGCTCCCATCCAGTGGATCCCCACGACCCAGTTCGACGTCCACACTCCGGACACGGTCTGGAATGCCGCCGTCCAGCTCCGGCGGTCATATCTCTACACCGGCCCGGGAACCGATCAGGTCTGGGTCGACGGGCGCTACGTCCCGTACGGCCAGTGGCACTCCCAGGTGTGGGAACCGCTGGTCCCCGCCCGGTGGATGACGGACGAAGAGCACCTGAACTACATCAACCCGACGCACATCGGCTCCATCAACACCTGGACGGTGGCCGACCTGCTGGACGCCGATCTCTCCTACAACCCCGGATCGGCCGGATACAGCCTGGGAGGCGCCGGAGGCGGTGGCGGCGTCTGCGTCGGCTCCGGTCTCCTGGCCGATCTTCCCGCGGCGGTTCCCGTCGCCGTGGGGCAGCACGGGGCGGACGGAGCCAACGGCCAGGATCTGAACAGCAGCCCCACCTACGTGCCGGAGCCTCCCAGATGGGTGGACCGTCACCACTACATGCTGGCGCCGGAGTGGGTGGACAACCACTACTTCAGCAGTCCTGCCGACATGGCCAAGGTGGACATCGTCAACAACTGGGGCTATCTCTGGCCCCTCCCTCACGAGGCTGTTCCTCCTCCTGAGCCTGGAGAGGACGGAGGATCCTCCTCGTTCGGAGGGCTCACCGTCGCTTCCGGGGGAAAGGGCGGCCACAGCGGCATCAAGTGGGTCGGAGCGGTCAAGAGCGACGATCAGATCGGCGGTGACGGAGGTGTCGGAGGGCAGTCCGCGGCTGGCGGAGGTGCTCAAGGGTCTACAGCTCGCAGCGCCAGCGGCAAGGACGGTACCTGGGACGGAATCATCGGCCAGGGCGGAGGCGGCGGCTTCGGAGGGAAGTACTGGCCTCCGGCCGGAGTCAGCGGAGGAGCCATCACCAACATCGCCTCCAACGGCGGCCAGGGCTCATATTCCTTCGCCGACACGACGGTCTACGGCATCCGCCAGTACCGGCAGTCCATACCGTCCGGATCAGGTGGCGTGAGCGTCGCCGTCGTCCCTGGGGGCGGAGGCGGAGTCCGTGCCAACCACACGACCCCGGCCGGATCCAAGGCCTCGGGATATTCTCCCGACGGGGCCGTCCTGATCCGCATCTTCAAGGTCGATTCGTGAGAGGAGGGAGCCTTGGGCATCACCGTCACTGTTCGAGGCTCCTTCGCCAAGACGGAGGACTTCCTCCAGCGCATGAAGTCGCACTCGTATCTCAAGGTCATCGAGAGGTACGGGACGACCGGCGTGAACGCCCTGTCGAGCTCTACCCCGGTTGACTCCGGGAAGACCGCCGAGAGGTGGTACTACGAGATCGTCGAGCGCCCGGGATATTTTGCCATCCACTGGCTGAACGCCAACGTGGAGGAGCCGGGGACGATCCCCATCGCCGCCATCATCCAGTACGGACACGGCACCCGCCACGGGGGCTACGTGCAGGGCCGGGACTACATCAACCCCGCGATGCGTCCCATATTTGACCAGATCGCAGCCGACATGTGGAAGGAGGTGACCAGGTAGTGGCCAGCATCGACGAGCGCATCGTCTCAATGAGCTTCGAGAACGCCAAGTTCGAGGCGGGCGTCGCTCAGACGATGGGAACGCTGTCCAAGCTGAATACGGCTCTGAGCAACGTGGGATCGGGTTTCAGCTTCGCCAAGATCGAGGCTGAGGCCAACAAGGTCACCCTCTCCGGCCCGATGTCGGCGATCGACAAGCTCAAGGGCAAGCTCCACTTCGAGGAGCTCGGTGGCGCCTTCCAGCGGATGGAGTCCGCGGCCGACAGGGTCACCTTCGGAGGCGTCAGCAAGGCCATCGACGCGATCAAGGCCAAGCTCAGCTTCCCGGAGGCCCATTCCGCCTTCGGCAAGATCGAGGCGGAGTCGGGCCAGGTCAAGCTCTCTCCTCTCAACAAGGCCGTCGAGGAGAGCGCCAGCCGGTTCTCGGTGCTCGAGGGTGCCGCAGCCGTGGCTTTCGGCAACATCACTGCCCTGGGCGCGCAGACCGCTGCCAGGTTCATCAAGGACATGACGCTCGGCCCCATCATGCAGGGGTACGACGAGTACGGGACGAAGCTGACTTCGATCCGGACCATCATGTCCTCGACCGGCGAAGGGATCGGGCCGGTCACAGACGCCTTGCAGGAGTTGAACAAGTACTCCGACAAGACGATCTACTCGTTCAAGAACATGACGGACAACCTCCCGAAGTTCACGAACGCGGGAGTGGCTCTTGCACCGGCGGTCAAGGCGATCCAGGGCATCTCCCAGGTCGCCGCCCTCTCGGGGGCCAGCACCGAGGAAGCCGCGCACTCGATGTACAACCTGGGCCAGGCCATCGGCCAGGGCTACGTGGCGCTCCGGGACTGGCGATCGGTCGAGATCGCCAACATGGGGACCAAGCAGTTCAAGGAGCAGTTGATCAAGACCGCCGAGGCGATGGGGACGCTGAAGCGGAACACGGACGGCCAGCTCGAGACGGCCAAGGGCACGGTCGTCACGTCGGAGAACTTCACCTCGACCCTGCAGGACCAGTGGCTGACGGCCGACGCTCTGACCACGACGCTGGCGAAGTACACCGACGAGAACACCAAGCTCGGCAAGGCTGCCTTCAAGGCGGCCACCGAGGTCAAGACCTTCACCCAGCTCATCGGGATATTCACCGAGTCCATCGGCTCGGGGTGGGCCAACACCTTCGAGATCATCTTCGGCAACCTCGAAGAGGCGACCCAGCTGTGGGGCAAGGTCAACGAGGTCATCGGCGGCTTCATCCTGCAGTCGGCGAACGCCCGCAACAAGACTCTGCAGGACTGGAAGGAGCTGGGAGGGCGCAAGGACCTCATCGAGGGGCTCTCCAACGCCTTCGAGGCCCTGATGGGGGTCCTCAAGCCCATCGGGCAGGCGTTCCGCGACATATTCCCGAGGCAGACGGGCCAGGACCTGGCGGACCTGAGTGCCAGGTTCAAGGAGTTCACCGAGGCCCTGAAGCCCTCACCTGCTCTGGTCGACGCGCTCCGGCGCATATTTGCCGGGCTGTTCGCGGTCATGGACATCACCAAGACCGTGGTGGGGGAAGTCGTCGACGTCATCTTCGACCTGTTCGGCATCGCCGGAGAAGGCTCCGGGGGATTCGTTCAGTTCCTGGCCTCGATCGGGGACTTCCTCGTCGCCATCGACGAAGCCGTGGCCAAGGGCGGAGCTCTCAAGGGGATATTCGACGGGCTCACCAACGTCCTCCGCGTCCCGCTCGA
>Ga0105242_10003603_pt1 | contig 12045 bp, 13 predicted proteins | sample KBSM24metaG_FD_81521 | JGI IMG/M metagenome (GOLD analysis project Ga0105242, IMG submission 81521) | Miscanthus rhizosphere microbial communities from Kellogg Biological Station, Michigan, USA - KBS M2-4 metaG | ecosystem: Host-associated > Plants > Roots > Rhizosphere > Soil | place...
GCGCTGGTCGCGGACCTGCGCCCGGAGTTGCATCGCTACTGCGCGCGCATGGTCGGCTCGATCGCCGACGGCGAAGACGTCGTGCAGGAAACGCTCGCCCGGGCGTACTACGCGCTGCCGGAGTTTCCGATGGGCAGTAGCCCGAGTGCCCCGGAGGCCATGGATGGCCGAGAAGGGCCGAAGTTTCCGCGGTTGCGCCCATTGTTGTTCCGCATCGCACACAACCGTGCGCTCGATCACCTGCGCCGCTACGAGCAGCGCATGGGCCAGTCGCTCGAATCAGCGCCGGACATCGCGACCGACGATGCGGCCGATCCCGAGGATGCGCTGGCGCGCGAGCATGCACTGCGTGCCGCGGTGACGCGATTCGTCGAACTCGCGCCGGCGCAGCGCAGTTGCGTGATCCTCAAGGACGTGCTCGGCCACTCGCTCGAAGAAATCGCGACGCTGCTGGAGTTGAGCGTGCCGGCAGTCAAGGCGGCGCTGCATCGTGGCCGCGTGCGCCTGCGCGATGAACTGGCGAACGTCGCCGAGGTCACGGTGCGGCCAGCATCGCCGATTGTCGCGCGCTATGCCGAGTTGTTCAATGCGCGCGACTGGGATGGCGTGCGCGCGATGCTCGCGGACGACGTGCGCCTGGATCTGGTCCAGCGGTCACAACGTGCGGGGCGCCGCGACGTAGGCGTTTACTTCACGAACTACGACCAGGTCACCGATTGGCGGCTGCGGCCGGCCTGGCTCGACGGCGTCGAAGTGCTCGCTGTCTATCGCAAACCGGGGGATGAGCACCCGGGGTACTTCATCGAACTGACGACGATCGAGGGAAGCATCGCGGTGATCCGCGATTTCCGCTACATACCGTACGTTGCGCGCGAGGCCGTGTTCAAGTTCGCGTAGCCGGTGATCACTTCGGCCTTATTTCGCGCGTACTGCAATCTTCTTCGCAGCCTTCTTCTTCGCAGCGGCCTTCGGCGGCAGCGTGCGCACGAACGCGAGAGCAAGTTGAAGCCACGGTTTCACCGCCGCGCGATCGGCAAGCGCCGGTGGATCGACGTAGATGTAACCTTCCATCGTGCGGCCGCGCATCACCATCGGACGCGCGCCCGGCCGCGCGAGCGCGTCGCGTTGCTGGTCCTTGCCGACGCGGGCTAGCAAACCGCGCCGCGACGCCGCCACGACCAGGTTGCCGTTCAACATGAAACCGATCCCGCCGAACATCCGGACTTCACGCACGTCGCCGGCGCGGGCGAGCGCGGCACGCACGCTTGCGGCCAAGTCCTCTTCAAAGCTCATGCGTCGGCTCCGGCTTGAACAAGGTAGACAGCATGATCGAGTTTAGCGCGAACGAGCAAACGGATCAGGTAGTGCGTGAGCTTGAATTCCGTTCGTCCCGAGCGTAGGCCCGTAAGGGCCGAAGTCGAAGGTCGTGCCGTTTCGACTTCACCTGGCAGAATGGGTCAGGTGTCCAGGTCGGCGCAATTGAGATAGATGTGCTGAACCTGGGTGTCGCCTTCCGTCGTCGAGAACGACTCGGCAGCGCACGTGCCGGTAATCGTCTCGTGCGAGTGGTCGAAGAACATCACCACCTCCCAGCGGTTCCCGGCCAGTGGCAGGTCGACGGGAGCGATGTTCGGACGCGGCGAGTAGCCTGGCGTTGCGAGCGTGGTGAGATCGAACCCTATGCGTCCGCCGGCCTCGGACACGTCGAAGTACCGCAGCGGTCCACCGGAGCCGAACGTCTGGCCGGCGTATGTGATGACGACATCCGCGTAGACCGGCGCAGGCTTGGCAGCGTTCGCCTTTGTCGCTGCCACTACCAGCAGCACCGCGGCGAAGAATAATCGTACGTATATGGCGTTCATTGCAGTCCCCTTTGATCGAGTTGCCAGCCGTTGCTGGCCTTTGCTTAACAGATTCAGTTTTTTTGCCCGGCGATTACCGCAACGTCGCTTTGGGCCGCGCCAGACCTCGTTGCAAAAGGCCAGCGGACGCTGGCATTGCCGCCCCACGCCACGCATCAACTGATGGCCCCATTTGTCGCTTGCTGCAAAGCAACATGCGCGGCGGCAAGGCGTTAAACGTCGATTGACGACGATTTGCGCCACGCGCAGTTCGGCGGAATGGCCCTGCACGCAAAATGTATACGCGTGCGATGGCGCATCGCGGAACCGGAATTCGTTCTACTGCATTGCCGCTCGCTTCCCTTCCAATGATGAGCCCGCGCTGCGCATTGCACGCGGGACAGGGAGCGCTGCGCGCCGGAAATGTGCGCAAGCCTTCCGCGCACTGGGCATCGCGACGAACCACGACGCGCTGCGCCGCCGGATAAGGAACGTGAGGGCACTTTCAAATGTGCAAAGCAGGAGATGACGCAGTGATGAATTTCAACAGGTTGAAAGCAAGGATCGGGATGACCGCCGCCGCCGGCGTGGTGATGATGGCCACGGCAGTCCTTAGCGCCGATGCAGGCGCTGCGGTGCCGAGCGGCGAAGTGCAGTTCGCCAACAATGTCGTGGAACCCGTCTACAACGATCTCACCGGTGGCTTCGCCTTTCTGCTGACGCCGGAGAACGCGCACGTCAATGCGAACAGCCCCAACGTGGCCGACATCTACATCGTGATGTATCCGACGGAAGTCGCGAACACGATCGGCGGCGTGAACTGCCAGCACCAGCCGGCGGACAACTGCCCGGATCACGGTCCGGCCGTCGCCGGCCTGGCCGAAGCGATGGTTCCCGCCGTCTATGGCAACGGCGTGTGGGGACATGACCACCTCGCCTCGATGCCGGCGGCGCCGCCGGTTCGCGGTGGCGAGTTCAATCCGACCTGGCTGCCGATCGTCGTCCTGTTCAAGACGATGGACGCGGTGACGCACGTCACCACGCTCGATCAATTGAACCAGCTGCGCGCGGCAGGAGCGGTCACGGAAGTGCCGCTGCCCGGTGCCATCTTCCTCGGCAGCCCGGCTTCAGCCGCAGCATATGCACGCGGCACGCCGGTCGATCCGGCTCCGCCGACACCCTGAGCTAGCTCGGAAAGTTGAGCGTTGCTCGCTGCGAGAGGTTTCGCATGCCTCGCTCGAGGAACGGTTTTAGCCCCTCTCTCTTCGGGAGAGGGGTTTGGGGTGAGGGTCGGGGCCTGTATCGATGTCGATAAATGACCCGACCCTCATTCCCCCACCTACAGCTGCTCCATGTGCATTGGTATTTCGCCGACACATTAGAAATGCAGCTGTAGGTGGGGACCTTCTCCCGGAGGGAGAAGGAAGAGCCAAGGCGTTGTCTGCGTGGGCTCAGGAGGAGTAGCTGTCGACACCCAGTTCGCGCAGGATCGCGGCGCGCAGTTCCTGCACGGGTGCACCGGAAAGCTTGCGCGGGTGCGCGAAGGGAACGTCGAATGTCGTCTGGATCGTCGTCGGTCGAGTCGAAAGCACGATGACGCGATTGGCGACGTGAATCGCCTCCTCGACGTCGTGCGTGATCAGCAAGACGGTATGCCGTTCCTGTGCGAGGATTCGCAGCAACTCGTTGCGCATGCGCAGATGCAGCAGTGCGTCGAGCGCGGAGAACGGTTCGTCCATGTAGAGGATTTCGGGCTTCACCACGAGTGCACGCGCAAGCTCCGCGCGTTTGAGCATGCCGCCGGAAAGCTCGTGCGGATAACGCCTTTCGAAGCCCTTCAGGCCGACCATCTCGGCGTAGTGATCGGCGAGCTGCTTCTTGTCGCCGTGCTCGTGGCCGTTCAACCCGAACATCAGGTTCTGCTGCACGGTCAACCACGGGAACACCGAGCCGGCCTGCGAGATCAGGATGCCGCGCGAATTCGGCTGGGTCTGCACGACGCCGTCGATGCGCACGGAACCGCGATCCGGCTGGTCGAACCCGGCGACGATGTTCATCAGCGTGGACTTGCCGCAGCCCGAAGGGCCGACGATCGCGACGATGTCGCCGTCGGCGACTTCGAAACTGATATTGTCGAGCACGTGCAGCGTGCCCTGCTCCGTGGCGAAGCTCTTGCCGACGCCGTCGACGCTGATCCTCGAGGACATGTCCCTAGTGGGCATAACGCCACCTGACGACTTTCAAGCCTTCGAGCAGGCGCATCAATCGATCCAGCAGCAAGCCGATGAGCCCGATGATGACCATGCCGGCGACGACGAGGTCGTAGCGGTTGCCGGCGTTGCGCGAATCGATGATCAGGTAACCCAGGCCCGAGCGCAGCGCGATCATCTCCGCCGCGACCACCACCAGCCAGGCGACGCCGAGGCCGATGCGCATGCCGACGATGATCTGCGGCAGCACGGCGGGAATCACGACCTGGCGGAACAGCGTGGCGCGCGACACGCCGAAGTTCGCCGCCGCGCGCAGGTAGCGTTTCTCGATCGTGTGCACGCCGGCGATGGTCTGCACGACCATCGGAAACACCGACGAGATGAAGATCAGGAATATCGGCGACATGTTGCCGACGCCGAACCAGAGGATCGCGATCGGGATCCAGGCGATCGGCGAGATCGGCCGCAGCATCTGGAACAGCGGGTTGAGCGTGATGTACGCGCCCTTGACCCAACCCATCCACAAGCCCAGCGGCACGGCGACGAGCACGGCCAGGCCGAATCCGGTGCCGACGCGGAACAGCGATGCGCCGATGTGCTGCCACAAGGTGCCGTCGCGCATCAGTTCCAGCGTTCCGGTCACCACCTGCCATGGCGTGGGGAACACGACGCTTCCGCTGACGACGACGACGGCCCACCACGCACCGACGATGAGTGCGATCACGATGACCGACGGCAGCACGCGCTTGAGTCCGGTCATGTTGCCGCTTTCCACAGCGAGATGGCGCGCCAGCGCAGGCGCGCCCACGGCGACAGCGGCTGCGGCTCGACGACAATCGTCATCTGGCCGCTCAAATGCGCAGTGCAGGCGAACTGGTAGTCCGAAGCCACCTCGAACGGCAAACGAAAGCTTTGCCCCGGCATCATGATCGTCGGACCGAACACCTGCGGCACATCGTCGAGATTGCGCAGCAGCAGCACGTCGTGCACGCCGAGCGCGAGGCGGATCTGCGCCGGCAGTATCTCGACCTTGTCGCCCGACATGCGCCGCGCCCACGTGCCCTTGGGAATCTCGAACACCTCTTCGCGCGAAGGAAACTGCAGCGGCGTCAATGCCGCCCACGCCAGCGGACCGAGCACGCCGGCGATCAACAGAAATGCAAGCCAGTGCCAGCGGGAAAATTTCATGGCGAGGCCAGCAGCATGCTCACGTCGTGCACGTAGTCTTCGGCCGCATGGCCGTACGGCATGAGCGCACGAATGCGCCCTTCGCGATCGATCAGGTAGATGAAGGACGAATGCGTGAATGCGCCATCGGGACCGGCCACTTTCTCCGCGGCAATGCCGTAGTCCTTGCGCACCGCGGCCAGCTGCGCATCGGTGCCGGTGCCGCCGACGAAGGAGGGATCGAAGCCGGAAAGGTATTTCTTCATGCGCGTCGCATTGTCGCGCTGCGGATCCACGGTGATATAGACGACCTGCACTTCGCTGCCCTGCGCACCCAGACTCTTGTGCGCGGCCGCCAGCGTCGCCAGCGTGATCGGGCAGACGGCGGCGCAGGACGTGAATCCGAAGCCGAGCAGCACGACCTTGCCGCGATAGCGGCTGAGTTGCAGATTCGAACCATCGGAACCCTGCAGCGTGAAATCCGGCGCCACCCTGGCAGGTTCGAAGATACCGGCCTTCAGGGTCGCGCCTTCGCCGGCGCCGAAGGAGGGCGCGCCGAGCAACAGCGATGCGAGCAGGATGATCGTGCGCTTCACGTGCGTCGTGCTCTTTCAAAGCGCGATCTGCGCGGCGCTCGCCCGGAGTGCGAACGTCTCGTTGACGTAGGTCTCGTACGGGATCGGGTGCTTGATCGTGCCCGCCTCGAGCGAGAGCTGCATCAGGTCGTCGAACTCCGTGCGGATCATGCGCAGGTCGCCGTAGGTCACGCGGTCGGTGGGATTTTCCATTACGAATTGAAGAATCTTCGGATCCTGATTGAAGAAGTTGCGGCCAGCGGCGATCGCGACGGCCTTGTCGCGGTTGCCCTGCTCCGCGTCGAGCCAGATACCCGCACCGAGCACGTGATCGACGAGGTCCTGCACCAGCGCGGGATTCTCCGCGATGAGTTCCTCGCGTACCGTGAGCACGCAACAGATGTAGTTGCGCCACTCGTCGCGCGTCATGCGCAGCGGCCGCGCATAGCCGGCGCTTTGCGCCGCGGCGCCGAACGGCTCGCCGGTGCAGTAGGCATCCACGGCATTCGCGTAGAGTGCAGCAGGCATGTCCGGCGGCGGCATTTCGATGATCTGGACGTCTGCCGGGGTCATCCCTTCCTGCACGAGCATCTTGCGCAGGAACAGGAAGTCGACGGCGAACCGGCTGGGGATGGCGATGCGCTTGCCGGCGAGCTGCTTGAAATGCTGGTACGGCGATTCGGTGCGCACCATGATCACGGCGCCGGAACGGTGCCCGAGCGAGACGATCTTCACCGGAATCTTGTTGTCGGCCAGGTCCATGACCAGCGGCGCGAGCATGTACGCGGCCTGGATGCGACCGGTCATCAGCGATTCCTTGATCTCCGGCCAGCCGCTGAACTTGCTGTATTCATAATGGAACGTCGGCGTTCCCGCGGCGGCCGCCTTGTTGGCCGTTTCGCGCGCCACGCAAGCCACCGGGAGCGTCAGGTTGCAGGTGACCGGCAGCCCGCCGACCTGCAACGGCCCCTGCTTTCGCCCGGCACACGCGCTCAAGCCCAGCGGCAGCACGGCAGCGCCCAACGCGGCCTGCAGGAACCGTCTGCGTCCGATCGTGTTTTCGCTCAGCACCCGCGTTCCACCGTCATGCCCCCAGTCTGGTGTCATTCTAACGGATGGCAGCAGTCTCGCGGGAACAACGGCGCGTCGACGCCGCCGCATCCGGACAGCCTACAATCGCCGCTTCACGGTTACAGGCGATTTCATGGCGCTCAACGCGACGACGTACAAAGCCGAGCTGGCGATCAGCGACATGGATCGCCACTACTACGCGACCCATGCGCTGACACTGGCGCGGCATCCCTCCGAGACCGAAGAGCGCCTGATGGTGCGCCTGCTCGCGTTTGCGCTGCATGCGGATGAACGGCTGCAGTTCGGCAAGGGCCTCAGCAGCGACGAGGAACCGGATCTGTGGCGCAAGGACCTGACCGGTGAAATCCTCGAGTGGATCGAACTGGGCAACCCCGACGAGCAGCGCATCCGCAAGGCCTGCGGGCGCGCACGTCACGTTGTTGTGTTGAACTACAGCGGGCGCGGCGCAGAGATCTGGTGGGACAAGAACCAGGCGTCGCTCGCACGCGCGAAGAATCTCACGGTCATCGACATTCCTGCGCCAGCCGTCGCTGCGCTTGCCGCACTGGCCGAACGCACCATGCGCCTGCAGTGCATGATCCAGGATCGCCAGGTGCAGGTGTTCGGCGTCGATGTCGCCGTCACCATCGATCCGACCGTGCGCATGGCGCCGTCGCAAGCGGTCCGCTGAGCGCATGGCGGAGTCGTTCGATGCGGTGATCGTCGGCGGCGGCGCCGCCGGTCTGATGTGCGCGATCGTCGCCGGGCAGCGCGGCCGGCGCGTGCTGGTGATCGAGCATGCAAACCGCGTCGGCAAGAAGATCCTGATGTCGGGCGGCGGCCGCTGCAACTTCACCAACACCGGCACGACGCCGGCGAACTTCCTCTCGGCCAATCCGCATTTCTGCAAGTCCGCGCTGGCGCGCTACACGCCTGCTGATTTCATTGAGCTCGTCGAGCGTCATGGCATCGCGTATCACGAGAAGGAACTCGGCCAGTTGTTCTGCGACGACTCGTCGAAGCAGATCGTGCGCATGCTGCTCGACGAATGCGCGGCAGCCGGCGTGCGCGTCGAGACGAGTTGCGAAGTGACGCGCGTGCGCCACGAAGACGCGACATTCCATCTGGAATATTCGCTCGCGAATCGCGCCGGCACGTTCAGCGCGCCCGCGCTGGTGATCGCGAGCGGCGGCTTGTCGATCCCGAGCATGGGCGCGAGCGGCTTCGGCTACGCGAGTGCGCGTCAGTTCGGCCACCGCGTGCTGCCGACGCGCGCGGGCCTCGTGCCGCTGACCTTGAGCGGCCGGCATCAGGAGCGCCTGGCCGATCTTGCCGGCGTCGCAATGCCGATCGAGGCGCGCTGCAACGGCGCGAGCTTCCGCAACTTCATGTTGATCACGCATCGCGGCATCAGCGGCCCGGCGATCCTGCAGATATCCTCTTACTGGAATCCCGGCGACGATCTGTGCCTGGACCTGATCCCGGACGCCGATGCATACGAGTGGCTGCGCGCGCAGAAAGCCGAACGCCCCGACGCGGAATTGAAAACCGCGCTCGGCGAGCGCCTGCCGAAACGTTTCGCGCAGCGCTTGTGCGAGCACTGGCTGCCGAACAAGCCGCTGCGCCAGTGTCGCGAAGCCGAGCTGCGCGAGATCGCCGCGCTACTGGCCGACTGGCCATTGATCGCGAGTGGAACCGAAGGCTATCGCACCGCCGAAGTCACACTCGGCGGTGTCGACACCGACGAACTTTCCTCGACAACGATGCAGTCCAAACGCGTAACAGGCCTGTATTTCATCGGCGAAGTCGTCGATGTGACCGGCTGGCTCGGCGGCTACAACTTCCAGTGGGCGTGGGCATCGGGACATGCCTGCGGCGCCGCACTCTGACTGCTTTAGACCGACCTGGTTTCAGAAAAATGGGCGAAGACATCGCTCGACGCTCAAGACGATTGTCTGCAGGCGCCAGCAATTTCTTCATCCAGGTGGTGGATCCGGCGGCGTCGTGTGTTGAACGTGCTCGGAAATGCTCTCCGGCTCACCAACCGTCACGGCGCCGAATTGCACGTGAATGAAGTCGCTGAATTGATCTTTCACTGCGGCGAGAAACCTGGCTGCGTTGACGGTATATGAATCCGGTGCCCGGCCCACCTTGTTGACCTGACTGAGAGGCGAGAACGCCATCTCTCCGCCGCCGCCACCGCCGAATTCGCCATACGTGATCTCCGTATACTCAGGTGGCCCGGTGATCTGGCCCTTGTCGTGCAAGTACTGGGCGTTGAATCGCTTGCTCGCACGATCGAGCGTGACCTTGTCGTCATAGTCGACCTTGAGTTCCTTCCACAAATCACCGGCAGCGGCGCGCTGGTCGGCATTGATGCCGGCATATGCTTCACCGAGCGCCTTGTCGACATATGGCACGTGCGTCTGCGCGGCAATTCCGAGCCAGGCGACGCCGCGTACCTTGTCTGCCGGAATCCCTTTCGCACCGTTTAGATAGAGCATGCCCACATCGTATTGCGCGATCTTGTTGCCCCAGTAGCCGGCTTTTTCGTACATCTCGAGCGCCTCGCGGAAATCCTCGCGCTTCACCGCCTGCAGCGCTTTCTGTTCGAAGTATTTGCCAGGCAAATATTTGATCGTGATCGAGGGATCACTCGCGAATGAATTTTCCGGAGAACCCGCATTCACGGCGGACGGAAGAAAGGAAAGCGCGATCCATGGAATGAAGACCCATCGACAAGCTCGGCGCTGTTTCATCGCGGCAAACTCCATGCGCCCGTGGCGATGGTGGTGGGCAGCCTGGCAATGATAGATCGGTTCGAGGAGCACTTATTGTTAGGTTACGTAAACATTTGGCTACGCGTAACTTGGCGTGGGCGTGGCGCGATCCAGCAAGAAAAAACGTTATTCTGTAGACACGATCGGCGACGTTCCGTTGCCCCAACACACCGCTTTGAAGGCTCTATCTGTAGTTGGGCGTCATCAAGCCGTCCGCTGAGGTGTCGCAACAACTACGTCAATAGGAGCACGACATGATCGGTGTTTTCGTTACATTTCGCTATGCGGACAACTTTGATGAGCGAGTCGTGCATAAGATCGCCGAGGCCGCTCGCGCAAAGTTCGAAGGAATGCCGGGGTTACGCTCAAAGGCTTTCACGCTCAACCCCGGAAAGCGTGTGGCCGCGAACTTCTACGTTTGGGATTCAGAGGACGCCGCGAAAGCATTCTTCACTGGTGAGCTGGTCGAACGGCTGACCGGTCTCTACGGTGTGCGCCCTGGCGTCGAGTTCGTGCAGATTGCCACGCTCGTGGAGAACAGCCGGCCCTGACGTGGTGCGGGGATAACACCCACCTTCGATGCGCCGGACCGCTACTGCAAAGATGGCCGGCGGGCGCGCGTTCAGAACACCATGTTGAGCGCAACCACCGGCGTGACGGTCGCGGGAGTCGTGCGTGTGCCGAGAATGACGCGTGTGCCGAACAGCAGGCCGATGTTCGCGTTCCAGTTATACTCGACGGCCGGGGCGACAGCAAAAGAGACGCTCGCGCCGGTGTCCAGGCGGAAGTCGTCGCTATGCGCCGTGGCCGCGGGGTCGAGCAAAAACTGGCCGGTGACGCGCGTGTTATCGCCGTGCCGGTAGAGCAGGTCGAGCGCAAGTACCCAGTTCCGGGTCACGCTGTATTCGAAGGCAAGATCGACGGTTTGCACATCGCCGGGCTTGGCTTGGCCGCGAAAGCCGGCGCCGGTGCCGTAGACACTGACATCCTCGATGTTCACGCTGCGCGAGAACGCATCGGCGATATCCAGGCGCGTGCGCAGGATGCGTCCGTTGGGCATCCAGAAATAGGTCTGCGCGTACCAGCCGAGCGTGGTCGTGCGCGCACCGCTGCCGAAACCGTCGCTCGGGTGGTCGCCGAGACGGTCGAACTCTCCGGTCGGTATCGATTCCTGCACATTGATCGACATCGTCGGCACGCCACTGTCCGGATCGAACTGAGTCAGCCGCCACTGTGCCTGCACGCTGACGTCGCCTGCACCGACGTGGGAACTGCTCGGGCCGCCGCTCACGCGGTTGTAGCCGAATGTCGGAATGATGCCGACGGTGAGACGATCGGTGAGCCCGTAGTTGATGTAGGTCAGCGAACCGAAGCCGTCGACATGCGGTGCCATGACGTCGTAGACGTACGGCTCGACGAGGAAGTGCCCCTGCGGCAGCGTGCCCGCCGATGCAGCGAGGATCGGTCCCGTCCACCAGGCATCGTCGAGCGACTGACGCGCGACCGGAACGTCCGGCGCCGTGACCGGATCGGCGTCAGCCGCGCCGGCGCATGCACTCGCGGCGACCGAGAGGAGCAGCAGCAGACCGATCCGTCGCGCTACGGGTACCAGCATCAAGGCTACGTTCTCCATCGGAAGTCTCGCGATTGTCTGGGGCCGCACACATTCGACGCTGTCGCTGCCGCACAGGCTTTGGAAGGTCAGCCAGTGCGGCGCTGAATTCGCGCCGGAGGTAAGTCGACGATGTAGTGGAAGTGCGAGCGACAGGCCTCGTAGCATGGCGCCATGTACTTCCCGCCAAGCTAGGCAATTGCCTCGCCGGAAAAAAGTATCACTTGGCATCGCGACTCGAGAGCCACTGTGGCGTCGATCGCGGCATGACACCATCCGCTTCTTGCGGCTCCTGCGTTGCGCCAAGCCTGTCAGCGGTCAGCGGCCTTCGTGCCGTCAGCCGGAACTGGGCCGGGAGCGGAACAAGTCGATGACCGCTTCGATGCACCCTGTCGCACGCGATCGGCAGACAGAAAGGCAACACGCCTGACTTCTCCCGGTAAAAAAGCCTGCACGCCGCTCCGACGCTCAATCAGGCAGCCAGTTCAGCAATAATTTCTGCGCCTTGGGCGTGCAAAAATTGCGAACTGTTCATGCTCGGCGAGTAATTCATTTCAGGGCTGAAAGGAAAAATTTTCCGCGCAGAAATGCAAACGAAAACCTGGCGTCATCGGTGCCGGGAAGACTTCCTCCAGGGGGTTTACTTCATTCCTCGGAGGTTAGGATGCAACCGTTCGACAAACGAAATGGGACATTCAAGACACTTTCTTGCGCGTTGCTGCTCGCCCTGGTCGCTTCGGACTTTGGTGCACCGGCTCAAGCCGGAACCGAACCGGAGGCATCGGCCGA
>Ga0105242_10003605_pt1 | contig 12043 bp, 13 predicted proteins | sample KBSM24metaG_FD_81521 | JGI IMG/M metagenome (GOLD analysis project Ga0105242, IMG submission 81521) | Miscanthus rhizosphere microbial communities from Kellogg Biological Station, Michigan, USA - KBS M2-4 metaG | ecosystem: Host-associated > Plants > Roots > Rhizosphere > Soil | place...
AATACGTCATGATCGACCCATTGATCGGGACACTTTCGGACGCGGTGGTTCTGATCATTGTGGACACCGTTATCGACGCGGCGATCGGGAGTGTTCGGGCTCCTCCCTCGGTGCGCCCGTGAGCAGTTATGGGCAGTGTTACCAAGTGAGTGCGGTTGATAAATACTGTCAATTTTTGAGGTATTTTTTGGAGTTTTTTGGTCTTAAAAACGCTTTTTTGGGAGAATCGACACCTCCTTTTGCGCACCGGAATTTTCCCCTGGATGAACGCCTTTTCCCCTACGGCTTGACCCTCAAAAAAGCGCGTGATAACCTTAACTCTTTTGAGAACAGGACGGTTTTGTCCTTTATTTAGTGGGTTTTAATAAAAATCGAATATGTTATTCCTGGCATTCGCGGAATCGATCCAACTTTTCCCGGACGGCACAATTTTCATTCACATCGGCCTGATCCTTGCGATGATCTGGTTGTTGAACCGAACGTTCTTCCGTCCGATCAATCGCGTGATCGAGACGCGTGAAAAAGCGAAGGGCGGTCATGGTACGGAAGCAGAGAATGTCCTGAAAAAGGCTGGGGATAAGGAAACTGAGTATAACAAGGCTCTCCTGGAAGCTCGCAGCCAGGGCTATGATCTTATAGAAAAAGAGCACGCAGCTGCTATTGCTGACCGCGAGAAAAGGCTTGCCGCAACGAAGTCAGAGCTGTCTGACCAAATGGCAAATGAAAAGGCGGAGATTGAACGGCAGACCGCCGCAGCACGGTCAGTCATCGCCTCTGAAGCGGATGCTATGGCTGAGAAGATCGCCTCGAATATCCTAAAAGCATAGTTTTTTAGTCGCCGATCCAAAGACAGTATGGTTGCGTTTATTTACCTCTCTCTTATGTTCCTCGCCGAAGCCGGACACGGCAGCGAAGCCGGTGGTTTCATGAAGTTTTACAACGAGTACCTAAATAGACCGGGCTTTGAGGCGTGGAAGTTTCTCAACCTTGCGATCTTTATCGCGCTCCTTGTATACCTTTTGCGGAAGCCTTTAAGCGACGCCTTTAAGGCCAAAAGAGATGCGATCAGGGCTGAGCTGATCAAGGCGGAAGAGGAGAAACAGGCAGCGTTGAAGAGGCTCGGCGAAGTTGAGGCAAGGCTCGCGTCCCTCGAAGGTGATGTACAGGCGATCCTGAAACGCGCGAATGACGAGGCTGCCGAGGACAAAGACCGGCTTGGTGAACAAACCGAGTTCGAGATCAAGCGGCTTCGCGATCAGGTAAACGCCGAAATAGCGAGGATCACGGTTCAGTCCAAGGTTGAGCTGCGGAAATACTCGGCCGAAGAAAGCATTCGCCGCGCAGAGGAAAGACTGCGTGCCCAGATCGATCTGGCTAAAGATTCGATCCTGGTCAAAGCAAATATTAACGCGATCGGAGGCCTGAATTAATGAGTGTTGAAACGATCGCACGAAGATATGCGGCAGCATTGGCCGATGTTGTCGTAAATACCGGCGAAACCGAGGCGGTGCGCAACGAGCTGAGAGATTGGGAAAGGCTAATAAGTGAGAACGGAGATTTGCAGAGTGTTTTTGGCAACCCGGCGATTGTTCACGTTGGTAAGGAAAAGGTCCTCGAAAGCTTGATCCAGCGGACAAACCCGTCAAAGACTACTGCAAACTTTTTACGTATCTTACTTCGTAACGGAAGGCTGATAGAGCTTGATGAGATCAACGAGCGTTTTGCTGCAGAACTTGAAGCCAGAAGTGGCCAGGTTTCTGCCGAGATCATTTCGGCCCGCGATCTCCAGGAGACTGAAAAATCGGACCTTCGAATCAACCTCGAGAAACTAACGGGTAAGCGAGTAAATCTCAACTACAGGGTGGACGGCGATCTTATTGGCGGGGTTGTTACCCGCGTCGGCTCAACTGTGTATGACGGCTCGATAAAAACGCAATTAGATAATCTTAAAGAACAATTAGTAAATGAGTAGTTGTGAATGGAGGACGAACCCATTCATCATCCGTCGTTCATCATTCACCGTTAAAAGAAAATGGAACCAATTAAAGCCAACGAAATCAATGAAATTATTCGTGCCCAGATCGAGAATTTCGATGCAAGCATGACCATTGCCGAGATCGGAACGGTAATAAAAGTAGGCGACGGTATCGCCGAGATCTACGGCCTCGAGAAGGTTATGGCCGGTGAGTTGCTGGAATTTCCGCACTCCGTCCGCGGCCTCGCGCTTAACCTTGAAGAGGACAAGGTAGGCTGCGTGCTTTTCGGGGACTTTCAGACCATCAAAGAAGGCGACGAGGTAAAGCGAACTCGCCGCATTATGAGCGTACCGGTTGGCGATGCACTTATCGGCCGAGTAGTTGACGCTCTCGGCAATCCGATCGATGAAGCCGGTGAGATCGTTACGGACACATATTTTCCGGTGGAGCGTATCGCTCCCGGTATTGTCGACCGTCAGCCGGTGAAGGAGCCACTTCAAACCGGTTTGAAAGCTATCGACTCAATGGTGCCGATCGGTCGTGGACAACGCGAACTGATCATCGGCGACCGTCAGACGGGCAAAACAGCTGTTGCGATCGATACGATCATCAATCAGAAGGGAAAGGACGTCATCTGTGTTTATGTTGCGATCGGCCAGAAAGCCTCTACTGTTGCGCAGGTTCGCCAAAAGCTCGAAGAGTTCGGTGCGATGGCGTACACGATTATCGTGAACGCCTCGGCTTCAGACCCGGCGGCCATGCAGTATTTGGCTCCTTATGCGGGTTGCGCGATGGGTGAGTATTTCCGAGATAACGGCCGGCATGCGTTGACTATTTACGACGATCTTTCCAAGCAAGCAGCGGCTTATCGTGAGATCTCGCTTTTGCTCCGCCGTCCACCGGGCCGTGAGGCGTATCCAGGAGACGTTTTTTATCTCCATTCACGTCTTCTCGAGCGTGCGGCAAAAATGTCGGATGCGCGGGGCGGCGGTTCTTTGACCTCGCTTCCGCTCATAGAAACCCAGGCTGGCGACATCTCCGCATACATTCCGACAAACGTGATCTCTATTACTGATGGGCAGATATTTCTCGAAGCAGACCTATTTAACTCAGGCGTTCGTCCGGCGATTAACGTCGGTAACTCCGTTTCCCGGGTGGGCGGATCGGCCCAGATCAAGGCGATGAAGCAGGTCGCAGGCACGCTGCGTATCGACCTTGCTCAGTTCCGCGAGCTTGCTGCATTTTCTCAATTCGGTTCTGACCTCGACAAGGCAACGCAGGCTCAGCTGGAACGCGGCCGCCGTCTCACCGAGATACTGAAACAGCCGCAATACAGGCCTATGGCCGTGGAGGAGCAGATCCTGATTATTTGGGTAATATCAAACGGCCACGGCGACAACGTTGCTGTAGAAGATTTAAGTCGGATTGAGGCGGAATTCTTGGAATTCGTTAGAAACGCTCACCCAGCCGTATTGAACACTATACGCGACAAAAAGGTGATCGACGACGAATTAAAAGGACTTATGGTCGAAGCTATCGAGGATTTCAAGGCAACACGTTGGGAGTCCTACAAAGCCGAGAAGGCGAAAGCGTAAGAGTTTATGGCGAGTTTGTTAGACATGCGCCGGCGAATAAAGTCGGTTAAGAATACTCAGCAGATCACCAAAGCGATGAAAATGGTGGCTGCGGCCAAGCTAAAGCGCGCGCAAGATCGCGTTACGGCATCGCGTCCGTTTGCGGGCAAGATGACGGAAGTGCTTGGCGACCTGAGCTCAAAGGTTGCCGACGAGTTTTCGCATCCGCTTCTAGATCAGCGCGGTGACGAAAAATATCTCGTGGTCCTTATTAGCGCTGATAAGGGCCTCGCCGGTGCATTCAACGCCAACGTCATCAAGGCAACGCAAGCTTTTCTGAACGAAAACTCTGCGAAATCCGCCGACATGATCCCGGTTGGCCGAAAGGGCCGCGACTTCTTCAAACGACGCAACGTTAATTTCCTGGACGAATATGTCGGCCTGACAGGTTCTGGCAATGTAAAATACGAGGATGCAGTCGCGATTGCCGAAAAGGTCATAAACATCTTTACGGAAGACTCGTCTATAGATAAAGTTTTCGTTGTCTTAACTGAGTTCAAAACCGTCCTTTCACAGAAGCCGGTAATTCAACAGCTGCTTCCGATTCCGCGGTCAATCGATGAGGAGGAAGGATCCGCGGGCTCGCAGGCCGAATACATTTATGAGCAGCCGCCTGCCGAGATCTTTGGCAAGCTTCTTCCGCGGCAAGTAGTCACCCAGATCTATCGCGGAATGCTCGAATCGGTCGCCTCCGAACAGGGTTCGCGAATGACCGCGATGGATTCGGCGTCAAAGAATGCTGGGGAATTGATAGACAGTCTCACACTAAATATGAATCGGATTCGTCAGGCAGCTATTACCAAGGAAATCATTGAGGTTGTCTCCGGAGCGGCGGCCCAGTGATCGTACGATCCGCTCGTTGATGACAAACGAGAAATGTTCTAACAGTTGGCGCGGTACGCTCATTGCGTACGCGCCTCTTATTTTTTGGACGCTTGTTGTCCTCGGTTTTTCGACGGGGCAGGCGTCAATGTCGGAGACATCCCTCTTTATCGTTCCGGTACTTAAATACCTTTTTCCCTCAGCGTCCGACACCACCATCACTCTGTATCACGGGTACATTCGTAAATGTGCTCATTTTACCGAGTACGCGATCCTTGCGTTTTTCGCGTGGAGAGCTTTCACCTATTTCGAATCGAGCGTTTTGAAGAAGCTTTTAGCTCCGATCGTCTTTGTTGCTCTGATTGCTTGCTTGGATGAATTTAATCAGAGCTTTTCTCCGTCGCGAACAAGCTCTGGTAGGGATGTCTTGCTTGATATCTCTGGCGGGATGTGTATGACCTTTTTTCTCTTCTTTCTCACAAATAAGAGGGCAAGGAGCTAGATATCTCTTTTTATTTCGGGGGTTTATGTTTCGCTTTTCCGCTTTTCTAAAATGCTTCCATTTGTCGCAACTTTGTGTCATATTCTATCGTTAATATCAGGGAGAAGGAGACTCCAGAATGAGTATTTTCGACAAAGTTAAAGACGCCGCAATGAACCAGTTCATCGAGGTTATTGAATGGTTGGATAATACCGGCGATACAATGGTTTACCGGTTTCCAGTTGCCGGTCAGGAGATCAAGAACGGCGCACAGGTCATAGTTCGCGAATCCCAGGCTGCCGTGTTTGTATTTGAGGGCCAGGTCGCGGACGTGTTCGGGCCGGGCCGATACACCATCGATGGCGGAAATACTCCCATTCTTACTAAGCTCGGTGCATGGAAATACGGCTTCAACTCGCCCTTTAAGTCGGAAGTCTATTTTGTAAATACCAAGCAATTTACTGACATGAAGTGGGGAACGTCGAATCCCGTCATGCTCCGCGACGCAGATTTCGGCATCGTTCGGCTCCGTGCCTTTGGCGCGTACAGCTTGCGTATTTCGAACCCGAGCGAATTCATCAAACAGATCGCGGGAACAAATGCTCAGTTTCAGACGGAAGACATTGACGGCCAGTTGAAACGATCGATCGTCACTGAGTTCTCAGATGCCATTGGCGAATTGAAAATACCTGCTCTTGATCTTGCCGCTCAGTATAAGGAAATGGGCGAGACGATTCGCGGAAAGATCAATGAAGATTTCAGTGATTGGGGCCTCGAGGTAACCAAGTTCTTTGTTGAGAATATCAGCTTGCCGCCCGAGGTCGAGGCCGCAATGGATAAACGTGCATCGATGGGAGCCCTCGGCGATGCCCAAAGGTACATGCAGTTTCAGGCTGCCGATGCTCTGCGTGACGCCGCCCAAAACGAAGGAGGCGGTGCCGGACTCGGTGCCGGGCTCGGGGCCGGCTTTGCCGTTGGCGGCCAGATGGCAAATGTCTTTGGTCAGCAGGCACAGGGTGGCGGCCAGGGCGGGCCTGCCGCAGCGACCGTTACTTGTCCTGCCTGCGGAAAACAAAATGTTCCGACGGCTAAATTCTGCGCGGATTGCGGGGGCAAGATGGAAGTCGTGCAGGTTCCCTGTGTGAAATGCGGAGCAAAACTTCGCGAAGGTGCAAAATTCTGTTCGGAATGCGGTTCGTCGCAGGAGAAGGCCAAATGCGCGAATTGCCAGGCGGAACTCGCTCCCGGAGCCAAATTCTGTCCTGAATGTGGTACCAAGACTGAGGCCTAGATACGCCTCAACTAAGAACCAAAAAGGTCAGGTCATTCGGCTTGACCTTTTGCTTTTGGCTGTCGGCTCCAGTTTCAACCGGTATTTCGCCGATCGAACCTGTCCCCCATTCGGCATTGACGCAGGACGTTTTCGGCCTCCAGGGAATTTGGCTCGGTTGATGCCCCATTCAAATGTGCGAGTTCATGAATAATCGTGGCTTCTACTCGTCGGCCGCTCGCGTGTGAACCGTGAAAGCACCTTCCGGTCAGGCTCAATCGCATATCTCCCGAGGCTCCCATTACTGTGAAATTTGTCCTGCTGTAGCAGATCACAATGTCTCGGCGGCCGATAAGATCTGCGAGGGTTCGACGTCCGGTCAAACCGTAGAAGGCAGTGTTTGCGGGCGTATAGGTGCTTATGCGGTGGACAATGTGATGGATCGCTTCCCTGAGACGCCGTATCCTCTGCCCGGCTGCTGACTCGCCGTTCTGCGAATGTACGTCACCGGGAGCACCTAGATCGTAAGGACCAAAGTCGACCGTGGTTGTGCTCCCGTCGGGCAAGACAAAGGTTTCTGACGGGAAGATTCGCCCGGGTCTAATATCGATTCCATTTATTAAAAGCGCCATATTGTTCTCCTTTTTGATTCCTGACTCATTGGAGTAATCGCAAATTTCCTGTCGGAGGAATCAAGCCGATATTTAAATTGCCGACGTTCAGCGTGACGACAATAGGCCGTCCCGCCAGATTCAATACGTATTGGTATCGTCCCGCCATTACACTCCGGTACTCGGCATGGCCTGCAAAGCTGTTGGATCTGGTGCCCGGTGGGGCGGTGAAGGTACCCAGCCAGTTGATCGCCGTGTTGCTCCGAACATCTATCAGGGCAATGGTCGTGTATCGGGACTGATCGCTAAGATCAGGAGCTGCAATGACTACAATAATAGGAACTGCAGCAATGATTCCCAGCCTGAAAATACGCGGTTCGTTCGAGCCGCCCCCGCTTGTTAGAAATGACATGAAACCTCCGTACTTGCAGATCTTTTCGAATGGGTCCGCCGCAAATTCGCAAGTCGAAGGCGCGGACTCGCTTGGCGCGCTCGCTTATTCATTAGAAATTGCCTCCGTCTTGCAAATAGGGTCCTGTCGGCATGCCTGCGTAGGTTGGATTCCCGGAAATTGCGCTCGATAGCGCGGCGATCTGCGCCGATGTGATGGGTTGTCTTCTAATGACCGCGTCAGCGATCGGGCGTGCAGCCCGAGTGATCGCATCATTTATCACCCTACGCGGAGCTAAACCTGTTCGGCGATAGTAGACATATTCGGCGATATAGGCTGCGGCCTCTTCGTCCGCGGCATTTACTCCTCCGCTCCGCGTCAGATCGAAGGATGCGTGAACTGATTCATGTAGCAACGAACCTTGCTCCATGCGGCCGATTTGGGGTGGAACCCGCAACGTGTTCGCGGCGATGCCGCGAGATGTTTGCGCCTGTGCGCAATATTCCGCGCCGACTCCAGCCGCAAATGACGTTGTCTCGACAAGTGTGATCCGTCCGGTTTCGATCGCCGATGCGACACGCTGAAAAGTCGTTTCGTTTACAACCACACGGGCGCCGTTGGGAGTAACAAAACTAAAACTGACTCTCTGTGATGCACCATGCCTTAAAAAACTTATGATCGCTTCTCTACTCATACATTCCCTCCAATTCTTCTTTCTCCCTGAAAAGTAAAAAGTTTTTTTCTTGTCGGACGTCCGCTCGCAGTCTAAAATGTGTTCATCTAGGTACCGGAACTCTAGCGGCTTCGCCCGTCCTGCAAGCGATAGACAAGGTTTTTAATCGGAGTTTGCCGAAATGTCCTCGGATCAAAGCTCAGTTGAATCTCAATTTAATCTCAAGCCGCGAAGCGGTGATGCGCCAAAGGTTTACGAATTTGGAGACTTCCGTCTCGATTCGTCGAAATTGATGCTTTACGACCGAGGGAAGGAGATTGACCTTGCGCCAAAGGTGGTTGAGACTCTTCTTGCTCTGATCGAGCAAAGGAGTGAGATCGTGTCTAAGGACGAAATGATGAAGCGGCTCTGGTCCGATTCGTTCGTCGACGAAGGAAATTTAACCCAGTACATTTACCTTCTGCGAAAAACACTAGGCGACGGCAAGGACGGCAGGCCGATGATCGAGACTTTTCGCCGACGAGGATACCGTTTCAATGGTGAGGTCGTGGTTGCCTACGCAAAAACGAAAGAAAGGGATTCGGAGCCTCGCGTGTTGGGTTCCGATGCTACGCTCAGTATCCGATTTCTTGCCGTTCTGCCGTTTCAAAACGAAAGTGCCGATCCGAATGCCGAATACCTCAGCGATGGAATTACTGAAAGCATCATTAACCGCCTTGTTGAAGCTTCAACTCTGCAGGTTGCGGCACGCAGCACTGTCTTTCGTTATAAAGGCAGCAGCGAGTCGCCGTTTGAGATCGGGCGTGACCTATCGGTCGACGCCGTTCTGACAGGCCGCGTCCTTCAGGTAAACGAACGCTTGATCGTCAGGACCGAGTTGGCTGATGTGGCGCGCGGCTGGCAAATCTGGGGAGAGCAGTATAACCGAAACCCTTCCGACATCCTCGAACTCCAGGAAACTATTGCACGCGAAATATCGGAGACCCTGCGGCTTAAATTGACGGCGTCCGAAGAAAAACGGATGACCAAGCGTTATACGAAGAGCGCGGACGCCTATCATCTCTATATAAAAGGTCGGTACTATTTGAACAAGCGCCGGACAGTAACCGTTGAGGAAGCCGCCGAATATTTCCAGCAGGCGATCGATGTCGACCCGTCGTACGCAATGGCCTATGTTGGCCTGGCCGATTGTTATCCGCTTTTATCGCTTTATGGCGCCCTCACCCCACATGAAGCCTATCCGAAAGCAAGGGCGGCCGCGGAAAAAGCAGTTGAAATCGACGGTGATCTTACTGAGGTGTACAACTCGCTTGGCGTGATCAAGCTGTTTTATGAGTGGGACTGGCTTGGAGCAGAGCGAGATTTCGAGACGGCGATCCGGCTCAATCCGGGCTATCCTGACGTGCACCAGCGGTACGGGATGCTGTTGACGGCGACTGGTGAGTTCCTAAACGCCGACGCACAGTTTGACCTTGCATGCGAACTTGACCCGCTTTCGCTGATCACGCTGACTTTGAGCGGTTACCCGTCATATTACTCGCGGCAATTCGAAAAAGCAGCCACCCGGTTCAGGAAAGTTATCGCGTCCGACGGAAAATACTCGATGGCCCATTTTAGGCTTGGATTGGCGTTAGCCCAGATGGGGAATTATGAAGGCGCAGTCGCCGAACTTAAAAAATCCAACACGCTATCAAATGATCGAGATTCGATCGCCGCGCTTGGGTATGTTCAGGGGTTGGCTGGGGACCGTGATGCCGCGAGGGCGGTGCTCAATGAGCTTGAACGACGCCAATCGGACGGTTTCGTCTCGGCCTATGACCGCGTCCTCGTCAATGTCGGCCTTGGCGACCACAACGCGGCTCTGAGCTGGCTCGAACGGGCTGCGGAAGAGAGATCTTACTGGCTGATCTATATCAAAGTCGATCCGGTTCTCGATCCGCTTCGCCAGGATCCGCGTTTTGCATCCATCCTCGCGAAGGTATTTACATCTCGCTAATACGGAAACGCCTCCATAAAGGCGTCGAGACTGGCTTCACCTCCTTTTGCGGCGGCACTGAGAAAATATCCGCCGCGTGTCCAGGCGAAAAAGGCTCCGTCTTTGTTAACGACTTTCAAATAGCTTGGCTCAGTACCAAAGGATCCATACCGCGGATCGGTTGGATAGATACCTTCGTTTGCATCGCCCACGACAACATCCCAGGACGACTGAGCATATTCCGGGCTGCTGGCGATACTTAACTCCACAAATACTTCCCTATCCAGGCTTCGATAAGTCGCGTAAACGCCGTTGCCGTCGATTTCGATCGACGTTGCAGTCGTGCCACGCTGCTGAGATCGCTCTAAAGCAACGCGTGAGTACGGCCCCACTTGTTTTGGCAGTAATTGATCAAGACTAGTGCCGATTGGCATTGGACGTTTTTCGATGCCGTACGGAGCGGTGCCATTCAACTTGGTGACTGGCCCTTTCTTAACGGGGGGAACGGCCGGAGATGAATTGGCCGACGCGCTTTCCGCATCCTGCTCAAGCCGCAAATAAAAAACGGTCGTTTGCTTTGTCTTTTCATCCTGACCGGCAACTATCGCGAGTCCGATCTGCTTCTTGTCTGCGATTTTTTGAAAAACGCACAAAACGCCATCAATACCCTTATCCTTCCCGTCGATACAGGTGGATTCCTTGCTTGCCTCCCAATTGCCGAAGCTCGTCATCCGCTCACTCGTATAGAAATTCTTAATATCGGCCGGTGGTCCATTGTGCGTAAACGTTATCCAGTCACCATTTACTGGCGTTTTGTCCTCTCCTTCTTTGTTCAGTCGCCAGAGGTTATTTAGGACCGTCCGCATGATCAATTTGATCGCCAGCGGCGGCTCAACATCGGACGGCGATAGCCCATCCATTCGCGGGACGACGCTCCAGAGCTCACTTGCTCTGGGCATGTCCTGGCCCGTATTGATCAGCTTCCCTGCAAGGTTGCAGGAAATAATAGCGAACAGTAGGATGACAAAAGCGATGGCTGTTGCGGTGCTCTTCATATGGCCCCCCCGGCCTACGATTTTACTCCCGCTCAAGGTAATATGTATTAAAAGTTTTTGGAGAGATCAGGAATGGCAATCAGTCCCGAACTTATGGAGATACTCCGCTGTCCGAAATGCAAGTCCAAGGTCGAACTTACCCTTGATAAGACCGGCCTGCGTTGCACAAACGACGAATGCAAACTCGTTTATCCGATCCGCGACGACATTCCGGTGATGCTGGTCGAAGAAGCACGAGTCGACAATTAGAGTGACTGCCGAGATAGATTGGAGCAGCGTTCGCCGCGTACTCGTAGTTAAGTTGCGGTCAATAGGCGACACTGTTCTCGCGACGCCCTCACTTACCGCACTTAAACGCTTTCGTCCGGACGCGAGGATCGACATCCTGCTTGAGGACTGGGTCGCATCTCTGCTAGATGGGTTTGAGGACGTTGACGACGTTATCAGCGTAGGGCCAGGCGGCTTATCGCGACTGAAAACAGCTCGCGATCTTCGTCGTCGTCGGTATGATGTTGCTTTCAATCTGCATGGCGGCACGACCGGCACTTTTTTTACCTACGCGAGTGGTGCTCGGGACCGCATCGGTTACAGGGAGTATCAGTACTCGTTTCTTTATAACCATCTCCTGGGTTCGGCGTCGGAGTTTTTTGATAAGCCGAATCCGCACTCGGTCGAGCAGCAGCTCGCTTTGTTGGGTTTCGTCGGTGTTCCGATTGATAGTGGGCTAAGGACTCATCTCACCGTCACCGACTCGGCAAATTCTGCGATCGTCAATAAGCTCTCGAGATCTGCAATCCGAAATCCAGAATCCGGAATCGCGCTGATGCATCCTGCCGCAGCGTTTACCACAAAACAGTGGGCGACGGAACACTTTGCGCGGACGGCTGAATACCTTCATGAAAAAGGCCTTCAAACCGTCGCTATTGCTGCGAAGAACGAACGCCATGTTTTGGAAAAGCTTAATCGAGAATCAAAAGTACCGGTTATCACGTTTGACAATCTCTCCCTGCCCGAGATCACCGCTCTTGCCTCGAAGGCAAAGCTCTTTGTCGGAAACGATTCAGGTGTCGCCCACATTGCTGCCGCAGCTAACATACCATCCGTCGTCATCTTCGGCTCATCGAACCGCGACAACTGGCGGCCGTGGACGAGCGC